>Ga0114969_10000250_pt1 | contig 45505 bp, 34 predicted proteins | sample M_130807_MF_Meta_FD_87316 | JGI IMG/M metagenome (GOLD analysis project Ga0114969, IMG submission 87316) | Freshwater microbial communities from Lake Montjoie, Canada to study carbon cycling - M_130807_MF_MetaG | ecosystem: Environmental > Aquatic > Freshwater > Lake | place: Lake Montjoie... | reverse complement strand
TAAAATCTGCCGTAGGCGTCTTCAACACATTTACCAACACAGGAACAGAAACGTCTTTGCAACCATTCACAAAATCAACAGATAAGGTCACATTCAAATTGTTCGCCGCCTTTTTATAAAAATGCGTCACTGATGCATTAAGAGCATTGGTATCCAGCGTTGTTCCATCTCCAAAATCCCAATGCGCATGCAAAACAGGCGCAGTAGAACTATCGCCAAAATGAATCAACAAAGGTTCACATCCGCTATTGACATCGGGCACAACAATGGCTTCTGGTGCAGCTTGTACAAACACTGAAATAGTACTCGTTACAGCGCATTTACCTGCTTGGGTATACTTAATGATATGAGTTCCTACACCTGCTATCGAAGGATTAAAAGTTTGATGATCTACCAATCCGCTCACTCCTATTCCGCTAAAAGTACCTCCCTTTGTAACCGCAATTAAATTAGTAGGCGAGGAACTCAAACACTGTGTTGATATCGGTGTAATGCTAGAATCAGCAAGAGGAACCACCACTATTTGTATACTGTGGTGATCAGGACATGTACCTGAAATTCCAGGCAAAATATAGGTTAAAGTAAAAGGACTAACACCACCAAGTAAAGCGATTGAAGGATCAAACTGCCCTGCATTTACACCTGTACCAACCCAAGTTCCTCCTGCATTTTTTCCCTGCAAGGTGATCGCCGCATCGTTGTAGCACAAGGAATCAATGGTGGTAGTTATGGTTGCGTCTTCTCTTGGCTCTACCTTAATAGAAATACTATCTTTCGCGCTACAAGTAGGCGTGGCACCACTTAAAGTGTAAAACACCTTGTATGTAGTTCCCGCCACTGCGCTTGCAGGGTCAAAATCACCACTAGCATTCACCATACCTGCAGGTACCGATGACCAAATCCCTTGGGGGGTTGTGCCGCCAGAGAGAATAACTTGATAGTGACTTGTATCTTCGCAAATTGACACCGCACTTTGAGTGATGTCTGCCACCATTTGGTTCACCACATAAATTGACATGGTGTCAACCGCTGGACAAGCGCCGCTTGTTGTGTAAGTAACTAAATTTGGCCCTACCAATGCTGCCGAAGGATCAAAAGTACCAGCGACTCCCGAAACAATACCAGTAGCACTCCATACACCAACATCAGAAAGCGCATCTACCTTTAAGGTTTGAATCGGGTCGCTCAAACAAAATGGTCCTTGACCCAAAGTTATTTTAGCCTTATCCGCAGCAGAAACTGTGATTACCACACTATCAATAGCACTGCACGATAACATGGAACCCAATTTTGCGTAGTAAATTTTGAAAACTCCAGGTCCGGCTGACAATGCATTAAAAATACCTGTAGCGCCTATTTTACCAGCGGGCGATGAAGTCCAAATACCTCCAACTACGCTGTTGCTACTCAATCTGATTTGTGTACTAGACGCATTGGCGCAAAGTGCTGTATCAGCAGTAAGAATAGTAGCAGTCAACTGTTCAACCACTATAACCGTTGCTGTGTCGGTTGTTGGGCAAAAACCACTTGTCGTATACGAAATCAAATAAGATCCCGCGCCTTGTGCAGCGTTGAATAAGCCAGTTGCCCCATTGCTGATACCTATTCCACTCCAGACACCACTTTGCGAAAAAGGATTAAGCGCTAAGCTCACTATTCCTTGCGACTCACAAAATGTTTGCCCTGTCACAATACTCGCTATGTCGGCAGCAGAAACTGAAATATCTATAAAAGCGGTATCACCGCATTGCCCGCTTTTACCATACCAAATTCTATTGGTACCCAATGGTGCCACCTTAGGATCATAATAACCAAAAAGAGAATCTGTAATTCCTTTTCCGCTCGTTGTCCAAAACACACCACCAGTTGGACTCACTTCTATCGTATCCTTGCTCCCATTGTTACAGTAAGTCGTTTTTGTTGAGGTAATGCTTAAAGAAACTCCATTTGAAATTAAAATATTTATTGAGTCAACAATTGGACAAGCACCTGCGGTAGCATATTTTATCTTATAAGAACCCAACACTAAAAGTGAAGGATCATATGCCCCTGTGCTGGTATTTGTAACACCACTACCACTCCATGTGCCTCCCGTAATTGAACCTGCTTTCAATTTCAAAGTCGTTGCTATATCAGAAGAGCAAAAAGGACCCGCAGGAATAATTTTCGCAGAATCTTTTAATAGAACTGTAATTTTCACGGCTGCAGACCCTACCGTACCGCACGTTCCAGAAGTCACAAATCGCTTATAATAAGTAGTATCAATCAATGCCGGCGGAGAATAGGTTGCAGAAGTCGCCGACAAAATATTACTGAATGAAACACCATCCAACGACGACTGCCATTGGTAAGTGTACGCTCCTGTACCACCAGTAGCGGCAGTCAACTGCGTCAATGGCGCAGGCGTTTTGGCTGGACAAATTGTTTGCGCAGCAGTGATGCTTCCTGCAGTTAAATCGGCATTTACCATAACAGTAAGTGGGGTACTATTTACAGAGCCGCAAGTTCCTGATGTAGCAACTCTTTTGTAATATGTTTTTGCTGTTAACGGCGCAATAGCTGTATAGACCGTGGTTGTTGCGCCCAAAATATTAGTCCACACCAAACTGTCCGGTGACGATTGCCACTGGTACGTGTACGTTCCAGTTCCACCGCTTGGCAGTGTGCTACTCGTAAAAGCAAGAGGTATTGTATTGTAACAAATATTTTGAGATGACAATACAATTCCTCCCGTCAACGGCGCATAAACAGTTACTTTAACCGGATTGGTATAAACAGCCGCTCCTCCTGCAGTAACTTTTCTTTTAAACCATTTTGTGCCGGTCAATGCTGGTGAAGCATAAGCAGCCCCTGTAGCTGCAGTAATATCTGTCCATACAATACTATCAAGTGACGACTGCCACTGATAAGCGTACGTGCCACTTCCTCCACTTGCCGCTACTGTACTTGTAAATGCTGCAGGTACAACATTGTTGCAAATGGTTTGACTAATCGCAATGGTACCGGGAACAGTGAGTGGCGTTGAACCACTGCAGGCCACTATGTTTTGCGCTCCAGGGTCAGGTGTAATACCCATCATTTTCATGAAGGCAGTGTTGGTGATTTTCCCACTTGTGCAAGCGCTGACAGTACCTGTCCATGTATAGGTAATGGTATCATTTGCCAATACTGGCCCCGCAATTTTTGGGTAGGTAACAGTACCGGCAATATTGGCCCCTCCATTAGATGCCGAAACAAATGAAACTTCCCCTGGTATGGCGTCACTCAGTTGTTGATCGAAACCCGAATCCAGAGAAGTATACCAATTAGAAAGGGAAGCGACGGCACCATCCGTAGATCTTACACCTGCATATCCAGTTTGAATAGGAATTGTATTTTGAGAAATTGGAGCTGCTCCAACAATAGCGGCGCCCGAATTCACAAGCCAAAAGTTTGCCACTGCCCCAACCAACTGTATTTTAAAATCAAATGCTCCGGGCAATGCACTATAAGTTATGGTTTGTGTAGCACCAATTTGAGTGTTCGCCGGCATATTAAAAAATGAAACTGCAACATTGGCATTGTCTACTTTAATTCTCACTTCACTCCAAGTAGCACCATTGTGCCGAAACATAATTGCGTAAGGACCCGCGTATTGCGCAAAAGTAGCTGTGCCTTTTATAATGCCATCTTTGCCATGAGAATATTTATAGGTCATTCCCTTATTCGCAAAGGCAGAATTCATATCTATCACCCCTGCTCCATTTACCGTTAATTTTCCTGTTCCGCTAATTGCTGTCCAATCGGCTGCAGCCGTAGCAGCGTTGACAATGGTGCCATGCGTGTTTTTGTAACCAATAGTGTAAGTGATGGGATCTCCTACATTATAAGTTGCAGCGTCTGCTGTTTTTTTCATACTAGTCACCGCAGGTACAACAATAATCGGATTACAAGTTGCCGTGACAATTGCAGTATCAGAAACCTCACATTCACTGGTAGCATTGGCATATGCGACATTTGTATAAGTAGCATCAGCCTTTGGACAAACGCCATCCACGGTGACCCAAAATTTATAAATAGTACTGTCGCTGATTTTCATGTTGGCAATAGTTGGCCATGTAATAGTTCCTCCAGCCAAAGTACCAGTTGGATATCCTGTAAAATAGCCACCAAAAGTCACTCCAGCAGGAAGTAAATCCGTCACCACAACGTTGTTCAATTCTCTTCCTGATATTGGAGCATCTCCATAAACTCTTCTCCAAGTATAGCCATCCCACTCCTCAACCAGTTGTTTGGTAATCGTTTTAGTAACATTGTTGGTGCAGTTGTTAGGATGGTATTTCAATACCGCTTGATTTGGCAAAAGCGGATCGGTCCAATCTTTTGCAATAGGCCAATACACATCGCCATCAGCAGCAGTCATCGTAGGCTCAGAAGACCAATCTTTAGTCCAGTCAAAACCCGCCCAAGATGCGGCATGCACATCGGCAACCAAGCGCTGAGGCGTTAACGCTCCTTCATGAATATACCTTCCTTGTCCCGAATAAAAGGCTAAAAACGGAGTAATTGTTGCAATTTGATTGGGAAATGTCAGCAAAAACCTATGGTTCCAAGTTGCGCCGGGAGTAATGCTTTGCTGAGTTGCAGTAGGCAAAACAGCAGCTCCTTCATTTACCGTTGGAGCAACAACCCATGTAGGAGGACCTGGTTTATTTAAATAATAGGAAACACGATAGTTTTGATAATTAATATAAGCCTCTTCTGCCCCATGATAAATTCTATACTTCAATGTTAAAGTACTTGCTGCTGCTCCTAATCCTGAATGACCTCCAGCAACAATAACGCCTGGACGACCACCATTTAAAAAAGCAACCGATTTGTTCTTCACGACAATAGTATATGATACTGTATCTCCAGGATGCAACGTAGTTTTAGATGCAGTTTTTGTAATATTCAAAGGATGTTCCGAAAGAATATCAACACAATTACGCATCATAATTGGCGTAATATTATTGGGATATTCATTGCTGGTCCAGCCACTTCCATTGGTGCAAGAAATTACGGCTTGATTGCACAATCTTCCCACAGCAGCGTTAGTGACTTTACATACCACTTTAATACTATCCATCGTTGCAGCCAATCCACCTGTTACAAAACCCGGAACGGCACCTACATTAAAAGTCAGATTACCACCTGCAACTGTAGCGGGTTTTGTTGAGCTAACGTACGTTAAGCCGGCAGGAAGTGCATCGGTAATTTTCACACCAGCTGCATTTGTTTTCCCATAGTTTCTGTACGAGATCGTATAGGTTACCTGATCACAGGTAGAAGCGTAGGTTTTATCCACAGCCATGTACACTTTCATATTGGCTGTTGGCGCCATATCTAAGGGATCATGATAATTCCCCCCTAGAACCATCATGCCTAACAACCGATTCCACTCATGAAAATACCGCGCGCGTGAAGTCAAGTATTTTTGTGCAGGATCATTGTATTGATCCCATTCGATGACGCACTGACGAAACATTTGTGCTTGTAAATTTCTATCACCAGAAACCACCGCTGCCGGTGCGCTTGTTCCCTGTGCCCAATTCAGTGGAAATGCTCCTCCTCCCGTTCCATCAGGATTATATGACCACTTCACATTTGGAGGGCCACCATAAGTTAAAGTATTGTGTGTGCGACAAGCATTGCTATACGGAGCAGCTTCAGGCGCCTTCATAAAATTTGCCATTCGCAAGGCGGCATCCCTTTCAAAAGTATTTGATCCAAGAGTATATTGATGAGTCGTAGGATTCCAGGTATTGGTTGGTGCTCCATTCCACAAATAATTTAAATGTGTTCGCCATGAAAAACGATTGTCCTCAGAGGCCATAAAAGAAGAGAAAGCAGGAGTGGTACCTGTAACAGTGTATGTCCCTGCCCAGGTGATATTTCCTTGCGCATGCGCTTGTCCTACCAACCAATCATCAGATGCTTCTGCCCTTTTGTATTGATTGATGCACCAAGGTGATTCGCTTTCAGCAGTGAGCATCTCATAAAAACTTCTGAAATAAGAAGGCGCAGCGTAATCCACATAATTGGATTGCGGACCGTTTTGTCCCGGAACCAAACCCAACAATGCACCTGCACTAGCCCAATTTGTGGTTTCAGCCCATGAATCTCCACCTTTGTGATAACCATCCAAACCAATGATACCGCTGACGTATTTCGCAATGGGCAATGAAGGTGCGTATTTCAAAGTATCTACCATCGTTTTGATGTATTTGATAGCCTCTCCTTTATAGGTCACAGGTAAACCCGTGCAAGGATCATTACATATTGTAGCTAAATCGCCCCATTGTTTCCAAGCAACCAATAATGCCATCGCTAAATCAACATCACCGTCCATGGCTGAATTCCCCCCCAAACCACCTCCTAATACATCGGTTGGGGCGCCCAAACTTCCTGCGCCTGAAATACCCGGACTATACGCATAACCTGGGGAATTGGTAATACAATCAATAAATCGTTTTGTTTTTTGAAATTGACGATCGTGCACCCACATGTAATAACCATCAAAAGTCGCTTTATCTCCCATATAAGCTGCTGCCAAGAGATTGTACCCATCTCCTTCAACACAAGTACAATGGCCAACGTCAGCTCCAGAAGCCACGTCATGCGGCATTATGTACTTTACTCCTGCAACAGTGACCGGAGCATGAACCCCACCCCTGTTCACGTTATAGGTCATTCCATTTGTTAGAATCGTGTATGCATCTCTGGTTCTTTGCTCCATTTCAGCATGCGGTATCCCTACTCCGTTTTGTATTGCCAAGGATGTTCCACTGGCATATTCTAAAAACTGCGGAAAAGGATGATTGGGGTTTCCTGAGTTTATATTGACGGTTACTTGTGAATATCCAATCGATGAAAAAACAAACACAACCGCCCAGAAAACAACAACTTTCTTCGCAGTGAATGCCAATGATTTTAGATTTAACTTATTAATGTGCATCGTTCGTTCAATTTATTACTTCAAATTATAATGTTAGTCATACGCAAGTTATGCGGCTAAGTTTACCCATTAAACAGGCATTCTAAACAAACTAAAATGAAAGAAAAAACAAGAATACTATCGCTTTAATAGCCAGGCACTCATGTTCACTTTCAAAAAATGACGATTACGAAAGATTAGTTGCGTTTCTTCCCCCCGGAAGATCAAAACGACTTAACATTGCAGACCGCAACGCTTATCTAAAACAATATAGCATATTAATAGTTACAGTCCAACAATATATTTATGACAATTTATCCCCCTTCTATTGAAGCACTAAGCCGTTGTGACATTACGCTGATGCAAATCAGGTCATTTTGACATAAAAATCATGCTGGAATGCATATTGAATATCGAACTTCAGCATAACATAAAACTAAATTATTTCAAAGATATGAACTTCAATAACTTCACCATCAAAGCGCAAGAAGCGGTGCAAAAAGCACAACAATTTGCAATGGAGAAAGGCAACCAAGCCATAGAAAACGGACATCTGCTTAAAGGAATTTTTGAAGTAGATGAAAACGTGAGTCCTTTCCTGCTAAAAAAATTAGGCATCAACGAAAACATATTAAAACAAGCATTAGACAAAATCATTGAATCCTACCCAAAAGTGAGCGGTGGTTCGCAAACCATTGGCCGTTATGCCAACGAAGCCTTATCAAAGGGCGAAAGTTTGATCAAAGAATTTAAAGATGACTTCGTTTCAATTGAGCATCTGTTGTTGGGTATCGTATCTACTAAAGATGGTGCTGCGCAATTGATGAAAGACATGGGCGTGAAAGAAAAAGAATTGAAGCAAGCTATTTTAGAGCTGCGCAAGGGCGAAAGAGTGACTTCTCAAAATCAAGAAGATACCTACAACGCGTTGAATAAATACGCCAAGAATTTAAACCAGTTGGCGAAAGAAGGAAAATTAGATCCAGTGATCGGACGCGACGATGAAATCCGAAGGGTATTGCAAATACTTTCACGACGAACCAAAAACAACCCCATACTTATTGGAGAACCCGGTGTTGGTAAAACGGCCATTGCCGAAGGAATTGCACACCGCATTATCAATGGTGATGTTCCTGAAAACCTGAAAGACAAAACACTTTTTTCATTAGACATGGGCTCGCTCATTGCGGGCGCAAAATACAAAGGTGAATTCGAAGAAAGACTAAAGTCTGTGGTGAAAGAAGTTACCGGTGCCGAAGGACAAATTATTTTATTTATCGACGAAATACATACCCTTGTTGGTGCTGGCGGTGGTGGAGAGGGCGCGATGGATGCAGCAAACATTTTAAAACCTGCTTTGGCACGTGGCGAACTCAGAGCCATAGGCGCCACAACCCTAAATGAATACCAAAAATATTTCGAAAAAGACAAAGCCTTGGAGCGCAGATTCCAAAAGGTAAATGTTGACGAACCTTCAACCGAAGATGCTATTTCTATTTTGCGGGGACTCAAAGAACGTTACGAAAATCACCATAAGGTGCAAATAAAAGATGAAGCCATTATCGCTGCAGTAGAACTTTCTCAGCGCTACATCACAGATCGTTTTTTACCTGATAAGGCTATTGACTTGATTGACGAAGCTGCATCAAAATTACGAATGGAAATCAATTCCAAGCCAGAAGAACTCGACGAACTGGAACGAAAAATCATGCAACTTGAAATTGAACGCGAAGCGATCAAGCGCGATGGAGATCTCGCAAAAGTGGCGCGACTAGGCGAAGAGTTAGCGAACCTAAGCGAACAACGCAATGGCTTGAAAGCAAAATGGGAATCTGAAAAAAGTGTAGTAGAAGGCATACAAAAAACAAAGGAAAATTTAGAACACCTCAAACTCGAAGCAGAACAAGCAGAGCGTTCTGGAAACTATGGACTGGTTGCTGAAATCCGCTATGGCCGTGTGAAAGAAGCCGAAACGGAATTGGAACTCGGCAAGAAAAAACTAATTGAATTGCAAGTATCTTCTAAGCTTATTAAGGAGGAAGTGGACAGTGAAGAGATTGCTGATGTAGTGAGCAAATGGACAGGCATTCCAGTGCAAAAAATGGTGGAAAGTGAAATTCAAAAACTATTAAAATTAGAAGACGAATTGCATAAAACCGTTATCGGCCAGGAAGAAGCCATACAAGCGGTTGCGGATGCCGTGCGCAGAAACAGAGCTGGACTACAAGACGTCAACCGTCCTATAGGATCATTTATTTTCCTAGGCACCACCGGTGTCGGTAAAACTGAATTGGCAAAAGCTTTGTCTGATTATTTATTCAACGATCGCAACGCAATGGTGCGCATCGACATGAGTGAATACCAAGAAAAACATTCGGTATCTCGCCTAGTGGGGGCACCTCCAGGGTACGTTGGTTATGAAGAAGGTGGTCAATTGACGGAAGCCGTGCGTCGAAAACCCTACTCTGTTGTGCTGCTTGACGAGATTGAAAAAGCGCATCCCGATGTATTTAACATTTTACTTCAAGTACTTGACGATGGACGACTTACGGACAACAAAGGTCGCGTAGTGAATTTTAAAAATACCATCATCATTATGACTTCTAATTTAGGGGCCCATATTATACAAGCCAACTTCGCCGATTTACACAACAAAAAACTCGACAAGGTGATGGAGCAAACGAAAACAGAAGTGTTTGAGATGCTGCGCCAAACCATCCGCCCTGAATTTCTCAATCGCATAGACGAAACTATATTGTTTGCCCCTTTGAGTCGTCAAAACATTCATGGTATCGTGAAAATTCAATTGCAACAACTTGAATCACGTTTGGCGCACCAAAATATTACGATGGAAGCCAGTGATTTTGCACTTGATGCCTTGGCGGAGAAAGGATACGACCCTCAATTTGGTGCTCGTCCACTCAAAAGAGTAATACAAAAAGATGTGCTCAATGAATTGTCAAAAGAGATTTTGCGTGGCAACATAAAACCGCATGCACACATTTTGTTAGATATCTTTGACGATAAATTTGTTTTTAGGAATGTTGATATTGAAAAACTCAACGAACTTGTTCATGAAAACGAAGAAGCATAAGCTAAAATAGTTCAAGGCCCGATGACAAACATCGGGCTTTGTTTTTTCAAGTCTTTGCACTACCTTATAACAGCTAAAGTTAATTTATGAAAAAAATATTGTTTTTTGCAGTACCTGTTTTGCTCTCGCTTTCGTTCACCGAACGCAACACCGACCAATGCGACTGCTCCTATTCTATTTCCAGTATGGAAGAAGCTTTAAAAGCACCAGAAAGCGTTACTTGCCTGGATTTGGGAATGCAAAAGTTAAAAGTAGTGCCGGCTGACATTTCAAAATTAGTCAATCTGCAATGCCTGGATTTGTCTTTCAACCAAATCACCACGTTGCCAGAATCAATTGCTACCCTGAGCAAACTGAAATACATTAACCTTGACGGAACACGCTATATGGCAAAACTTCCGGCGGTACTTGCTAAAATCCCAAGTCTGAAAAGAGTCGACATCAAAGACCACCCTGAATGGAGCGCTGTCACAAAAGATGCGGCAATGAAAATGCTGCCGAACGTTAAGGTTGTACTCGAAGAAGAAGTGAGCAAAGAAATAGACATTATCATTCCAGGCGCAACGAAATAAAATACAGAAATGATTTGTGACAGTTTAGCTGAAAGGAGAACTAAAATTATTGACTTACTTTTAGTTTTCTGCCTGCGACCAATTTGGATTTTTTGCCGATACCGTTCCACGCACAAAGCTGTTTAACGGTAATACCGTATTGCAGGGCTACTTTATACAAGTAATCACCACCGCGCACAGTGTGAAAAATAGAACCTACAGGATAGGCAACAAAACCCGTATTGGTTTTTTTCACCACTACAGCATCGCTTAATATTTTTTTCTTGTCTAAATCAACAATGTAACGCGGATTCACCGCATTTCCTTTGAATCTAATTTCAAAGTGCAGATGCGCACCTCTTGATCTTCCCGTGTTTCCTCCTTTGCCTATATATTGACCAGGATCAACCATTTCTCCAGGCTGAACATCAATTTTCGACAAATGCGCATATACCGTTTCAAAACCATTGTAATGACGAATCACCACTACATTTCCAAATGAACCATAGCGTTTTGCAACGCGAACCATGCCACGAAAAGCAGAAACAACGGTATCTCCAGTATGCAAAGCAATGTCAATCCCGTTGTGCATCTTGCCATCTCTGTAGCCATATAATGAAGTAATAATACCACCAGCTGGCATTACAAAACCACATCCATTGAGCTGATCTACCAAATCAAAATTGAAAGAAGTGTCATTTATTGAAAGTTCAGGGCTGTAACAATTGGGATTTTCAATGTTCCAAGAACCATACAAATTGTGCGCTGGTGGATTGGTATCTATGGCTAAATTGTAGAAAGATTCAGTTGCCATCCTTTTGTTCAATGCATCTAAAACGCAGAAGGAAATTGTATCGCCATTCAAGAGAGAATCCACCAAGTACACTAACTTTTCGCGACTAAGTTGTGACTGCTGAATCAAATTCACCAAAGCGTCGTCAGTTTCTCTATCAGATCCTGATTTTTCCGATCCGGCTGAGGCTGAGGCAAACAAAAAGAATCCCAGGATGAACAGTATGTTTTTTAAAAAAAATCGCATTATTAACTCTTGGTATTTTGATCAAGGGTTGGTAAGATAGGAATATATTTTCGAACCCACAAATCGAGAAAGGACTATTTAACCGTCAAAGGGTATATCGGACTGTTCCACAGCGTAGAACAAAATTTATCGTGTACACCAAACAAAACAGTATACTCACCTTTATCAAGCAGAACAGGCAGTTCAAAGGGAATTTGCTTTCCAGTAACCAACTCATTTGCGTGCACACAAGCCACCGAATAAAGGATCTCTGCACCTTCTCCACGCAACACCACTCCAATCTCTACACTTGCACTATCTGACACTAAATCATGGTCCCAAATATTCTTTACAAACAATGAATCTCGAAACATTTCGCCAGCTTCAATTTGAAACTTTTTTGTATTTGCACTGAGTTCTAAATAACCATATGATTTAAAATTCGAATGACGTGCAAAATAGATATCTGAATATTTTGCGCTTAGTTTTTGTGCACCATCAAAATTATCAGTGGCCACTACCAATACCGATTTACCTTGCAAATCCTTTTGAATGGGCCATTTATCAAATTGATTTCTTCGATACCAAAATGAATTCAAAGAAAAAGAAGGAACATTGTAGTAAAAATAATACTTCGAAGGTTTCTGATAAGTATTCATGAAAACTACCGGCAAATCTCCAGCCAATGCTTTGACCTTTGGGTAAAATTCGCTGTCATGGTAAAACTGCTTGGTAATGCTCAGTCGCAAAAAATCATTTGGAAAAACCAAGGCAACGCGCAACGCTACTAAAATAAAAACAACGATGTACGAAAACGTCTTCCATACTTTGGCAACACCATCCCGCAAGGTACTGTGCACATACAAAAGTACGGGAACGAAAGCGATAGCCCCCCAATTCGCCTCTATAAAAGTGCGAAAAGAAAACAAAAAGAAAAATGCAAAAATAGCTAAAGCGGTATACTTCATTGTCGCATAAAAGGAAGTCACTGATTTGCGTAAGGAAGCAAAAAAAAGTATAAACAATATAGGGCCGCACAAACCCAATTGACCCAAGAAATATTGCAATGTAAAATTGAATTCATAAGGCCTATTCACCCTATCCACCAAATGATAGCGCAATGAGGGATAATCATTGGCAATTTGCCAAAAAATATGTGGCAAAAACAAAAGCAACGCAACGAGCGTCATCAGCCAAAAATTAAGACGCTTCAATAAAGTAATGTTGGGCAAAAGAGTAAACAATATGAGCAATATTCCGTGGTATTTACTGTACATCATCAATGAAGCCACCACCCCAAGAAGCAATGCATTTTTCAACGTGTTGTATTCAATAAAACGTTTAAAGCATAAAATGTACAAAGCGCCAAAAAACATCAGAGGCACGTCTGGAGCAGAAATAAAACCAAACGCATGAAAGGCAGGAGCAGTTAAAAATAGTAAAAACAACAACTTAACATTTTCGAATTTGGTGATCACAAAAAGCAAATAAAGCGTCAGACCTGAAAAGACGGCAGTAAAAAAGCGCACGCCTAGTTCTTCAGAAAAAAGCATCCCTCCTGCCCTGATCATCAATGCAATCATCGGTGGATGGTCAAAATATCCCCAGTCCAAATACTTAGCAAACAACCAATAGTAAGCTTCATCCTCTGCCAAATCAGTATATGCGCAAAGCAGCAAATTGAAGGCAATCCATGACAGCACAAAAATTGCCGCCCACTGTTTGTTGGAGATTTTCTCGTTCATTTCTTGTAAAAATAAGTATTATTGTCCACTGTGTTTATAATGTATGCTTTAGGATGATAGAAAAACTTTTTGAACTTAACGGACACAGCGCCTCCATATACGCACTAGAGCGCGGAGTTACAGACGACACGGTGTTTTCAGGCAGCGGCGATAAAATCGTCACCGCCTGGAATATAGAAAAACAGTGCAACGAAAACTTTACCATCAAAACAAATTCTCCAACCATTTCTTTAAAACACATAGAGAAGCACCATATGTTGTTGGTTGGACTATTCAATGGAAATTTGCATGCCATCGATACACGCAGTAAAAATGAAGTAAAGTTTCTACCATATCACAAAGAAGGAATCTTTCACATAGAATATGATGAAAAAGGAGATCGCTTCTTCTTGCTTAGTGGCGACGGCACGGTGTCAATATGGACAATGGATTTCAAACTAATCAAAGCATTGCTATTGAGCAGTGACAAGATTCGGTCGATGAGCATTCACCATGAATTGAACATTGCCGCTTTTGCAACTGGTGATGGACTCATTAAAATAATGAAGCTTTCCAATTTTGAGATCACACATGAATTTCCTGCTCACGACAAGGTCAATGTGGTGTATTTTCATCCCGAAAAAAGAGTGCTGATCAGCGCCGGAAAAGATGCTTTTCTGAAGTTCTGGAATATGGATCACGACTACCAAAACATTTTATCTATCCCTGCCCACAACTGGGCGATATATGGCATTGCATTCAGCTCCGACAATAAATACTTTGTCACCTGCAGCAGAGATAAAACCATCAAGCTCTGGAATGCTCAAAACCTAGAAGTATTGGAACGCCTCGATTACAAAGGACACAAAGGACACACGCATTCAGTAAATTGCATCTACTGGCCAAAAGACAAAGACTATTTTCTTTCAGGCAGTGACGATAAAAAAATTATAGCTTGGAGGGTTCAGCTTTAAAGCGTTTTAAAACAATTTCCCCACTTCTTCCCTTATTGTCATGATAACGTCCGCGCAATGTATTGCCATCTTCCGACAAGTAAAGCTCATGTGTTCCGCGGGTTGCCCAACCTTCAATAGGCAAGGTCACTTTCACTTTGTATTTTAATTTACCCGCATTCCATTTACCCGAACCTATTTCAACAAATGACTGGCCCTTCCATTCTAAATAATGACTAAAAGTAACTTTACCTCCTTTTTGCGCAATGACTGCATAGGCGTTTGAAAATGCACTTGACGTAGAGTCCTGCCACAAACCATTTATATTAGCACTTGACTGTGCGAAAGACAATAACGATGAAAGAAAAAATAAAGTAAATATTGCAGTGAATTTCCCCATAACTTTGATCTTTAGCTCAACATATGTTTTCTGAATTTATCACACAGCTTACAACAGCATTGCAAAATCCACTTCCAGGAAAAGAAGTGCAGATCAAAATGGCCCCCTACCACAGCAAAGTAAATGAAAAATTTAAAGACAGAACAGAAAAAGCGAAAACAGCTTGTGTTTTAGTACTGCTTTATCCCATAAATAACATTCCGCACATAGTACTAATGAAGCGCCCTAGTTACGATGGACATCATAGCGCACAAGTTAGTTTTCCAGGCGGAAAACGGGAATCGAGTGACGGCAGTTTTGAATTTACAGCCCTAAGAGAAGCGCAGGAAGAATTGAATATTGAGCCTGCAACAGTTGAAATAGTAGGTCGCCTTAGCCCCCTTTTTATTCCGCCAAGTAATTTTGAAGTGCTACCGTTCGTAGGCATTTGCATGACGCGGCCAGATTTTATAAAAGATCCTAAGGAAGTTGATGCCATATTGGAATTCGATGTACCCTTCCTACTTTCAAATAATGCCATCAAATCAAAAAAAATGCTTCTGTCGGCAGGTTTCAACTTTGAAACGCCTTACTTCGACATAAAAAATGAGATTGTTTGGGGTGCAACAGCTATGATGCTCTTCGAGTTGCGGACTATTCTGAAAGAAATTTAAGTGCGCCCCTTCGCTTTTTTCCATATTGCCTCCATTTCAATAAGCGTCATATCTTGCAGCGATTTTCCTTGCAATTCTGCCTCTTTTTCTAAAAATTGAAAACGCGACAAAAATTTCCGATTGGTCTTCTCCAGAGCATCTTCGGGATTAATGCCCACGAAGCGAGCGTAATTCACTAGAGAAAAAAGCACGTCACCAAATTCGTCCTCCATTTTTTCTTGGTCATTGCGCGCCTCTTCAACTTGAAATTCCTGAATTTCCTCTTGAACTTTTTCCCACACTTGTGTTTTATTGTCCCAATCAAAACCAACTCCTCGTGCTTTATCTTGCATACGTATGGCCTTAACCAACGCTGGAAGTGAGTGCGGCACACCTTCTAAAACAGATTTCTTTCCTTCTTTGAGTTTCAGTTGCTCCCAATTTCTTTTTACGTCCTCTTCATCGGCAACTTTGACATCACCATAAACGTGCGGATGGCGATGCACGAGTTTGTCGCATACACCATTTAACACATCAGCAACATCAAAAGCATTGCTTTCAGAAGCTATTTTGGCATAAAAAACCAAGTGCAAAAACAAATCACCCAACTCACCTTTAATCTGTTGCATGTCTTTTTGCAAGATAGCGTCGCAAAGTTCGTAGGTCTCTTCAATGGTTAAAGTGCGCAACGATTCAATACTTTGTTTTTTATCCCAAGGGCACTGCTCACGCAGTTCATCCATAATGATCAATAGCCTTTCAAAGGCTTTTAGCTTATCGTTCATCGCCATAAAAAGAAGTTATTTTTTTGTGGAAGACTTGCCGTCATTTGCCATAATCTCCGTCAAACCTGGCGAGGCGTATGTTTTAAATTCCCCTTTTTCATTTTTATAAATGAAATAGGCTTCAAAAGATTCGAATGGATTGGTCTCTACAAAGTCGATTGACTCCGTGATTCCCATTACCATAAATGCCGTGGCATAAGCATCCGCTTTAACACATTCTTGCCCTAAAATAACAACAGCCACCATCTCGTTTTCTACTGGCAGATGTTTGCGTGGATCAAAGGTGGCACTGATTACTTCTTTACCAACTCTTTTGGATTTACTGTAATTTTCACAAACCGCCATAGCAGGAAATTCAGCATTTAATTTGAAACCAAGTTTGGTTGCTTTTTCTTTTGTTGGATTATCCACTTCCACCGACCAAGAACTTCCATCAGGGCGTGTTCCAGCAGCAATTACTTCACCCCCAACATAGACCAAAAAATTGCTTATCTTCTTTTTGTACAACAGATAATCGTATATCTTATCCACTATATATCCCTTGGCCAACGCAGAAAAATCCATCTGCAAAGCAGGATCTTCTTTACATGCAAAATTATCTTGCATGTTTTTGTCGTTCATTTCTTCCATGGTGTTGTACAATAAATCACCACCAATACGTACTTTGCTATAGCCCATATGGCTTTCCATTTCTGCGGATGCAGCATCCACGTAATCCAAAACTAAAGAATCCCGCAGATCACGGTCTTCCATGTTTCGGTACAATCCATCTATTTGCTCGGAGCCATCTGGACCAAAGCCCCATAGTTTCGCAATAGTATATACCGTTGGATCAAAAGCGCTATCAGTGCATTCGTATACTTCGTCAGAAATCAAAAATAAATCCAAAAACACACCATCTACAAAAACACAAGAATCACCCTTGTTGAATTTAGAAATGATAGAATTACTGTCTTTAAGTGATATTGAGGCGTTTACCTCAGCTATAATGCTGTCGATTCCCTTTTGAATGTCTACTTTAATTGTATCAGAGTACTTGACATAGTATTCGTTTTCATTGTATTTGCCTTTCACCTCGTAAATGTTGGAAGGCGGTAAAGGAACTTTCAAAAAACCCAAGAAAAAATCGAAGAAAAAAAACCAAGCAACAAAAACCACCACAAACAGGCCAGCGAATAATATTACTAAGGGGTGTTTTTTCATCAAATTGGATCTACTGAGGTAAATTTAAGCTAAGTTGCCCAAATTAAAGGTACTTAATAGAAAGGAATTTATTAAAACCTGTTGAAAACCTTAAGAAGATCAGTTCGCCAAGTGCTCAGCATCAAGAAAATCGCTAATCAATCGCTCTTGCGCACTCTCTTCTTTGAGCGCTTCTCTTTCAAATTTCTTAACAGCAATCATCAATTCTTTGAGTCTAAGCTTAACTTCTGGACCAAAAGAGCGCTTGTCGATAATTTCAGCGATACTGTCGAGAACCTTTAAATATTCAAATGTGGATTTGATTTCCATTCAATTGCTTTTTAGCGAAAATAGGTGAAGAAGCACTAAAAGTCAAATTTTTTCACCTCAATTATAAACACACACCTGTTAGGGAATGACAAAAAATCGCTGCAGCAACCGCTACATTCAATGACTCTGTTTGCGAATTAGCGCTTCTTGGTATGCTAATTTTCTGATTGATTAACCCACGCAATGCCGGTCTAATTCCCTCCGATTCATTGCCCAACACCAGTGCCCCTTTGCCGTTAAATCTGAAGGAGGAAAGTGGAGTTCCATCCATAAATGCGCCCATTAACAAAAAATCAGAGGCAAAAGTATTTTGTTCAAACAACGCCACAAGATCGATGCACACAACGCTTACTCTTGACAAAGAACCCATTGTCGCCTGCACCACTTTGGGATTGTAAATATCCACGCAATCTTCTGAGCAAAAAATATTTTTTACGCCAAACCAATCAGCTGTGCGCAAAATAGTACCCATATTTCCAGGATCACGCACACCATCCAAGACCAGAGAAAAACCATCTTTCCAATCTTCAGACAGATGTTCTTCAGGAATAGCAAAAACGCCGAATACACCTGGAGCAGCATTCAGCGACGACAATTTCTTCATGTCTTTTTCAGTAATCCTCAAAAACTCGTTTGGCGCCAAGTAAGCAACATCTTGATTGCCATCAACCACCACCAAATCGATTACTTTAAAGCCAGATCTAATAAATTCCTCAACACCTTTCTTTCCTTCTACAACAAATTCTTGGTGCAGTTTTCTGTATTTCTTCTGCTGAAGTGCTGTATAACGTGAAATTTTATTTTTCGAAATCGCTGACTGCATAAAACTTATTAAAGAGTAATTAAAAATTCCGCCTAAAGTTCGCTTAAAATTAGTTTATTTTGAGGAAGAATTATTTCGTTGAACAAAAGAAAAACATATCTGTACAGCACAATACTGTTAGTTCTCACGCTATGCTCTGCTTGTAGATCTACCCGATTTGTGCCTGAAGAAAAATTTATGCTTCAGAAAAACGAAGTGAAAATTACTGGACATTATAATTTTGACGCTGATGAATTAACTTCATATATCAAGCAAAAACCCAACAACGCAATTCTCTTTGGAACTTGGAAATTCTACTTAACAGCTTATAATTTCTTGCACAAAAAGAAAGATGACCGCGAAGATTTTCAAATGGAGAAACACCATTTATTTACTCGCATCCGTTTAAAATCAAGTGAGGCAATTGGCGAAGCACCTGTGATCCTTGATTCTGCTAAGATCCCTTATTCGATCAAACAAATGCAAATTTATTTGCAAAACAAAGGTTATTACCGCAGCAAAATTAATAGCGAAATCAACTACGGGAAACATAAAAAAGCCATTGTTCTATACCACATTACTTTGAATGAACCCTTCACCATCAATGAAGTGAAAATTGCATCAGAAGACCCATTCATAAGTTCAAGCTATGGCGAATTCGCTAAAAGCTCTAATTTGAAAGAAGGAAAACTGTTTGATGTAGGAGCACTTGATCTCGAAAGAACCCGATTGACCGAGCTTTATCAAAACGAAGGCTTATTTGATTTTAATGAGTATTTCATTCACTATCGAGTTGACACAACGATTGGCGCTAACAAAGTCAATATTGCATTGATTGTCGACAATCCAGTTGAAAAATACAATGCTAACGACTCCAGCATTAGCTCAACACACAAACGATACACCATCAGAGACATCAGCATTCAAACCGACTTCATACCCAGCAATCCCAACCTACCATCTCAGCACTCAATTGTCGTCGATGACATGTATACTTTTAAATACCGAGACACGCTACATTACAAAACTACTCCCATTTTAAAAGCGATCTATTTCAAAAAAGGAGATTTCTATAAAATCAAAAATCACAACCACACGTACAATCAGCTAACAGAATTGGGCATTTTCAATTTTATCAAGATTGATTACAAAAGAATTGAAAACGACAGTATTCCCAAAATGGATGTACTTATAAAACTAAGCGCAAAGAAAAAATATTCAATTAGCCTTGAAGGACAAGGCACCTTCAGAGAAGGTTTTGGAGGTGGCGGCATCGCTGTATTTAAAACCAAAAATCCGTTTAAAGGGCTTGAACAAATTGAGTTCAGATTGCGTGCTTTTGCAGAATCTGTAAAAAACACCGCAACTGACAGCCGTATTATTGGTACAGATATTGGTCCCCAAGTTTCGATCAAAATCCCCAGCCTTTTGTTTTTTCCTCGCTTATCAAAAAGCTTATGGAGCGAAGCCTACCCTAAAACGATATTGTCAGCCTCTTTCAATTATCAAAACAGACAAGAATACCGTCGTTGGATATACTCTTTTAGCAACACCTATGAGATGAATGAATCAAGCTGGAAAACACACAAACTTTCCATTCCCGACATCAGTTTATCATACATTGATAAAAACTCTTCAATATTGAGTAGTCTAGATTCACTGAGTCCCCGACTGGCATTCTCTTTTCAAAATTACGTGAACGCAGGAATCAAGTATTCCTATATTTTCAACGGCGTACTTAAAAAAGAAAAAAATCCAATATTATTAATAACCAATATTAACATCACCGGACTACTTGGATCGCTACTGAATTATACTGGTTTTTTTGAAAAAGACTCCTCTGGCGCACAATTAGTGGGCGGCATAAGATATTCTAAATTTGTAAAAGTAGATGGCGACTACCGTAAATATTTCAATTTGCATAAAGAAGAACAAATTATATTTCGATTGTATGCAGGATTTGCCCTCCCATTTGGCCGTGGAGACATTGCCGTACCTTTTGACAAGTTGTTTTTTAGCGGTGGCGCCAATGGTATACGCGGATGGAAAGTGAGAAACCTTGGTCCAGGTTCGTCGCGTGACACCACAGCAATAGCCAACATAGATAAATTAGGGGAAATTAAATTGGAGCTCAATGGCGAATACCGTTTTAGAATCAGCAGCATGGTCAAAGGTGCAGTTTTCACAGATGTTGGAAATGTATGGCGATTGCAAGACAGTGACGACAAAGCTGTATTTCACCTCAATCGATTTTATAAAGAATTGGCTGTTGCAGGAGGACTTGGTTTGCGTTTTGACCTCAGCTTTTTAATCGCACGTCTTGACGTTGGTTGGCCCTTACACAAACCATATATGGGTGACACTTGGGAATTTAAGTTAAGTGAAGCTGAATTCAATGTTGGAATCGGCTACCCTTTCTAGTCATTTGCGCTAAACTTAAGCTTGAAATCAAATTTTCAAAGTCTTTTTATTACATTTGCCATCTGAAATTTGATAGTCCATATAAATTGTAACGAATGGGATGGTTTAAAAGGATAAAAGAAGGTATCAAAACACCAACACAAGGGAAAAAGGAAACCCCAGAAGGTTTGTGGTACCAGTGTCCAAAATGCGGAAAAGTAGTTGCTTCTGAAGATCACAAAGAAACTTTGTGGGTGTGCGAAGGATGCAGTCATCATGAGAGAATTAATGCAAAGGAATATTTCCATGTTATTTTCGACAATGACAAATACACAGAAATAGCTCCCAATATCTATTCTGGAGATCCATTGAACTTCACTGACACTAAGAAGTACGTTACTCGTTTGGAAGATTCCATTTTAAAAACGGGAGTAAATGATGCTGCCACTTCTGCATTTGGCAAAATTGAAGGCATTGATATTGTTGTTGTTGCCATGAACTTCAATTTTATTGGAGGCTCTATGGGATCAGTTGTGGGCGAGAAGATATCGAGAGCAATTGATCATTCATTAAAATACCATAAACCACTAATTATTATTTCCAAATCTGGTGGAGCACGAATGATGGAAGCAGCATTTTCATTAATGCAAATGGCAAAAACATCAGCCAAATTAACTTTGCTGGCAAAGCAAAAAATACCCTACATCTCTTTAATGACCGACCCCACTACAGGTGGAGTTACCGCTTCGTTCGCAATGTTAGGAGACGTAAACATAGCAGAACCAGGAGCACTAATTGGATTTGCTGGTCCGAGAGTCGTTAAAGAAACCATAAAAAAAGATTTACCTAAAGGATTTCAAACAGCAGAATTTGTTTTAGATCATGGTTTTTTAGACTACATCGTAGAACGCAAGAATTTAAAAGCGAAAATCGCACAAACAATAAAATTATTCCTAAATTAAATCCCTAAAAAAAATGAGTGAAACAGCTACACAAATCAAACCAGGTGTAATAACTGGCGAAGGCGTTCAACAACTCTTTCAGTTGGCTAAAGCGAAAAAATTTGCGCTTCCTGCCGTAAACGTTACAGGATCAAATACGATCAATGCTGTTTTGGAAACTGCAGTTGCAGCAAACGGACCAGTAATCATCCAATTCTCTAACGGAGGAGCTGCTTTCACAGCAGGTAAAGGCTTGAAAAATGATGGCGAACGCGCTGCCATTGCAGGCGCTGTTTCAGGAGCGCATCACGTTTGGCAAATGGCTGAATTGTATGGCGCAAGAGTGATTTTGCATACTGACCATTGCGCAAAAAAATTATTGCCTTGGATGGACGGCATGTTGACCGCAGGTGAAGCTTTTTACAAAGCCAACGGCGTTCCTCTCTTTTCTTCTCATATGATCGACCTTTCTGAAGAGCCTTTGCATGAAAATATTGAAATCTGCAAAAGATATTTAGACAGAATGTCAAAAATGGGCATGACCTTAGAAATTGAATTGGGTGTAACTGGTGGTGAAGAAGATGGCGTTGACAATTCTGACATTGACAGTTCTAAATTATACACACAACCTGAAGAAGTTGCATACGCATACGAGGAATTGAAAAAAGTTAGCGATCGTTTCACCATTGCTGCAGCTTTTGGAAATGTTCATGGTGTATACAAACCAGGAAACGTCAAATTGACTCCGAAAATATTAGACAATTCGCAAAAATACATCGAGAAAAAATTCAACACAGGACCTAATCCAGTTGATTTTGTATTCCACGGTGGATCAGGCTCAACAGTTGAAGAAATTCGCGAGGCGATCTCGTATGGAGCTATTAAAATGAACATCGACACAGACTTGCAATGGGCGTTCTGGGATGGTATCAGAAAATTCTACGAAGCAAAGAAAGGCTATTTGCAAGGCCAAATTGGAAACCCTGAAGGCGAAGATGCTCCTAACAAAAAATACTACGATCCACGTGTTTGGATGCGTAAAGCTGAGGAGTCGTTGAAAGAAAGACTAACACAATCTTTCCAAGATTTGAATAACATAAATACATTGTAGTAATATTCTATCAAAAAAAAAGGATCGTCTTATGACGGTCCTTTTTTTTTGCAACAACTTTTCCATTTTCACATTATTTGCGCAACAGTTCTTTACATGAGAACAATGGATTAAGCTGAATGGTATAAAAACAAAAAAGCCCTCGATTATTCGAGGGCTTTTTCATTTAATGATGACTGGGTTACGCCAATTTAACGTTTACAGCATTCGGGCCTTTTTTGCCGTCTTGAACTTCAAAAGTTACATTGTCATTATCACGGATTTTATCTTTCAAACCTGATACATGAACAAATACTTCTTGTCCACTTCCGTCTACTTTGATAAATCCAAAACCTTTAGTTTCGTTAAAAAATTTTACTACTCCGTTTTCCATTGTTGATATTATTAATTGTTATTATGGTGCTAAAGTAGTCATTTCCAACAGAAAGTAAAAATAAATTTACTTTTTGTTTTATAAATTGTTAATTACTTACTTACTTTTCTCCGCTTCACTATGCCTTTTGGCTATAATTATTATCTTAGCAAACTCAATAAAAACGATGACTACGTACTTAATTACCGGTTGCGCCGGCTTCATAGGATCTCACCTTGCAGAAAAACTTCTTTTGGAGGGAAATAAGGTTGTTGGTATTGACAATTTTGACCCTTTTTACGCTAGAGAGATCAAAGAAAAGAATTTAAACTTTGCGCTCAGAGATAAAAACTTCAGCTTCTACGAATTAGACCTACAGAATGCTGACGAAATGCAAAATATCAGTCAAAAAATAGATATTGTGATCCATTTAGCGGCAAAAGCAGGCGTACTTCCTTCAATAAAAGATCCTATTTCGTACATCAACGACAATATCTTGGTGACACAAAATATTTTAAACTACTGTCAAGAAAATAGTATATTAAAGTTTGTTTTTGCTTCATCCTCCTCCATATACGGCAACAACAAAAGCGTGCCTTTTTCGGAAAGCGATCGCGTTGACGAGCCCATTTCTGTATATGCGGCATCCAAAAAATCATGCGAATTACTCACTTACACTGCACATCACTTGTATAACATAGATGTAATCAATTTACGCTTTTTCACCGTTTTTGGTCCTAGACAGCGTCCCGACTTGGCCATTCATAAATTCGTAAAGCTCATTGATGCTGATCAAGAAATCAGTATGTATGGCGATGGATCAACCGGACGGGATTACACTTATATTCAAGATACTATTCAAGGCATCGTTGCTGCAAGCAATTTTGTGTTGCAAAACAACAATATTTACGAAATCGTAAATCTTGGAAATCATCAGCCAGTAAAGTTGACCCAACTGATTGAAACAATAGAAAAAGTGCTCAATAAAAAGGCCAACATAAAAAAAATGCCCATGCAACCAGGAGACGTCGATCTTACTTTTGCTAACATTGAAAAAGCAAAAACACTCTTCTCTTATGCTCCATCAACTTCCTTTGAAGAAGGTGTTTCCCAATTTGTAAAATGGTACAATGGTCAAAAATCCTAGAATACTCTATTTAGCATACGATGGACTAACTGAGCCATTAGGACAGTCGCAAATACTGGCCTACCTTTCTAGAATTAATCGCGAAAGCGGATTCGAAATAAGTATTATCAGCTTCGAAAAAACAGAAGGCTTTGCCGCCAATGAAGGTCGGGTTCGAGAGATCTTAGGCACTACAAGTATTCAATGGCATCCGCTGGTATACCACAAATCACCTCCTGTATTGTCTACCATTACCGACTTGCGAGCAGGGTGGAAGAAAATAAAAGAACTCTACAAGAAAGAGCCCTTCGATATTGTGCACTGTAGAAGCTACATATCGGCATTGCTCGGTCAAAAAGCGAAAAAAAAATTCGGCAGCAAATTCATCTTCGATATGCGAGGATGGTGGCCTGACGAAAAAAAAGAAAGTGGTTTGTGGGGAAACCCAATTTTCAAACCTATCTATCGCTATTTTAAAGAAAAAGAAAGACAATACTTTGCCCAATCAGATTTTACGGTATCGCTCACTTACGCGGGACAAAAAGAAATTGTTGATCATTTTCACAAAGAGGAATCTAAAGTGGGCGTGATCCCAACCTGCGTTGATTTTGATGTTTTCAAACCATTCAGCCAGGAAAACCGAGAAAAAGTTAGACTTGATTTCAATATTCCTTCAGACGCATTTGTGGTAATATACAGCGGATCCATTGGCGCTAATTATCCTCCGAAAGACATTCTCAAACTTTACCAAAGCATTAATACCTCAATTGAAAAACACTTGATAATACTTTCGAGAGAAGACAATTCCCTCATACTGAATGCTGCAATAGAATTAAATATTACAGAAAAAATTCATTTCGCAAGTGCCACTTACAATAATGTTCATCAATACTTGCACGCAGCCGATTTGGGTATCATTTTGTATAAATTGGCTTTCTCTACCATTGGCCGAAGTCCAACAAAACTTGGAGAATACTGGGCTTGCGGAATACCTTCGATTTCTATAAAAGGAATTGGTGATTTGGATTTTATACAAGAAAAGTTTAGTGGAATAGGATTGCAACTTGTCGATCCGACTTTTGAAGGCTCAATCGATTCAGTAAATTGCGACAAAGAAATTTTGAGAAAAAATTCAATTGAATATTTTGACATTAAAAATGGCGTTTCCTTTTATACCGAAATATACAAAACCATTTTAGCTTAGGACACAAATGTTGGTGACACAATTTCTTCTTTCATTTCTACGGGTATCTTTTTGTAATTGCTAAGAATATATACCATTGAAAGATAAAAGGGCATTAAAGGTATTTTATAGCGAACTAAAGCCCCGAAATTTGCCGTTGTTAAACCAACTGAAAAGGCAAAGAAAAGAGAAAATACAAAAGAAAAAAACAACAGTGGATTTTTTAAAAGAATGCCCTGAAGATTCAATATTTTTATTCTAAAGAGCGCCATCAGCGTAAAAACCAAAACAATTAATGACTCCAAAGCAGACATCAAAATAAAAGGATTGTCGGCCTCCCACACAAAAGGACGGAACAAAGTTGCCGCAATGGCTACGGGCGCTTTCCCAGTAATTCCAGCAACTGTTGGCTCAAACGAACCAATATCAAATCGATGCCCGCCATAATAATCCTGTTTTAAGTCATTTTGAACCACAGCAGCTTCATCCATTACTTTATCTACAGAATACTGACCTGTATTGTCTGAAAAAGTATTTAAACTCAAAACAACCAACCCCCCAGCTAAGACCAATAATATCGGAAAAATCAGCGCCCTTAATACCACCGATTTAATTTTCACCAAGTAATTTGATAAAACCCAACATCCCATGCCAATTAGAAAAGCATTGAAAATATATGGTTTAATCGAAATAATTAAAAAACTTGAGACAATGCACCAAATGATCGCTCCAATTAAATTTTCTTTCTTCATCACCGCATGAAAATAGAACACTAATAAACACAGTGCTCCTAGAGTGATGGGATCTTTTAATATTCCCGAACCCCAAAAGACCACGGATGGTATATAAAGAACAGTATAACTCAATTGCTTTTTGAAAATAGGGTAATACAAAACAAAAAGCTTATATACCTTCCACAAAGCTATATAGCAGAATAGTGACACGACAAATCCAGCAGCAAAGATTGAACCGCCTGCCATTATCAAAAGTAATCCCGCAACGCGCACAACAAACATCGCTCTACCGTCCCCCTTGAAAACAAAATAATTCAATCCTAACTGCCGTATTCGAAAATACTGCTTATATGTTTTCTCAATACCATCTTCAAACATCCCATTGAACAAAAAATCAAAATAAAGAGATGGATCTTCAAGGAAAATACCACGCATTATCATTCCGTCATGAAAGTACGTAATGGTATCACCCCCTTCATAATAAAACATATAAACCAAAGGAAGTACAATTGATGAAAAAATTTTTAATTTCAATCCACTATAAAAATAGCCCCGAGACATTTCATCTTCCTGTTCCATCATTTTTTTGCAAAACAATACAGCAATGAGAATAAAAAGTAGAAACATCACTATTTCCACTTCCCAGTATATTTTAACTCTAATGCCCGGTTGTCCTATTTCCATAAACTTTTTCTAGTGATGGTATTTTTCATTTGCCAGAATAGTAAAAACGCGATACAGCTGCTCAACAAAAAGTAATCTCACCATTTGATGCGTAAAAGTCATTTTTGAAATTGCTATCTTATTTTTTACATAATTTTTCACCTGATCGCTAAATCCATAAGCACCGCCAATAACAAAAGCAATCTCCTTTTTTCCACTTAGTGTTTGTTTTTTAATAAAACCAGCAAAATCAATCGATGAATACTCATTGCCTTTCTCATCCAACAAGAACAAATGAGTTTGATTCATTCCATCAAAATAATCAAGCAACAATTTACCCTCATGCTCCCTCATCGACTTCATATCGTGACCCTTTACCTTTAAATTCAATGTCACAATCTCCACCGCGCAATAATGATTCACGCGCTTGATGTATTCATCAATCATTTCCTGCAACTCTTTCTTTTGAGTTTTTCCTATTTCAATAATTTTAATTTTCATTTCTCAGCACTGATAAAAGTAGTCAAAAATGACCTTTTAATCCGCCTTTGATGTATTTTTGTAAAAAATCATTAGGTTTGACAACTTTAACTTTTTTGGTTTGGTTTTTGCAAAGGCATTAGAAGATCACTAATTAAGTAATAAAACAGCAATAAAAATGAAAGGAATCATCAGTATTTTCTTAGCGAGTTTGTTGTTTAGCGCACCAGGAGTTAAAGACAACATTAATAGCGCCATTAAATCTGGAAACAGTCAGGCTGTAGCCCAATATTTTAACACCAGCATAGACTTATCCATACTCGATCAAGAAAATGTTTGCAGTAAAGCGCAGGCCGAAATCATTGTACGCGACTTCTTTGCCAAGCACAAACCAAGCACTTTTAAAATTGAACACGAAGGCAATGCGCAAGACGGCAGCACCTATATGATCGTGAAAATCGGAACTGCAAGTGGCAATTATCGAATTTATTACCTTTTAAAACAGAGCGCAAATCAATTGCTCATACACAAATTTAGAATCGACACAGATAGTGATGAATAATACAACTCAATTTGAGATCTTTCTGCGAAATGCCATAGCAGAAGATGTTGCAGATGGCGATCACTCCTCCCTATCCACCATCCCCAAAGACAGCTCAGTCAATGCAATTATAATTTCAAAAGACACAGGAACAGTTGCTGGAATGCAACGCGCTTCTGATATTTTTCATTTTATTGACCCAAACATAAAAATCATACTCCATACAAAAGACGGTCAATCTGTGTCACCTAAAGACCTCTTAATTTCATTGGAAGGCAACGCAAGAAACATTTTAATGATGGAGCGCATCGCCTTGAATTGTATGCAGCGAATGTCAGGTATTGCAACACAAACAAAACTCCTTTCGTCAAAGATTAGCCATACCAATTGTAAAATACTAGACACACGAAAAACGAGTCCTGGACTTCGTTTTTTAGAAAAAGAAGCTGTATTGATTGGCGGTGGTAAAAATCACCGAATGGGCCTATACGACATGATCATGATCAAAGACAATCACATTGATTTCTCTGGTGGCATTAAAAACGCCATTCGCAAAGCCAACGAATACATCACTGAACGTCATCTTGATTTAAAGATCGAAATTGAAGTTCGAAATTTCATTGAACTCGAAGAAGTGCTAGCAATAGGAAAAGTACAGCGCATCATGCTCGACAATTTTACCCCAAGCAATTTAATATTGGCGCTGCAAAAAATAAACAAACGCTTTGAAACCGAAGCTTCTGGTGGAATCAGCGAAGAAAACATAGTTGCTTACGCGGAAACCGGAGTGGATTTTATTTCAATTGGCGCCTTGACGCACACAGTAAAAAACTTTGACATTAGTTTAATCGCCTCAAAGAATGACTAAAAGAAATTACAAGCAAATCTTCTTGTCGCTACGCTTAGTGCAAAACCTAATCCTTTTTGCAAAAACACATAGTTTTCCAGGTTTTCAAAGGGTAGCTATATACGAAGTTGGCAAACATTTTCTTGAAGGTATTATGAAAGGCACTTTTTCAACAAGAGCATCTTCGCTCGCCTTCAAATTTTTCTTTGCCATTTTTCCGGGCATCATTTTTCTCTTTACACTTATTCCGCTTATTCCCATTGATGGGTTTCAACTCACTCTGCTCAACTTCATCAAAGACGATCTTCCAAAAGGATTGAATGAAATCGCAATATCTACTATTGAAGATTTAATCAGCACCCCACGCGGTGGCTTACTTTCATTTAATTTTTTATTAATGCTGTATCTTACTACCAATGGCGTTCACTCACTTATCATTGAATTCAATAACAGCTACCATGTCAATGAAACTAGAAATCCCTTTAAACAGCGATTGGTTTCATTCGTGTTGGCGATTGTACTCACTGGTCTGCTGGTTATAAGCATATCATTAATTATCGCAACGCACATCCTTGTTGATCTAGCGGAACAAAGAAGAGATTTAACCGATTCATTTTATAGCTTTCTAATACATGCGGGCAAATGGGTAGTGGTTTTTGCTTTGTATTATTTCGCTATCGCTCTGTTGTATTATTACGGTCCGGCCAAAAGAAAATTCTTTAAATTCTTTTCACCAGGATCTATAGTAACAACCCTATTACTGCTGCTTACTCTATATGGATTCTCGATCTATATCCAATACTTCAGCACGTACAACAAAATTTACGGATCAATTGGAACAATTATGTTGGTGATGCTATGGTTCTACCTAAACTCATATATCCTGCTTCTCGGTTTCGACATCAACGCAAGCATAGCTAAAGCCAAAAAAAACAATCACCTACTGTAAAAAATTGTGCAACGCGTCAACAATACGCTCCGTTGCCTTCCCGTCCCACAAATCAGGTAATGAACCTTTCTTGTAAGTACCAGAAAGTATGCTTGTAACATGCTGAAGAATCAACGATTCGTCCAAATCCAAAAGTGTATTTGTCCCCACCTGCACTGTGATCGGACGCTCCGTATTGGGACGAACGGTCAAGCACGGTACGCCTAAAAAAGTAGTTTCCTCTTGTATTCCACCCGAATCAGTTACTACAGCTTTCGCATCGGTAACTAATTTCATGAAATCAAAATAGCCAAGTGCATCGCACAGCACTATATTAGGAGAAGAAAGCAGCTCTTTAAAGCCAAACGCTTCCGCATTTTTTACTGTTCTCGGATGTATCGGAAAAATAATTTTAATGTCTTTCGCTATTTGTGAGATCAATTGAAAAATCACACGTAAATTAACAGCATCGTCAACATTGGCGGGACGATGAAAAGTCATCACAATGTAATTCCCTTTTTCCAAATGGTATTGCTGCAACACCTTGCTTTCGGCAATTTTCAACTTGAATTTCACCAAAGTATCAATCATTGTATTTCCACTAAATACGATGCTTTTGGGAGACTTCCCCTCCTTTAATAAGTTTTCATTTCCCGACTTTTCAGTGGTGAAAAACAAAGCCGACAAATCATCTACCATTATGCGATTGATTTCTTCAGGCATTGTTTTGTCAAAACTACGCAAACCACTTTCGATATGTGCCACAGGAATATTATAGCGAGACGCCACAAAAGCGCATGCAAAGGTTGAATCTACATCTCCAGGAACCAGCACCAAATCGGGACGATCGCTTTTAATTTCTTGCTCAATTTGTAGCATTATATCAACAATCGGCGACATAGTGGAATCTCTGCTTAACTCAAATAAAACGTCTGGTTTTGGAATTTCCAGCTCCTCAAAAAAAACCTCACTCATCTTATAATCATAGTGCTGCCCAGTGTGCAACAATTTAAAACGCAAACTCGGATATTTTAAAAAGCACTCCTTAAGACGTGTGATTTTTATCAAATTTGGACGAGTACCAACACAAACCAATACTTTTTTCATTTTTTCAGCTGAAATATTACATGTCAAATCTACTGTTTTACAGTGTCTTTTGAAAAATTGATTCTTATCTTTTTTAATTAGATTGTATATTTGATGCAATCTAATTTTATTATGCGTTTCCTATACCTGTTACTATTTATATCGCTAGCGGAATTGAGTTCGGCTCAAATTTACGATCCACTCCACTCTCCAAATTCGTATCGAAACATCAATAATCCTGAATACTGGAAAAACCGGAAGCCGCACGATGCCTATTGGCAGCAAGATGTTCACTATACCATCCAGGCCAATTTAGACGAAAAAACAAACATTATTTCCGGAACTGAATTCTTGACGTATTGGAACAATTCACCCGACACCCTCAACTTTGTTTATTTTCACCTTTACCAAAATGCCTTTCAACCTGGATCGTACTATGATCAGCTTTCAAAAGAAAATGATGTCACTGCATATTATGGAAAATACGAAGCACAAAAAAAAGGAACCCTTATCTCCACTATCAAAATCAACGGAGAAGAAGTCAAAACAGAACTCGACAATACGATTTTAAAAGTATACCTTCCAGAAGCATTGAAACCAGGCGCTAAAGCAGCCTTCGAACTTGAATTTAAAACTTTTTTCGATACAGGATCTTCACGCCGCAGAATGAAAACATTTAAGGTGGCACATGGCTACAAACATTTCGACGGTGTGCATTGGTATCCGCGCATTAGCGTGTACGACAGAAAATTTGGATGGGATACTGAGCAACATTTGGGCAAAGAATTTTACGGCGACTATGGCACCTATGATGTTGAATTGAATCTTGCCTCCAATTATGTTGTTGAAGCCACTGGCTATTTGCAAAACAGAGCCGATGTGCTACCCGACGATTTGCGCAAAAAGTTAGATCTTAAAAATTTCATCTATCGCAAAGCAAGTGACACTATCACCATCATAACACCTTACAATCCTATTGAGCGAAAAAACTGGATTTATCACGCTGAAAACGTGCATGATTTTGCATTCACAGCAGATCCAACTTACCGTATAGATGAGAAATTTTGGGGAGACATTCAATGTGTTGCCTTGGTGCGCGAGCAAAATGCCTCCAAATGGATGAATGCCGCCGAATACACCGCTAAGGTTATCAAAACCTATTCACAAAGTTTTGGACAATATATTTACCCCAAAATGGTAGTAGCCGATGCAGAAGACGGAATGGAATATCCAATGCTCACACTCGATGCCGGACAAGATCCCAACTACAGAAGTCTGCTTGCCCATGAAATTGGCCACAATTGGTTTTTTGGAATGGTTGGCAACAATGAAACCTATCGCGCCGCTCTCGACGAAGGATTCACAGAGTTTCTTGATTCATGGGCTTACCGCGCCATTGATGGCGACACCGTTTACCACCTGCCTTCCACTTCTGCTTACATCAGAAAATTCAGAAAAGAAACACTTATCCTCAACTCAAGAGTTTACGACAATTATATTTATGCTGCAGCACAAAACGACGACCGCGCGCTAAACACGCATTCCAGCGACTTCGATGGCGGCATGATTGACCAAGGAGGGGGCTATGGTCAGGTCTATTATAAAACCGCTACCATGCTTTACAACTTGCAGTATGTATTGGGCGATTCTCTTTTTCTTTCGGCCATGCAACACTATTTCAGTCAATGGAAAAATTGCCATCCTTATTTTGAGGATTTCAGAAACAGTATTATACAATACACACATGTCGATTTAAACTGGTTTTTCGATCAATGGATGGAAACCACCAAAGTCATTGATTACGCAGTGCATTGCATTAAAAAAGGAAAAGAAAAAGACCAGTACATTCTGCAATTTAAACGCAAAGGAGATATGCAAATGCCGCTTGACTTTCAAATCATTAGCAACAACGACAGCATCAGTAATTACCACATTCCAAATACATGGTTTGTCAAAAAAACACAAGCCACTATTTTACCAAAGTGGTATGGCTGGGGAAACCTTGCTCCTACCTATGAAGCAACCGTTACAATCCCTGGAGGAATCTACAATGTGATCATCGACCCAAGCACTAGACTTGCTGATGTAAACCTTCTTGACAATTCTAAAAAAACACCATACACCGCCGACTTTGATGCACGACTAAACAATCCTCTCGACCGCACTAATTATGAACTACGCTGGAGACCCGATGCTTGGTACAACCAATACGACGGCGTAAAAATAGGCATGCACCTCAATGGAAATTACCTAAAAAACTTTCATGTTTTCGATGCTAACTTTTGGTTCAACACGGCATTGGGACAAGTGCATTTCCCTGAAGCGATATACATCAATAAATTCGACGTTTTCTCCTACCGTGTAAACTACAACACCTTGCTGCCAAAGCTTGGAAAAAATGTAAAAATTGACGTCCACTCTAGTTTTCTCGAAGGTTTACAACGCCATGAATTAGGTTTAAGTAAAACTTCAAAAAGCAAAAACGACAAAATCAAAATATACCTTAAAGCGCTATACAGAAAAGACGCCAATGCCCTCACCTACCTGCTCAATCCAACTGAATGGTTGGAAAACAAATGGAACAACACACTCAATATTGAATACACGCACCTCTACCACTATGCTTCAGGAATGGGTGAAATAAAAGTAGGTATGAAAACTTCAGCAATCGGAAGCAACTACGACTACTCCTCACTTCGCCTTTCTGTTGTGAATCATTCTAGAATTGCCAAAATGATTTTAAGTACGCGATTTTTTGCACAGTACGGCAGCGGTACAAATATTGCCCGAGAATCTGCTTTGTTCGCTGCAGGAGCCAATTCAGAAGAGTTAATGGACAACAAATACACGCGTTCAATCGGCGTTTTTTCAGCTAGTAACGCAGGATTCGGCAGTAACACCAATATCTTTCAAGCAGGTGGCGGACTTAATTTACGAGGATATGCGGGATACTTGATGGCCGAATCTAAAAACAACAGCTATGTTGCTGGTTACAAAGGAATTTCCGGAACGTCTTTCAGCGCTGAACTTGAATTCAGCGATTACTTCCGCTGGATGCCGAAACGAATGCGCACCTACCTTGATTTTGACACCTACCTTTTTTCTGATGCAGGAATATTATTGGTACCAACCGGCAGTATTCAAAATCAATGGGGAACTTTTTCTGCAGACGCGGGACTTGGAGCAACAATGAAAATTAAAAAGTTTGGAAGACTAGAAACTGTAAAACCTTTAGTTTTGCGTATTGACTTTCCTCTGTTCTTAAACCGCACACCAAATTTATCTCCCGACAACTTTCAGTTCCGATGGATAATTGGCATCAACAGATCATTTTAGACGATTTATTTTTTTATGCTTGTTCGTAATCGGACCTGTGCGTTTAAGGCGTTAGATCCTTCGGAGTACTTCAGGAAGACAAGTATATTCAAAACAAATTTATTGGTAATCGGTCACATTTGTCTTCCTGAGATTTGAGATTAAGAGGAGAAACGAAGTTTCGGTCTTTGAAGGATCTATCGCCACTTGCGGAACACAACGGGTACAATCGCTGACAATCATTATTTTTTTAAAGCATTCTTTAACACGCGCCCCAACACGAATAGGTGATTGTACAAATTGCGCAAAAAACCGTAGTGGTATTGATAGAGCACAAAACGCTCGCGCACTGCCCTCCATCTATTCTCACTTGATACGCCGCCAACTAAAAATTTAGACAAAGGAAAAGGCAATTTACGATTGGACTTGCTTTGCTTCAAACATTTGATAACCCAGTCAATGTCAGCACTGATTCTATATTTCAAATCAAACACAGGCGCAATACTGCGCTTCACCACAAAAGATTGATGACACACCACCATGCCGCGCTCCATTGACTTCCAAGTCAGTGGATCAGGTGCGTTGTTGTGGCCAATTTCACTGAGCATGGAAAGAAATTCACCACGATCATCTATCAATTCAGTATCGCTGTAATACACATCAATGTCTTGGCCATCGGCCAATATTTTCTCAATGGTATTTGGTTCACAAATTTGATCGCCACAATTGACAAACCAAACATAGTCACCCGTTGCCACTTTCAATCCCTTGTTCATAGCGTCATACAAACCACTGTCTTTCTCACTAATCACCTGCGCGATTTTGCTTTTGTATTGCGCTACAATTTCCATTGTATTGTCAGTTGATTTCCCATCAACAACAATATATTCAAGGTTTGAATATGTTTGCGCAAAAATACTGCACATGGTTTTTTCCAATAGCTTTCCGCCGTTGTAAACCACTGTTATGATACTTATTTTTGGAGCAATCACTGACATATATTTTTATAAAAAGCCAAATGTTTTTCAGCGATTATGGTATTGCCATAATTTTCAAGCGCAAATTTCCTAGCATTATCGTTGTACGAAATTGACTTTGGATTTTCGAGTATTTCAATAATTCCTTTTGCTAAATCCTTTGCGTTTCTTGCCTCAGCGAGGTAGCCGTTTTCAGCACTTACAATCATCTCTTTAATTCCGCCAATCGCGAAACCGACCGATGGTGTGCCACAACTTAATGCTTCGACTATAGTATTGGGAAGATTGTCTTCCAAAGATGGAATCACAAAAACAGATGCCGCATTGTAAATCATGGCGGCGTCTATTTCTGATTTCACAAAGCCCATATAATTCAATTTCAAAGGAAGTGTTTCAAATTCCTTTTGTTCTTTGCCCATCACAATCAACTCCACCGCGCCTTTGTATTGCGCTTTCACTATCTCAATCGCTTCTACGAAATAAGCAAATCCTTTGCGCACATCATTTGGATTTGCGGCAGAAAACAAAAGGTATTTGACCTCAGGATCGAGGCCTAATTTTTCGCGCGCTTGCGATTTTGAAATCGGACTAAAAAGCACGCTATCCAATGTATTTGCAATACTTTTCACTTCAGCGTTCTTGGTCAAACTTGCCGACGAACAAACATCTCCCAACCATTTACTTGGGGTAATAATATTTAATTTTTGACTAGAAAAAATCTCTTTTTTCTTCAACCACATTGCATGCGCCGCAACTCCAAAATGCAACATCGGGCAATGCGCACACTCCAACGCATACTGCTCACAACTTCCCGAATAATGACAACCACCGGTAAACAACCACATATCGTGCAGCGTCCACACGATAGGCTTTTTCAATGCATATAATTTCTTAATATCGTTCAAAGACAAAGCTCCAAAATTGATCCAATGAATATGAATCACGTCGGCAGCCAAAACCAAGGGATGCGACGAAACATCAACTCCCACTTTATTGGTAGAAAACATAGAAACTGTTTTGTCTTTCAACAAAACACGACGTTGAAAAAGATATTCAAGATAAGTACGGGCTTTTAAAAAAAAAGAATTTTTAAGTTGTTCTACTTTCGCAAAAGAAGTTACTTTATCGATCACTAAAAGTGTAGCATCAACACCTTCCGTATTGAGTGCATCATTGAGCCGGCGCGCTGCGATGGCTGCGCCGCCACCGCCATCTGTTTTGCTTAAAATAACTACCCTCATATTTTGTAAGCAAAAATATTGATCTGCATGTCCATATTGCCAGAATTGCCTTTACTAACAAAAGGCTGATTCAACACCACTTCTTCTTTGATGTAATATCTGAAACCATTGTTCACCAAAATACCAAGTAATTCATGCAAGTGCTGCGCTTGTCCCGTAAAAGAATGGTACTCAATAAATACATTTTTGCATTTATGAAGCACCTCTTTACAAGAGCGAATTACTTCCACTTCAGCTCCTTCAATGTCCATTTTCAAAAGATCAACCGTTTCGTATTTTAAAATCACGGCACTTAAGGAAATACTCTCAACAGCAATACCTGTGCTTTGCGAAACAGCACCACCATCGGCACCCTCCTCCGCAAAGTGAACACCTTCATCGTTGATCCAAACTGCTTTTTGCAGCGCTTCTACATTGCGCATCTTGTTTGTTTGAACGTTTGTATTCAAATATTTGAATATAGTGGCGTCGGCTTCAAAAGCAAGCACTGTCGAACTGGGGTAATTTCGAGAAAAATACAACGCACTCAACCCCACATTAGCTCCGCAATCCAAGATGATTTGACTAGATCCATCTGCAGTAAACCGGTAACATTGGTCCACATAAATTTGTTTGTATTGCCAAAAAAAAGATTGAAAATCAGCCACCAAAAAAACATTTCCCTTGAACTTAATTTCTTTTGCGTCATAGCGTTTGCTAAAGCCATATCTCAGCGCCAACAACAATAAAGTTCTATACTCCTTGATGGTCAGAAAGCGTTTAACTTCATTAAAAAGGATGTACAAAAAACTTTTCATTTTGATTTAAATTACTGAAACAACAACCTTTAGGTAAATATTTGCGAATCGAAAATAATAAATTCCTCCTTATTAGTATCTTTAATGCCTACAAGATAAATGAAATGAAACTATTTCTCCGCAAAATATATTTGTCCTTCGACGCAGAAGTCAAAAAAAATCGTCTCAAAAAGCAAATTAAAAAAGGCAATACTAAAATCACCATTGGTGCTTCTGATATTTACGAAAGTGGATGGAACCCTACCGAACTAAGTTTTTTGAATCTCACCAAAGAAGAAGATTTTAAAGCTTTATTTTCCCTTAACAGCATTGAAGCAATTATCGCTGAGCATGTATGGGAGCATCTAACACCAGAAGATGGAAAAAAAGCTTTGGCCAATTGTTTTAAGTACATGAAGCCTGGTGCTTACCTCCGCATCGCTGTACCTGATGGTTGCCACGAAAGTGAAGAATACATCAACAGCGTTAAGCCTGGAGGTCATGGCAACGGTTCTGACGATCATAAAATTTTGTACACTTACCACAGCATGTCCAAGGCGATGGAAGAAGTGGGGTTCAAAGTAAATTTACTCGAATACTTCAACGAGCAAAAAGAGTTCGTAATGAATCCTTGGGACAAAAAGCAAGGAAATATCCGCCGATCAAGATACAATGATCCGCGAAATACAGCTGACAAAATCGTGTACACCTCTCTCATTGTTGACGCTGTAAAACCATAAGCAATGAAGGATCTGGCGCCCATCGCTGTTTTCGTGTACAACCGTCCAAAGCATACTGCACAAATGCTGGAGTCGTTGCTACAAAACAAAATTTTATCAGAGAGTGAAATCTACTTTTTTTCTGATGCAGCAAAAAAAGCGGAACACGAAGAAGATGTGAGATTGGTGCGCGAAGTCATTCACAACTTCAAAGGAGCAGCAAAAGTGCACGTTGTTGAACAAGTCAAAAACAAAGGTTTGGCCAAGTCAATCATTGACGGCGTATCCTCCATCCTTGAAAGTCATCAGCAAGTAATTGTTCTTGAAGACGATCTTTTGCTCTCTAACGACCTACTTGATTTTTTTAACGAAGGCTTGAATTTTCACAAAAGCAGCAGCAACATATTTTCACTGAGTGGTTACACACCTGACATTGCTATTCCGAAAAATTATGCACACGACACTTATATCGCGCCACGAATATCTTCATGGGGCTGGGCAACGTGGAAAGATCGTTGGAGTAAAGTGGATTGGAGCGTGAGTGATTTTGCTGCATTTATTCATGACAACCAAGCTATCGCCAAGCACGACTTAGGTGGTCAAGACGCAACGGCAATGCTGATCAATCAAATGACGGGAAAAATTGATTCGTGGGCCATACGGTTCAATTACGCTTGTTTTAAAAACAATGCCTACTGTGTTTTCCCTTGTATTACCAAAGTACTAAACAATGGCGCCGATGGAAGCGGAACTCATGTTAAGTCTACCGACAAATACAACACAACAGTATCAAACAAAAAAGTAAACTTTTGCGCATTGCTGCCCAATGACGAAATACAGCACAACTTTCGTCGATTTTTTACGTCTGGTTTACTGCGACAATTAATCAATTTGTACAAGCGCACAAGGGCGCGACGATTGTTCAAGAACAACTAAATCCCCAAACAATTGTTTATCTTGTAGATGATGCTGGTGCTTGATTCGTGCACGGTGATAGGCGACATCCCTCTAAAATCAATTTTTTTAAAATTGTTTGCTTTGCAAAAAGCATCGATTTTTTCGGCATACTGAGCCCTTTCGCTATTGTCAAAAACAAATACCCCGCCCTCCTTCAAAGCGGCAACAGAGTTGTTCAAGCAGTTCACTCTATCGCGCCCGTCAATAATAATGATATCGTATTTCACATCTTTAGCCTCCCTTGAGTAGGCTCCATTGTACTCTAACTCTTGAAATACAATTTCGATATTGCCTGTCATTTGACTTTTTACTTTGTTGTACCACTCTTTGTGGTGTTCTACACATTTGATATGTGCCACTTTTTTTGCGTACCACATTGTTGAGTTTCCGCTGCCAAATTCCAAAACAGTGAATTCCTTTTTCAACCGCGGCTCTATGAAAGAAATAAAAGGATAAGTGCACCAAGGAATTGGATGTCCATTTTGATCCACAGACGACTTCGAATTAAAACTTTGAAACCATCCGTTTTGAGACAGCATACTGTTCCATCTCAATTGCAGCAAACTTCCCAGGCCCAACCCATTCAGCACTACTCTCAACAAATTTTTTAAAACCTTCATGCTGTTTGTATCTTTTTTGCTTTGTAAAAAATAAACGCCAGGCCAGCGACAATTGCAATCAATATCAAAATAGAACCAATGCCACTTATTTTAGAACCTACGATGAACGACTCTGGCGCAAAAACAAATTTAACATCGTGTTTTCCCGCAGGAATTTCCAATCCTCGCAAAACATAATCCACGCGAACATGCTCCACTTCCTTTCCATCAATAAACGCCTTCCATCCGTAAGGATAGTAGATCTCAGAAAAAACAGCAAGTCCGCCTGCTGCTGAAGACACTGAATACAACAATTCGTTTGGCTTGTAAGAAGTCAATTGCACATTTCCATTTGCGGCAAAAACCGTTTTTTTAGTGGCTAACTTATTGTAAAAGCGCTCATCAATCACTGCGGTGCGCTTGGGATTAATTCCATCTAAAGTATCTAATTCCGCTTCCGCCGTATTGGTCACCAACAGCGTATCAATAAACCACGCATTTCCGCATGCCTGATCATTGGTCATCACTTGCAACTGTTGGTTGTTATCTACAATGATGTATTTAGCATTGAGCATGTTGATCACCGGAAGATGGCGCTGAGAAATGTGCATCTCAATTAAATCCTGATACCTTCTCAACTTCGCCGGATGATAACCCCCCACAGATTTGTGGAAATAAGACGTAATTGCTTCGTTGTAGGTATCGCCAGCCAAATTCAACACTCGGTAATTGGGATCCTTGTCTTGCAAAATCATGAGATCAGCACTTGTTGGCTCCAATTCATTTTGATTTCTTTTTTCCCTTTTAAATTTGTCTTCAGCAACAAAAGCTTTGTCAACTTTATAAACATCAATCAAGGTGAGCAAACACAGCGCTACCAATACATACTCTGCTTTTAGTGCTTTTTTAGTCAGCGCAAGCAATCCTAAAAATGAAAGTGAAATTAAACCAAACGAACGAAAAGCGTCCGACTGCATCATGTCCTTTCTATCCTCAACAATAGCATCAATCAGCCATTGTGGATAACCACTCTGCAATAAACGCGCATCAGATGGCGCATGAAAATCAAAAAAAGAAGCGCCAAACAAGCCCATAAACAAACAAAAACCACCCACAACGCCAAAGGCAAGGTAAAGTCGTTTGAGATATTTTTCCTTATTCGATTCGTGATTGGCAATGAAATCATGCACACCTAAAATAGCCGAAAGCACCACCAACAAGCTTGTCAGCGACAACCACATTGACACCGATCTAAATTTATTGTACAAAGGCAAATGGTCAAACAAAAACTCATTCAATCCCATTAAATTTTTTCCCCATGACAAAAAGATGGTCAGCACAGTACCAAAGATCAACCACCACTTTAAGGGACCTTGCAAAAGAATAAATCCAAGAACGCCCAAGAAAACCACAATACAACCAAAATAAATAGCACCTGAAGTACCCGGCTGATCGCCCCAATAGGTTGGTGCCCCTTTTGCAATTTGCTCTGCTGTTTCCAAACCTGCTTTTTCTTTCAAAACTTCATAAGTTTTTGAAGTTTTACCAATGGCCTCTTGACTACCACCCCCCATAAAATGAGGAATCAACAGCGTAAAAGTTTCGGCCTTACCCTGACTCCAAGCAAAGGCATATTCTTTTTCCAATCCAGTAGATTTAACTCCATCCGTTTTTGCTGTCAGCTCTGACCCGCCGCGCATCGTTTCTTGCTGGTATTCATAAGTTGTCCACAAATGCGAAACATTGGGCATCACCGCCATAACAGATGCCAATACCACAAGTGAAGTACTTAGCAACCATACTTTAATTTCTTTATTTACAACAGCAAAAACGAAGTAGCAAATGATCATCAAACCAACGACAATCCCTGTATAATAGGTTATTTGAAAGTGATTAGTATAAATTTGAACACCCAAACCGATGCACGTTAAAATGGATCCGACCCAGTACTTTTTTTGGTAGATTAAAACAATCCCTGTCAATATTAATGGAATATAACCAATAGCATAAGCTTTAGTAATATGCCCTGCTTCAATAATAATGATATTGTAGGAACTCAATCCAAACATCAAAGAACCTAAAAATGCCTCGAGCGGCTTCATTTTCAGCACTACCAACAAAATATAAATGAATAAAAAATAGGTGAATAATATTCCAACTGTGGTAAAGGGAAGTCCGAAACGCAAAGACCTAGCAATGTATTGAAAAATATTATTTCCTTGATCTGCCTTGATCATATAAGTTGGCATACCGCCAAAAAGAGAATTGGTCCACAAAGACTTTTCTCCTGTTTTTGCTTCAAAGTCACTCACCTCCTTTGACATTGCGCTTGATTGCGCGCTATCAGATTGCGACAATGTTTTACCATTGACCACAGGCGAAAAAAACAAAAAGAAACTGAGTAACAATCCGATGCCAATGAACAGCAAATGAATAGGTAGTATTTTTTGAAAAAAATCTTTTATCATGACAGTATATTTGGGACTAAAATAAGATTATTTCTTTGGAATAAAGCACGATACGAAGAAGCAAAGCACTGTATTACTTTACTTCTTCATAATCCACGTATTCTCCGTCCTTGGAAGGATCTTTTGAAATGGAGACTCTGCCTTTTTGTTTTTTAATTTGCTCGGCTTCCTGCTCGTTAATGCCACTTTTGTGCTGACTCATTTTGCTGTCGACGTAGTTTTTCAAAAGCAATGGAAACACATAGCGAAATAAAAACTTAACGCCATAGTAAATCACAAGAATCACTAAAATCGTGCGCAGCAAACTTGAAATCGTAAGTAAAACCATCGCTATCTGCTCAAATATAAATTCCTTTCAGAATAAACTTTTCGGAAAAAAGGATCGGTCAAATCGTCAATGAAATAAATGGCTTCACCAGTTGATTTCATTTCAGGACCAAGCTCCTTGTTCACATTTGGAAACTTATCAAAAGAGAATACCGGAATTTTAATCGCATATCCTTTTTTGTAAGGATTGAACTTAAAATCTTTCACCTTTTTATCGCCCAACATAATTTTAGCAGCGTAGTTTACATAAGGCTCGCGGTATGCTTTCGCGATAAACGGAACCGTTCGTGATGCACGTGGATTGGCTTCAATCACATATACTTTGTCGTCTTTGATAGCGAACTGAATGTTCAACAATCCAACGGTTCTCAAAGCCACTGCAATTTTTCTAGTGATTTCCTCAATCTGGGTGATGATCAAATCGCCTAAATTGTAAGGAGGCAATACCGCGTAGGAGTCGCCAGAGTGAATACCAGCTGGCTCAATGTGCTGCATGATACCGATAATATAGACGTCTTCGCCATCGCAAATCGCATCTGCTTCGGCTTCAATAGCCCCATCTAAGTAGTGATCTAGTAAAATTTTATTTCCTGGAAGGTCTTTCAACAATTCAACAACATGGTGCTCCAACTCTTGTTCGTTGATCACGATTTTCATCCCTTGTCCACCCAAAACATATGAAGGACGAACGAGCAAAGGAAAACCTAATTCTTTAGCCAAAGCACTTGCTTCTTCAGCTGTTTCAATCACACCAAATTTAGGGTAAGGAACGCCAAGTTCAGCTTCCAGCTTAGCAAAACTTCCTCTGTCTTCAGCAAGATCAAGCGCTTGGTAAGAAGTTCCAATAATTTTAATGCCGTATTTATCTAATTTCTCTGCTAATTTCAAAGCTGTTTGTCCACCCAACTGAACAATTACACCTTCTGGTTTTTCATGCAAAATGATGTCATAAATGTGTTCCCAGAACACCGGCTCGAAATACAATTTATCAGCAGTATCAAAGTCTGTAGAAACCGTTTCAGGATTACAGTTGATCATGATGGTTTCATATCCGCATTCTTTTCCGGCCAATACACCGTGCACACAAGAATAATCGAATTCAATTCCCTGACCGATACGGTTTGGACCAGCACCCAACACGATCATTTTCTTTTTGTCGGAACGAACAGATTCGTTCTCCAATTCAAAAGTTGAATAATAGTAAGGCGTTTTCGCTTCAAACTCAGCGGCACAAGTATCTACTAGTTTGTAAACGCGTTTGATACCTAAGGTATGACGCTTGTCAAAAACCTGACTCTCCAAACAACGCAGTAAATGTCCAAGCTGGCGGTCGCCATACCCTTTTTGTTTGGCCTCCATCAACAAATCCTTGCTGATCGTTTCAATGGTGAATTTTTCAATTTCCTTTTCCAAAGCCAACAATTCTTCAATTTGGTTCAAAAACCAAAAATCGATTTTTGTTTTTTCTTGAATAGTTTTCATGGGTAAGCCCAATTTAAAGGCGTCGTAAATATGGAACAAACGGTTCCACGACGGCTTCCCTAAACTGTGCAGTATCGTATCTTGATTGCGCTCTTCTTTGCCATCAGCACCCAAACCATTTCTTCCAATTTCCAAAGACTGACAAGCCTTTTGCAAGGCCTCTTGAAACGAACGACCAATACCCATTACTTCACCAACCGACTTCATCTGCAAACCCAATTCTCTTTCAGCACCTGGGAATTTATTGAAATTCCATCTCGGTATTTTTACGATCACATAGTCTATTGTCGGTTCAAACAACGCCGAGGTCGATTTTGTGATTTGGTTGTCCAACTCATCCAAAGTATAACCAATCGCTAATTTTGAAGCTATTTTAGCAATTGGATAACCTGTTGCTTTTGAAGCTAATGCTGACGAACGCGATACGCGCGGATTGATTTCAATGGCGATAATATCTTCGGCGTCATCTGGACTAACCGCAAATTGCACGTTACATCCTCCGGCAAAATTACCAATGGCGCGCATCATCTTAATGGCAGCATCTCTCATTCTCTGGTAGGTTCTGTCCGACAAAGTCATGGCAGGCGCAACAGTGATTGAATCTCCGGTGTGAATACCCATCGGGTCAAAGTTCTCGATAGAACAGATGATGATCACATTGTCATTTTTGTCGCGAAGCAACTCCAACTCAAATTCCTTCCAACCCAAAACCGCTTTGTCAATCAACACTTCATGTATCGGCGATGCGTGCAAACCGCGTGTCAATAATTTATCAAAATCTTCTTTAACATGCACAAATGCAGCACCTGTTCCACCCAAAGTATAGGAAGGACGGATCACTAAAGGAAAACCAATTTCTTGCGCAAACTCCTTCCCTTCTAAGAAAGAACGAACAATGCGCGAAGGAGCTTGACCTATACCTATTTGATCCATCAACTGACGAAACTTGTCTCTATTTTCAGTGATTTCAATAGCGTCAATATCAACACCAATCATTTTGATGTTGTATTTTTTCCACAAACCAACTTTATCACATTCAATACAAAGGTTCAATGCCGTTTGTCCACCCATTGTTGGCAAAACCGCGTCGATTTTTCGTTCTTTCAATATCAATTCAATCGACTCAACAGTCAAAGGCAACAAGTAAACGTGATCGGCCACAACAGGGTCGGTCATAATCGTTGCTGGATTTGAGTTGATCAATGACACTTCAATACCTTCATCTCTCAATGAACGTGATGCTTGTGATCCGGCATAGTCGAATTCACACGCTTGTCCGATAATGATGGGGCCGCTACCAATAATGAGGACCGATTTGATGGAAGTATCTCTAGGCATATCTTTTTAGTTCAAAGTTTAGGTTCAAATTGCTTGTATTCAAATAAAGTCATGCTGAAGCGGGCAACTTTACTCTTTGTACAGTGTTCTTTAAACGCATTGTATTATTTTGCAAAATTAATTTTATCACCTTTGTTTCAACGAACAAGTTTTTCAAAGTTTTACACATAAAAAAAGGAAGTTTTTCAACTTCCTTTTTTTAATATATCAATCGTCAAATCATATTAACGTTTGTGTCTTCTCTCGTCAGATACAGTTAATTTCTTTCTGCCTTTAGCTCTTCTCTTAGCTAATACTCTACGGCCATTCGCAGTTTCCATTCTTGAACGGAATCCATGCTTATTTTTTCTTTTCCTAACGGAAGGTTGAAATGTTCTTAACATTGCTATAAATTTTTAATTCCTTGTAACAGGGTGGCAAATGTATGAGTTTTTCTGTGAACTGCAAAATATTTGCAAAATAAGTTGAAAGATTACTTTAAAAGCGCG
>Ga0114969_10000248_pt1 | contig 45692 bp, 37 predicted proteins | sample M_130807_MF_Meta_FD_87316 | JGI IMG/M metagenome (GOLD analysis project Ga0114969, IMG submission 87316) | Freshwater microbial communities from Lake Montjoie, Canada to study carbon cycling - M_130807_MF_MetaG | ecosystem: Environmental > Aquatic > Freshwater > Lake | place: Lake Montjoie... | reverse complement strand
CATGTGCCAAAGTTAGGTACACCCAAAGGGTGTACCTAACTTAGCCTACATGCCTACAGTAGCGATGTAGGCACAAAATAAGTACCCCCAAAGGGGGTACTTAACTTCCGCACATCGCGGTAGCAGTAAACGCGCCCAAAATATTGATTTGCGGACAGCGTCCCCCTAAAGCCTTCGCACTCTTTCTATAAGAGGATGCCGAACGAGATGTATGAAGAATACGGGAAAGCCTATAGGGTGCATGCAAGTAAGTATGGACTCGATACGGCCATATTCTATCAAGTTGGAAAATTCTATGAATTCTATGATTGGATAGACCCTGTGACCGGCTCTACGCAGACATCTATGAAACGCTTTGTAGACATTCTTGGAGTGCGCATGTCTTTACGAAAGGGGGATGGACCAAAGGGGTCCGATGCGCTCTTTGCGGGTGTGCCAGAGCAGTCCCTTCACAAATATGCAGCTACTCTCACAAGAGTCGGTTGGGTTGTGGTAGTTTATGATCAGGTCAAAGATTGGAAGGGAGCCGTTGCATCCCGTGAGGTTGCGCGTATTCTGACGCCTGGGACACATGTAGAGGCTCTAAACGAGGCCGATGCAAACAAGTCGGCATTCTATTTTGCAGGTGTATGGTTCGTAGAGCCTACCTGGGGATCCAAACATCCACCCCAATTCGCATGCGTCTGTCTGGATTTAACCACGGGTAAAAGTATTACACATGAAGGGGTCGCATCGGGCAAGGCCGCATCATGGACAACGGATGAAATATTTCATTTCTTTCAGGTCTATCTTCCTAAAGAGTGTGTTGTCTGGTGGAAGGGTTCATCTCCGCATAGGCCGAGCGCCACCGAATTACAGAGAAAATTCGGTCTTCCAGGTGTTCGGTTAGAAATTATGGATGCAAACGAACAGGGTGGTTTTGAGATTCCAATGGTACGCGAGGAGTTCCTGCAACGGAGTTTCTCTGTGCAGTCGCTTTTATCTGCGCGAGAGGCACTCCGACTTGGGGCGCGGCCGCTCACGGAACGAGTGTTATGCGTATTCTTTCAGCGCGTTCAGGAGCATTATCCATCTGGGCTGAAGCGGCTTCACTGGCCGCAACAGTGGATTCCATCCATGAATTTATCTCTTGGAAATCAGGCACTTTTTCAGTTGAACATGGTGACTCCTAAAATGGAGGACTCTGTCTTGGGTATGTTTCAGCGTACCTATACGGCCTTTGGACTACGTGCAATGCGACGGCGGCTTTTGTATCCTACCGCTGACCGCGCAATTCTTAGGCGCAGGTATGCAGAAATTCAGACAATTTTCGCATTAGACGCAGGGAGCGGCGACGATGTGCGGAGGAATTTACGGCAAATTGACGACCTTCCCCGACTCCATCGGCGAATTGCGGAAGGAGAAATTTCTGCCGCAGAAATTACTCTATTGGATAAAAGTTATATTTGTGCGCGCAGAATTTCGGAAAGTACATTTGTTCCACCCCCATCTGCGGGACCAATTCCGTTCGAAAAACTTATGGGTGAATTCCACGAAATTTTTTCGGTAGAAAAGGCCTCTAAGTCAAACGAGAATACCTTTTGCTTTCAGAACAGTGCTGCCCCTGAAGTTGCAACCATAGAGAAGGAAATTCAGAGCCTGTATGAAATTCTGAATTCCGTTGTGACCACTCTGAATCGCAGCGCAAAGACGGATGGACTTCGTCTTGAGTTCCGAGAAGTTCTCGCGCCCATCATCACAGGCAATAAGGCATCAATGACGAGCCTGGGCGTCATTTTAAAGGGAGCATCTCAGCCATTTCCAGGAATACAATTTCACCAAAAGAAGTCGTCTGCGCATGTGGAAATACCCATTCTTGAGAAGACATTCCATACAATTCTGAAAAAACGAGAGGAATTGGGACGTGCAGTAAAAGTGGCTTTAATGTCACTGTGTGGAAAATTCGCAGATTCTTGTGGGTTGGTATGGGATGCTCTGGAGTCGTGGATAGAGAACGTGGACGTTACTTGTACTATTGCTACGGTTTCTAAGGAGCGTGGGTTGACGTGTCCAATTCTTGCGGAAACAGAGGAATCGTATATAGAAGTAAACGGTCTACGACATCCGCTCATAGAGGCTTGTATGAGTCGGACAGAGTATGTTGCGCATTCTGTCCATCTTGGAGGAACCGAGTCTGGTGGATGGCTCGTATACGGGATGAATGCGAGTGGAAAATCAAGCCTGATGAAAGCAGTTGGAATTGCGCTTATACTTGCACAAAGTGGTTGTTTTGTCCCCGCAACAAATTTCCGTTTTGTACCGTTTCGCACACTCTTCACACGTATTCTGAACACGGATAATTTGTGGGCCGGCCTCTCTTCGTTTGCGGTAGAAATGACGGAGTTGCGAGAGATTCTACAGAGGGCTGATGAGTATAGCCTTGTTTTAGGGGATGAGGTGTGCAGTGGAACAGAGTCAGTAAGCGCAACAGCAATTGTTGGCGCATCGTTGAAATGCTTACATGGTCGGCGCTCCAAGTTCATTTTTGCGACACATCTTCATAATTTGGACACGATTTTGGAAGGGGTGGCCGCAATCTGGCATTTAAAGGTGCGATATGAGCCGGTAGAAGACTGTCTTATCTATGAGCGGACTCTTACGCCGGGGCCAGGAAGTAGTTTGTATGGGCTGGAAGTTGCGCGTGCAATGAATCTTCCGGATGAAGTTCTTGGAACGGCACACATGCTGCGGCGAAAATTGTTGGGAATACAGACGGAGCAAAATGCGCCAACGAGTGCATGGAATTCCGCCATTCAGAAGCGGGAATGTGAAATGTGCGGAAAGGGGTTTGTGAAGGACTTAGAGGTACATCATATTCGCCCGCGGCGAGATGCAACAGATGGTGTTTTTGCTGATGGGTCACAGCAGGATCACGTGCGTAATTTGGTGACAGTCTGTTCGGAGTGCCATGATGCGTATCATGCGGAAAAACTCGTAATTGGTCCGCTCGTACAAACTAGCGATGGGGCTAAACGTATTGAAACTCGCAATAATGAGGTATTTAAAACTGTTCGCCGGGCAAAATGGACCGATGAACAGGTTAAGCAAATTCAGGAATATTTGAAGACACATCCAATGGTTCTTCCGAAGCGTGCTGTCTTTGATTTAGGAGAATTCGGAATTACCATCAGTGCTTCTGCTCTAAAAAAATTCAGGTAGACCTCGTGGTGGCAACGCTACCGCCATGTGCTTAAGTATTTAAGTTCTCTAGCCATAAGTACTTGACGGTACAGGGGGTGCTGCAGGCATTGCAATATAGGCAAGAGGGCCAGCGGGGCCAACAGGCCCAGTAGGACCTGCTGGTCCCGCAGGTCCAGGAGGCCCAACAACTACGGTTGCCGGAGTACTAGAAGAAATACTACCCGAAGCAACCTGCGCCTTCAGTTCATCAAATTCCTTTTTCAACTGTTCGAAGTCGCGCCGTAATAATTGGAGTTCCCGCCGAACAGGATTACCGTTTTGAAAATTCAGCCCGGATAGATTTAGAACAGATGACATCTGATATTGTATATGGATTATGAATGATAAAATAACCGCAGGTAGCTTGGCGCGCCCTGACAAAGTAAATTTGAATGATATTTTTCACTCCAGCCTCAATAGAATTCCGTATGATTATACCAATTCGTTGTATGAATTGCGGAAAGCCAATTGCAGACAAGTGGAGATTCTATAAACGGGAACTTGTAAAAATGAACGGAATTGAAAATGGCGAGAAGCGTGTGTACTTTGATGGAACAAGCATTCCGGTCACGAATGAAAAAAAATTAATGGATGCAATAGGAATTAATCGTTCGTGTTGTAGAAAGCACTTTCTTACTCAGGTTGACCTGATTGATAAGATTTAATCCAAAGAGTAAAAAGGAGAAAGCATGGACCAATATCTTCCACCACTTGTGGCCGTATCTGCGGCAACTGTTATAGTACTTTTATGTTTTACTTTACGAGTCCCATTTTTTATTGTGGGAATTCTTTCTGTTGCAATGGCCATATATGTGCTACAAGATCATATGATAGTATTTTCATATCAATACTCATATGCATCTGTACCCGCTTTTTTTAAAGATAACGCGTCAACATTCATCACAATTATTGTTATAATATTATCACTTGGATTTTTACTGTTTAAGTTTGGCCCTCAAACAGTTATAAATAATGAAAAAACTCGATTTGATGCAGAAAGACAATCAAGGGGGATCGGATTTTTTGATAGAATGAGAAATAGGTTCTTTTCGTCAGGTCAAAACTATAGGAGAGATGATAATTTTTTACGGAGTTCAGTATATAACAAATATGTATAACCATAACGTCTCCTGTGATGTGCCAAAGTTAAGTACAGCCCGAGGGTGTACCTAATTTTGGCACAGGCCGTTAACGGTATACGCTGGCACTTAACTTCAACACATCGTATTAGTAGTATTTTATATGTTCATAATAGGAATATGGTAAAATCAAAGACAAAACGCGACAGTACGCGCCGCAAAAAAAGCATGACGATTCCTGAAATAAAAACGTCATTCGATTCAGTTGAAGACGCAACCTATCGTATTTTGAGGGAAGGGGGTACACTTTCGGAGCAGGTGAAGAAATTTCAAAAGGAATGGAAAGCAATTTTTCACCGTCCGGTACGTGCAGATTCTGCAGAAGCATACTTAAAGATTAAACAGGATTCAAAAAAGCGTTCGAATAAAACGCGAAAACAGAGGGGGGGGATGGCACCTCTTGATTATGCAACTCGTCCAGGTATTTCGGGAAATTACGGGGCGTTTTTGGAATATCAAACAATGGGAAGTAGTCCTACGCCATCAGGAATCGCAATGGATGCAGACTGTGGTGTAAAAAACATTTCCCCTTCTGCAGCATCTGTAGCAGCTGTACAGAAACCACAATTCGGAGGTACATTGAGTGATTTTACACACAGGGTATTATTGAGCTCCGGTGATAAAAGTGTACCTGCAAGTTTTAAGAATAATTTTTCGGCAGCACTTGATGGGCAAAAAATCGCATCATCGCCGGTAGCATATCAATCTGACTTGAGAATATAAGATACTGGCTTGTAGGCATGTAGACTAAGTTAGGTACACCCCAAGGGTGTACCTAACTTTGGCACATACCGGTAGGCACAGGTTTGTACTAAACAGCACAAACCTAAATAAACAGTAGGTACTCTTATAGAATGGAAGGGAGAATACGTGGAGATAGCGCCCGAGATATGGCCGAAAAGCTTCTTCGCAGTTATTTCAGAACATTAGACTACCCTTTTACACGTCATCATATAGAAAGTTTTGACAATTTTCTCGCACAAGATTTACCCGCAATCGTCCGCTCAGAAAACCCCTTTGTACTTCTCCAAGCCCCTATTGGTTCAACTGGTCTATATGGACTCAAAGCAGAAGTGTACGTTGGAGGTCTAGACGGCTCTAGAATAAATATTGGTACACCTATTCTAAATTTACGTGACACCGAAGAAATTCGCCTCATGTATCCAAACGAAGCACGTCTACGAAATTTGAATTATGTAAGTCAAATTGAGGCGGATATTGTAGTACGTATAACAATAACACAACCCAATCCAAGTGGCGGTAGTCCACTCATCGAAGAATTTATATTGGACCCGGCAACAGACCCTGCGTACGGTCATCTTGCAAAATTCCCCCTGGTAAAAATGCCAATTATGTTACATAGTCGGTTCTGTATTCTCTATGGAAAACCTCAGGCATTTTTGAGAGAGGTAGGGGAATGCCAATACGACCAAGGTGGGTATTTCATTGTGGACGGTTCCGAGAAGATTCTTATTCCGTCGCAAGAGGCTGCATTTAACACGCTAACAATTGTTTTGAAATTAAACGATCCCGACTATGAACTGCGAGCGGGTATTCGCTGTCTGAATCCTGTAACGCGCCAAGTGAAACAAGTGTCGTTCAACTGGCCACGTAATCAAAATAAACTACGAGTAAGTTTACCGTATGTACGAATGGATATACCTGTGTTCATACTCTTTCGCGCATTTGGTCTACAAACTGACGAAGATATTGTGCGCGCCATTTTGCCTGACCCAAACTCTGCAGAAACGAAGGCACTTGAGCCCCTTCTTCATGAAAGTATACTGGACGCATTCCCATTTCTTGACACATTTTCCTCAACACAGTATATCAAAACACTCACAAAAGGCTTCAGTGAAGCACATGTTCTAGATATTCTCTATAATCAAGTTTTTATACACGTGGAGAATCGGCCTGGGGCTCGCATCGCCTTTTTAGCGGAATGCGTTAGACAAATTCTCCGTGTCTATGCGAAAATAGATTTGCCTACCGATAAGGATGATATTCGTAATCAGCGCGTATTGACAAGTGGCGTATTAACTCGCATGCTCTTTCAGAACTCCTATAAAATCTGGAAAAAGACAACGATTCTGGCTCTTGATAAAGAATACAAGTATAATGAGAGTTCGTATGCTGGTCGGAGTTTCCTGGGTCTTTTCCAGGCCGGCTCTCTCAATGAACTTTTCCAGGCAGGTGCGTTGAGTGATTCTGTGCTAAAGGGATTCAAAGGCCGCTGGGCCATTGGGGGTGGAAAAGAGAAGACCGGTGTCATTCAACCCCTTTCTAGACTTTCCTACATGGACTTTCTATCGCATTGTCGTCGCGTAGTCTTAGACTTCGACACAAGTCTTGATATTGCTGGTCCCCACCGTCTTCACACAAGTCAATTCGGATATTTCTGTACGAGTGAAACACCTGGTGGAAAGTCGATTGGAATCACAAAGAACATGTCTATTTTAACAGCAATTTCTACGGCAACGGAGCCGGCGAATTTCATCGAGTGGCTTTTTAAACGGGCCGATGTAATTCCTTGTGATCAGACAACACCGGCATCGCTTTCAATTACTGTACCAGTCTTTGTAAATGGAGGAATTGTCGGTTATACTGTCCGTCCACAGGTATTGCGTGATGTCTTGAAACATTTGAAATGGACGGGGTGTCTTCCTGCTGCGGCTTCCGTTGGATTCAGTATCCGCGAACGACGTGTATTTGTATATTTGGACGAGGGACGTCCGTTGCGCCCTCTCATTCATCTGGGTAGTGGAGGTGAGATTCCTATAGAGAAGATAAAGAGAATAGTAAGTTGGAGAGAACTTATTACGGGAAATTATCCGGCAACAAAAGAGCGGGGGTTGTACCAAGCAGGATTCATAGACCCTCTTGCTTCTATAGAACGCGTAAATCTGGAAGATTACATAAAGGAACTTGCGCCGTATACGGGCGCCCTTGAATATGTGGACCCATATGAGGCAAACGAGTCGTATGTAGCAATGTATCCAGAATACATAAAACCGGAAACAAGTCATCTAGAGCTTCACCCGAGTACAATAGTGGGCCTTCTTACGTCCGTAATTCCATTTCCGAATCATAATCAATCGCCCCGTAATCAACTGAGTTGTTCTCAGAGTAAACAGGGTCTATCGGTCTATGCAACAAATTATCCGAATAGGTTCGACAATATGGTTCACGTACTTTCATACAGCGAGGCTCCCATTGTTCGCACACTGTATTACGATTATATTGCAGATGGACAAATGGGCTACGGGCAGAATCTGGTTGTCGCTATTGGTTCATTCACAGGATACAATCAGGACGACGGGATTATATTCAATGCGGATTCGTTTCAGCGCGGAATGTTCCGAAATATGACATTTCGCTCTTATGAGGCCTTTGAAGAGGATGATAAACTTGCAAAAACACGAACGCGAATTGCAAATCCTACACATATTGCGGGCTGGACGGCCTTGCGTCCGGGTGTAGATTACTCTAAATTGGACGAGCGTGGAATTATTCGTGTTGGAGAATACGTGGACGAACATACGGTTCTTGTGGGAATGTATCTACAAACACAGGCGGGGGATATGCGAGATGCCTCTATGACGGCGCAAGTATGGACAACCGGGCGAGTTGAAAAAGTGGCGGTTATGATTAATAATCTGGGGCGGGCTCTCGTGAAAATTCGGGTAATTCAGGACCGTATTCCGGAACTCGGGGACAAATTCAGTACGCGGCATGGACAAAAAGGGACAATTGGGATGCTCATTCGGAGTCATGATATGCCACGTACGGCTGGAGGACTTGTTCCAGATATGATTGTAAATCCCCACTGTATGCCGAGCCGTATGACAATGGCTCAGCTTCTGGAATCACTTTTAGGAAAGGCAGCACCACAACTCGGTGTAATTGGAAATGCAACACCCTTTATGAATGATGGAAATCCTGCCGAGGATATAGGCGCAGTTTTAAGAGACCAGCTTGGAATGAATCCATTGGGTGATGATATTTTATATGACGGCATGTCGGGTTCGCAAATACCGTCGAGTATTTTCATAGGAAATATATACATTATGCGATTGAAGCATATGCCAGAGGACAAATGGAATGCGCGAGCGGAAGGACGAAGAGAGCAGCGGACGCACGCACCTACAGGGGGGCGCGGAAATCAGGGTGGTTTACGTATTGGTGAAATGGAACGTGACGCTATTGTGGGACACGGTGTTGCAGATTTTGTTCGGGAATCTTATATGAAGCGCGCGGATGGTTATACTACAGTTATATGTAACGGCTGTGGAACAATACCGATTTACAATAAGGCAAAGGCTCTTTATATTTGTCCGATGTGTGATGGTCCGGTACGTTTCATAGGGGATGCCGCATCCTCTTTAGAAATTATTCCACCTAATAAACGAAGCCTGACCACATTTTCAGATGTGGAAATACCGTATGCGCTCAAAGTATTTGAACAGGAACTTGGATTTTTCATGAATATTTCTATGCGGATGTTAACATCCCATGATGTCACACATTTAAGAGGAGCGCCATTAGTGGAAATGACGGCAGACCAGAAAAAGAGCGCATTAGATGCAGTACTTCCCGAGCAAGTTATGCTTGAGCCAACAATTCCAGAAATTATTGAGGCAAAAGATGAGTCCGAAATACGGCCAGAACAACTGGCTGCTCTTGGACTTGCAGCGAGAGAGGAGGAGGATGCAGCCACACCAGCCCCTCGCGTGAACAAAAATATACTTAATGCAGCGGTAGAGGCTGCGGTGAATGCTGCGTTGAATTCGGATAGTACTAGTACAAGTCCATCCAAACGGATTAGTTCGGAAGTAGTTACGGCTGCAGTGAATGCAGCAGTGGCCGCAGCAAAAGAATCACAAAACTCGCCGGCGGAAAACTCAGTAAATGCTACGGAAGTTCAGACACTCGCGTTCTCCACACCTGCGCCTATAGTGCCTTTACCCCAGATTTCAGAACCAATCGGTCTAGGTGATGAGGACTACGAAACAATGCCAGTTGCTAATATTCGAGAGCCAGCCTCCGCGCCAGCCTCCGCTTTCGCGCCAGCCTCCGCGCCAGCCTCCGCTTTCGCGCCAGCCTCCGCTTTCGCGCCAGCCTCCGCTTTCGCGCCAGCCTCCGCGCCAGCCTCCGCTTTCGCGCCAGCCTCCGCTTCCAGTACCCCTATGTCACAGCAGCAAGGGGGAGGAAACAATAGCGTCAATGTACAAACAACTACTCAGCCGGTGCTGGTTGTTCCACTGAACATATCGAGTCAACCATCTGCACAATTCCTTAAATCTCCTGCACCGGGTGCTCCTGCAACATTTGCTGTGGATACAAGTAACCTCTCTCCGTCGCCACCCCCACGTGGGGGTTCTTCGTCTCGTAATCAATCCCCCAATTCAAAGGTCAATGTAACAAAAATGGGCGGTCAAGCCGACACCCCGTCTTCTGCGCAAAATACTCGTGTAACCGTTGTAAAACATAATTAAAAATTGAAAAATAATCTCGCAAGGCCTAAATGCGAACGAATGTCATCCGTGCTAATTGTTGGCCATTGTAAGCCTGGACCAGAATGCCCACATGAAACTCTTTACGAAGAGAAAGAGGGTATATTCTACCCCTTAAATAGTGTTGACTATTTGGATATAGGGATTAGATATCTGCCGCAGGAAGGCGAATACAAATTATGGAATACTGTTCCGCGCAACTCCAAGGATATCTTATATACTTGGAAATGCCCATTATATCTTGGTATTGTTAGTTCAAACCCATTATACGGCGAATGTAAAGAAATGTGGAAGAACTTACTTACTGACGGCTATGAAATTCTACGACCTGGTGGAAAAATTATTATTCCAACGACAAAAAATATTACTCCACTCCCTGTCAGACCCGGTCAGAAATTTCACGTGATTACAAACTCTGAGAACTATCAAATACAAAATATAGAACGAATTATTCGTGAGATTGCGCCCGACAAATGGACAGTAAAATACTATGGGGGTCTACATCTAGAAAATATGTATATTACGGATAAACCACATAAACGTCAAATGTATCCATGTATCGTTTTGAAAACTTCCCGGAACTAAAATTGACCTGGACACTCTATAGAGAATCTAGACAAAGATGGATTTTGAAAGCATTGATGTTCTTTACAAAAGTCGTTTGACAATTCTAAAAATTTTGAAGGACAGAGGTTATAACATAAAACCCTATGAGAAATTCGGACCATTTGAGATTGAAAAGATGGCTTCTGGAGATAAAGAGAAAGCTTTAAATATGGAGGTCACTCGAGAACTATCTGCAGAGTCGACCATGCCTACAGTCTGTAAAGTAGAATATGCGCTACCAAAAGTGAAGAATCGTCTCACAGGATTTCTACGGAAGTTGCTGATTCATGACGAAACAGGTGAGGACCTTATTGATGCAAAAAAGACAGAGATAGTGGTCATTACAATGGAAACTATTGGTGATACCTTTCACATTGCCGCTTTAAATCAATGGGCCAAGAAAAATATTCGTATTTCATTCTTTGACGCAAGAGCTTTGATTATAAACCCTTTGGAACATGTTTACGTTCCGAAACACGAAATTGTTCCAGAAGAGAAGCATGCTGAACTTCTGAAGACTTACAATATGACAAAGAAGTCAAATTTGCCTATTATTCGCTTCCACGAGGATCCTATTGCACGTATTTTAGGTCTTGTTCCCGGCTCCATTGTAGAAATTACTCGACCATCGCCATCTGCTGGAGTCTATAAAATGTATAGGGTTTGTACCCCTTAAATCGTGTTATCTCATAGAGAGATGTCGTGTCCCACTCTAGCAAATATTACAACAAGTGCTGAACGTTTTTTTGACTGGATGACAAATTCTCGAAACAGCTGTCCAGGTATTACATCAACTCAAGTATATAATGCCTTAATGCAATATGACAATGGCTCTGCAAATTCATCCGAGATATCTAATCTAGAAAGATTAATTACGGAAAAAACAAAGGAAATGAATACAAAGCAAAAAGATACAGAAATTGCAAAGGACCGAGCATCGTCGATTATTCGTCCCGAATTACACTCAAATTATTATGACAGTTGGTTTCCTTTGAATCGACCACTCAAACGCGCAGCAATCCCAATTCTTGTATTTTTTGCCTCATTATTTATTACAGGTTCATTCTTTTTAATGTTAGATTCTATTGGTATTTATTCACACTTCTATATTATTGTACCTGGTGCATCAAACGATATGAAAGGTATGGCACGCCCATTTTTATTACTTTTATCATTTACTGTAATACTATTTTGTATAACCATATACGCTTTTTTGAATTAGATAATATTCTACAGTCAAGTACTTCATTTACCGGAATATTACAAACTTAAGCAGTTCACGGTATCTAAGTTTGGCACATGCCGATACCCCCCTCTTTTATGTCTTATGATAATAGATACTATGGCTGGCGATGGCTTTCCAATAAATAATTATGAAAAACAATGGACACAAAGTACAGCCTATAAAAAGTGGCTTCGAAAAGTTCGTAAAACTAAGAAAATTAAACGGTCACATACAGAAGACTTGTGTAGTGTTAAAGGGGGTATATGTAAAGGAGAAATAGGAATTCCAAGAGGTCTTATGCCACAGTTCACTCTCCGGCGTAAACCTTTTAGTCGTAAATTACTGAATGATTTCCGCCGCTACGTAAAAAAAAGGTATGGGATTAAAAGTCGTAAAATAATGAAAACAGCAAAGGAGTTGAATCCAAGTCAAAATGAAATTAGTCGGCATCGTGTGGAGGGTCTGATGGAAGATAACGTTATTGAAAAACAAGAGATCCCTCTCTTGATTTCTAAAAATGGCTACATTGTGGATGGACACCATCGTTGGGCAGCATTTCGTTTAAAGGCTCCCAAAAGACCCATAGAAGCGGTTGTTATTGATGCGCCCATAAAAGATATTCTCGGAATCGCGGTAGATTGGGGGGCTGAACATCACGCCTTTTAGATGCGTCGATATACATAGCATGTACTCATGGAAGACCAACTCATAGGAATAATGAGCCCGCGTTCAATACACTCGAAGTTTTGTCCCAAAGGCAATTCACGACAACATATAATTACCGTCTTATTCATGCAATCTGAGCCCAGAAGTGATGAGAGAGAGGACTGTAATTCATCCGAAAACGAAAGATTTGATATGAAAATCCAGCAGGCATTTTTAAAAACATGGGGTGGCTCTAGAAAATTCCCGTTGCGAAAATGTATTCTATTCGCCAGAGTATTCGTTGGAATCCTCTTACGAGCAGACAAAGCCATTTCATGGCGTTCACTGACAATTTCAATCCCGTTTGACTGTATTTCTGGCACAAGCATTGCTACACCAATAACACCCTTTCCAATACCAGAGCCGAGATCAATAAAATTCCGGCGTGTTTTATCAAAAGAAGAGAGTGGTGCAAATCGTTTGAAAATGTCTGTCAATGCTTGTATACCTGGCACACTCAATTCACCGTACGTGGTGTTTTTACTTCCCACTGTATTTGCGGAAAATCCATTTATACTTTGATATATTTCGCGGAGTTCATGTAGCCCCCGCTTTACACGGAGTGTTTTTGCTTTTCTCGGACCACTTTTTGTAACTTTAGATTCCATCCCTATATGACCATATAAAAATATAGGGTATGAGGGAGCGCAGTAAAATTGAATGGATGGCGTGGGTATTCCTAAATATAGAATGCCCACGAATTTGCACGCTTACCAGCGCGTGATTATTCGTGGTATACCTGCTTGGAAAAAGGGTAATGCTCTTTACTATTACGAACAAGAGGTTGCGACAAATCCCTTACAGATTGGTACAGTGTCGGAGGGCTTCGTATCCAACGTAGATGAACTCTGCTCGGAGCGAATTGAGGCCTTTCGCAGGACTATAGAGGTTCGTAATCGTGCATCCGCTGCGCCCCCAAAGAAAAAATGAACGGTCGGGGGCGTCTACGGCATACAAGCATGTCGCCACCCCTCGTAACGGCCGAGCAGATTCTTCTCTATGGAAAACGCCAATCACGTTTGATTCATCTCGAGGCAAATGTGATTGGATACTTTGGTCACATCTTTCGGAGGAAATTAGCCGCTACACGTCGTGTCCCTCGCACGCTGCCCTTGTAAGTATTGCATACGCTCTCTGTCGGTTTTGAATTGTTTTGTAGGAATCACGCCGTTCGCAATTTGCGCGGCGTTGATTGTGCTTAGATTCAGATACACCGTATTTGCAGCGTTTTGAACATCAGTTGTTTTAAAAACAAACGGTTTTACTGGATGAAGTGATTCGTATGTACAGGACGACATTTTCTACTTAGAGTTATTTTTTAGTTCTGTTGTACAACGTCCCAATTCGAGTTAGGATATAATTGAATATGAAGCATCCGACCATTATTGAAGGAGTTGATTTCCGCATACGTGCTCATAACATAATACGAATAAGATCCCGCTGCGGCCGGATTTGTGCTACGAAGAGTGCTGACATTAGAATTGTAAGCTTGAATTCTGTCAAACAACTGATAATTGGTTTGTTCCTGAATATAGCGACTGCTATTCATAGCTCCAGGAATGGGTGGAGGAACATTCTCAAAATTTCCGTTAGTACAAATAGACATAAGACAATGCCTATTAAGGACGGGGATATTTTTACTCTACGTCTTGGAAAGGGTAGCAAAAGAACATTTCAAATAGAGGTCGCTGTGTCGCCCGCAGCCATTGTACAGGGGCTTTCAGGACGACCCAATTTAGAAGAAGGTGCCGGCATGCTTTTTATTTTTTCTGGGGTTTCTCGTCAAAGTATGTGGATGATTGATATGAAATTTCCCCTGGATATTGTTTGGTTGGACGAAAGTTTTACAGTGGTTCATATTACCTATAATACCCCACCGTGCGCCAATGCACAGAATTGCCCATCCTATTCGTCGGTTCGGCGTGTAAAATATGCAATAGAAATGACTGCAGGAGCTGCTGAGGCATACGGGTTCAAGAGGGAGTTACAGTTGATGGTTGTCTAACGTCTAGTACTAAAGTTAAGTACTCCCCATAGATAAGGCCACTCTGTGGCCTTATGACATTGGAGTGAGTTAATCTTTTCGTTCTAGCCATTAGAGCCAAGTACTTAATTTAAGTACTTGGTGGAATGGTCTGCTCGGACTTGCGTCTAGTATTCCGAATTTTTTCGTTAGAGGCGCGCCGCGTTGCTTTAATAACCCCCATACACTGGCGGAATTTTTCTAAATAGATTGCCTTATTTTTTGAAAACTCTTCCGAATATTTCCCAGATACAATATTCCGTTTTATATCTTTCAAAATAAGGGCAACCTCCTCCTTTTTATATTCTAGCGCAAAAAGAAGATGCTTAAAGTGAATATGAAATTGAAGGGCGTTGTCTGCATCACCAAGTTCAAAGTCAGCAATGAGGCGTTTACTACAAAAGTAACCCTCTTTAAAGTAGCCGAACATCTGATAGCGTTGCAGAAGATTTTTATAAATATAATCAAACCCTTGCGTATGTCGAGTAAAATTGTTTAAAATGTTATGATAATCTCCGTAAGAGCGCTCTATACTGTCATAGAACTCGTCAAGCACTCCCAGAAAAAACGGCTCCTCTGCGTGCCCATAGCCGAGCATTGTGGTTTCAATAAATATTTCTTTTAGACGGTTTAAAATTGGAATACCGTATTTTCTGCCCATAGTGAATAAACATCCGCATACAATCCAGCGATATTGTTGATAATATTCTCGTAGTTTATCCGGAGAAAGAAATGCCTTATCCTCTACATTTAGAATTTGTATATGAAATTTATCCGTTATATTATTGAGTATTACTGGTAAAATGTCGCGGTGGTAATTTTGACATATTTTTTTAGCGTTTACGCCAATATTTGCATCAATCCACCCGAATTTTTTTGTTCGGAAGGGGTCTGTTTTCATTGTTTCAAGAATAAAATCAAATTTATTACATTGAATTATATGTGACTCTACACATACACGAGCATCCGCAGTAGGATGATACACTTGACGATTTAGCCGTATTTTTTCCGAATATCTATACGCCCACAATTTCTCTAGAGGGAGTTCTATATAATGTGTAAGACGATCAAGTCCAAACCGCACATTACGTATTTGTTTTATGTGATGTATTGTTGTACTATCACAGAAAATACACAAAAAGCACTCTATTTCTAGCAATGTTTCCATAGTTTGAATACTTTCTTCAATACTTCTCGCACCTGAATAATATTTTGTCAAATCGTAACATGCTGTCGTTAAAGTAACATCTGGTATCATTAAATTTTGCGCGTAAATTTAAATAAAAAATTGAACGCGCACGCTAAGCATGAGGGTGTGTCATGTGTGAAGTATGTATTCCTATTCTGGGCCGCCACGCAAAATTCCATCAAGCTAATGAATGCGCATTTTCAAAAATGCTATATTGTTCTCTTTGTGCAGTTTATGGACATTCGTATAAACGATGCTCACAAGTTCCGCTGAAAAAATTTCGCGAAAGTCCCGAAATTATTATAGAAGAAGAGCCCATTCCCATACAATTTCCAAGTGATTCAGAATCATGGGTAGAAGTTACAGATGATCATGAGGGTCTATGTGTTCGTGCCATGTTAATTGCAAACAATATTGTTCCGATGGCGTGTCAAGAAAAGGGGCGACGTGAGGGGCGAGATATTCGTGAAAATCGGACGAGGCTTATTGAATTCATGAAACAGTATAAAAAGACGCTCATATTTGTAAAGCCGAAATATCCTGTGAAATCTGTTTAGAGTCGGTTGGTCTAAACGGATTTCACAAGTCTAAACAGAATAAATGAGTTGGGGTAATAATTCATTAAATAACTGCCCCTACGCCTCGGCGAATTTTGAAAACGAAGATGCGCAACAACCAGTTGCAGCATTATTTGACATAAGTGGTTCAGGCAACGATACTGTCTACAGCACAGCAACGAACACTATTGTTGCATCTACGATAGACGACATGAAAAATAAGACTATGAGTGAATTTCCGAAAGTGGTCGACTGGAAAAAGCGGCTTCGTGAATTTCTTTCCAAGAAAAACACGGACCTTTTAGATTTTTTGAATCTTTCGGTCACATCCCATCCGACTCTTGGAAAGGGTGATGCGCTTCTTTGGAAATTCAATAACAAGAAACTTATACCGTACGCAGGTCTTGTAAAAAACGCGGTAATGGATATTTCGGGTGCAGATATTTTTTCGGAAATGAAGGGCGCATTATTACAATTTCGCACAGAGAATTCCGTTGCGGATTTTAAGGCAACCATTCAATATGTATACGATCAATACAGAAAAGGGGGGGACGCAATATTGACTGCAGAACGAACCTTAAAAATGAAACTAGATGTTTTCGATAAAATACAGAAGAGTATAGTAGGCCTATTAGAGCTGGAATCGACATCTTCAACAAATGAACTCATGGAAGCATCTGAGAAATATCTTGGAGATATTTTTGAGAAGAATCAGATTCAAACGGCTTACGAAGAACTTATAGCGGCCTACCGGAAATTCGTGGTTTTACGCGAGTTTATAATGATGTTGCGTGTTGTTCAAAGCAACGAAAATGAACCGCTTTGTACAATATGTTTAGATAGGTCGGTATCACATTGTATAAATCCATGCGGACACACCTTCTGTGAGCAGTGCTTGAAGCGCCAGATGAATATTTGCTTCATGTGTAGAACACATGTAGAAAATACTATACGACTATATTTTAGTTGATAATATCGGTAGATACCGGTAGAGGTTACACTATGGTCGAACTTGTCACTCTGTAGTCATTTGGTCGTAGAAAGACGGATTGTATTGCGGCGGCCTGTTCCTCTGTCAATTCATATATTTTCACGGCATTTTTGACAACACTCTTTGCAACTTCAAACCATACAAACGAAAGGAGCGCGGAGCCGAATGCTTCATCCATGAATATTTCATGCGGCGAAATATACTTTAAATTTTACTCGACGGCGCGTTCATACATTAGACTCTCCTTTATTTTTGCTCCACGATGTTCATGGATAAATTTTAACGCAGCTGCAGCAGCCGTCTCTGACTTCAAATGTTGTGTAAGCATTTCTGTAAGAGTCTTCAGATTGAGTGTACCCTTTGTCGTATGTTTACGATACAGGAGACGCCCCCCAGAACCCTTTAAATCTAGTGCACCAATGTTATTCTTTTTCATAATGCGTAGAATAACCTCTTCCATTGTCTTCTGCTTCTTTTTCTTCTCCCGAATTTGCGCAGAGAGTGAACTCACTTCCCTCTCGACTTCTCTCCATGCGACTATAATCTCTTTGAGTGTCTGCATCTCTGTTGCTGAGTCTGGCGCAACAGAAACAACTGTATTCTCTTGAGTAGTTGTAAGACCTCTATCAGTCATCTGTCGCATGAACTCAAGTTCGGTAGTACTATTTGGCTCCATTCTATAAGATAGATGTAAAAAGGGTTTAGATGCTGTGAAAATATATTCTCAAAGAATAGTTGAATGTCTAGTAAATCTGGTCTACCACCAAGACATCCTGGTCCACCAACGAGAAAAATTAACTTAAAAAATAAAGGTAAAAAAGGAGTTGCATCAGGTCAGTTGGTTAACATAGGTTCTCAAAAAAACCCGTTAGTAATTAAAAAAATAAGAGCGAACCATCTCGCCCCCGCACAAGCGCCCGCGCCCGCGCCCGCGCCGCGCCCTAGTGCTCGTCGCCCTCCTACTCCTCGCCACCCTAAAGGGGTAGTTACTACTACTACGGTAGCACCAACGCCACCCCTATCACCTCCCCCGAGTAGCCCAACCCCTTCCGACCCTAATTATCGCGGCGGTACTAGAAAGAAAAGGCGCTTTCCAAAAAAAATATTATATACCCTGTAGAAATGCCCAGTCTTGTTGGAGGTGCTGCGCGTGCTGCTGTAGAAGGATTCCTTGATACGGGTAATGCGGAAAAAAGACGCAACGCGTATGCGGATTTTGTTGCTGTTGTTCTGACGTATATTCTTGTGCTTGTGATTTTGTCGTTTGTTGGAAAACTTCTTTGGAACGGTGTCATTGTTGATTTATTTACATGCGTTCGTCCCGCGAAGACTACTTGGCACATTTTAGGGCTACTGGTGTTTGTTTCCCTTTTGCTGCCTTAGGGGAAGATGCTGTCCCCACACCCTTCTTTTTTGCCCAATAGATTTTCCAGAACTCCGGCGTCCCATATACAGGCTTCGTGGCCGCCGCAGCTGCCTCAATCTTTTCTGCTTCGTTTATTTCGGCCGAATCTATCTCCCGACACATTCTCAATTCGTCAGGAGATATTGTTTGTCCGAGTTTTGCATACCATTCTCGCACAAGTGCGTCTACTTCTACACCAATAGGTGATTTATACACATATGGCGCTTGCGCTTTTAGATCACTGAACATTTCAAAATGCTCAGGCGCAGCCCGCAAAGGAATATTTTGAAATGTTTGTTTGTTTAAGACAAATTTCTTTGGTGTATTCATCGCACCCTATGCTACTAAATTACAGCCAAGTACTTAACTTTAGTAGTAGATATTACACGCTACTTCAATTTTATTATTTATGATTAGATGTGTGTAGCAGTTGTACTATTTGTTCTTCTTTCTCCTGGTTTCCTTTTAACAATTCCCCCTGTAGGCCACACTACGTTTATGTCTGGTCGTACGTCGGTGGAGGCCATTTTAGTCCACGCCCTCATTTTTGCGGGTTTATTATGGTTTTTTGAGAGCGCATATGATATACGCATTTTCACCTACGAAAAACTACTCACCGGACAGCCATGCTCAATACGCTCAGGTGGAAACTATCCGTCGTGCTCTAAGTGCAAGAGCGGCAGAAATACATGTTTGAGCGCCACACAAACGGAATGCGTCTGTCGTTAATAATATCCCTTGTATTCACCAAAAAATGTATTTGTATCCGGCTCTTTACCATTTATCATTCTGGGAGTCGGCATTCCTGCAATAGTTGCATCTCCATTTGAACAGGTAGTTTTCATAAGATTTTTTATATCTTCAATTACTGATTTGAATAATTTCAAAGTTTTTTCTTGAACAGAAGTTGTAAGTGAATAGGAAGTACACAGGCGTTCGAGTAACATTTTACCGCGAGTAATCCATTTATCTAGTATGATATCAATATCGCGCACGGGAATTGTTTTTGTAAAACAACGAGCAGCAGTTTCTGCAACAGGTTCTATATCATGCATCGTGGAAAAGGGGGATGATTTTGTTGCATTGACAATACGACCCGGAGACATTAAATCACGTTTTAGGCATGCTATTTTTCCTAAAAGAATGGAAAGTTCTTTTAAATCATCGACACCCTCCTCCGTTATGGATGTTTTAGAGAGGAATGTAGAATAAATTTCAGCTGAGTCTTCACTTGCATTTATACAATTTGGTAAAGGACCTATATGAGGGGCAGCTGCGAAACCTTCATACGCCGTAGGGATTGTATCACTTGACATCCATAATTGAAATCCAACGGATGTAGAAACAAGTGCTACTACAAGAGCTATAATAGTGTATAAAAGATAGGGGGGTAGTTTGATGGCTGTAAATGACTTCTCCATTCTTTTACTTTATAAGAAATAAATCAAAGGGTTCTCTAGTTTGGTCGAATAAAACGACGCTTTCTTGTTGCTGCTGTAATTAAAGGTTTATTTGATTCTGCACGCCGCCCACGTAGTCTTAATGTTTTTTGCCGTTTAAGTGCAGCTGCTATTGTTATATGCAGTGGCTTTTGAGCAAGTGGTTCAAACACAATTGTAGGGGGCTCAGGTACTAGCGGAGTGGAGGCCACAACCGGCGGAGGGGGCTCAGGTACTAGCGGAGTGGAGGCCACAACCGGTGGAGTGAGCTCAGGTACTAGCGGAGTGGAGGCCACAACCGGTGGAGTGAGCTCAGGTACTAGCGGAGTGGAGGCCACAACCGGCGGCTCTGGAACATAGATAGGTACATGTAAAAATCCTGTATTTTCTAGTGGTCTTGTTGGAGGTGGTAATACAGTTTCCTTCTGAGGAATTCTATTTTTCTCAAGAATATTTTGCATAATTGTAAAAATTTTCTCAGGAGGAAATACTTCGGACGATTCTGTATGATCTGGATAAATACGATACTCAGTACGATCTTCTAACCATTCCGTTAAAATATCGGTTATCGTTTCATCCAAAAAGATAGCAAGAAGATTCTGTTCATCTTCATTTCCACTTTCTATTGCATTATTTAATTTATCGACGATAAATAAGAAATAAGAATTCAATTCATTCAATGAATCAACTCGGTCTCCCAAATTTGCGGGACTCAGCCACACAACTCCAAAATCTTTCAAACCCTCTGGAGCATGGTCCTTTACAAGTTCAATGTGTGATTCCCATAAATAATCATGCATGTTTGTGTCCATATCTTCTGAAATCAAATAGTGAACTGCCCAACGACGAAACGACCATATAAGCGTCTGGAAAATTAACAGTGACCATGGGTCCCCGCGAATAGACTGTAACAATTTTACAAGAGATTCCTCCAAATTTGTCAATAATTCATCAAGAGGTGAACTTTCCTCCATCTATTGATGAAATATCGTTTTGTATCTTTAAACCAACGGTTGTGATTATACTTTTCCAAGTAGTGCGTATCTATCCTGTTTAGTCGCGTTATTGAAACGGCGTCCAGAAAGTGCCATATTTACCACGTCATCTCTTGCGCGGCATTCGTATTCTTTTATTGTGCGCGCCACTCGAGGCAAAGCAAGTTCAGAAATCTTGGACGAGTCTGTTGTAATTCTGCGAGGTAATAAAAGGCGCTGATTGAACATGTCACCCCCTTTATTTGGGTAATACTGGTCTTCGTCACAAGTTCCAAGAGGGCGGTCCAAACGACGAAGAGTAGATTCGTTGTCAATCGCAGCAGTATATCTGGATGAAGGGTACACACTTCCACCCATAGGTAGAACAGCAGATTCCGAAATATGGGGGGCCGGGCCATTCTCTCCCGATGTCGTGTATTCTAAACACACTTTTACCCATGGCCTAGGGTCCAGTCCCTGCGGAACATATTCATTTGGAAGTGTCCGCTGAATGATTTTTGTTGGGTCCCAGTGAGTTTTCAGACAAACGGGTGGAAAAAATGGGCGAGGACCTTCATTTGAAAACTTGGCTGTATTTGTCAACGAACCAAACTGGATTGGATGATTTGGTTTTCCGGGAACACTGCAATTGCAGTTAGCTGACATCGTTCTTCTCAATATTAGGGAGAAATAAGAACTGGTTTCGCAGGTTTTGTAATCGTGATTTGTTCGGAAATCTGTACGACCATATTCCACTCACAGTCTGCATTGTTTATAACCGAACCAGTTGCATCCACCCATTGAAACGAGAGACGGTCCAATTTTCCCAGTGGGTTTAAAAAGGATATTGGATTTGAGATAAGTGTCTGTGCATAACTACCGAAATTCGCCAACAGGAGTTTTCCAAAAAATGCCTTTGTAACCCCGGTCGTTTCCAGACTCACCGCTAAATTCTCATTTCGTACACTATCCATGCGATTCATATCAAACTCCTGATTGAGTTTTAAAGCAATAAAATCATCAAGTATTTTAAAAAAGGATTCGCCGCGCTGAACCGTATTATAGGGGGTATCGGCCTTTGCAAAGCCCAAATTCCATCCCAACCCCCATTCCTCCTTTAAGGCCGCGTAATTCGGATCCAACATCGTCTGGAATTTTATAGAGAACTGCAGCGGGTCCGTATATCTTTGTCGGGACAATGCTGTACTCGGAATAATATTCACTAAATCCGTCTGAATAAATGCATTGACACTAGTTTTTACGGCGGCTTGAATCGTGTTTGCAAGAGTTACTTGCGTTGAAAAGGTAGTGTAGAGTGATTGAAAGGTGGAAAAGAAATCACCATAGCCACGAATGCTGGAAATTGTATATCCGGGAAATCCGTCAATCACACCTCCACCAAATACTTTTCCGTTGGAATCAACTGTAAATGAGGAGTTAAAGGTGAGAAGAGATTTCGCATACTGCGTATCCCAATAGTAGGTGTATAGTGGGTCGCTCGTAGATGTCACGTATTTTGCGGTGCTTATTTCATTGATTATGTTACTTGGTGTAACATATCCAAAGGTATACGTGTTCGGCATACTTACACGTAAAAGTACCTGCGACCTTTCTGTAGGTGAATAATTCCGAACTGTTATATAATAAAAGTCACTAGAACTGCGATTATCCTCTAAGGGCACCGTGTATTGATTTGCATTGAAATAGTAGCCACGGAACGAAAAGTCAGCCGTGTTGAAATTAGAGGCGGATTCTAACCCCCACCGATGGTCCGTGTCGGCCAATAACTGTGAACCTGAATTGTAAATTGCGAGAGCAGTATGTGGGTATTCCGGATAGTCAAGTGTATTGAGATTTCCAAGAAAACTGAAGTTCTTCGCGATTTGATGAAACACTACCCGATGTACAGGATAAAATATTTGCCAGGCTGGAATACCCTGCTTTGGTGCGTCGGCGTAATTATAGCGATTTCCATAGAGTGTGTCGTAAATAAGCCCCCAGAGCGCACCCGACGCCCCTGCTGTGAGTGTTGTTGGTGTGGAAGGGAATGTGTACGCAGATTGTATAAGGGTTGCATTGGGTACTCCCACAGTATATATTGCCTCAAAGAAATTCGTGGGAGCTGCGTCCGATAGAAGGAAGACGCGGTCTTTTGCAACATCGCGAAAGACGCAGGGAGATCTGTACGCATTGGAGAGCTCATAGACTGTAACTGTTGCGTAGGCGATGGTTACGCCTGTGCGTATAGTGGCTGTATAGGGTCCAAGGGGGGGGCTTTCATGGGTTGCGTTTGGATTCACGAGAGCCATATCTTGAACACCGAGCCCTGTGCGATACGGAAATACCCAGAAAAATCCATCGGCCTCTTTGGGACTTTGACCAATAGCAAAATAGGATATGCTTGGATTTACAGATTGCTCACTCATGGTTGTAAGGCTGGATGCGCCCTGGAAGGCTCTAGAAACAACCGAGAGGGTTATTGTGTTCGTTCCGGAATCGTAGGATTTGGCGGACATGACGTAGCCCCCCACGTTATTATACGCCACACCTAGAAGCTGTACGCTAGACTGGAAACCGAGTGGGCTCACCTCCGAATATGTATTGTCGATTGTGCCCGTTTTAGGGTTCATCGTACGCACGTACATAAAAGAGGACGGTGTTGCATTGGACAATCCAAAAAAGGCAAATCTAGATTCATTTGCGCTCACACCCAAGTAGTCGATATTTGAGTCCGAAGGGAATACCTGGTCCAAGGTGAATTGGTATGTTTCCGTAAGTTGGCGGGTATTGTCATTGTCTTTGTATTCATAAATGCGGTACATGGAATCTTTCGTGAGAATGTAATTCGCGCAGGTGGTAACATATTCGGACGGTGCATATGTAAAGGATGTCCAGGGTTGAAAGGGTGACGGGTTCGTATTTATAGGGTACGGATTTGCATAATAGATGGCGGTCGTTCCAATTGTCATAGACTGTTCATATTTTGACTGGCTTGGCGTATATCCGCTTGGCGGCCCATAAATAGGGTCTGCTCCCACAATTGTGGAGCCTGGAATTAAGTATTGGCTCTGAGTTGGAGTGTAGATAGGTCCCTCAGGTGATTGTACGGAACTTACCACGACGACATCGGAATATTTTGGATAGGGTACAGGAGAGCCAACAAGTCCATAATAATATTGGAAATTGGATGACGCGTCAAAGGGTATAGCGACATACTGCGCATTTATATCAAAATTATATGTATAGGCGGTTTGATTATAGCCATAAAGGTAGGCATTTGAACTAACAGGACTACTGCGTGTAAAATCGTAGAAAGTTCCTCCGTTCAGGTCAAATCCGAAATTCTGATTGGAACTATTATACGTAATCGATGATTGAAATGATAGAACTGCTGTTGCATTCGATAGGGTCAAGTCACCTACGGCTCTATTGGACAAATAGGCTGCGGGATAAATGCCAATATAAGAAATAGACTGGTTCGGATCCCGCTCTGCTGCCGTAAAAATACTTTTGAATGAAAACTTGCTAATGTCCCACACACCCTGTTCCGGAACAAATCCAATTCCAAAGACGCCGTCGCCGAACATCAAGTAATTCTCCTCCCCTAAATATGGATTTCCGTAAATATCATAGAGGTTTTTATACGTGTATCCTGTCAGTGTAGTATTGACGGGGTACTGTGCAGTAAAAGGTGTGGCGGCCGTATAAGAAATGGAACTCGTGTCAAAAAGGAGTTGATTATCTGTCGGAGGGATATAAGTGGTTCCGTACCACTGTACAATACTTTTTTGGCTGAGAGGAATATTACTAGGAGTGTAGACACCCGCTCCACCGGGTGTTAAAATTGCATTAAGAGAGTCGGTGTATAAGTAGGTCTGTGTAGACTGGTTATAGGGAGATTTTGACTGAAAAATATATCCGTTTGTTGGATCAATCCGAATCGTTGCTGTCGGAACAGACGTGCTCAGCGCATTACGCGGTATATATCCAATATAGTTTGTCAAGTCGGTCGTCACGCCATTTGTATCGTATCCTTTAAGGCCCTCTGAAAAAGTTAAGGAACTCACGCTTTGGTCTGTTTCTGGGGGAGCATAGAGTGTACTTGCTGTTGGGAGTTTTAGGAAATTCGGGTCCGCCACAGTTGCATAATTGTAATTCGTCAAATTGCTTGCCGGGTCTGCAGTTGGATTGAAGCCAATAAGACTCGAAGTGAGAGCTGTGTAATTTGAACCGTCAGGAAAACTTGGGATAATTTGACAGACCTCCGTGGAGAACGAAAGAGATTGGCTGCGAATGAGCATGTAATATTGTTGATTCGCATATGCTGTGAAGCCGAGAGTGAGTGTGCTCGTCGGATTCGTCGTAACAGATGTAGATACTACGCTTTTATAGTGTATCGGATTCTCCGTACGATTTCCAGAAATATCGGCCATGAATGCTCCGCGATCATGGTACAGAAACATATACATATCCGCAGTAAGTAGGGGAGAGTTTGTAGTCTCTACATGACTCAACGTTATATTCATTGGGTAGGTGAATGCTGGCGAATTACATGTCAAATAATCGGGTGGAAAGGGAGTATAAAATGAATAATATGCGTTCGGGTCAATAATGGAAATCGTTTCGGTCGTACTTCCCCAGAAGGATTTTGCCGTAGAAAAAGAGCAGCCGAAATTGATTGTCGTGTTTAGAGTTGAAAATCCAGGTATGAACTGAATCATTGACGGGTTGAAAATATTGGACGAAACGTCCATTGTAGCATTTGCTGCGACTTGAACGTATGCGTAACTTATATCAAATAGTGCCTGATGATTTGGGTCGTAAGTAATTTCATTGTAGGCCCGATAGCGGTATTTCGTAGGTCTTGGAAGGGTTTCCACCTTCATTGTCTGGCGTACAGGACTCTTGAACCGGAACACGGTGTAATTTGCGGGTTCAATCGGAACAAGAAGATCCGCGTATGCTGTGCGCCGGTTCATGTACATTGTTCCCACCGGTGTTGTGTTTGGATTCAGAGGGTTAAGAACTGTGCTGCGCACAAGAGGGTTCGTGTAATCCTGGTCGTCTAGGTCACTATTCCATGTATTTAGGGAAATTGTGGAAATGCTATTCAAATCAGAAGGAATCAACGGACTCATATAGGCGATTGTTGTACTTGGGAGAGCCTTCATGCGGTTCCAGTATTGTTTTGCATCTTCGCGAAAAGGCAACAGAATATCGGTCGTTTGCGCTACTGTGTTTGCAATTATAGAGCCATTGTAATTGGTTGCAATACCCTCTGCATTTATCCCGTCACGTATGGGTAGGGTCAGACGCGAATCCGCAAGATAATTTAGACTGAACGATCCGAATGGTATTCCGAAAATTGTGGCGAGGATTTGTTGATAGAAACGATACATGTCGTTTACAACGGCGAATAAAGTCGCATTCTGAGCATTGAGATTTGCGTACTGGTCTTGCGTGAGTTTATAGTAATTCAGTTGCTCAGTGAAATACTGATTCGCCCGATAGTTCAACAGATTTACAAGACTTGTGTTCAAACTTGGGGACTGTAAAACAATAATATTCGACTGTGATTCATAGGAAATTGTGTATTTATTTATCAGATAGTAACGAAATGTGTGCTGAACCCTATAGGAGTCTAGTGGAGCAATATTATTGTTAATGATTTCCAGAACTACGGGGTCAAAGAGTCCCGTGAACGTATATATCACTCTGGACCTCGGAGTTTCCCCTGCCTGTAATTGGTTTGCGCTCGTTGTCAATGTAAGATTGATAGTTGTTTGCTTATAGTTTGCGTCTAACAGAATCTCTTTTAAGACGGGATAGTAGTACGCGATTTTTATATTATCTAGGGTATAATTGATAAGATTCGCATAACGCTGGCTGAAATATTTGGAAATAATCAAGTCTATTGACGGATTCGGTATATATGTATTTAAAAGTGCGTCATAGTATGTATCGCCAGGAAAGTTGAAATTGAGCGCAGTATCACCGGTAACAGAGAATTTTGTTGCGAAATCTTGGAATCCATTTGGAAAATCGTAGAAAATTGGGGTACTGTTGAGTTGTGTTGTGAGTTCTGTTAGAAGGCTATTGATGTCGTAGGTTCCTTGGCGAAGGGTATTTGTAATGACCTGGTTGATTGTCTGACCCATTGAGTTTAATATTTGCCGACCGAGTTCATGTATAGGGATGGAAATGTTTTGTTTAGATGCGCGGAAATAGTAGAAGGATGATAGTAACTTTATCTGCGATATACTGAAGGACGTGACGGACTGGTATGTGCGAGGAAGCCGTAATGTAAGATTGGTTGGTTGTGGAAAGGCTGTACGATCCCTATTGCGACTATCTATCATCACCACATTTGAGACGGATTGCGATGAACTTTCCAGTGTGTTTCCTGAAACATCGGGTGTGATGTATAGATTGGAGAAATTCGGAAGTTTGCTGTCCGTTATAGGGAATCCAATAGCGGGCATTTGAGATGTTTGAACGGGACCGGAAATTGTGGTTGGATCAGGAGATGGTACACCAGATTGTGATGAAGTGCCTGTTTCTGCACCATCTCCTGAGTCATTTGTTGCGTCATTGAGAGAGAATCCTTTTGAAAGGGCGGAGGCCAAAAGGGGAAAATTTGCAGTAGTAGTTACATTTGTAAAGCCTTCTGTGCTTCTAGACGAGGTTGTTGTATAAGAGGAATCAGATTCTGAACCGGAATCCGTTTCTGAATCTGGTTGGAATTTACTATATTTGAAGTTGTTCATCCTACTTTTTATGTATGAGGTTCTATTTAGGGCCACTCGCGCGCCTTGCAGACTCTAGACTTCAATGTGGATAGGCGACCCATAATATGTTGCGTAGCCCCCAAATGCGCGTAACGGAATTGCGCTCTGTCTACCGTTTGTAAGTCGCGCAAAAATTCCGAATCGACTGTTTTTATCATCTTTGGAAATTTCGCAGCAACTTCTGTGGTGAGTACTCCCAATTGATTTGTGTCCTCCACGCGGAATTTCTCTCGATAGGAGCGAAGTAGACTGTACCGATGCAACGGAATTGTTTGAATTGCTTCAAACAACGCCCCTGTAGTTGCGTATTCTATATTGTGCTTCACATTGGAATCAGATGCAGTGTACAGTGCACCCGTATAGGTGAGTGTTCTCGTTTGTAGGTCGTTAAACTGATTCTGTATTGCGAGTCCATACTGTCTTCCGTTCCACCGCATAAATCCGCGATTCATTTCTATACCCGCATTCGAATTCACATAGGAATTGAGAGGTGTAGAGAGATTCCGTATAGTTAAAGAGAGGTCGCTTGTCTGTGTACCTGTAGGGGTGTTATGAGTGAGTTCTACATATTGTACGGATGACAGATTATACACGGACGTTGTTAGGCTCGTACTGTAGATAGATGCGAACCCCCTGGAATGTTGTGAATAGATATTGACTTCTAGTAAGTCACCAGGAACGGTTGTTACTGATGTTGAGAGTGTATATGATAATTTATATGTGCTTGGTATTGGACCTAGAGCGGTCTGTAGAGTTGCCGTTGAAAAGAGGAAATTTGTGCTGACAAATACATCTGCATAGAGCATACTTGAGGGTGTCGTAAGATTTCCTGACATGGGAATTGTAAATTCCCAAAGTGAGGGGTTAAGTGCGGTTTCCACAAGGGGTCGGCGAAATGTTACAGCGGGTACAAGGAGACCAGCAGGTTTCGCAGTTGTATAGAATTGGTTGGGCTGTGTTATACTCTGGGAAATTTTGTTGAGTGGATGAAATTCTAGATCATAGAGGCGAGTTCCTCCCAAATTGAATTGTCCCTCCAGAAAAAGTGGGAGGCCAGGCGCACGTGCAAACGAAAATAATTCGACCGAATTTTTTTGAAACGAAATTTGTGCTCCGTTGTATGTAATTTGGAACGTGTCCGAAATTGCGAAGGGGCCTGCCGAGACTGTTAGGGCTCCGCCGATCCAAATTTCTAAATTTCCAGCGTCAGTAAGTGAAAAGGCGTACGAAAGAGTACTGAGAGGTGCTATTATAGTTGTAAGACCAATACGCACAGAGCCGTTTATTTGAAAGGGACGAAATTGTAGGAACGCATCGTCAGTGTATCCGTCGGCGGACCTCGCGTAAGCATCGTAGCCAGGATTTGTGCGTGGAGGCTTTTCAACTATAGAGGGGCTTAAAATTACCGTTCCGTCTGCGACCCAGCGAATACCTACAGGCTCCTCTCGTTGAACTATTGTGTTTGGTTGGAGTATTTGGGTTCCAGAGGCCATTCCCGCAATTGTGAATATTGTGTTCCCCTGACCAACCCATGTAATTCCATCCAAGGATGTTGCAAGTGTATTTGTACCTTGACCAGTTGCTATCCATCCAGAACCTGTCCAGACAATTCCGTTGCCTGCCGTAGAAAACATGGATGTTCCGAGTCCGACCCATGTAATTCCATTATAGGAATATGCCAATGTGTGTGTGCCTTGGCCAGCGGCAACCCAGATATTTTCCCCCCAGGCAATTCCGTTCACTTGCGTAGTAAATGGGGAAATCACTGTGTCCCAAACAGACCCCTCTAAAGAATAGGCCATTTTGGAGGATGGCCCGGAGCCGCCGGCCAAAAAAAGAGTCCCATTGGACGAAACGCAACGACCGGTTGTAAATACGGAAACGATTTGTGGAATCCAATTTACACCATCAAGTGAGAAGAGAATTCCGGACCCGTTGGGTGTTCCTGCAGCAAGCCAGATGCCCTGCGCCCAGATAATTCCATAGGCCGCTCCAGCAAAAAAATTGCCAGTACTGGCCGTATAAGGAGTCCACGTGATTCCATCGGGAGATTCGGCGCGCGTATATGTTCCTGAGCCGGTTCCGACGGCTATCCACTTTCCATGACCCCACGCAACACCGAAAACGGCGGTCATATTCGCAATAGGAACGCCCGTCCAGTTTATACCGTCTGCGGATGTTGCAATCACGTTCGTTCCAGAGCCGCCTGCAACCCAGAGTGCGCCATTCCATACGATGGATCTTACAGATGAGGTGAACGGAACGGAGCGGGGTGTCCAGTTAATCGTGTCAGTAGAGGTTGCAAGAAGATTTGTACCTTGGCCGCCAATAATAGAAAGAGGGGGGGGTGTGTATGGGCTCTGGGCTCTCGTGGTGAGTGCGCGAACCGCCGTAAAAAGGGAGGACGTTATTACTGATGTCCATGTGATTCCGTCGGGTGATGTTGCTATTTGGGTAGCACCTTGTCCACCTGCAACCCACTGTGTTCCCGTCCATACAAGCGTAAATATGGCGGCGGCGGGGGCGCTCACAGTAGACCAGGACGTTCCATTAGAACTCTGCGCAATGAGAGCATTTGTGTCGGATGCAGCAAGCCAATACGCCCCGTTCCATACGACGACGCGCCCTGAGGTGGAAAAAACGGCGGTTCCTTGTCCGGTCCAGGTGATACCGTCAGAGGAGGTTGCAATAGTATTTGTACCTTGGCCAACGGCAACCCAGATGGAACCGTTCCACGCAACACCATAGGCCGCAACGGAGAAAATGGATGTTCCGAGTCCAGTCCAGGTGGCCCCGTTATTTGCAGAGCGTCCTATTGTATTCGTTCCCTCTCCTACAGCGACCCAAGTCGTTCCTGAAGCGGCAGCGGCCCATGCTCTTAGAGAAAATATGGATGTGCCTTGATCTGTCCACGTGATTCCATCGTAAGATATTGCGAGTGTATTTGTTCCTTCACCTGTGGCGACCCAGATGGAGCCGTTCCATTGTATGCTGAGCCCTCGCACGGAAAATACGGTTTTTCCAAGATTGTACCAGGTTGTTCCCGTATATGAAATTATCATTGTGTTTGTAGTTCCGTCGCCGACTGCGAGCCACTTGGAGCCGCTGAAGCCGATGCCGTAAGTTGCAGTTTGAAAACCTACGTATGGAAGTGCAGTCCACGATGCGCCTGCATCCGAACTATAGGCGAGTTTGAATATATCTGATGCGCTGCCGCCGGCTATAAGAGTTTGTTGGGACTGGAGTGTAGACGGGGGCGTGTATGTCATTGGTCCAACCATATTATAGGTATAGGTTGATGAAATGACTTTTGTGTCGATTTCGTAATTAGACATGTTGTAGGTTTGAACGCCCGCTATAGTAGTAGAAGAGAGGGTAAGAAGTGTGCTGTGCACTATTGGATTTTTTAAGGTGATGGAGCCAATTCCCACAGTGGAAAGCGCATTTGTTCTAAACGAATAATTTATGGTCAAATACGCGATGCGCGTGCCACCTGAAACGTAGGCGCCTATACGTGAATCATCGGATGCAACAATATGGAAAGGTGAAAACGGCGCACCCGAGCCCTTTATGTATTGTGATGGGCTATTTGAGGAAAATCCAGAAAATGTAGAGGGGACAAAATATGGTGCGGATGGGTCTGCAGTGAGCACGGGTCCAAATACAGCATTTGATAGGCGAAGTGTACTTGTGTTTCCGACGTTTGTAGAAACAAAATTCGCGGTGATATTTGTTGTACTTAGTGCAGATGTACTTATTTGAAGAGTACCTGTGTCGCTTATTCCCTTTACAATCGTAAGCGAATTTGTCGTTACTGCTCCACCAATAGAAGCGGTTGTTGTGTTCAATCGACCTACCCCTATAGTGGCGTTTGGCGCAACAAAAGAACTCATTTGAGACGCAAAAATAGCACTGGAAATGATGATAGATGACAGGGATAGAGAGTTCAATTCAATACCCGACGAACCCCCGAGTCTAAATACATCTGTGACAATCCGGTCAGAATATAGATTATCAATATTTGCGTGGGAGGCGTTGATGGTTGTTTTCGCGTAGAGGTCATTTCTAGTAAACAGTGTGGAGAAATAGGAGCTCTGTGTGGAAATCAGTGAAAGTGTCGATGTTGTGTTGAAACCATATAGGGTAGTATACAGTGCGCTCGTCGCAAAAATAGATGATGTGGAGAGAGAACCGCCCGTATTTACAATGCGCACGTTGGAAATGGAAAGCGCCGGCGCGTATATAGAAGATAATATGCAGATACTCGTCGTGGATAGAGCCACAGTGTTCAAGGTAGATGTTCGGAGAGGATTGAGTACATTGAGGGCAGATGAAACAAATAAGGAAGCATTTGGGCCGGCCAAAAGTTGTGCAGCAGAAAATCCAATTACATTTGTGGTTATCAGGCTCGCGTTAACATTGGATGTCGTTGTAATGAATGTGCTTGCACTCGTGAAGCACTGAACGTTCGATGAAACCGTTACCAAACCCTGTACTGTGATATTGGAATTTACAAGAATTCGCTGCGTCGTTGTAAGAGAACTCTGTAGAAAGATGGTGCTTGTGGTAGTAAATCCACCGAGAGCGTTCAAGTCACCTTGAACTATTGCAGGCTGAAGTGTGGACGCGCCAGAAAGAATAGAGGTACCTTGGGCCACATTTAGACTGGATAGCACCGTGTAATTGGAGGCGTTGAAAAGTGTATTTGTGAGGAATGTTGACGTGGTGGGCGCACCAAAACTACTTATAAAGAGAGGGCCAAAAAAAGCTGCAGTCGTGGTGGAAATGGTGCGCACAAAAGCGATATTCACGTTTGCGGATGATGTAAATACGGCGTTGGACGTTTGAATTGTACTGTATTGAAGTCCGGCGATGGAATAATCGGCGTTCGGTGTTTGGAAAGAATTCTCATTTACCACACTCCAGCGCGTATTTGTTAAAGAGCGCAGCGTGACGTAGCCGAATCTCTGTTCTATGCGTGTTGATGATACACCGGGACCTAGATCACAATCGACTACACTTGAAACAAGAATCATTTGTGGCGCAGAAAGGAATCCCTGAACATCAAAAATGGTGGTGAGTTGACCAATGTTGCTTGTACTTGATACATATACAACAGAAGATTGTCCAGTAGTTAGTTGTTTTATCGGAACTGCGACGATAGATGTGCTTTCATTTATAATATTCATTGACATAGACCTCTATCAATGAATAGTATAAAATGAGGACGAAAAATCAGCAGTTCACATGGACGGTTGCAGTTTTTCAAGGATTCCCTCTAACCGCTCTAGTTCCTCCATAATATATTTTGTTGCGCCCAGATGCGCCATTTCTACTTGCGCAGTATCAATTGTAAGAAGTGGTGTTGATATTGCAGGAAACACCGTATCGGATTCATGAACGGATTTGGGGAAGTGGGGAAGAAGGTCGGTCGCAAGAAATCCGAAGCGTTCCTCTTGCGTTATTTGGAACGTCGAGCAATAGTCTGCATTGTATTTGTAGGTACGTAGAGGTAGTGCTGCGATGGTGTCGTAGCAGGTTTTCAAGTCTGCATCTTGTATATTCTCTTTGATGCGGGGGTCCGACGCGAAATTCAGAGAGCCGTAATAATAGACATTGCGTATACTCATATCGTTTAGCGCATTCTGTATGGTTGTGCCGTTCAGAGAGTAATTCCAATTCAGACGACCTGTGTTGAATTCCACGACAGCATTGGAATCTATGTACGACGCAGCCGGATTAAAGGTATAATTAAATGTCACGTAGTAACGACTCGAGCCATATAAGAATCCCTCTACGGAAAAACTGCTAAGATTTAGAATTCCCGTGGCCGATTGGTCACTCGCATTTGCTCCATAAAAACTTGGACCTTGTCCATTCGCCAAGCGAACATAGGAGTTGATTTCACCGCCCCAGAAGAAATTTACGGTGTATTGAATTGCCGTACCAGCGGGTGGTGGATTTCCCTTGTAGTCTACCTGAAAATAAGAGTAGCTTGTATAGGGGTCTGTTGGGTCCTGTGCAAAAGGGACGACATTGGATAAAATAAAGGGTTCCAAGTAATTTCCGGGACCACCGCTAATAGAAATATTTGTGGATGGGCCACCAATCGTACTATAGAAAAAATCCGGTCCGAGACTTCCAGTAGTTACAGCTGTTCCCACTGTGAGTCTCGTAGTAGTGAAAGTGGATGTTTGTAGCGTACTTGTTACGAGCGTATTTGTGAGCGCACTGTCAAACGTTGTAATGGGTGCGGAAATTACAAAAGGGTTTGGTGTCTGAAAGAGACCGTTTTGAAATATGAGTGAACTTGCTGTGATTGATGAGGCATTAAATGAGGAAGTCTGTATTACGCCATGTGAATTGTCGATGGTTGCACTTGTGAAATTTATTGTACTGACCAGAGGAGAGCAGACAATACTGCGGGAAACCTGTAGTGTACTTACCTGAATTTGCGGGGTGTTTATGGAATTGATGACAAGATTTCCCGTAGAAATTGTGTTGACATTTATTGAGGAGGCGGTTAAAATTCCTGTACTTATGAAACTGGTGGGTGATAGAGTCTGGATGGAGTCCTGAACAAAACATGAGGAGGTTGTAAAGGTGGATGCGATGAAGGAATTTGCAACAATGGAGTTGGATACCTCTAGGGTATTTGTTTGGATTGCACCCGTTATAAGACTTCCATTGGGATTTATGATTGCTGTAGAACTGAGATTGAAATGAGAAACGCCGTCTGCATGTATGGATGAGGTTACACAGAGATTCGTTGTGCTTATTCCGAGAGTTGCTAGAAGTGTCGTTGTACTTAGCGAGGGTGTGAAGATTCCTGAGGTAATTATCAGATTGGAACCCTGTGTTCGTAGTATTGGTCCGTTGCCGAATTGTATTAGCCCTGCGGCACCCCCTGTGACCTGTAGGGAACTTGTCTGTATCGTATTGGCTGTAAGTGTTGTCCCAATCTGAATACTGGAATTTACTAAGAGGGCGGAATTGAATGTTGTAAGACCGATTACGTTCAGTGTGCTTTGGGTCTGAATACTCTGGGCCTCTATGAAACCTGCACCAGATACTGTGACTGGTCCTTGGAATGTTGTGTACCCTGTCACATTTAGCCTATTATTTATATTCAGTGAGCCGGTAATATTGACCGTACTGGTGAATGTCACCGCGCCGCCCACACTCAAATTCCCTCCCACATATGCATTAGATGATATGAAGGAATTTCCCATAATGTAGGCCGCATAGCCTGGGTTCGTTTGATAGGGTGGTGAGGCCGGATTTGTTGTTCCAACAACAAGAGTGCTTGCAAACAGGGGGCCGAAGACCTGGGACGTAGAGTTTGCTACAAGAGAGGAGGTTGTCAACTGCTGGCTACTTAGAACACCCGTAATGGAGGCGTTTCCGCCTGTAATGGTGGAGGTGGTTAAAGAGCGGACATTCGCGACGGTTTGTCCAAGAGGAAAGGCGAATGTATTGATGATATTCCAGGTATTTGCATCCTTTGATGACACTGTAAGAGATGCGAAGGGATTTGAAACAACGATGCTGCTCGTTCCATCAGTAAAGCGGATGCCGTTCGTGGTGCTGACAATTATTGATTGTGGGGATGATAGATTTCCCAGGGAGTCCCGAATGGTTACTGTTCGGCCCGCAGGAGTTTGGCTAGAAAGAAGAACAATGGCGGCCTGGCCGGCGGTAAGAACGGATGTGTCTACAAGTACTACGGATGTGCTTGCAGTCACAATATAAGACGGCATAATACTCTATTGTTTGTGACGGAGAATATTTGTACCGGCATGTGCCGCCGCTAGAACTCGTTGTTCTGTCGCGCTTAAAACATATGAAAGAGATAGAGCAGATAGTGGACATGTCTGTATTGAACATTGTAGAATTACAGAATGTAGTGACAAGTGCGTCGGGAGTATCGCCCATAAGTTACTTGTCAAATCAGGTAGCAAATATAGGGGAAATGGTTGATTATGAAAAGAAACAGATTAATGTGAATGCAATATCTAACTTTAGTGTTAGTCCAATTCAACTGTATTCGGCGTTGAATCTGTGCAATGTGTCGCTTTCGTATAATGGAGATATTTTCGCAGGAAGTGATGCAATATCCACAGGCTCTGTTAGTGAAAGTCTTGGAACTCCATCTACTGGATATTTGAGCTTGGGATTTTCCACAGGGACAGGACTCGCTTTTGTACAGGGTTCCGCCAGCACATTTGTAATTGGAACTGATTCTAATGTGACATTTTCGGGGACAGTGACTGCGGCCGGATTTGTGACGGCATCCGACGGACGTCTAAAACGTAATACATATCCTATTACCAACTATGAAACGATTTTATCAGCGGTGGATGGCGTGCGATTTGAGTGGGCCGAAACAAACAAGAGTGATGTCGGTGTTGTTGCGCAAAGTTTAATGGAAGTTTTACCGGAAGCAGTCGTTAAGGGCAGTGACGGATATTATAAAGTGGACTATTTCAAAATTATACCGGTGCTCATTCAATCAGTGAAATCCTTACAAGAGAGAGTGTCATTACTTGAGAGGGGCTTTAACCAGTTTCAACAGAGCCTATAAGATATAAGGGATGTCTACAAAACACCTTCCAGGAATGACAGTAAATTTTGGAAATCCATGTATGATTCGTCCAAGTATGATCCTATCTGATATAAAAGCCGTAAAAGAGCGTAAAGTTGTTCTGTTAGCCACGGCAACAATTACGAATGATAATCTATTTTCTAATGGTCTATTTCAGAACGTATTTGTCCTCTATAAGATGTTTGAGGCCATGGGATATGCGCCCATCTTAGTTGTCAATGATAAGCCGACCGATTTGGAGAAAATTCCTGCGATGATACATGTGTGTCGTTTTATGAATACAGAGGAGATTCTGAAGAGGCCTATTCCTGTGATTGCGCTTATTGAGATTGGGATGAGTATTGATCCACTTTTACGGGAGTTTGTGAAGATGTGTGGAGGGAAACTCGTGAAAGTATATCTTGGGAATATTTTGAACATTGATATTGAAACGCCGATGTTCTATCCTACAATGCATTTTACGCATCACGTTATAGAAAAAATAGATAAGATTTGGGTTTCTCCGCATTATGGTCAGCATGCCGAATATGCGGCTTATTTGAATCACGTGATTCCGCCGAAGAATTTGGAGGATATGATTGCGCCGTATGTGTGGGACCCGGCCGTATTTACGCGAGATGGGGGTGAGGTCTTACGTTGGAGGCCTCGTATGAAGGAAGAGGAGGACGTAATATTGATTATGGAGCCGAATATTTCCTTTCAGAAGGCGTCGCTGGTGCCCCTGCTCATCGTGGAGCGCTGGTATAGGGCTGGTGGCCGGCGTTGGAAGGGCAAGGTCATCGTTTTTAATGGACCGCGTATGAAAGACACCCCACATTTTTCTAAGTCTATAGAGCCGACGTTGGACCTTTTTATGGATGGGAGAATAGAATACGTGGAGCGGACAAGTATTGTGGATGCCTTGAAAAAGTGGCCGACAGCACTGTTTGTTGCGCACCAGTATAATAACGAATATAACTATATGGCCCTGGAACATTTCTGGGGTGGGTTTCCTCTTGTACATAATTGCGGAACATGGGGGGATTTTGGTTATTATTATAAGGGAAACAATATTGCTGCAGGAGCAAAGCAACTGGAGGAGGCGCACACAAGTCATGCGGAGAAATTAGAGGCCTATAGGGCACATGCACAGGTGCTCGCGTGGAGGCATTCACCATATAACCCAGAAAATCATCGGCGCTGGAATGAGTTGTTGCTCAAACGAGATTGATTTTTGAACTAAGGTCTAAACATACTTGTCCATATTCTAGCAGTGCGAGAATGCGGATTGGTATTACAACGCTCATTGAGCACTCTGTATTCAGTTCGGGTATTGCGGGTATTACAATGGCTATGGCCGAGTTAATGAAGGGGCTCGGACACGAGGCGACTCTCTTGAATGTGCGGGGGAAAAAGTCGTGGTGGGACGACTGTGCGGTGCTACAAACCATATTTAAGGTTGCGCACTTGGATGATCCCCCGCCAGATGTGCCCTATGATATTTTATTCGAAGTTGCACCGCTCACGTTGACGGCTGTACAGCGGTCCGTAATGGCCACACGTTCCATCTGGGTCATAAGAAAGCCGTTCGTGCTTCAGGAGATAGAGCAGAGTATATATCCTCTTATGTGTTCTCCACGCGAGTTGTCCGGAATATGCGAAGCCTGGCTGATAAACGATATTACGGATGAGGACGATGTGTCGCTTTTAGAAACGATTGCGCGCGTTCCCGTGCGCCGCGTCCCATACGTGTGGACGCCTCTAATTTCGGAAATTTATAATCGCAGCACCGGTGGAAAGACATGGTTGGGGAACATAGATGCGCCCATGTTTGTACCTATTGTCGACACAAACAACACGAATGCGAGCAATAGCACACTACCCTTGGTAATTTTGAGGGAGGTTATGCGCAGAAAGATTCCGCTCAGTGGTTGGAGACTTCACAATGGAGACGCAATAGAGAAGAGCAAGTTTTTTCGGGAGAATATCTTGAAGCATTGTAGCGACCTGGATTTGAGCGGGTCGTGTGTGGGGCGACAGCGTTCTGTAGATTGGGTAAAAGAGAAGAATAACGTGGCGCTGATACATATGCGTTTTCGGGGTCTAAGACCGGTTCTCTTGGACCTGGCATGGATTGGTATTCCTGTTGTTCATAATTCGTTGGCGTTTAAGGATCTCGGGAACGGGGCGGAGCGACTGTATTATAGCGACAACAGTGTAGGCGAGGCTGCGACAGCATTTGAGAATTTGCGGGAAGATTTAGCTGCGGGGGCGGGGTGGTTTTCGGTAGACAATAAACGGCGGGATGAGATACTTCGGCGCTGGAGTCCTATAAGTCCGTACGTGAAGGCTGGGTGGTTGGTTGCATTGGAGGGGGTGGGGTCGGCGAATCCACCTCCATTGCCTGGAACTGTAGTAGAGGATGTGCCTACGCCCATAAAGTCGAAGTCCGACGTTTTTCGGGTTGGTTTTTCTGACATGTGGGAGAGTTTTAATCCAGAATACAACTTTTTTACGCTGCTTTTGAATGATGCGGGTAGACATATGATTCCACCCAGACGCGTAGAGGGGTATGACCTACGAAAAAGCACGGAGTCTCCTGATTTGCTCGTGTTCGGTCCGTTTGGGTCCGAGTGGAGACGGGTTGACCCGAACATTCCTAAGGTTCATTTTACGGGTGAGAATACTCGACCCATTTTTGAGCCTTCTGTGAAACTGAACCTTGGATTTGACCATTTGAAGATGATTCCACCGGACAAGTACGTTCGCTTCCCTTTGTGGCTTACATACATTGATTGGTTTGGAGCCGATGTGGAGCGGCTTCGTAATCCGAAGCCGATGCCGTTGGCCTGGTGTACTGGTACTTCAGAGGAAACGTTGGAATCTAGGACCAGCTTCTGTTCGTTCGTTGTAACAAATCCTAGAAACCCTGTGCGAAATGCGGCGTTCCAGTGGCTCTCACAGTATAAGAGGGTTGATTCAGCCGGACGTCTTTACACAAACGTAGAGCCGGTTACGTCCCCTTTTGCAGGCGGCGGCGGGGGTGAATTGGATAAGGTTGCCTTCTATAGGAAGTATAAATTCTGCCTGACCTATGAGAATTCTGCGCAATCGGGTTATACGACGGAGAAGTATTTACACGCAAAGGCCGCAGGCTGCGTGCCGATTTATTGGGGTGACCCTGAGGTTCAGCATGATTTTAACATGGAAGGCGCTATTGATGCTCGGAAATTCGCCACACCCGCGGAACTCTGTGAGGCGGTTGCTGCTGTTGATAGGGATGATATGCTATGGAAGAAGAAGGCGTCCGTTCCGGCCTTGAAGGCCTATGATGTGGAGGTCGCCCGCCGAACGTTATCCGAAGTTGCAAAGAGATTGTGGACGATGATGGGCGCAGATGTGAAGAATGTGCCGAGATTTCTGGGAGTTGTGGATACCGCTTCGCCGCAGAAACCTTTAGTTCCGGTGTTCGTACCAGAAGTTCCCATTCTTACCACATACGTAACCTGGAAATTTTTAGGAAGTCTTCAACATTGGTTGGGGTCCATCGCTGCGCAAACTAAAGCCGTCGTAGGGCTCCAGGCGCATGTCTGGAATGGGGGCGACATTCCCGACGAGTCTGTAGAGTTGCTAAAAAGTAAGTATCCATTTGCGACTTTTGAAACTGTGCCGACAGACTGGGCACCGCCTGAATTTGCAGATTTCTGGGATCCGACGCACTATGCGTGGAAACTCTGGGTTTATCATACTATGGCGTCGCGACCGGAATTCAAGGGGAAAATGATCCTGTATATGGATGCTGGAGCCGTTCTCTGCAAGTGGCCGATGGAGTGGATGCGCGCAGCCCAAGAGAGTGGTCTGGCGTGCCTAGAGGACCCGCGCCAAGAGAACGAGCGCTGGTGCAGCGAGGCCTTCTGTGGGGTCTTGAATGTCACGGAGGAGGAGCGGAAGGCGAAGCAGATTGTTGGTGGACTCATGTATTTCCGCAGTGGGTCCGAGCTCGCCGTCCAGTTCTTCGCGGAGGCCTTCCGTCTTGGACAGATTCGCTCCGTGCTTGTGGGGCCGCGTCTTTCTGGTGTGGCGACGGATGGACAGAGCTACGGGCATCGCCAAGACCAGAGTGTTCTGAGTGTGCTCGTGCGCCGTTTCCCTGTGCCGCTTCTGCCGCTGGACACGGTTTATGGCGACCACAGCATGCGCAAGACGTTTCTATCCGGTCGGTCAATTTATGTACATCGTGGGAATTTCAATACACATCTCCAGCCGATTCAGGGTATCGATGATATGTTTGTGATTAATCTAGACAGGCGTGCTGACCGTATGGAGAAGTTCTATAAGACACATCCAGATTTAGAGGGTCTTGTCACGCGCTGTTCAGCGGTAGACGGTCGTATGCTCAAACTCACACCGGAGATTGCGATGATTTTTAAACCAAACGACTTTTTTTGGAAGAAGGCCGTGCTCGGATGTGCCTTATCACATATGGAACTCTGGTGGAAACTTGTGAATGACCAGGGTGAAATCGGGAATTATTTGATTTTTGAGGACGATGTGAAGATGGTTCCGGGTTGGCGCGATACTCTCGAGGCGTCTATGCAGCATGTCCCCGAGGACTATGATGTTCTCTATTTGGGTGGTATTCTTCCACCGAATCGCGCAGGATTTGAGGGTGTATTGGAGCCGGTGACAAAATACTACAGCCGTATTAAACCAAATCAGTTTTTCGGACAAAAAGTTCCTGTCCCGTATTTTCATTCTTGCGCGTATGCGTATGTTTTATCCAGAAAGGGAGCCGATAAGATTTTTAAGATGATCTTGAAAAAGGGCGGGTATTGGACGAGTGCTGACCACGTGTTATGTGGGCCAAACTCCGATATTATTACCTATTTTTTGACACCCTTGGTCGCAGGTTGCTATCAGGACGACGACCCTACGTATGCATCCAGTGATTTCAATAATTTTTCGCGAGTGGATAAGTTTGACAGTGACCTCTGGAACAATGATGAGCGTTTTACAAAAGAGGAAGTTGCGCTACAGATTTCTAAGTCGAATGGTAACGAGACGCTCGGTGTTTCCTTGGACATCATCTATAATAAACGGCCTCCCACAGTATCCGTTGAACCGGTCACAGTGAAGCCCATTGTTATTCAAGAGACAACCGTTCTCCCTTTCCGATTTGTATGTCTGAAGGCGCATAGTCTGGACTTTTCTAAATTGTGTGAGCGTGACTGGTTGCTCCGGATTTTCGGGAATATAACGAGTGTTTCCGTGGACGTGGCTTCAGAAACGCCCCCCACAGACTGTCCGATTTTCATTTTACAGCGGCCGTATGTTATGGAAGCCACACAACTCTTAAATGTCTGGAGTATTGCAGGAGCAAAATTCCGAATTCTACATTTGAGCGACGAAGGAATGTTAGAGAAAAATCGGGATTCTCTTATCGCATATGCTCTACCTGGATGTGTGAAAGTTCTGCGCTTTTATCCGCGTACCGATATTCCTAAAGAGATCTTGCACAAAGTTACGGTTATCCCTCTTGGGTATCGGTATGCAAAGGAAAATGCGAGAACAGCTGAAATCCCATTTAGAGAGTTACACTGGTCATTTTTTGGAACGAACTGGATGAATCGGTCAACGGATATGAAACCGTTGACGGATGCCTCATTTTCACACAAGTGTAAATTTCTGGAGCAATGGAACGACCCTGCGGGTCTGTCGTCTACCGAATATACTGAGATTATGTTAAATAGTATGTTCATTCCATGCCCTCGTGGTATGAATCACGAAACGTTCCGTCTATACGAGGCTCTAGAAAGTGGTTGTATTCCTCTTGTCTTGAAGACCCAGGAGAACGAGGAGTGGTTTTGCTGGATATCCGCTCGTATTCCATTGCTTCCTATTACGAATTGGGATGATGCTGTGCGTCTTATTATGACGTTGATGACGAATCAGAGGAGGATTGAGGTGTATAGAGCGGAGTTACTAAAGGGTTGGAAGAAATGGGTGAATGATGTTTGTACGGACGTTGCGCAGTTTTTAAAGGTGTGATTTTATGGGTGGAAGTTGCAGTGAATCCAAAAAGGCGTTTCCACCAGGTAGTAGATGACGAAATTTGTGCCGCCCATTCTTGAAATGTATATTGGTTTCCCATAGAGAGGTTACAACGACTACATAGGGGTATAAGATTGTCAAGAGTCATCGTACCACCCTTTGATTCCGGGATATTATGGCCGGTCTGAAAGTCAAAGACGGTTATGCTATTTTTGCACCAAGGTGTCAAACATCTTCGTTCAAATCTACGACCACAATGGTGTAACCAGACTGCTTCACGCACAGCGCGAGGAATTTTTTTTTCTTGTAGGGACTGCGGGCCATTTGTACTTCCTCCATATTCTATAGGAATTATGTGGGGACGGCTTAGACTGGAGTGACGCATAAGCTCTAACGGTCTAAAGTGATTCTCCATATTCCATCATAGAATGGCCACCTTTGATGAGGTCCCAGAGTATTTAAAGTCATTGGAGGAGATGTTGGCCAAGGCAGATGATATACCTACCAGAACAACAGCAGTTGTTACTGAAGAGGCTACGCCGCAAGAACATCAGACCGAGCAGACCCTTTCCAGTATTGGATTCGGCTCCATGTTTACAACGGCGACAGCAACTACCGGGGCTACAACGAGTTCCGCAAATCAAGTAAAATTTATGCTGGTCAGTACACATGTTCATCAATACACCGGCTATTCCAAGGTCAGTTACGGGATTCTTTCGGAACTCGCAAGGCATCCTTGGATTCAACTCACGCATTTTGCGTTCCAGAAACAGTCCGAAGTTCCTGCGGGATTTCGTCCGTATCCTCCAAATGTGGATGTAGTCGATGCAATGGCCCTTGAGAAGCCCCTTCAACAGGGTTTCGGGATTCAGGCGCTTCCCGACGTGATTCGCAGGAAGCGTCCCAATGTAGTCATGATTTATAACGACTTGAGTGTAGTTACTCGTTTTTTGGAGGAGATTCGGAAGTCGGGAATTCAGAGGAACTTCCAGGTTTGGGTCTATTGTGACCAGGTCTATACGATGCAGCCCCAGATGCTTCTGGACGTGCTCAATAGGGATGCTGATCGTATTTTCGCATTTACGCCCTATTGGAAACAGTTATTGAAGGAGCAAGGAGTCACCCGACCCATAGATGTTCTTCTTCATGGATTTCAGTCAAGCCTGTATTTCCCTATGCCGAAGGAGCTTGCGCGGAAACAGCTCCAACTTCCCTCCGATATTTTTCTCTTTCTAAATCTAAATCGCAACCAGCCGCGTAAGCGCTATGATCTTCTTATTATGGCTTTTGTGGAGCTCATTGTGAAGTACCCTACGAAGCCGATTTATTTGCTTGCGGTATGTGATAAGGGGGATAAGGGTGGTTGGTGGCTCTTTGAACTCTTTCAACGGGAACTCCGTATGCGCGAGGTGTCATTAGAGTTGTACGGAAACAGGTTGATTGTTACCACGCAGAATTTGGCCTTTAAGGACGAGGAAATTAATCTGTTTTATAACGCCGCGGACGTAGGTATTTCTACGGCCGATGGGGAGGGTTTTGGGCTCTGTCAATTTGAGAATATGGGTGTTGGTGTTCCGCAGGTTGTCCCTGATATTGGTGGATTCAAGGAATTTTGCAACTCATCAAACGCATCTCTTGTAAAACCTACTATCCGGTACTATATTCCTAATGGTTTTAGTCCGGTAAGTGGCGAGGCGCATGCTTGTCAGCCACACGACATTTGTCTAGCGATGGAGGAGTATCTTCTGAATTCGGAGAAGCGTGTGGAGCATGGGAAGGCGGCACGCGCAAAGGTGCTTTCGTATACTTGGAAGAATTCCTGTGAGATTTTATTGAAGCGGCTAAAGGACAGTCTAAATAGTGAAGATTGATGGGTGTCGAATCTAATCACCAAATAGGGTGATGTATTCCAAAAGAGTACGTCTGCTTGTGCGAATCATAGGATTCTTATTTTGCACAATTGGACTATTGTATATTTCAATGGTAATTTTACATGAGGCATCTGAAGGGTTTGAAAATGACGATACTTCTATAAATTGTAGACAGTATAACGCACAAAATAAAATATATTGGATGTGTCAAACAGAAACAGATGCAGAAATAAAAATTCGGAGTTTAATGAAAAAAGTCCCACCAGATACTTTTCAAGGAGTTTGTTATAAGAGCGCAGTGGGCTTCTACACCTGCTATAAGCGCCCTCCGGATAAAAACTTTAATGAAACGGAAGGTGTCTTCTTCCTAGATGACCCCTCTACAGATATGATGCCGACAATATTTGAATCGGATGTACTCAATGTATGTGCGGACTACGGCACAACATTCTATACGTTTTCTACTACATATATTTCCACGGTAAATATTAGAAGTAAACTCCAGTCAACTATTAAGCATGTAGAAGAAGCTACGACTAATTTGGAATCAATTTCAACACAATTCTGTCATTCTGTTTCCGGGATTCCATCAAGACAAAATGCATGTAACAGTCTGAATCAGGGCATCGGTGTTTTTAGGAATTTACCAGAAGATACGACAAGTAATGGAAGAAATAAAAAGGGACTATATTCAATGAGTACTGTTATAGCAAACTCGATTACAAGAATGGATAATATATTTACGCATACATTTGTACCCCCTTACACGGGATTTGGTTTTAGTACATGTAGTAATATTGTTAACGTCTAATACTAAAGTTAACTACGGGCATATTCCAAAATTAGGTACACCAAAAGGGTTTACGGCATATTCCAAAGTTAGCCCACATGCCTATAGTAGATGTAGGCATCAGAGCCAAGTACTTAATTTAAGTACTTGGTGCTAAGTATCAAGTATAAATTGTGTTTTTATTTTGCATTCTGATTATTAGATGACTATAAAGCCGAGTTGGATTGCAATTGCCGCTGTAATTGCTTTAATACTATATGCTGTATTTTCAAAGCGTATGAGTGGATTTCAAAACCCTACGGAAGGTGACACAGATATGAAAGCACAAATATGCAACATTCTGAACGAAACGTATAATAACTCGAAAATGAATTTTGACAAAATTGAAAAAATAGATAAGGAAAAGGCGAGTATTATTTTAATACATTTGGAAGCCATCAAAATACAACTCGCTGCGCAAGGTTGTAAATAACTGCGCGCGCCTTTACTGGCATGTACCACCAAGTACTTAATTTAAGTACTTGGCTCTGATAACTAGAACGAAAAGATTAAATCACTCCAATATGATAAGGCCACAAAGTGGCCTTATCTATGGGGAGTACTTAACTTTAGTACTAGACGTT
>Ga0114969_10000246_pt1 | contig 45764 bp, 41 predicted proteins | sample M_130807_MF_Meta_FD_87316 | JGI IMG/M metagenome (GOLD analysis project Ga0114969, IMG submission 87316) | Freshwater microbial communities from Lake Montjoie, Canada to study carbon cycling - M_130807_MF_MetaG | ecosystem: Environmental > Aquatic > Freshwater > Lake | place: Lake Montjoie... | reverse complement strand
TTTTACTATCTATATATCGTCAAACAAAAAAAAAAGTCCTAGATAAACTTGAACTTTAATTTAAAAGGAAATATTAGTATTTATGACCATCCACCAGAACCTGTATTTTATTTTTTTGATATTTATATTTTTTCATTAAATATCATAGAAAATTTATGATTTCCGCAGTCCCATATTTTATAAGCACCAAGTTCTGACATAATCTGATCCGCAGTTTTCTCTGGTGAATAACCAGCATCAACCAATTTTTGTTTTGTCCAGTTTAATCTATTTGATCTCTTTCCGTCTATTACCCAATAATATCCCGGGCTAGTTAGCTTCAAATATTTCATGCCACATTTATTATAAACAGTACCCATTAAATCTGGTGAAAATGATACATCGCAATAAGTTACCAGTGATTTACCTATGTTATTAACAAAAAAATTAAAAAGTTTGGAGGCCCCACCAATAACAGAATAATTCATTTTTGTGCAGCTTCTTATTAATTCATATTCATATATGCTATTGCCTGAATCTATCAATTTACGTGTCTTTGAAAAGCTCATTAATGAAATTAATTCATTATTATAATATAGACCTATTACTTTACTTGCAGTCGAATAACCTTTTAAATGATTTTCCTTAGAAAATTTAACATACTCTGCAGAAGTAACATAATTAATTTTACATTTTCTTGCATATATTCTAATGGAATTTCCAAGAATTGAAGAAACCATAGATTTTACTATATTTTTTTTATATAACCAATCATCCTCCCAAACATGGAATAATTTTATGCCATTGCCTAATAGATGCTGCGTTTTCTCTATATGGTATGTCGGGGATTTATACATTTCAGAATGCCAGTATAAACCGTTATATTCAAAAGCTATTCCTAATTCAGGCAAATATACATCGACTTCAGAAAACCTTGGATTTGTCTTAAAAAGATTTCTATCATTTTTTTTAATAGGTCCAGAATATATGCTGCTAATAAAATCTGAAAATTCATTCTCCGACATCGATGAGGTGAGACTTGGTGGATTACATTTAGTGCAGGGATCGGATGCTATTCTAATCTTATGATTTATGGTAACTGGATGATTGTCGAATAATGTTGAACATTTGTTACATAAAAATTTAGATCTAATAGAATTATAATCAATAAGATTTATATTAAAAGGAGCTAGCTTATCTGATAACATCTTTTGTTTTGTTATTGATGACGACACCGAAACTTTCTTAGCAACTTCACTATTTTGCATAGCATTATTTACTCCATATCTAGCTAATGTTGTTTCTTTTGATTTTATGGAGTTTAAAAAATCCACCGTATTATGTCGTTTAATACACGTTGCATTTCTTTTTTTAACCATTTCAGGATCGGATAATGCATGCTTAACCCCATACCTATCAAGCATTGTTGTTTCGCCAACATCTCTTAATTCACCAGGTTTCCAATTATGTTCAACACCATATTTTTCTAGCATTGTGGATTTATATTTTTCCCTAGCTATAGAACCTTCTCCGAAATAATTTCCCCCGTATTTTTCTTCTATTGTTGTCTTAAATGATTCGACTTTAGTTTTCTTTTTGCATTCATTAGAACCACAGGTTGCAAAATATCCCGTGCTCAGTCTGTGGAATTTTCTACCAATGCTACGACCCTCAGATTTGCAGCATCCACAATACTGAATATCACAAATACCTTCTCTGAGATGATATAATCTCTGACCCAATTCTATATTATCATATAAATAATCAAGATATTCAGTAAGTATATTAATTTCGGATAGGAGAGTAATATTTCCTCTCATTCTAGTAAACTCCCCAGTTGAACTTCTTCCAGTGTCCCTGCAAGTTATTAAGGTAGTAATCAGTAATTGTAATTCGTTAGAATGCTCCATGTGTCCAAATATATCTTTTATTGTATATATCATACATCAAAAAAAGCTCCAGGTTTCACTGGAGCTTTATTATTTACAGTAAATTAATTAAAATCTAAAGTTGAATTACGCTTATGCTAAACCACCAGTAGGTACGTTAACAAAGAATGTTAAGTACATAGTTTCAGGTAACATACCAGCTTCAACTAAAGCATATCTAGATTTTACTGCTATTTTTGGACTCATCGTACCCTCACTGATAGTTTGGATAGACTCTGCCATCATGTAAGGCATGAATTTAAGTCCTGGTTCGTCATCACCACCTTTTCTTCCAACTAATACTCTTGTATCGCTGTAGCTCATATTCTGATCCACATAAACTGTCATACCAGCAAGAGAACCTACAGGGTATAAAGTACCGTTATTTTGAGTTAAAGTGTTAGAGAATGGAGCGAAAGTGAACTGAGAGATATCTTGAAGTGCACTTGCAACTGCAGCGTTTGTTACGATGAAGTTAGCTGGACCTCTTCTACCTCTGTTAGCTACTACGTTACCAGCTGCAAGAATTCTAGAGAACAATCTTCTTTGTAGAGTTGATAAGTTCTCATAGCTAGTTGAAGCAGGACCTGCAGGTAATTGCATAGAGACATTACTGTCAGATTTGTTAATATAAGATGTTGTAGTACCAGCACTACCATTAATTATTAAGTTCAAGTTCAAGTTTTGGTTTTCTACGTTGCTGAATGTTGTGTGATTAGACCAACCTAAAGCGAATGCTCTTGAAAGTATGTGCTTGTTGATAGCTTGAGAAACCTCATTAACCAATGCGTTCTCGATCATTGAAATAACGTCGATACCGAATTGTTTGTTAAGATCTTGGATTTGCTCAGTTGTAACTGAAGCAGCAACTTGGAAAGTTTCAGCTTCTACGAACTTAGTGAAAGTCGAAAGACCCATTGAGTTGTAGTAAGTAGATTCTCCAACTCCTCTTAACATAGGGTTGTAAGTTTTAGTACCATCTACGTAAGGACCTTGCCAATCATTCGTGTCATTGAAACCAGCACCAGAGAAACCTTGAATATGATCTTCTAAAGCTTTAACCAATTGAGCTGAAAAATTAACTGAAGAAGCACCAGTGTAGAATCCAGTAGAACCTACTTGTGCAGCTGTTCCGTTAATGATACGAGCTACATTATAACCGTCAGTAATGTTTGTGATTTCAAAGATTGGGAAACCATCAATTCTTGAAAGACCGACAAAGAGCAAAGTTAAAACACCAGCATTAGTAACTGTGTAAGAAGTACCAACAGTAAATGTACCTGCAGTAGCACCAGTAACACCAGTTCCTGCAGCACTTTGATAAACTGGGAATTTAATCATTGCAGGAGCTTTAGCTAAACTGTCACCAGCTGTAGCTGAAGTAGCACCTGAAGTTTTACCACCTGCGTATACGTAATCTAAGTAAGATAAGATACCTGTAGGACCTGACATAGGAATAACTGGAACGATATCAAAACCGATTGTTTTAGCAGCAACCTGAATTGCTAGAGGTAATAATGAAGGGAATTTATCTCCAGATCCGCTGTTTGCTGCGTTATAAAAACCTGCATTAGCATTACCCGTAAATGAACTCATTCCTGGGAATAATGGGGGAGAAACTGCGCCCATACCGTTAACAACTCCTAATGAGTTATATGCTCCGGCAGACTCGTTTAATGAGTGATAGTGACAATATTTAGTCAACCACTCTTTTTTGTTTGAATCAGTGATTCCTGCTTTGCTCTCGATAATCGGAGACCAGGTATCATAGATTTCTTGTTCGTTAATCAATTTCATGATATTAGTTGTTTTTTTTATTTGTTTTTATCTTCTTGAGAATTTTTGCTCTAAAGCTGAAGCTATGTAATTCATATAATCATTTGAATAAGCCTGTGTAGATTGTTGAGCGGTATTCTCATTCTCGTCCAATTTTTGAACTCCAACAGTTTTAGTTCCAAGTTGACGTGTTGACCAGAAATTTCTGATCTGGTAAGTTGTGTCTAAGTTATAGAAGCTTCCTTGAGCAATAATTGATTGCTTATGGCCTTCATTAAGCGACTCCCAAACCGGAGCATATTCTTCTGGCATCTCATCGATAAACTTGATACCTGTTTTGTTTTCGTTCTCATTAAGAACTTGTTCTGCCTTTTGAGTGTTGGCTGCTTCCGTTAATTTTGAAGCTTTATTTACAGATGATTCAGTCTTTTGTGTTTTAACTGATTCTATCAAACTGTCAATTTTATTTGTAAGACCGTTATAGTCTCCAGCAAATCCAGATTCGTTTAATCCTGCTTGTGCTGAAAGGTCTAAACTTTCTCTTAGAGATTCTGTAGTACCCGTTTTTTCCGTGTTAAGGTTTTCTGCAATGTACTCACTGTAAGAAATAGATCTCTTTATTTTTTCTGCTAAGTATTCAGAGTAATTTAATCCTCTATTAACATTCTCTGCTAAATAATCTGAGAATTCAATAGACTTGTTAAGATTTTCTCCAAGATATTCTGAATATTCTATTCCGTCGTTTAGTTTTTCTGCAACGTACTCAGTATAAGCAATACCTTTATCTAGGTTTTCACCAAGATATTCGCTATAAGCAATACCTTTGTCAACATTTTCTGCTAGGTATTCTGAATATTGAATATTCTGATCTACTTTCTCAGCAAGATATTTAGAATATTCGATAGACTTGTCTACGCTTTCAGCAACATACTCGGAATAAGAGATTGACTTGTCAACATTTTCAGCAATGTATTTAGAATAAGAAATGTTCTTATCCAAATTCTCAGCTAAATATTTGCTATAGCTAATACTAGAATCTAGATTCTCTGCTAAGTACTCACCGTACTTAATAGCATTGTCCAAATTCTCTGCCAAGTACTCAGAGTACTTTTCAAGTTTTGCTACTCTTTCTTCTAAATCTGCTGTTTTTGAGTCTTCAGCTGATTCGCTTAGTGTTTCTTTGTGTTCTTTAATTCCTGCTATCATGGACTTCATCGTATCCATTTCTTTTTTCAAGAAAATCGAATACTGGTTAAGTTCTTCTGCAGTAACAAATTCATTATTCTCCATGAGGATTGTCTTATTTTTATCTGATTGTAATACGAGTTTATTAAATTCATCGTTATTTTCAACTTTATATATCTTTGTTGAAGATTCATTTTTTAGTCCGAATGATTCATTCATACAAACTAGATCATTTAGAAAGCTATTATCTCTTAATTGAAAGAATTCCTGAAATGTATATCCAGCGCTTTCATACACTCTTTCTAGCTGTGCGTCCTGAAATCCAGGATCTGCAACTAAATCATAAGTGAATATTTTTTTAATTTGAACTTTTTTATCGTTACCAACTGAACCAGCAGCTCTTGATGAAATGGAAAGAGGAACGCCTGCATCTACAAGTTTTTTAGCAATCTGTCCTGTTGGTGTGTCTAAAAGTCTAACTTTTATTTTAATCTCTCTGCTTCCCTTATCATGGTTAAGATCGGTGATTATGTGTGAAATGTTCTTAAGAGAAACGTCGAATTTCTCAGGGTGATCCAGTTCACCAACCAATCTTTTTTGAGCTATTTTTTCTTTAAGATAGTTTAGGTGCGGAAGGTATTCTGCTTCCTCGTAAATTCTGTTGTTGTTGTTCTCTTTTCCGAAAACAGCAGCAGTTCCTTCCAAGATGTAATCATCAGAATCAGTTTTCTTTGACTCCAATATATTTTCCTGTCTTTCGAGAATAAAGACCAAATCTTCGTTCAATTTTTGAGTTGTCGGCATTTTTATATCTTCTTTTTATATTTCTTATATATCGATAGAGATATCGATATTTTTTAATCTTTTTTGGTATTATTCATATTTTATTCTATCCTCCACTTCCCCGGAGAAATTTTTAGCTATTTGAAATGCTTCACCATCAGTAATTCTATACCTTCTAGTTTTATCCCCGAATGATGCAAATCTATTTTTAAGCTTAACCTCTATTACATCACCTCTATTATCCTGAAGGGCTTTTGCGAATGTTATAGCCTTCCAGTTCTGGATACCCAGTATTTCTTTCTCCTTGTCTGTTAAGAATTTATCAATAAGATTTACACCTCCAACAACTGAATTATCTCTAATAATAGTAGAGCTTCTTCTATCTTTTACCTGAACGTCCTTTGGATCAACCTTGATGTAATAATCGTCGCTAACTTTATTCTTTTCTTTATCCTTTTCTTTATCTTTGTCTTTGTCCTTATCTTCATCAGTTATAGGATTAACTACTACAACCACTTTCTCTTCCTCTTTTTTAGGTTCAGGTTTAGTAAACACATAAACACCTCTCTTAGGAGACCCAATTTCTTCCCTAACTGTATTAACTTCAACCGATATAGGTTGATCCTTTTTAGCTCCATAATCTTTAGGATCGATTGTGAAGTTTGTGAATAGACCATTTCTATATTTTCTAAGATCCGGATTTGCATACTCCTTATCTGTTACTAAATATATTGCAACCGATGCCGGGGTTGAATTTTCCTCGTGAGTCAATGTTATTGCTCCTGATACATCCTTAGGATCCGCTTTATCCTCAAATAAACCCATTGATCTATTAGTAAATTCAGATATGCTGGTTATAACCTCCGATTCATTTAATATTGTATTGTATTTAACATACTCTGACTCTTTAACTTTTTCATCCTTATCCTCCCTTCCAAATGGCTCGTTGCTTTCATCTGCATAAAATATGTTTTGCAAATCTGTTGGATTTGTTGATCTCAATTCCTCGTCTGTCAGCAATTTTCCTGATACGTTTACTATGTCATTGTCCTTGTTGGCGTAATAGAATTCGTATGTTTCAGGAGCACTGGTATCAGAAACTATAAGCTGATCCGAAGCATTTTGTAATTCCGTTTCAAATACGCTCCAGTCACACATTCCTTGAAAATTAAACAGTGTTGCTATTTTATCAATACCATCAACATATGATATTTTAAAATCAAGATCCTCATTATCTACTATTCTTGCAAGTGTATTTAAAAACCCATCCTGGTCATTTACAATATCATTATTGTCCAAAGACATTAGAATTAAGTCATGTTCAGCAAGCTGGGTCTGCATTGCTTTAGCATTGATCTGAGTTACAATGAATATTGAAGAGCTACCCTTATCTGCGATTTTTATGATCTCCGCTGTTGTTCTAGTTTCGTTACTAAATAGGAAGCTTACTGCAGTTCCCCATCCACCTCCTGCTGGCTGAGACCAACACACAGTAATAGGTATTCCAATAGGAATTTTCTTAGGATCCATCTCATTATGAGCAAACGATTCCACCTCACCAAATCTAGGAGCCTGCTTGCTGCTATACCAATTCCATGTAGAACCGACAGCATCAATAACCATAAGTACTTCACCAACAAAAGGTATAATTTTAGCACCACCCTGTGTAGTACCTTTACTAAGGCCTTTACCAAATGCTTTTAAAGCTCCACCGACACCGACTTTACCTAATGTGTATGCTGCTTTTGCTCCTCTTACGCCTCTTACTATAGCTGATCCAATGATTCTCGTATTTTTAAGTAGTGCAATATCCTTTGCACCACTCCATAGACTTTTAATAGTTGATGTGCTACCAGATTTAAACTTGGTTGTCCATTTAGCTGCCTTTTCAGCGTCAGCTACTAATTTTGCTGCTTCTGCTGCTTGTGTTGCATCCTTAGCAAGTCTAGTTAATCTAGCTGCTTCCGCTATTTCTGTAGCTGTCTTAGCCAATTTTGTAGCTTCCGCTGCTACTTTTGTAGCTGTTTCTGCAGTCTTAATTAATCTAGCACCCTCTGCTGCTGCTCTAGCTGCAGGACTAAATCCTGATATCGATTTTAATAGCTTTCTTCCAACAAATGCTCCACCTGCATACTTAAGTGTACCATATAGAACTACACCAGCTCCACCCATTGCAGCAAGTATAGTAGCATCCTGAACTATCCTTTGAGTTAAAGTCTCAGTAGTCTCATCGTCACCAATAGGTCCGCCTGGAACCATTTCAGATATTTTAACAAGCGCTATTTTTGATTGAGATGATTGCTTACCAAATCCAGTAGCTCTAAGTGCTTTTAATGTTTCTAGTATATTTTCTCCCGTGGAAGGGTCCTCACCACAAATAAATATAGCCTTATCAGATCCAGCAGGTATTTCACTAGCGGTTAGAGTCTCATCAAGTTTACCCTCAGATCTTAATTTATTGTATGCAAAGTGAAATTTAATAGCTTCCCTTTGTTCAGCATCGTTACCAGCAGCGGCCTTAGCAGGCTCCTCCTCATTTAATTTAGAAAACTCGGAAAATGAAACGACCTTGTTTTTTTCATTGATGATAACATCAATATCATTTATATTGTCTATTTGATATCCGTAGCATTCAAGTAGATATTGTTCTACACTACCATACTTTGTAAAATCCTCCGAATCAGCCACCCATTCTCTGGGATTAGCTTTTAGCCAATTCTGAAATTTTGATGATTCCGCCCACCACTGAAAATCCTCGAATGACGCGCTTTCCGCACCTTCCATTCCTAATGGTATCGTAAGAAACGGGAAATCCTCCCCTATCTTATATTCTGTAGCCTTTGGTAATAATATAATCATTATTTAACTTATTTTTCCGTGTAAATCTTATCATATGACTTTGATATAATATCAATTAATTTTTCTATATATCCCTCATTTCTTAGCTTTTTAAATGCAAGATTACCAATGGACATTTCTCCACCCTTAGATAGACCTTCCTTTCTCATCTTCTGTATCTTGTCCTTGAGCTTAACGCATCGCTTATATAGTTGTCTAGCATTTGTAGGAAGATCCGCAGATATCATTAATCTCGAATGTAGGTTCTCTATATCTGATACTATTCCGTTATATTTTTTATCGACGTCCATTTCATCCACCGTTGGTGGATCATAAACGGGTTTCTTAATCCATTCATTATTAAGCAAAGAAAATAGAGCTGATGCAGTATACGGTTCATCTTCATTCTGAACATATAACTCCACGTCATATCCTCTGATAACTATATCATGTCTAAGGTTCCATGCGAATCTTATTCCATCTATTGCAAGTTTTAGAATTTGTGGGTTGTCGTCATCTATACCCTTCAGATCAACTATAATATGAACATCAAGATCTGAGAAATCTGTATAGTTGAAATTTGATAGTGATCCAGTAAGTTGGATATCAACTATATTCTTTTCTTTAAGTACATCCGAAAATTTAGAAAAGAATTCTTTTGCTATTCTAAGTAGCTTCCTTCTGACCCTTTGGTCAAATACCCATTTTTCATCACCGCTTCTATCCTTCTTTTTTGTCCAAAATACCGGATTTAGTACATCGTGATAAAATGGACTTATCTCTCTTTCGTTAAGAGAAATCACTTTATTTTTTAAAAAATCCGAAAAATGTAATACTTCGTTCACTGAAAAAGCTTTCCTTTATATATCCAGGAAAGCTTTTAATGTATTTGGTGTTTGTGATATTTATTCTAGAAGCAGATCTTTTCCATGACTAGCATCACAGCTCTTACGTCGGCTTCACAATACGTGGAGATTTTTTCATAATCCTTCTCTATCCAAAAAGTATCATTTACTTTAGATCCGTCCAAGTCACCTTTTGGTGAATCTATCCCGAGCGAGCACGTGAGTAGATCCAGACTGAGATACTTCTGTTGAATCCAGCTTCCGAACGCAAAGATCTCCGATGTATCCATATATGGGACTTCCCATGGCTTCTTATCCCATATTTGTATATTACCCGAAGGGTTTATTCCATTGTAGATCATTCTCTTACCTAAGCATGGCACATCAAATCCCTTAATATTATGTCCGCAGAGTTTCCAATTCTTTGCCATTGCATTATTAAGGACTTTGTTTGTTTTGGTGAGTATATCAATCTCGTCGCTTCCTGAGAATGATATAAACTTCTGCTCACCGTCATCATCGAATGTACCAAATGAAACACACACCACTCTTGAAAATTCAGGTTCCAATCCGGCTTTCTGTTTGTATATAGTTTCGGATGACTCCTCAGACAATACGGGATAAGCTCCTCTATAATAATCTTCTCTTTTTTTCCACATTAAGAAAAGCCTGGTATTACCCAATTCCAATTCTGATAGCGTTGGATAAATTCCTGCAGTCTCAACATCGAAATATAGGAATTTCTGTATAACCTCCTTTTTAAACATAGCTTTATTTTTTGCAAATATAATTCAAATACCCGAAATAAAAAATTATTTCTTGTTTATCTTGTTTATTACTACAGGTGGGAGAGATTTATGATTCTTAATGTAATCTATGTATGTTAATTCCCTACCCGGAGAATCTATGATTATATCGCAGTCCAATCCAAAAGTTGGTATTCTTCTGGTTAGTTTATTGGTGGGTATCGGTGAAAGTGAAATACCATGTGCATCTATATCGGAGGATTCGCCATGTATAAAGAATGGTCTTTCTCCACTTTTCCATGTGGAGCTTGCTAAAAATAGGGCTTCCCTTATACTAAGTCCACCAGCATTAAATTGATGAGGAAGCGATCTAAAGCATAATGGTATTCCCGATTCGTAATAAATGCCGGATAGAAGATCTGTTATAGAAAATAGACTTGGTTTTTCATCATTTGTTACACATAATTTTTCAGATGTGCTTTTATCCAGCAATAGTACTCTATCACAGAATGACTTCATGGTATTCCTTCTATTTCCATAAGCTGAACCAACTCTAACTATAATTGATGGGTAATTGACTCCAAGAAGGTCCAATATTGATGATAGTATATTAAGGAGCCTTATGGTATTTGTTTTTACTGGATCTAGCTGACTTCCTAAGAAATAATCCTTGCCTATAAAAAAGCATATTCTGAGATCGTTCTTATTTATTAATCCATTAATATCATTTATTCGCAAAGAAATCTCAGGATCCTCCTCCTCTATGGTATCAATAAAAAATTCTGGACTTAAATCAAGCTCATTTATATCTAAAAATATTAGCTTGGATGATATTGATGAATTTATTATGCAGACATCCAAAATAAGTGAAAGTATATCTGAATATGATGATATTCTAAACTCGCCATTTATACTTCCTTTTGGAAGTCCTAAATAAGAAATATTTGGTTGATTGGTGCCTGATATCATTGGATACGTTTATGCTTTGTATCCTGTTTATACGAATTAGTTTCCCGGTAAATTATCCGCCGGTAGTTTCTAAACCAAGTTCGCTTGAACTATATACGGTCTTAGAATTAAATGAAGAGCTTGTAGCGGCATTGTTTTTATCGCTTGCTTTAGTTTCTGTATTACCGTGATCTCCACCTTCTGCAAATTCTATAGAATTTGATTTTATTTCAATTACTCTTTCGGTCTTTTTACCCTTGTTATAAACTTGTATAAAATATCTATAAGCTTTATTATCGGGATTTCTAAATGATCTAACTATAACACCGATAACCTTTCTTTTTGAATCAAGAGGCTGTCCTATAACAACATCACCCAGCTGGAATTCAGATCCTTTCACAGTTCTTTCCATATTAGGATCAGATCCAACGGAAACTGAAAGGTCGGCAAATGGTTTATAGTTTATTTTAAATACACCATTAGCACTTCCGTACCCATAGCTATCGCCAAAGGCATTGGAATCAAATTCGTTTATAGATTTTACATATTTCATTACTGTATGTATCCGATTACTCGTTGTTATTTTGCAACTTTATAACATCTCTTATTTTTGATGCTAGTTCATACTGTTCCTTCTCTAATGCTTTTCTCAACATCATCTCGAGTTTAATCTCATCGGATTCTTCTCTCTTTGAATCCTTTAGTAGTGAATTTTCAATAGCACAGATTCTTTGTGGTGAATATATTACCTCTAGTGTGGAATCCAGTATGATATTATCCATATCATCTCCCTCCTCCTCATCCATCTGATTCTTTAGCTGATTAAGGTATTCTTCAGACCATTGAGCATTAGTCCAAAATATCATCCAATATCCATATATTAACTCGTTCAGATCATTATCTATAACGTATTTTAATAGGCTTTTTAACTCATTTTTTATATCCAGCTTTGTTATCCCATCGGAGAATGATTTTCTTTTGAGACCTGGTATTGCAGAAATACCATCACCAACACCATGCTTGAAGCATTTATTGACCTCGTAAATAGAGTCCCAGTCTAAACTGCTAATCACCTTATCTATAAGTTTATTGTTTTCTTTTCTCATCTTTCTATATATCTCTATTTTTGGATACCAACTTGCTCGCCGACATCAATGATCCATTTTTGATATCTATCCGGATAAAATTTCTTTATCTGAGAAAGATCCCTGCTAGTAACTTTATATTTTTCCCTTATAAACCTTTCTATCTCGGGATAATCCTTTACCGAATCATCCTTATCGATCTTATCTGATTTTTTAGTTTTTGTGTAGATCCAAGTGGGTGGTTTGCTGAATCTATGTGATAAGATATCTCTCCACCAGTCAACTACGGGTGGTGGAGAGATTTTTAATTTATTGAATTGATTAGCCTGCATGGGAAATTGTATAGCCATTATCCGATTTATCATAAAGAAATTTCTGGATTTGTCTATTTTTCCTACAGATTTCCACGTTTTGTTGTTTGTAGAAAATATATTTTTTACTATATCAAATAGTTGCATTTGCTATGATTTTAAAAAGTTCTCAAACGGATCAAATCCTTTAGGCTGATATCCAGCGGTAACCCATTCGGTTCCTTCAAGAATCTTTATTCTGTCCAATGATACTGATTTTTTTTCCATTGACATTCCCCTGATTATCTCGTCATTACATCCATTAGCAACAAATTCAGGTATCATTGAAGAATCAAGCCACATTAGCTTAAAGTTACGCAGTATATTTGATTTTACCTTATTTCTATTTTCAGTGCTATCAACTCCTTTTGATGTTCTGATAACTAATCCGCTTAGCCAATTCAAAAATTCATCGCTCTCTGCGGAATTAATAAGTGTTGTGAATGATTCATCACACCATTCGGATTCAAGAAATGCACCATAAACTACATCCGCCTTTCTTTGTGTAAAGTTTACTGGCTTACCATTTTGCTCATATGACCAAACGCTCGGAACAGAATCACCTTTATCACCAATAAGTATTTTATTAAATATAAAAGGTTTACTCTGTATATCCTCTATTTGAACCTTTTTCAAAAAGTCTTTAAACCTCTCCTTTTCGGGGGATATAGTGGAAGCCATATTAAATATATTTACAGATTCATTCTTTTCCAGCCACGTTTCTTTCCAACCATTTGGAACGGATATCATATTCTTCTTCGAATTATTATTCCATATAGCTGTCCATGCACCTGTTGACACCTTTGCTAATTGGTGTAAATCCTTATCACCCGTTATAATAATACAATTCTCATCCTTGGAATTAAAATAATCCGACCAGTACATAAGTAAATCATCACCCTCTGCACCTTCAACTTTAGAAAATATAAATCCCATTTTTTCCAAATGTGATCCAAATGCCTGCATAAGATCGAAGAATATAGACCAGTCAACATTTTCATCCTTGACCCTTCCCGATTTATATCCGCCATCTTCTATTTCTACATCCTTTCTCCAGCTTCTACTATCTGCGGTGAATACTAATCTTCCTCCCTGTGGGATCATCTTTAATGATGAACAAAGATCGGTTGATACCTTTCTTATGAAAGCACTCTGTTCGCTCTTATCCTTTAGAACTTTACCGGGATCTATATTACCATACCCACCAAAAATTCCGAAAGTTTTGTGAAAAATATAGTTACCGTCTATTAAAATATTGATCATATCTCTTAATGTTCTAATGTTATTATTTTAAAATTCCTAATATTAATATCATTCATACCAAAATTAGGGTCATCTATTCTATGATCAAAATCGTTAAAGTTTTCGAAGTCTTTCTCATCAGCTTCTATTCTTCTTTCGACATTGTCTGCATCCCTTCTGGATAGAAGTCTATTTCTTCTGGTTAATTCATCAATATCAAAATATACTATAAATGATTCTACTCTATCCGATGACTTAATCTTCGATATGCCGGATGGTGTCATTATAAATAGGTTTGATTTTGCAAACTCGTCCTTTGTAGTTCCATATACCCATCCATTGAATATCACATACTCATAGAAAAGATCCTTTGCTGCAAATTGATGGGCAGCAGCATCTTTGCTTATGAAATAATAGTCCTTACCATTAATCTCTCCCTCCCTTGGAGGTCTTGTTGTATGTGAGACACAATATCTGAATCCTGCATCCTCTAATAGTTTTCTAGCATAATCTTTACCAGATCCGCCCTTACCTACTAGTATTATTCTCTTATTATTTTCCATTAATCGACCAGTTTTTGTATCTGGAATATTAATGACAATAGGGATACCATCGGATCAATAACCTGATTTCTCTGAGACTGGTGATCCGCAACTAAAACTATAGCTCCCGGAATTATCTTTCTTAGCTCCGGTTTATTGTCAATTATCCAGTTTATAAATTCGCTGCCCAAGGCTGACATTACCTCATCAACCTTTCCCTGGTATTCGCTGACTATACTCTGATAATTTTTTACTGGATCCTTCGATGTAACTATAAGATTATATAATTCCTCATACGACCACCCAAATTCATTAATCTTGTTTGCATCGATTACTTTTATTCCCTCTATACTCCAAGTTTGGATTCGGTTCAATGCAGATCTAAAGTCGGGGTAATAGTTTCTCTGAAACTCAGAAAGAGATGTCTCATCAATCTGAATACCCAGCTTGCTAAGTATTAATGTCACTCTCTTATTCCATTCACCTTTTAATAAATCCTCCTCCTCGATGCTAACCGGATTGAAATCGATTACCTCAAATCTACTCTGGATAGCATCGGGAACTTTATTGATGTAGTTACACGTTGCAATAAATCTAGTATTGCTAGCAAACTTTTCAATCGTTCCTCTTAGTGCTTTATGGAATTGATCAGATACACCATCAAACTCATCAAGGATAACAACCTTTTTGGATGATTTCCCGTCCATCACAGAAATTGTCGAACAAAAGTCATTTATCTTCACCCTAATCGTATCAACCGAACTCTCATCGGATCCGTTGATGAAAATATGAGGATATGGGGATGCTAATATTTTAGCCAATGTGGTCTTTCCACATCCAGGAGGACCACTTAAAAGAACATTCTGATTTAATCCATTTTCGAATATGTTTGATATTCTTTTCGGAAGAATCATGTGTCGTAGTTCTTTCGGCCTAAGTTTCTCTGTTAATAATTCTTGTATCATAGTCTTTTTAGTTGCTATTTTAAATCTTGTTTCTTAAAACTTTGCCGAAAAATCGTCAGCAGAATCCTTATCATTTCTTATCTCTATGAATCGAGGAAGAAATAGTGATCGATTACCGTGCTTATCAGTTATCGTAACATTATACTGTATTGCAGCTATTTTTCCTATGTGTGAATCTGCATCAGCGCTAAGTGTTTTTAAATCATTGTCGGTAAACCCTGCTCCAACTCTAACATTAAGTGTTTTTGATTTATCTGTAAGAATAAATCCGCCAATGAACCCTTCTCTCTTTCCCTCTCCAGGATACCAACCAGTTATCTCTAAATCACAATCGCTAACCTCCTTAAATTTTACCCATGATTTGGATCTTTTACACTCGTATATCCCATTGTCCTTACAAATTACTCCCTCCCCTCCAATATCAACAATTCTTTTATAAATTTCAGTTACCTCACTAGGATCAGAAAGCTCCCACATTTGGGCAAGCTTTACTGGCGAATCATCGCCGATGTATTTCATTATTGTTTCTAACGTTGATCTTCTTGTCGAATAATCAATAACTCCCGATCCTCTTTCCAGACTGGATGCCTCCTCAAAATCAAAAACATTGAATAGCAAGCCAGATTCAATTGATGAATCAACAGTTCCTCTTAAAATCTGTGTGACCTTACCGCTAACAGATTTTCTATTCAAATCTGTTAATTCCCCATCAAAAAACCAATCTCCGTGCAATCCACTGTTTATAATGCAAGTTTTGAGGTCAAATGTTATTTTAGGAAAACATGTTGCATCCAATTCATTAAATGCACGAGTAAAGTATGAGAATTCGCCATTCTTATATAGTGCTATAACTCTAACACCATCGTACTTTTCCTCACAATATATCTTACCCCATTTATCAATGGTTGAATGATCATCGGTAGCTAGCATTAAGGACGGATCGGGAATAAGATCCCTTGAAACAGCTTTATTGATAAGCTTAGCACCTATGCCTATATTCATTCTCTTTGTGAGGATCTTCATGAGAATATTCCTTAATTCCATATCCTCAGCCGGATCATCTGAGATTTTTTGTGATATTAAAGTATTGGCTCTTCCCCTTAGTAAATCATTTGCCGCAGGTGCCTTTTTAAGCTCCTCTACTAGCTTTACGAAATCCTCCCAATGGTTATGATTATTGTCATCGAGATATTCATTAAATAATATCCTATGAAGCTTAGTTGTAACAAATGGATTGTAACAGACATCGAGCATATAGGAAAATCTTTCAGTAAGGTTTTCCTTAATTAATAATTGTTTTGCTTTCTGCGATCCTTCGCCGGTAAGATGTTCAAGTCTTTTAAATAGTCTTAATTCTTCTATCATGGTAGTTTATTTTTCACAAATATAATAAACTAATCCGTTTTAAAAAAATAATACCCTATCTGAATTTAAAATATTGGTTTTTTATGACATCTGAGATGTTAACAGATACTGCTCCTGTCCGTGAGCACGCTATAGATCCTGCTATGTTACAGAGAGCTAGTGAATTTTCTATATCTAGCCCCGTGCATGTTGCAAGCGCAAACATTGCAGTTACTGTATCTCCAGCTCCGGAGACATCAGAAACATTAATCGGGTAACCTAGACTATGATGATGAGTGGTAGAATCAACATACAAAATACCCTTATCTGATAGGGTTATTAGTATTCCTTCAATTGACATGGTAGTTAATACTTCTCTTGCTTTATTGACTATATGGCTGATATTTGATATCTCCAATTTTTCATCAACCATTAGGCAGAACTCTGAAAAATTTGGTTTGAGATATGTGCATCCTGAATAATATCCGATGTTCTTGATCTTAGGATCCACTATAACCATCTTATTTCTGGATTTTGCTATTGATATTGATTGCTTTATTACATCAGGCGTTAATAGTCCTTTGTTATAATCCTCTATTATCACACAATCATATAGATCAATAATTGATCTATATTTTTTAATAAAAGAATCGGAAGTAGCAAGATCTATATTATCGCATGTTTCATCATCAACTCTGAGAAGCTGATGTGAATTACAGATATATCTTGATTTGCATGTTGTTTTTCTAGAAGAAGACTTCAGCAGGATACTTAAATCTGATTTTGAATTAACACTCTCCATTACAATATCTCCAGAAGCATCATCACCTATAACAGATAATATATCGCTGTGTCCACCAAGACTATGAACATTAGAAAATACATTCCCCGCTCCTCCTAAATAGTAATGCTCAGACTCCTTTAATAATACAGGAACTGGGGATTCCGGTGAAATACGGGAAACCGTTCCAATAACATAATGATCCAGCATTATGTCACCGATTACTAGTATTTTTGATTTTAAAAATTCCTGCTGTATATTTAATCCCATCCGATTCTGGAATTTAAAAGATTTATAATTATAGTGTTACCTCAGGTGCTTTTTCTTCACCCTCTGCCGGTGCAGCTTCTCCTTCCGCTGGTGCAGCAGCTTCCCCTTCTGCTGGTGCAGCTGCCTTAGCTTCTTTTTCCTTATACTTATCATTCATTTTAATCTGGTCAGGATTAAGTCCAAGAAATCTCTGAATTAGGAAATCCGGATCGAAGTAAGGTTTGTCTTCCTCACCAGCCTTTACCTTTAGTTCTTCTAGTCCCTTAATAAATTCACTTCTCTTAGCATATCCGGACATCTCAACCATTTCCTCGAATTCACTATCCCTGTTATAGTTAAGTCCTATATTGGCTTTAAAACTCTTGTCCCTTGATAATTCAGGATTGTCTAAACACATCTGAATATAAAGTGGTTTTACAAGAAGTTCCTGAAATATGGATCTTAATCTTCTTAGAAACTTTTCAAATCTAATCTCGTCTCTTTCTAACTGATCTATACTTATTTGGTATGTCGCGGGGGTTCCACTTTTTGATGCAAATCTAGCGTATGGTATTTTTGAATCCATTTTTAACTTATTGAAGAAATATAGAACATTCTCCATTACATTGAAATCAGGACCACTTGAATTAAGCGATGATATTTCCGGAGACACCCCATCTTTTTCAGGAAATAAATAATTCTTGTAGAATTGAACCTTTGGTCTACCATTTACTGTTAATTCACCTGAAGAATCGTTAATATTTATATCCTCCTTATAGTTTGCCATTAATTGACCAAGAGTCTGCATTGCCTTTTGTGGGGACTGCGTTCCAATAGGTATAATGAATTTTAATCTATAGGATGCATTCATAACATTCCAGATCACTCTGGAGTTCTCCATTATCCTTAATATATTATACGATCTTACTAATCTTTCAATATAACTAACCCTAGATATGCTATTACCCTTAGCATATGATATGTAGATAACCTGCTCATTGGTAAGCTTTCTTGTCATTTGTGGATTCTTCGGATATTGTATCCAAAACTGTCTGTGTTCATTTTCACCAACCTTTTCAACGACAGGCTGCAGAGATGCTGGATCCAATTCTTTAAATCCTATAATTTCCTTACCCTTATTGTCATAGATTAATTCAAATGCAAGAAATCCATCTATTAGGAATTGTCTGAAGTATTGCCAACCTAATACTGTATTCTGAAATCCAAAAACATTATAAAGTCTATTATAATGAGAAGCCATCTTATCCTTAATCTTATCTTTAAGATCTATGTTTATAAATGAAGGCTGCGCAAAATAGTTTCTATCATCGTAAGTAATCGCCTCATCAGTAATGGTATCGAGTATAAATTCAATCTCACCGTTTAGAGAAAACTTTCTTAGATAGTTTCTTTTATCAATATAATCTCTATCAAAATAAGCAATATATTTTCTTACCTTTGTGTCCTGATATGAAGCTGTCCAATAAAACGCATCATTCTCGGTAAATCCATTTCCGTCCTGATTATAGAAAAATCCCTCCGTCTTACCAATGGCCTGCGAGTTTCTCACAACCATATCATCATACTGCATGCCAAATTTTGATATGTTGCCTAGGTTTTTTAATATATTACCTAGTGCAGATTGATTCGGTTTTAAAAAATCTAAAAATCCTGCCATCTTATTATAGTGTTACTTCGGGTGCTTCTTCACCCTCTTTTTTCTCTCCACCTTCTTTGCCTTTTTCCTCTTCCTTTTTCTTCTCCTTTGCCTTTCTTTCGAGGGCTTCTTTATTAGCATCTATGTCCTGCTTAGACATACCAAGGAATGTCTCTATAAGAAAAGCATTAGAAAAATATGGTTTTTCCTCGTCGCCAAGTAATCCACCCATCGCTGATATACCTTCCTTCCTCTTATTCATCATATCCATTTCCTGATTAAGCTTAAATGGATTATCAGAAAAATAGTCTAATCCTAATTGACTCTTAAACATAAAGTCGTCTTCCAATTTAGGATATTTCTTTGCCATTTGTATCCAAAGAGGTTTAATCATTATCTCCTGGAAAACTGATCTTAATCTGGATATAAATTTGGAGAATCTTATTTCCTCTTTATCTAATCCTTCAGCACCATTCGAATATGGAGATGTGCTACCTCCGTCAGGATTATGGAATCTTGATGGTGGAACTTTAGATTCCAGTATAAATTTATCGAAGAAATAAGCTAGAGGTTGCGGATCATTTAGATTAGGCCCATCGGTTGTTATTGGTTCTATAGTAGGTGTTCCATTTACACCTGATGGCATTAAATAATTCTTATAGAACTGAATCTTAGGCCTTCCGTCTATTGTTAATTCACCGCTTTCATCATTAAGCTCAATGTCCTCCTTATAGATACTCATTAACTCCCCTAGAGTCTGCATACCTTTTTGTTGAGATTTAGATCCGATAGGAACTGTCATCTTAAGCTTAAATGAAGCATTCATAACAGACCAGATAACTCTGGTGTATTCCATTATTCTAAGGATGTTATACGGTCTTATCAATCTCTCAATGTAACTTATCCTTGAAATTGAATTACCCTTAGCATAGGAGATGTAAATGATCTGAGGTTCGTAAAGTACTCTTTTCTTTTTAGGATCCTGCGGGTATTGTGTCCATGTACTCATGAAGCTACCATCTATCTGTTTCTCGACGCTAGGAATAAGTGTAATAGCATCAAGCTCCTTGAATCCTATTATATTCTGTCCCTTATCGTCGTAGATTATCTCGAATGCTAAAAATCCGTCTATTATAAATTGTCTAAAATATTGCCATGCGGTAATATCATCAGAAAATCCCCACGTGTCATATAATGTCTTATATGTGTTATATAAATCATCCTTAAGCTTATCGTTAATATCGCTAAGATCTATAAAATCAGGGTAAGCAAAAAAGTTTGATGAATCATAAGAAATAGCCTCGTCACAAACGGTATCTAAAACCCATTCTATCTCGGGATTAAGTGAAAATTTTCTAAGAAAATCTCTTTTCCCTTTGTAGTCCTTATCAAAGTACCCTATAAATTGTCGGGATGATATATCCTGCTTGGCAAGAGTCCATAACATGCTCTCGTCCTCGACATTAGATTTATTCTTATTTAAGAAAGCTGCCTCTGTAACACCAACTGCTTGTGAATTACGAATGACCATGTCATCGTACTTCATACCAAAGGTACTAAGTTTCCTTACGGAATCCCTGATCCTCTGCATTACAGGAGTCTGTGATGTATTATTATTTTCTACAAAACCAGCCATTTAATAAATTGATTTATACATTCTATCGATATTTTTAAATTAATTTCGATTGATATTGTTTATATATCTCCTGCACATTCAAGCCCTCTATAAAATTTACTGTCAAATATGGCACTTTAGACCAGTCTGAGAAGTCTATTATTTTTATATCCTTTGCGAATCCTGTCTTAAAACCAAACAATGATTTAGTATATCCAGTATTTCTAAGAAGATTTGTTAAAACCTTATCCTTTAAATTTATGGGTGTTCTCTCACCTCCCTTTCTATATGTCGCATCATTATTCTTTAACTGCTCAGTAAAATTATCATATATCTTACCCAGTATATCAACTCTGGTTCTAAGTGGAACCGTTATTATATCTATACCCTTTAATATAAGTCCAGATTCTTTCGTTTCAAATACATCGGTACAAATAACCAAAGGCATCCTGTCTATGAATGGTCTCTTCTCAGTTATTTTACTGTCAGTCTGGTAATTAAAGGAATATATCTCGCCAGGGACGAATGGTGGTTTAAATTTTTTATCCGGATTGCCGTTTTTAAAATACTTGCCAAGAAAAAAATCATTGGTTATATTATAAATATTTCCAGTGTTCTTGGGATCATTCTTATATTCTAATACTAAATCTTTGTACATTACTTGCTTTTAAATAGAAAATCCTCGCCAATAACACCAAATCTATAATCTCTTTTTTCTGCCCAATCCCTAGCAGCTTTAAACTTAGCCTGATTCGTTATCCATATTTGCATATTTCTATTATAAGACTTCAGCTTTGCTACTGTCATTATACCTTCATATAGAGGTTTTTTTGTTTGATTATCTGGTTTTATTTCGATTATCCAGTCCTGTGTTTGCTGATCCTCTTTAAGAACCTTTATATAGAAATCAACATTATACTTATGCTCCTTCTTATCGAGTGGATTATAGTAGTCTATAGCAACAGGCTCCGAACTCCATTTAAGTATAGCATCATTAGTATCGCAATACATGCAAAATCTATACTCCCATGATGATCTATAGATGATATTATGAATATCACCAATATACTTTTCGGGATTCTTAGGATCATATTTTCCAGATCGATATTCACCATTAGGTTTTACCTTTTTAATATCGGTCATAGTTTTCGATTAGATATTATACGAATTGTCGTCGCCAGTAATGTAGCTAAATGGTATTGTCTTGGGATTCTTTGGTGGATGTAATTTTTTCCATCCTTTAGCAAATCCATTTTTAGCTATTTGTGTAAAATAAGCAAAAGGATTGTTTGATTTCTCCGGATTGAATCTATTCCAATATTTACATAGATCTTCCATAGCAAAAGCCATGCAGTCCTCTCTATCTTCAGGATCCTTATATGACATTTTTTTAGCAATACCAGATATCATTAAATTAAACATACCGATAGTAGCAGGAGTAAGCTTACCGTTATTCTTGGATTCGATAACAGCGGCTAATAATTCGCTGTTTTTAACATATTCTTTTGCCATTAAAGTTTAATTAGTTTGGTTTATAATCTTAGTTAAAAATAGGGGAAAGATTTCATAAAAAAAGAATGTAGCGATTAGCTACATTCTTTATATTATTCTTTGGATTCATCAGGTTTATCTGAATCTTCCTCCTCATCATCTATTACGCTTTTTCCGTCAGGTGCTTTACTAAGTTTTCCTTCGGAAGATTGGACGAAAGTTTTGCCTGATTTATTCTGATTTTCCGCTTTTGGAGCGAAATAAAAGTTGCGGCTTAGTTTTTTTTTACGTCGTCAGCTTCTACTAAAGAATCGTCCTCATTCATACTGATATTGTATCCATGAAGAGAATCAAGTTCCATTGCTATATCTTTATCTCCTTCTCCTCTTGGTGCTTTAGAGAATGAATGACCATCAGCAAAATCCTGAAGTAACTTTTTTTGTTCTTCGATGCTTAGTGTTGATTTGTTTAAATTATTGGATTCTTTAACTTCTTCTCCCTCTTCAGATTCCTTCTCAGAGTCAGCATTTTTTTCTGCTGCTTGACTTAAAGCTTCTTCCAGATCAGTTATCTCATTAACTAAAAAATCGGAGGTCTTACCATTATCAAGAAGAATGGTATATCTTCCAGATGATCCATCAACAGATATTATTTTTCCAGTTTCACCAGATTCTTTAACTTTGATATAATCGCCGAGGTTAAATCTTTCGTCCTCGAATACATTAAGTTCCTCAGCGGTATTTATGGTATATTCGATGTTTGTTAATTCAGAGTTTATTTGATTCCATTTCTCTCTAAGAACGATAAGCTCCCTTTCTAACATAGACTTAGCTATTACCATTTGTTTCGATCCTTTATAAAGAGAATTTGATTCGAGCAATCCGTTAATCTTATTAAGTTCTTCCTCTATTTTGGATATGTTTTCTAAAACTTTATTTCTGTCATTATTCATAACAGATTTTATTCTTTGGTCACCTTCTAAGAATTCTGTTAATCCCTCTGATATATCATATCTAAGATAAGATTTAACCATGGTAACTGCCTGAGTTCCGTTAACTTTATAAAGAGAATTCTCTCTCATGCCTTCATTAATCTTCTGAATGTATATCTGGTTATTCCATTTGAAAATATTAACACCTACACCTTCATAGATGTTAGAATTGATGCCTTTAGCAAAATCCAATTCAACTATATTTGAATAATTAGCATAAAGTGTCATTGTATCAACAACTACCTCACTTTCATTAACTCCAAAATAAGAACTGGATTCAAGACCTAAAATCTTAGCTAGATTTCCGATGCTTCCGAATCTAAGTTTATCCTTACCTAAGTAAACTGAAATCTCTTCATTCTCCTCGTCCAATTTAACAATCTTCTTACCAAACTTAATATAAATACCATTCTCGTTTACTGATACATGCTTTTTTCTAGATGTTTCTATCAATCCCAAATAATCAGGAGAAAGACTATTAGCTTCCTTATCACTTAATTTTCTTAATTCATTCTCTGTTGCTTCAAATATCACACCACCAAGATAGAAAAATGTTTTACCACTTTCAAATAATACAGGAGAATATACTTTAGATACACTTGACTCTCCTTGAGCATTTACAGGAATTTCTAATTTTCTAGTATCTTTGCTCTCGTTAGCATTTAAGAAATTAACAAGATTTCTTATAACAGGATTAAAATTCCATTTGGATATACCCTTAACTAAAAGACCATTTGATTTATTTTCAGATACCAACCAAGTATTTAAAGTCTCTGATAATTCGGAATAGAATGATGAGCTACCACTTGTTTTTATTGTCTCTAAAACATTAGCAACCTCAATTTCTCTAGCGTATTTTGCAACTTTCGATTTAAGTTCTTCTGCAATAGGTAATACTGAAGTATCCCAGCTAAAAGATTCAAGTTCTGCAATAAAGTTATGAATAACTGCAAATTCAGATAAACCCCTATTGGATAAAAGATTCTGATACTGCTCGCAAACTATTTTAGCTTTGGGATAATTATAAATTGATGATCCCTTGATCCTATTTATAGCCTCCATTATTCCAAGATTCTTAACTCCTTGAGATTCAATGAAAGATTTAGTTACAGCATCATTCGAATCTAATTTAGAGATGCTTTCAAATAATGATAAAGCATTTTCATCCTCCTTAGCTTCGTTCTTTCCTGTGTATGATCCAGAATTAGAAGAATTTCTACTTCCTAATCCACCCCATGATTCCATAAGAGAATCTGCAGATCTTTTTGAGATCTCCCTTTCTTCTTTTCTTATAGCATCCACGTGGCTGACAATTCCCGGTGTATTTTCTTGCATATCTGTAATGTTATGTTCATTGATGGAAGCTACCAATTCATCCTTAGAAACGGATCCACCGTTAAGGAAGCTCTCACATAAGGATTTAACCTCAGCTGATTTTGTTAGCTCTTTTAATTTTTTAACTTGGTTTATAAAGTCCATGGTTTACTTTTTTTTTACTGATTATATATCCAACTAAGGACAAGAAACTTTTACTATATATTTATTTGGATGGTTCATTTTATTATCTGCAGACCAATATTTCCAATTTGACAGTAAAATCAGCACTAGGATTACAAAAAACCATTCCCCCATTATTAAAAACAACGTTAGGTTTGGATAAATTCCATCCCTCAGGAGTGGAGCTTACCGACGATAACATTGGGCCAGTAAGAACCATGAGTTCACCCATATAATTTGTATTATTAAGATATGTCCAATTTATATACTTCTTTGATTCTACGGTCAAGTCTGGATACACAGCTTTAACCGCTATAAAAGAAACATATCCCTGGTTGTTTCCTATATCTGTTTGGCTTAAAAGAAAACAAGCTCCTGGTTTTAATGTTATTCTACTTCTTGAAAAGTTATCGATACCCATCTTGATATCCTTCATCAGAAGATAATTCGGAGGATTATTGGTCATTCCGTTATCTAGTACAAGGTTTCCATTGTAAAATCTGAATCCTTCCAGTAAATCATAGGGACATTTTATAGGTTGAGTTGCCATATTAGTTTGCTGTTATTACTGTTAGTTTTACATTATAGTCTGTGGGATTAGTAAAAATAAATCCTCCTAATGCACTATTGGCATTTCCTGTGTGACCGTAAGTGCTAAATGGATCAACATCCCATCCTTTCCAGTTATAACCTTCTTTGATAGCTCCCGTTAAAATCATAAGCTCACCCATAATGTTTCTTTCCGTCCCTTTGTAATCCCAAAATAGTATTTTACTTTCACTTGGTGTTTCAGGAAGATAGTATGCTCTAGCTATAATCATAGATACCTCTCCGTTTGTATTTATAAAAGATGACGGATCAAGATTAGCTGATGCTCTTGGTGCTATTACCATAGTTTGTTTCTGGTAATCGGAAAAACTCTGCAAAGGGTGAAAAAAATCAGCAACATCCAGTACATCGAGGGTTTTATCCTGCTTTGTTACATTAAAAGATTCCTTTATAAATCTTAATTCCGTTGGATCATTAAATCTCTTAAAAGTAGCCTCTATTCTTTCCAGATCATCAACCTGCTGAGAAATATTAATGTATTCAGTATTAAATCCACCCGTTGAGCCAGCTAATGGATCTAATGCAAATCCTGCACTTCCGCCTACGAAAAATGTATCATTACCTGTATTCGAACTACCCCCGTCGAAGTCATTAATTTCTATGTTGCTATCAGCCACCTTTTATCGGTTATTTTATAATTTAGTAGGATCTGTAGTATCATGATAAGCAGTATCGCTTCTACTTTTTATTACACCAATCACTGGTATTACATCGGATTCTATTTCTTCATCAAATAAAATGTCTGATTTTCCTGCATCTAATGCTGGTGTTTCGTCTGTATAATCATTTATCCGAATATTATAATCACGGAATCTCGTATTCCCAACAGACACCGGCGTCTTTGACACTGGTATTTCTATGTTATCCAGTCCATCAAAATAATCATCTTTACTGATTTCCTGGTCAATATTGATATCAGCGGAAGGTTTTATGTAATCTACCAGAGATTTAATAAATCCAAGTGCAACTATAGGAAGTATCGCACCACTAGCTATGGATAATACCCTCTTCTGATATATTAGATCCTCTTCCGCTAATCCAAATAGTTCTATCCATCCCTGAAAATCCGATAAGTGGGTATATGCATAGTATGTATTACCCATTGCCTGCATAAGTGTCAATATGATAAAAAGACTCCAAACTATACCCTTATTCATCTTCTCTAGAGTTATTACGGAAGCTAGAGAAGCCGCTGCACCTACCTCAAATGCAATTGCTAAGCTTATAGCTAACCACGTAGGATTAGATAATTTAAAGAAATCTATAACGTGTATAGTTGATATAACAGAAACAAGGAGATATAGAGTGACAAAAGTCCCTATTATAAAATAGCTTGTCTTTTCTTTTTTCATTATTTAGATATTTCTAATTTTTTAATTTCAGCATCAATCTCGGATTGACGATTAACATCCATGATTCTCCTATCTGTAGATTGAATCATCCTTTTTTCTGCCTTTAAACCCTCTATTTCTATTGCTTTTTTAAGCTCCACTTTTGTGCAAATAGAGTCCATATAAAGGCTCTGTATTTTAGATTGCTTCTCAATTTTCGAGATACTGTTGTTTACTCCGCACTGTCTTAGAAACAGAATCATTAAAAGCGAAAGAGAGATAGCCCAAGAATTGGCTTTGATCTTTTCGATTGTTTTCATAATAAATCTTTTTTTGTTTTTTATATATCTACAAAAAATTACAGACAAAAAAAAAGCTAGCGATTAGGCTAGCTTTTTTATTAATTTTATTAATATTATCCAAGAGAAACCCCCTGCATTGCAGCAGCTAAATTCTTTTCAAAATCTTTTAGTTCAGTAACATCAGCCTTAGCATCTGATAATGCCTGATCAAAAGCCTTGAATAATCTTAAAAAATCCTCAGCGCTTTTAAGTCCAGAACCTCTAGATTTGCTTAAAAAATAATGACTTGCTTCTAAAGGTAAAGCTCCAAGATAGATAACGCCATCCTTTATACCCTCCTTTTTAATTCTTTGTAAGTGTTTATTTACCTCGACTACACCTAAAGCTTCGGTAGAATTCCATTCAGCATCCTCACCCATGAATTTTTCGTATTTAGCAAATAACTCTTCCGAGCAAGAAACTGCATAAACCTTAGTTCTAATTTCTTCCTTCTTTGCTGCAATCTGATCCTGGATCTGATTAACCAACGCCTCATCATATGAGAAAATTGGATCAATCATCTCTCCCATAGGTGATGTACCAAAATCCACTTCGTTTGATCCTCCAGGTAAATCATATACCATAGGTTCCGCTTTCTTTTTACTTGTTGACATATTTCTATTTTATTTTATATTTCTATTGTTTAAATCGATAATTGTTTCTATGCAAGATCAAAAATATCCAAACTATTTCTATTTTGGTCGAGGTATGCTCTGAGAGGCTCCCTGAGATCCTTAGCCGGATATATTTTAGGGTCACTATCGGGTCCTATATGGCAAAGAAATCCGCTTTCCGTATCTATACCAAGCTCCTCCTCTATAATGAGCCTATACAAGCTTATTTGTATCGAATACTCATTGTGTTGGTTCTCATATAGATGTCCAAATGGCCTAAGTAATTTCTTATACCTTCCCTTCGGATGATCGTCATGCTTAAAATCGCCATTGGTTTTCCAGTCTCCTATTATAAGAAATACCTTCTGTCTCTTTTCATCCCAAAAAAGAAATGGTTGATCTATGGTTCCAGCAAGTCTCCATTTTCTGGAAAAAATTCGTAACTCAGATTTAAGTGGAATAAACACATTAAGCTTTCTATTATAAAGATCCATAAATTTATTAACTCTCTTTGAGTATTCATCCTCTGGATTATACTCGGGTATCTCCGGATCCAATCCGCTCCAGAAATCCTCTATAAATTTATGAACTCTCGTTCCAAGATTGTTTGCAACATCGGCCTTACCCTGCCATTCATTAAGAACCACCGATACATCGACTCCTCTTTCCTGAGCTTTTCTTTTTGACCAATATTCCCTATCAAAGGGTGTTTTAAATGTTTTAAGAAAAGTGGTTACTGAATCATACTTGATACCATCATACCGATATACATGGGATTCCTCATGGAAGTTAAACTTATTGTCATTGGTAAAGAACTCAAGTTTTAACTCAATGTCTTTTTTTACCTTAGCTACCTCCTCAACCATTATTTATAAAATAGACTTATTATCCAATCGAACTTAACAATGATAGTAATTATAATGCTGATCTCTGTCAAAAATCTAAGTATCCATAACCATGTTATGTGTCTGAAAAGAAATTGGTATACTGCCAAATATGATTCGTCGTTAGTCCCAGAAACAGGCTCTATCCACATTGTTAGTAGTTCCTCTAGGTTTAATGACTTAAGGTATTCGTTGGTTGATTTAAGCTCGCTAACAACAAAAGAAGGTCTTGATTCCTTAGGAAGGTCCGATGATAGTAGAATCTGTGGTGGAAGATTAATAACGGTGTAAATCCTATTTAGATAATCACGTCTCAAATTTCTTCTTGCCCATATAGGCGAGTTCATTTCCTCTGTTTTAATAATCTTAACGTATTCCCTGTAAAGGGATATCTCCTTTATTACTTTAAATAATCTAAACATAGAATTTTATTTTTTATATCCAAGATTCATTGTAATGTTTCCGTCTATTTTTTTTCTTATCTTACCTCTGGCTCTTCTTATTCTGGTTGCGATGGATCTCTTTTTGATACCATATTTTTCAGCAATGTCCTTATATTTCATGTTGTTAATCTCCCTATCGATCATAATGTCTCGATATAGTTCAGGTAAATCTCTAATTTCATCAAGAACCGATTCGTAGACATCATCAAGATTTGATCCCTCGTTAAAAAATGCATATGACGGGTCGTCCTCCATTAAATATTCTCCTCCTATATCACCTATCGTATTTTTGGATGAGAAATATTCAAGCTCAGTATCGCTGTGGCTATAATATCTCTTCCTTGATTTCATGAGTAGCAGGGATTCATTCCTAGCTATATTATAGCACCAGGTGGAGAAATTTCCCCTTTCCCCATTATATTGATCTATCTTTAGCCATATTTTGGCCATAGTGTTAAGGAATGAATCTTCTGCAAGATCCTGGTCCTTCAAAATAAGAAAGCAATGATTAAGTACCCCCGGTCTTAGTCTTTCAAATAAAAACTTGAAGCTTTTATCATCCCTGAATAATATAAAATCTTCCGCCAATCTCTGGATGTTTTTTTCTTTTTGTTGCATTTTTTAATTAAGGGTTTAAGGGATTATTTACTTATTTTTAAAATTTCTATTCCAGCCTCAGCTAAAAAATATATTGATTCAGGTTTTCTATAAACCTCGGTAAATACAACTCTTTTTATTCCTGACTGTATTATAAGTTTTGAGCATTCAAAGCATGGTGAGAGGGTAACATATAGTGTTGATCCCTCTGATCCCTGTGTACCCTTTGCTAATTTTGTTATTGCATTAGCTTCAGCATGCAATATATAAGGTAGGGTTATATTATCATCGCTTTCGCAAATATTAGGAAATCCGGTGGGGGATCCATTATACCCATCCGATATGATTGATTTATTTTTTACTATTAAACATCCGACCTGCATTCTTTTGCAGTATGAGTTTTTAGCCCATACATTAGACATCTCCAGATAGATCCTGTCTCTTTGGTCCACTGCTATGTTTGAATTGTCAGCTGGTGAAGATACCTCATATACAAACCCATTAGCATTATGATATGGGATTTTTACTATCCTCCAAATATCGAGACTTAAAAAATCATCATCCAGGAATTCCGTGTTTTCGTAATGCTTCGTATTAATTGCTTCTGTGTACTTTTCCGGACTGATCATCACTATCTCTCTTTAATTCCAACAAAAGTAATCAAATATCCCGGTATAAAAAAATAATTAACGGTATTTTTTTATACCCTTCTGGAATCCGGTCTATATGGTGCATCGATGGATGATACACTCAGCGGACCTTCTAGCAAAGATGCTATTCTCATAAGTATCGATTTCATCTCGTTAGCATCATCTTTACCCATACCTTCCGATCCACCCGAAGCAGCAGTAGAAGTAGAAGTAGATGTTGCTGATGCGGATGAAGTCTTAACTTCCCCTCCATTAGTCTCAGTTTGACTAGTAACAGGAGATGCCTTATCAGCTGGTTCTGCAGTTGGTGCGGAAGCTGTGGTATTCTTAGCAGCCCGTTTTGGTTCAGGAAGCTTTGATAATTTATTAACCGTATTTTTTATTTCACCCGGCTTAATATCTTCCTTCTTTTTAAGCATTGCTTGCATTCCAATTCCACCAGCGCTTTTCAGAAGATCCGCGGGGTTATTTAGGAGATCCGCGGGATTCTTTAGAAGATCCGAACCCCCTTTAATTAATGATTCCTTATCAACATTTTTAAGCAAGTCTTTACCCCTATCTAATAACGAAGGTCCTTTATCCTTTTCGTCCATTTCGGGAGCAGCCTTGTCCTTCTTCTTTCCAAATATTTTAGAAAATAAGCCGTCCTTTTTTTCCTTAACTTTAGATTCAGACTTAGACTCCTGAGATTTATCTATTGGAGTAGCTACAGGTTCTTCCTTTTTAGGTGGTGCACCCCCGGTTATGCTTTTTAGATTATCCGGAGTAAAAAATGCGCTTTTATCAAGACTTTCTAAATATGAATTTACATCTTTCTCGAGCCATTCGGGTTCATCCTTATAGTATTCAGTATCTGCTGAAAGAATATAATTTCTCCTATTAGCTATTTCTTTCTCGCTCGGAGCATTTGGTCCTAATTTTTTTAATATATTCTGTCTTTCCTTTAATATATCATTAGGAATAACAGCAGATCCCTTGGTGAGGTTTACGATTTCCGGTCCCTTTTCTCCGACAAGATAATTCCCTGTTTTTTCAACCTTTCCCCCCGCTTCGAATCCACCAAGTAGCTTTTTACCAAATCCTTTTGCAAGTCCTCCTAGAGATCCCGAAACTACGTTCTTTATTCCTCCACCTTTTACTGCATTAGCAATCCCACCGATATCAAGTCCCTTCGCTGCACCAGATATTCCTTTCAGATCTAAACCTTTTATACTTCCGGCAAGATCCTTGAAGTCAAGTTTTTTAAGATCTTGCCCGAGAGATTTAAAATCTAATCCTTTTATACCCTTAGTTAGATCTTTAAAATCTAATCCTTTTATACCCTTAGTTAGATCTTTAAAATCTAATCCTTTTATACCCTTAGTTAGATCTTTAAAATCTAATCCTTTTATACCCTGAGTTAAATCTTTAAAATCTAATCCTTTTATACTCTGAGTTAATCCTTTAAAATCAAGAGATTTTAGATCCTTCGATAAACCCTGAAAATCTAATCCCTCTATACCCTTTGTTAATTGTGAGAATTCTCCTTTTAAACTTCCAAGATCAAGTCCCTTTATTCCTTCAGCTATTTTTCCAAAATCTTTGGCATTATCGGCTGCTTTAGTCTGGGTTTCAACAAGATCAGATGTTGTTGTTGTATTCTTTTTAATGTCACCAGAAAGCTTATCGACATTTCTGCTGAGATCTAATAGTGATGATATAAGTTTCTGATCCGTTGCCATATACTAATGTATATATTCCATTTTTTATTTAGTCAGATTAAATAATTGTTTAACCCCATCCTCTGTCTGTCTTTCTGTATTCTCCTTATCTATAGAATCATTCAACATGTCTAGCCATAGTTGATATTCATAAAACGGTATGGATTCTACCCAAACGGGATCTAATCCATGCTCTTTCCAAAGTCTAAATTTAATCTCAAAGAAGTTCTCCAAAGATATCTGAAATAACGAAAAGAGATCTGAACCCGCTGGGAAAGTTGATCGCAGCGGTGACCTCCTTGTCACCGCATACAGGGCATTTTTGTTTAACTTCCAATTCAGTGCCAATTCTGATCTTTTCTGAAAGTTCAAAATATAAACTATATTCCTCTTTGGTCCAATAGTCAGCTTCCCTCATTTGGGTAAGTATTCTATCGCTTGTTAAATCCCTCCATTCATTAAATATAAAAGGAGCAATTTTTATAAATCCGTCATCAATCTCGGTGCCCTTTCTACTCATGTCAGAAATAAATCTGGAGATTGCTTTTGTAACACCTATACTTGGTATTGACATTTCAATTTTCTTTCCTATTCTTTTTACATCAAATAGAAAAGTTCTGCTTTCAACATCATAGTATTTATTTATTCTGTCATCCAACTCATATGAACTTAAAACACCGGTTCTTAACTCAATACCATTATTAAACGGACAATCAGGGGTTTCGTTGCATTTCTTTGTTGCCTGAAGCATTATTGAATTCTCACCTCTAACAAAAGTTAAATCCCTTATTGCCATTATTATAAAGAATCTATCTTCTTGTTTTAAATCAAGATATGATACCACGCCTTCATCAGGAAAATCCATTCTTAGACATCTGTCCAAAATGTAACTTAGTTTATCCTCTATATCCAATCTATCATCATCATCGATAGTGGAGAAGTGTCTAATTTCCCTAACTTCTGCTGATCTTATGGCTAGTTTTGTTCCTTCTGGGTAATATACTCCCTTGGAGGGTAATATATCAACTGGTAAATTTTTCCATCCTGTATCAAATGCAGGAGAAACGGATTGTGCCTTGCCAAAACTATTTGGAACCGGTGGTTGGTCCGTGTATACATTTTTTTCGACAACATCTTTTTTCGTAGGTTCGCTTAAAACTGGCTGAACCTCAGCTGGCTTCGCCTCTGGCTTTGTTTGTACATCGGATGGGTCGTCATATACTATGCCACCCATCATTTCTTTTCTTTTGAGAATTTCTTCCGGAGATATGTTATCCATAAATAATTTATTTTATCTATTATATAACATAAAATGAAAAAAGAGGCCAAATTAGCCTCCTTTTTTTTCGAAATATATTTTTTAATCCAATTATAAGAATAGATCTTCCCAGTAATCACAAACCCAACTAGCAGTTATGCTGTATATAGCTGGTGTTTCATAATCAAGTTCCATTGCATTTATAGGCTCGCTCAAGAAGCAAGAAGGTATTCTTATTCTTCTAAAGACATCACCTCTTTTATTAAATATTGATATAGACATAGATCCGACATAGTCAGATTTTAGACCCATTGCTCCTGTCAGTGGATTATAGATTAAATCCGACCATTGTCTAAGAATTTTATAAACAGACATAGAATTAGCGTCATTCAAGTTAACCTCGAATTCCATGGAAAGTGTCATATCACTCTGAGAAGGTTCACCGCCAGCATATCTTCTGGTAGCAAATTTATATTGCTGATTAACTGTCTGAGCAGGAGCAATATCTACTGCCAATCCAGTTATAGATTTAACCTGTTGTGCTAATATACTTTCACCTTTAAATGTGGTAGCTGAATCAACAATTCCTGATGGTGGATTTATAAGCACCTCGAACTGGTTCAGATAAACCGGATCGTAATAGTTTATTGCTGCTTTAGAGTTTGTAAAATGTGGTAATCCTGCCATTTTTGTTCTTTATTTTATAAGAATAGATCTTCCCAGTAATCAACCGCCCAAGACATGTCATCAATTTTATATAGATCCGTTGACATGTAGCTTAAATTCATAGCAGTTATAGGTTTAGTAGGAAAACAATCTCTACAAGTTATTCTTCTGTATACATCACCTTGCTTGTTAAAGATTGATATTACGATAGTACCTGTATAATCGTTTTTAAGACCCATAGCACCAGTTAAGGGATTATAGATTAAATCTGACCATTGTCTTAATGTTTTATGTACATACATCGAATTAGCGTCATTAAGATTGACAGTAAAACTTAAACTCACGTCCATATAGGTGTTCTCCGGTTTAGCACCAGCGTAGTTTCTTTTAGCAAATTTATACTTTTGTGCTATAACACCAGGGTTTTTATCCAAAGAAAGGCCAGACACTTTATTAACGTGCTGTAGTAATATCTCACCACCAGCAACAGCAGCAGGAGGTAAAATAGTAACCTCAAACTGGTTTAAATAAACAGGTTCAAACTTGTTTATTCCTGATAGTGAATTTTGAAAATGTGATAATCCTGCCATATCTAATTATATTTATCTTTTGCTTCTAAATATTCAAAAATTTGATTATACAAATTGTACGAATCCTCCAGCTGCGATTCCACCAGTTCTAGTAACAGTAACCCTATTAATGAATTTCTGAATTCCCCTAGCAGGTTCAATTATAACGTCAATTATACCCATATTCATATCGATGATTGCCGGAGTGTTATTTGATGCATCCATTATAGTTTGGTAAGCATAAACACCACCACCTGCTCTAACACCATCAAGGTAATTATCAACTAATGTTTTAATCTCAAGTCTTATTGAATCGTCATTAAAATCAAATAGGTAGTTAGCTAATATCTCTTGTACGTCGCTTTCTATACTGATTAAAAGATCCCTTACATGGACCAAGTTGAAAGCTGAGTTAACTTGTTGGTAAGCAGTTTGGTTACCGAAGATAATTACTCCGATACCTCTTCTCTTGATGATTGGATTTATACCGAAAGGCTCTAAGTTTCCTCTATCCTCATCAGTAAAGTCATATTCAACACCGACGATATTTCCTCCGCTTATAACCCCTCTTTTCTGTCCTGCGATAATTGCATAAGGTTCACCGTTTGCGAATTTTCTAAGGAAGTTATTAGAAACGTATGCTGCTGGTGGGACATCTATATTTCTATTTGATTCCCTTACTGTAATAAAAGGGGAATAGAAACCACAGAATTTAGATCCATCATCTTCACTAGGTAAACTAAAGGTGTATGTAGGATTAAGAGATAAATTACCACCATCTGCGATATAAGCAGTATTTAATTTCGGATATGGATTTGGTTCTGTTGGAGCATCAGTAAATCTAGGATCCGTACTAGCTCTAAATTGTGCCATTGAAGGAGCATTTATAATAGCAAGAGCTTGTTGTCTTAATTTAGCAAGCTTACTAAGTTGGTATTTAGAGTTAGGTAAAATCTGTCCAGAAAACGTATCCACAACGTATCTGAATGATATAATGTCCTTAGAGGCTAATGTTTTAGCTATGTTGGTATCATACATAACATCAAGTATATCACTAAGTCTAGCGTCACTACCGTTAGGTCTGTGCGAGTCAGTCATTGTGAATCCGCTTAAGTATGTGAAGTCAAAAGATCTTGTAAATTGGGATATCGACAGGAATTTTTGAATTCTAAGTCCAACGCCAGCAGTGTAATAGAGAGCTGGTCTTGCTATTTTTACCCTGTATGTTCCAAGAGTTGTCGTGGTAGCAACCGAAGTAACCTTAGCTAATCTGCTTTGTCTGTTACCCGTTACTGGTTCACATATATCAAGATCCGTAGAAACAACCAAATCTCCGACAGATAAAGGAACATTACCAAGGCTGTCCTGAGTTATCAAGAATGTTGTAACGTCTATTCTAGTACAATCTATGAATTGATTAATAGATCCTTCTTGTGAAATTATATCAAATGCTTGTGCGCTTACAGGAAACCCCACATTATCAGAAGCATAAGTAGCTCCAAATGCAGGAACGTTTACTATAGTCGCCTCGGCCCTGTCAACATTACTGAATGTTCTAACATATGTCAGGTCAAATTGATCCTTATCAACAGTGGTTTCAAATCCCAGATAGCTAAGGTTAGTACCTGCAGAGTTTCTCCAAACCAAATCACCATCAGCAATTGCTGCATATTTATTATCCTGGAATAATGGTGAAGCATTGTAGCCAACTAGAACATTAGAAACTCCCAGAGGAGCACCAGGTCCAGTAACACCATCAGGTGTAGCTACACTAATAATATCGGTATAATCGGAGTTACCAAATTGATAAGCATCCGTATAGAATGGTTTATTACTTCCCGATGCACCAGTATTATATGACGTTAGGTTATATGTAGGACCAACAGATATACCTTGTCCCCTATAGAAAGCATTATCGAGAGGGTGTGTAAAGAATATTCTTAATTCTCCCGAAACTTCTTTAGTTCCGGTAACTTTTAATTTAACAAGAGAAGCTTCAGAGAATTGGTTTATTAATGCCCCCGTTAAACCTCCTGTATATCCAGAAACTACACCAATTATAAATTTTTCATCGTTAGATGATGTAACAGATACGAAGCTTTTTAAAGAATCCTTTTGTATAGCGTTATTAAATCCACCAGTGGCACCAGTTAGACCTAATGTTTGAAGATAATGTAATCCACCATCAAATGCAGTAGGATCGTAAGCCGCAAAAGAACTGTTTATTACACCAGCAGTAACACCGGCTTCAGTAAGAGTGAAAAGAGTACCAACATTAAGACCTTTAGCATAAACTATACCACCGGTAGGGCTAACAAATCCAGTTGCTCCAGTTACACCAACAACATTTTGTGAGTATAAGTAGTCAGCAACTAGTACCTGATCATAACTTAAGAAATTAATGCTAGGAGTTACAAGGTCTCTATCGCCAGTTAATTCATCAATTAAGTGATTACCAACTAAATCTATTTTAGAAGAGTTATCACAAATTGAATCGAATGCAACTTCATCAATCGCACAGAATAAACCGCTTGAAGGTGTGTTATTATTAACTAGTGTTTGTATGTATTGATTAATTCCATTAAGATCAACAAAGTCAGGTATGATACATCCAGTAACAGAAGTAACTATGGAAACATTAGGTTCAGCAAGAAATGCGTCTATCTTACTTTTAATAAATCCATTGTTAGTAAAGTATTTACTATAATAGGGATCTAATGCTAATGCCTGATAATTTGTCCAGTTTCCATAAACTGCAATTACATCAATAAAGTAATCAGAGATGTAATCATAAGGGTGCATAAAAGTAGGTACATTATTAGCTCCGTACCAATCTATTGCGAATATATCATAACCTTTAAGAGGTTTAGAAGAATCCGTAGATTTTCTAGTGATGATACTCATTGGTGATTTACCTAGATTAGTAAGACTGAATAATTTACCCTGGTCAGCAACGCTTAGTGTTGCAAGGAAGTAATTAGGATCTGCGAACCAAAATCTCTCCTTATTGTAATAAGAGGAGTAAAGTCTGGATGTTACAACTCCATTAGCTTCCTCCGTGTCAACAGAGTATGCTTGGTATGTAACCTTATCCGGATTTGCTGTTTCCACGTCGTCATTTAATCTTAAAAGATTCAATCCAAAAACTGGACCCGTATTTAAACAAGTTAGTATCGATCTCTGAAAGAAGGAACCTTTATTTTCTAGTGATCTGTCTACGTCACCAAAAATAGATATTAGTGTTGTTACGTCAGGAATATAAACCGGTGTATTGAAAGGTCCCTTATTAGAGAATCCAACCACTAATCTAATAGTTTGCGATGTTAGAATTACATTTTGCGATGCGTCGAATTCCAACGTATAAACTCCAGACGCTCTAAACTGCGAGTAGTCTATTTTTACCTTATTTGCCATTATTTTTCAAGATATTTTTGCTTCTAGACTATATATCAAAAAAGAATTAAGAATTATTGAAGAGGAATATTAAAAATGGTGTGTTACATTAGTTTACTGAAATCACCGTAGCTTTTACCGTCCTTGGTAACGGGTCCTCTTGAATCTTCATCCAGACCCTGTCCACCCTCTAGCTTTCTGATTATAGCATTCTTATAAGTACTGTCTTCAAGCTCATCAAAAACATCACCCACTATCTGATTAAAGTCGTAACCATCAAATAGTCCTGGGAGATTGACCAAAGTCATAGCAACATCATCGTGCCCGCTCTGACTCGAGTACGTGCCCCTATTATTTAAACCGAAAGTAAAAAGTTCAGGAACGGTCCATTTCTTTTCATTAATTAATATACGATCCGCTTTTATGAGGCTTCTTAGCATCTCACAATATTTCATTTTATTTTTTTCGTTGTATTTTATACCAGGTTTTAGCACTCTTGCACTCTCCGTATGTTTAGTGAATAAGAACATCTCATCAAAGAAATCATCTCTCTGCATAAGCTTATCGTATAAAAGCTCGCCCTTGAAATTCATCTCCAGTGCTACTTTTACCCTATCAACGGTGAATAATTCAGTGCACATTAGCTGTAGAATTTTGCTAAACTCCTCCAGCTTTATTTCATTATCCCTAAATACGCCAACCTGAACTAGTCCAAAGAAATCAGCCTCATCCTCAAATTCCTCTATTCTATCCATGACCTCCATAGGAAGTGGAGTAACTTTAAATATATTAATCACGGTAAAATCACCGCTTCCCCCTCCACTTAAATCTATAGAAAGAACAAATTTCTTACCTGGTAAATCACACTTTTCCAAATCAAACTTCGGATGCCATAATAGGTTTTCGTAGCTTATTCCACTGTCGTGAAGACACTCTATTTCTTTCCAGAAATATTCAGTTTCATTTCTTCTTATCTTTCTGAGTTCATTTGATCCTAATAATAAGCTAGATGAACTTAAAAATTGATTACCATATTCCTGATTAAATAGTTCCTCACTACCTAGGTTACCGATCTCCCGCTGTTTCCATGCTTCATCCCTTCCAGGTACTTGCCACCAATCAACCCTGATCGGATTAAAACTATTTTCGCCATTAAGAGCACCCTGATAAAGTTCATAGAACTTATTCATACCATTGGGTGTTGATGTAACTATGATTCTTGAAACCTTAGACGAGGAAACAGTCGGATATGTTGATCTAAAGAAAGCTTCGATAAAGTTGGCATTAATGTGTGCAAACTCATCCATGTATAAAAAATGGATTGTAAAACCGATACCTGATGTTTTAGTAGTTGTTTTAGCAAGAACTCTGCAGCCATTATCAAAACGCATTGACATCACGTTATTAACCATTATGCCTGGCTTCAGAAAGAAAGGTAGTCCTTTTATAATGGCCTTTATCTTGTCCATAAGTTCTTCCGCTGTATCTCCAACGTTTGCAAGAATCATCGCATTCTTATCGTGATTAAAAAGGAGATACCAAACTAGAATTATTGATGATGTGATGGATTTTCCAACCTGTCTTGGTGCAAGAAATATATTAAATCTACTTCCCTGGTATTCTCTAAGTACAGATTCCTGGTAATCTCTAAGTTTAATATAATCAAGACCCGTATCAGTCATTACTTTACAATATTTAGAAAAGTAAGTTACGTCCTCCGCACATTTTTTCATTTCGAGGATTTCCTCATTGGTGTACTCCCAAAGAATATTAGCCCTCTTTAATTCAGGATTATTGTCATGGAATGGATTATCGACACTTTTATAATCAAGTCCCTCCTCATCAACTCTCCTAAGTAATTCGTCTATTCTGGAGGTTGTCCAATAGGTTGTTTCCTGTTGTATCCCGCTCTCTAATAAGTTTTCCATATTATTCTAGTATATCATCCTCAATGGTATATCCATCAGGATCTTCGTAACTATCATCATCCTTTCTTAATGGATTCTGCGAGTCTATCTTTTTCTTGTCTCTTGCATTAACAACAGCATTAGGGTCTATTACTTCCGGTCTAATGTCTATTATTTCAGATCCTATTATATCTCTAAGTCCCTCCATTATACCTCGAGTACCTCTAGATCTTAGTCCACCATCAGAAGAAATATTAGTTGAAATATAAACACCATCAGATCCTGGTTGTTGATCCATAACAACACCACTTGCGTGTTTTTTTTCCTCTATCTCTATCCTAGTTTTCTTATAGTTCTGTTCCATTTTCTCCAGATAAGCCTGATAATCTTTAGGCATCTGCATGATTTGGGACTGCAATTGTGCAAGTACCTCAAATAAACGGGGATGCATGTTACCTAAATCAATCTCCTCGAGTATCTTGGTAATTGCATGTTGGGCGGATTTAAGCTGGAACATCATCGACGATAGATTCATCGTGTCCATTCTTTTTTTGTTTTCAACATGAGATTCTGGATGATTCATGTCAACATAGAAGTTGGTTATTGAATCCAATAATGCTTTTGCATCTGATAGAGCTGTTGATTTCTCACCTGAGAAATCCATCATCTCTGTAGTTTTAAGTCTAGGAAGTTCGTCTATACCAGGAAGAATATCATCTAACGACTCCTCCATTATTATAGAATCCAAACTCTCTTTTATTTTTTCTTGTACTACTTTTTCAGGTTTCGGTTTTCTTCTTGGCATACTTTATCTATTTCTTGCAAACTTAGGCATATTCAATAGTGGTTTAGAATTGTCTATAATGTGTGCAAGTTGTTCATCTCTTACTATGTTTTGGTTTAACACCGTTGATTGTGTATCTATATCTATCATATTTTTAAATAATCTCACGTTACCAAGGTAAATTGGTCCAGTGAAGATCTTATATGAGTTGTTATCAGTGTTGTAAAACGGGCTTAGCGTGTCCGTAACGACATCCGACGGAGCATCGAATATTATCGGATCAGTTATCATTCTAACCTCCTCATGGACCTTATTTAGCTTGCTAGACTGCTCATTCGGATTGACTGGATCATATGACATTTCCCATATATTTGCAGCGATTTGTTTATATAGGTTAGAAACGTTTACGACAACACCATACCAGCTTCCGTACTCAGGCACGAATTGGAGTGGTGAATTTATTATTCTATCATTTAGTCGTATAACTAAACTTCCCTCACCTAGGAAAGGATTTGAGTTTTCGTCCATAACACCAGAGTGTACAAGATCAACTCTAAAGCCTTCTATGTTTCCTAACGCATTCTCATAAAGACCACTAAATAAATTTCTGCCCTGAGCTTTTTGCATTTTCCAAACTATAGTTCCTAGTGCAAAATCCATACTATTATTCTTAACCGTAAATCTGTATTCATCAATAACATCGACAACCTGATATCCGCCTGAGTGTAATTTATCACCTTTTATGGCAACGTAACCTTCAGGGTTGGAAGCATATGATTGCCATTTTTCCAATCTATGTCTCCTAGGATAGCTACTAAAATGTAAATAATTTATATCAAACGAGTCCAGATTTATATTTGATACCGGATAGGCCCTTTTTAGCATTTGCTGGTTGTCATAGAAATTTTTAAGACTAAACCAACAAGTATATGATAATTCGTCAGTAGCACCAAGCTTAGGAAGTCTCTTATATCTAATTGCATTTCTATATCGATCAGGATCGTATCCGAATTCAGAGTTATCAGCAAATGCCTCAGATAAATCATAATAGTTATTAAGAACTATTGTCCAGTTATTATTTAGATCATAACCAATTATAGATAAATCCCTATAAACATATGATCTAATAGGATCCTGGGAAAGCTGTGTTATTGTGGTTGCATATTGCTGAGGTTTAGAACTTTTGATTTCCTCGTCATTAATTTCAGCTCCAAATAATTCGCTTGTAGTCAATGCTATACCATCAAGTTCCTCCTTGTATGCAGGATCTTGAAAATAAGTATTACTTTTTGGACTATATTTTCTAAGCTCTATTTTAAAATAAACAGGAGCGTTCATAAAATCCCTAAATAAATACATCGAATTTATTTCATATATTCTATTAGTAATAGGGAAATATAGAATGTCTCTTTTTCTGGGTTGAGATCCTTTTCCAAATATCGTCTCGAAGTACCTCTTGTCTATTTGTATTTCAAAAGGCTCCTCAAACTGAAGTCCAAAGGGATCAAAGTTTATTTTATTATCAGGGAACTGATTTTGCGGAACAAGTATCTTAACGCATTTCTCGCTGACAACATTAAATATAGTGTACTCTTTTAAAACTATATCCTTGCCTCTAGCTTGTGGCTGAACTGAATAGTAATTTGCTTCCAACCCAAATACATTATTAACCATTAAGCTTAAATCCTGGTATAGATTCAATGCACGGTTTACTGCATACGGATTAAATGTGAATTTACAATCAGAAAAAACAACAGGTCTATTTGAGACCTCATTGGAGCATATAGCAGCAGGTTTAACTATGGGGGTTTCCGGGGTTGGTGCATAATCCAAATCCAGCTCGAAACTAACTATAACAATTGTTGGATCTATCGGTTCATCACTATTATAAATAACAGTTCCATCGTCATTAACTAGTACCGAAGTGAATCTAAATTCAGGATAGAATTTATTGTCAGGATTTAAAATTATATCGAAAAGATCCGAAAATTCATTTGTTAGTCCACCAAGAGCAGTACCAACATTGGTCCATAAAGACCAGGTCTTTCCATCTATGCTATATCTAAAATCAATGGAGATGTCGTTAGCGTCTAATCTCGTTTCAGTATTATTGCTATTTGAAGCATCTATTATCCAGCCCTTAAATTTAGTAACTCTCTCAAATGGTTTATCCCACGAGAGAACCCTATAATTTCCAATATAAGTAAAGTTTAATGCGCTATCTAGCTGTTCTATTCTTAGATCATAATAACTCGAGCTTACACAGGGCTTATAGTATTTTTCACCCTTAATTGTAACCTCGTGATACCCACCACATCCGATTTGTTTAGCTCTTGCTTCGGCTGCACCCGGTGTTGAAAATATGTTATCTACCGATGATTTAACTACCTTATCTGTGTTCTGAAGACCGTCATGGTAATTAAATCTCTGCTCTGATAAATCATATTGCTCACCATTCCCGTCATTGACAGGTTCGCCTTTTTTAGGAAATCTATTCTCCGGATAAAAATTCATTAGCCATTTTTACTTTTTCTATATATCCCATAAAAATAAACGGAATCAAGTAGAGCTAATTTTTAAAGAGTGGGAATCCAGTCCAATATCTTTATGAAAACATCCTCTGGTTTTATTGTTCTCGTACATTCGAAGTAGCGATCTGTTCCTTTATGAACAGGACACCACCACCAATCACCTTTATCAAATTTATATGACGCGTTTGAGAAACATCCATGACAAACATCTTTGTTTATTATTCTTAGTGTTTTATCTAAAAACTCCATTGTCGGTAGACTGAAACCTGATATCATAACTGTTGGAACCTCTAAAGCCCATGATAACCAAGACATACCAGAGCCAAGCCCAATAAAAAATTCACACTGTAATAAATCACTTATCCTGTCCTCCATGGGAAGATCCCCTGTTCTATCTATAACACCTTTGAGATCCGTTGGCTGTTTGTGTATAACAACCACATCATAACCAATTAATTTAAGCAAATCCACCAATCTTTGCCATCCTCCGGGGTAATGCCAATATTTTGCACCTGCTGTGGATTCGGTTGCAATACAAACATATTTCTTATTGGTAGGTCTGCTTAGCAGGGTCCTATTAATTTTGGGTCTGATCTCTCCCGCATACTCTACCCCTAATATATCTGATGCAATCTGCTGCATTGGTATAGTTCGAGGATCATTTTTATGTACATTAGTATCAGTCTCCTCGTACCACCCAACACCAATAACAGCATCAATTTCTTCCTCTCGGTATCCCGGATGTCTGAATTTTATATTAGGATACCGACCTTCAAATAAATGATTCCAAAATGTTGTTACAATAAGATTTCTGACAGCATACTTTTTTCTAAATTCCTCTATATACGGGATCCAAGATAATGTATCACCCAATGCTGAGCTGTCAACAGAAACCAAAACCTTACCGGTTTTAAATCTTTTAAAAAGGTTGAATGATGAAATTATATTATCCGATTCGTCTCTGACTTCCATGTCGCAGTCAAAAACCCACCGTCGGAGTACTGCTGAAAACATCCCCGTGTGTATATTTGATGTGTATAGAAAATTCCCGTTATCTTTTATGAATGTATTAAATGAATCGGGAATTCCCGGTATTCCTGAAGGACCTGATATTTCTATTTTAGGATTATAATCAAATGATAAATGAGCCTTAATTTTTAGATTCTCCTCAATGTGAATTTCATCACATTTAACCAAATTCGAGTATATACTAACCGACTGCTCCCTAATTTCCATCCAAACCAAGTATTTTTATCATTTTCGAAATATTAGATTCCCTGTCATCATCAAGATAATGAACATTAGGAAACCCATCGTAGGTGCTCATATAGGTGTCTAGCTTTCTAAACATGCAAGGAAGCTTCCAAGAAAGAGCTTCTTTTATTGATAGAGGATTTAGCTCCAAAATAGAGGTAAATAGAAAAAGATCCGCAGCTTGGTAGAATGAATCAATATCGTTTCTTTCTCCCCATATCTTACAATTGGAAGGTAGATCAACCAGTATAGGTTCCCAATAATCCTTAAAATTATCGGCAGTATTACCGATGAAATGGTATATTATCGGGAGGTGCTCAGTTTTCTTTGCGTACTCAACAACTTCTTTCTGATTCTTATCAGAGTTAAATAATCCAATATTTACCACATGCTTGAAATCTGGGGGTAAACCAAGCAAATTCATATGGTGTTCCTTGAGGGGAATTAGATCCTCAATAGGGTACTCCAGTATATCCGAAGGTACTCCAAGTGGTTTAAACTTATTGTCTATCCACTCGGAAACCATAATGAATTTATCAGGTTTGTATAATTTAATACTTATTGGTATATTTGAACCGTGACATGTTTCACAGATAAAATATTCTCTATCATTGCTATAGATCTTATTTAATATCTCGGAGTCAATAAAAGATTCAGCAAGCTCCTCAAAGTGTATCACATCGGGTTTTATGTTCTCTAATAATTCAAGAATCTTATGCTTATTATCATATAGAGGTATAAATCTATCTCCAAGAAGACCAGCTATTTTATTTCTCTGAACAACATACGCATCCCCGTGAAAATTGTATTCCACACAATAAACATCAGACACTTTATTGAAAGCCTCTATCTTTTTATACAGATACTGAGGCAATCCTCCAGTGGAAAGATGCGGAGTGATATAAATTATTTTTTGCATCTCCCCATTATATATGGATTCAGCAGATGACATTTACGCTTTTGTAAAAATCCCTGATTCGAAATCTAGTTTACCGTTACCGTATTCGTTCACAACTCTAGCCTGTAAATCATCCTCTCTTCCCGAAATTGACTCAGCCTTATCATACAAAGAATCCAATTCAGCGCTCAACATTTTTAAATCCTTCTCATAGAAGGATCTTTGAACACTCAGTCTTCCGATTCTAATAACGTTCTCTGTTAGCTCATCTTTTAGTGCTTGGATCTCTAAAAGCAATTCTTCTGGTAATTTAATTTGTTCGTTCATTTTTATTTATATTTAATTATTATTTATTACTCCGTATTTTATATTTCTTATCAGTTACGCTTTTATAAAAACTGTTCATAGTATTCTTATAGAAGCTTATAGATCATTTTTTTATTAGATCAGTATCTCGAGCTTTAAATTCGGAAGATGCTGTCTAGTTTGTTCTTGCAA
>Ga0114969_10000244_pt1 | contig 45859 bp, 44 predicted proteins | sample M_130807_MF_Meta_FD_87316 | JGI IMG/M metagenome (GOLD analysis project Ga0114969, IMG submission 87316) | Freshwater microbial communities from Lake Montjoie, Canada to study carbon cycling - M_130807_MF_MetaG | ecosystem: Environmental > Aquatic > Freshwater > Lake | place: Lake Montjoie... | reverse complement strand
CGATTTAAACGCCGAGGAATGTTGATCTCTAAAAAGCAAAATGGCGTTATTGGCTATGCGATCTCTCCTGAAATGCGAAAATCCTTCGACCAAGGTGATTCTCGAGTACTCCAGCGCCGCGACTCCCCCATTAACGAGGGTTGGATTTTGGTTGCATTTTCAATTCCTGAAAAACTTCGATCAGTGCGCTATCAACTTAGATCCCGTTTAACAAGAATAGGTTTTGCGCAAGTGAGCGGTGGGCTTTGGATAGCCCCCCGTCAGCTAAGTAGCGATGCGATCTCACTAGCTAAATCGCTCAAAGTTGAAAAATATATGAATGTTTTTTCCGCCGAACATATGGCCTTTGTGCCTACATCTGCCGCAGTCCAAGAATGGTGGGATCTTGAGGGTATTCAAGAGGTTTATACCTCTTTTAGTAAAACTACTAAACCCGTAATTAAATATTGGGCCTCTAGAAACAACGTTAACGATGCAGCTAGAGCATTTCGTGACTACACAACCATACTTACAAATTGGCGGCATGCGCCATATTTTGATCCAGGTCTTCCGCAAGAGTTTTTACCGAAAGCTTGGGCCGGTTACCAGGCTACTGAAAACTTCTTTAAGTTACACGATAAATTAGCAGGGCCGGCATTGAACTATGTTCTCAATATTTCGAAGAAGTAATCAATTATAGGAATTTGACTGGCTTTGAAAGCTGGATATTAATGACTTAGCCCATCACCGTCCCAGTATTTTCAGAGTTAAATAGGCGTTTGCGCGAGAAAGCTCCAATGTTAATTTCATTTCCAGTATAGGCACAGAGCACTCGCGCTGGCTGGACATCATGGTCACGACCCTTACTCACTTCATTAATTAACTGGACCATGAGTTTGCCGACCATGGGAGCGTTCTTAAATTGATTTCCACTAGTGCCTATGGCTACATAGAAGCCATCAAGATCAGTTCGATCATATATAGGCGTCCAATCCGAGGCAACATCATAAATACCGGCAATACCAGATGGTGCGTTTGGAATCTTTAGTGCAGGAAGCCTGCGAGCTGCACGCGTAACTTGGGCTTCGAACTTCTCCTTCGTTCTATTGAGATTAACTGCATCAACATCTTCTACCCACTCAAGCCCATCGCACTCAGGTTCGGTACCACCGATAAGTGTTGAACCCGCTGGCGTAGATCTCATATATGTTCCAAGGTCTAGATCTCCAATAATGGGGCCAGGTAGTAAGTGCATCGGTGTATTGATTTGATGAACCTCCTGCCGCATGGGTCTCACAGAGATTGTGAAATCTTGGCCAACTCCAGCAAGTGCATTAATTTGATTAGACCATGGTCCACCAACATTGATTACGATATCGGCGAAAATCTTTTCAGAGTTATTTATTTCTACCCCAAGGGTTTTATTTCCCTCGCGAAGGATGGCTGTTACCGTAGTTTTGAAACGAAACGTAACCCCAGTATCAAGTGCAGCTTGTGCCAAATTCTGCGTTGCAAGTAATGGATCATCGATATATCCACCATTTGGTGTGAAGATCGCACCAAGTGAATATTTGGCATCACCCCAAAACGCCTCATCGGCCAATAACTTTGGTGGCCAATACTTACCAACATCGATTCCATTCACATTTTTAGCCAGCTCATCTGAACTCCATACTTCATACGGAACTCCAGCAGCTTCGAATAGCTGTGATGTTTTCTCACCCGAAATTACGGGTGCATCCAACATAATCACACCCACGTCTATCATCTCTGAATAGCGCTCCTGTTTATTACCAAGATGCTCAGGCCAGTTTTTCCAGCAATGAAATGACTCCCATGCAAGGGCTACTGAATCAAAAGTAGAGTAATTAAAACGGACAACCGCACTTGACGCATTTGATGAACCTTGCCCTGGGCCTTGGGCCTTATCGAGTGCAATGACGTCATAACCCTGGCGTGCTAATTCAAGGGCGATCGAGCAGCCGATTACTCCAGCGCCAATAACGATTGCTTTGCTCACTTGGGAACTTTAACGTCTTTTACCAAGCTCTTGGCATTCCTGATCTATTCAAAACTTCTTCAAAACCCTAAAACCGCCATCTACAATAATGTCGGTTCCAGTTACATATGACGATTTATCACTCACCAAATAATGTACGACATCTGCAACTTCCTCCACCGTACCAATCTTTCCAACTGTATTTGCAGCCTTAACACTCGTCAAAAATTCATTTGCCTGTGCAACATTCATTCCAGTTAAGTCTCTTCGAAGCATTGGGGTATCTATTGTTCCAGGTGAAACTGTGTTAACTCGTATATTCTCATGTCCAACTTCTAGAACTAAAGTTCTTGCTGCGGAATTAAGCGCAGCTTTCTGTGCGGCATAGACGACACAGCCTTTTAAACTCAACTCCGCCTGAACAGAAGAAACATAGACAATTCTGCCTCCGCCTATCTTTCGCATTTGTATGATGGCTTCTTGGGAGCAGTACATAGATCCAATAAAGTTGACATCAATTACCTGGCGCATTTGTGAATCAGACATTTCAATAAAGTCTGTATACAACCCAACGCCTGCTGCCGTGACCAAAATTGAGCATGAACCTAATTTTGCTTCCATTTTGCGGAACGAATTGCGCACATCCTTTTGTTTGGAAATATCACAAATATCTGTTTTAAGCGATAGATTCGACTTATCAGCTATTAGTTTAATCTCAGACAAACCTTCGGCATTGGAGTCGACTCCCCAGACCTGCGCACCCGAAGCTGCAAGATCTAGCGAAATTGCCTTTCCCATACCAGAGGCGGCGCCAGTTACAAATGCAACTTGATTTGCAAACTCTTTCATTATTTTAGGTGCGCTTCCTACTCTAGTTGAACTTAATGCTAATCTAATTTAGAAAAATAGCAAGAGAATGACTCAAAAAATCAATATTGGTATTCCTACTAAATTTGTTTGTAGCTTTGCTAGCTCCCATCGCCCAAAATTTGGCCAAATAAGCAGATCACGATTAGTCCCTGCTAATACAGTATTTGTGGGTGCTGCAACATATGTTCCTTCTACATCTTCAACCAAAATTTGTAAATCTCCGTTGTTCCAGAGATAAATTACGTCTGGTCTATAACAACTTATTATCAAAGCGCCTGATGTTGTGACTGTTACTCCATCAGGCACTGCTTCCATTTCGCATAGTACTTTGGGATTTCCGGCAGAATAGTCGTTATTAATCTCAATAGAGTGAAGACAACCTGGGGTACTCTCTAAAACAAAGAGTTCTTTTCCATCGGCACTGAGTGCGATTCCATTTGGGAAATTAGGGAAATTGGTACTCCATATGCTGGCATAGCCCCGCACATCAACTCTAATTAACGAACCGTTTGATTTTTTCCAATCTCCCGAATCAGAAAAAACATATGAACCATCTGAAAGAAAGCATCCCCAGTTTGGTAAATTCAGGGGTTGCCCATTAACTTGATTGCAAAAAATCCGCCAAATATTTCTCTCTAGATCAACTTCCCAAACGGTTTTAGCTGCTGCATCGCATACAAGTAAATTGCCATTTGAGCGAATGGACAATCCCAATAAAATTCCGGCCGCACTGCTTTGTGCAACCACAGAAAGCTCTCCATCAAGTGTCACTCTATAAATCTTTCCTGACTCACTTCCTAAATAAATCTCACCCTGCAAGCCAACACATAATCCTTCTGAGTGATCAATTCCTGAGGCAAGAGTTTGTATCTCACTGTGGTTAAAAAGCGCAGACATTTCTAGCGACCTATTGAGCCTGGCCAAGTACCCAAACCTTGCGTCACATCTTTTAGTAACCACAGTTGTCCGCCCATACTTGGATCTGTTGAATTGGCGAGGATTCCCGCATCAGTCATATATAGATCCGTTCCTGAGAAGACACAGTTTGTAGGTATTAGTCCGATTTTCAAAAACTGGTCATAACTACCATCTCTGTTTATTACATCTATACCGCCGCCATTGACCGTCGTTACAAATAAGCGTCCGTCAGCGGCAACAGCCATGCCATCTGCGACTGGTTTTTCTCCAGGTAGTTTGCATATATCTTGAATTTCTAAAGTGGCTGGATTGAGTCTACGCACCATTCCAGTGTAGGACTCTGCCCAAACAACGCTGCCATCAGACTCAATAGCAATTCCATTTGGAAAAGTTGGCGGAGAAAGTTCGGCAAGAAGTCGACCAGTTCCATCGGGCGATAACTCAAAGAGATAAGAAGGCTGCGGATCTTCTGGTCTGTATGTTCCGGGATCTGTGAAATATAGTTTCCCATTTTTTCCAAAGACTAAATCGTTTGGACCGTTAAAATTTACCCCATCTATTTGAGTACAAATAATCTCGGCTTTAGCGCCCTCTTTCGCGATCACTTGGATTGATGGCGTCACCATTTCATCTGCGCGCCAAGGTCCGGTTGTTCCACCATTTTGGCAGACATACATTTCTCCAGTACCGCCCACAACGCAGCTATTTGGGCCGCCTGCAGTGTAGGAGTAACGTGAAACGCCTTTACCGCGCTCCCAAACGCTGACTTGGCTTCGATAAGTTTCAACAAAACACACACGGCCGTCTGGAAGCACTGCCGGACCTTCGGCCCACCCCAATCCCTGCGCCAGAAGTTCCAGTTCGTTTTTCATTTTCTTCTCCTTTTTATTTAACTGCACCTGCAGTTATACCTTGCACAATATGTTTTTGAATAGCTAAAGAGGCAGCGAGAAGTGGCACTAATGTGACAACCCCAACGGTTGCTGCAACGTTCCAGTCAATCGGTCTTTGTGCGCTAATTAATCCGGCATCTGCAATTGGGACGGTTTTTAACGCCTCTGAATCGATTACATACATACCAACTAAGAATTCATTCCAAATAAATATAGCGGCAAAAATTCCAGCTACAACTATGCCGGGCCGAACTAATGGGATGAGGACTTGAAGTAACGTCCTCCATTTGTTTGCACCATCAATTTCGGCGGCCTCATCAATTTCAGTTGGAATTTCATCAAAAAAGCCAATGAGGATCCAAATAACCAGCGGTAGAGAAAATGCAACATATGGAATAATCAAACCAATTCGAGTGTTGGCAACGTGAAGAAAACGCATGCTCAAGAGAATTGGAACTGCGACAGCAACGGGTGGCATAAATCGCAGGCTAAGGATTGTTGTTGCGATTCGTTCAGATCCTTTTATTTTTAGACGCGAAAGTACAAAAGCAGCAGGAGTTCCGATTATTAGTGAAATAATCACCACAATAGATGTGATAATTAGTGTGTTTATCGTACTTGAAATATAACTTCTACTAACCAGGACTTCCTTATAATTCTCTAATACAACTGACCACTCAATTTTCAAAGTAGGGGGAACGTCTCCAATATCTATTCTCCGTTTAGTCGAAAGTAAGAATAAATAGGCTATTGGAAATATCCCAACTATTGCAATCACAATTAAAGTCAAATATGAAATTGACCGGTTAGCAACTCTAATCAAAGATGCCATTTAATGTGATCTCCTAACGGGAATCCATTTGAGAAGTAATGTGAAACCTATAGTTGCCATAATAACCATTATGTATGAAAGTGCGGAAGAGAAGCCATAACGATAATAGACAAACCCATTTTCAAAAGAATAGAAACTTAAGGTTGTAGTTGCTCGACCTGGTCCTCCAAAAGTTAACCCATAAACTAAATCGAAAGTTCGAAATGAATCAATACCCCTGAAGATAGCTGCAAAGACGACTGCCGATGAAACTAATGGCAAAGTGATGTAACGGATCACCTTTAAAGGCGACGCGCCATCGACACGTGCAGACTCGAAAACATCGATTGGTAATGCTTGATACCGCGCAAATACCACTACGAAAATGAATGGAGTCCACTGCCAAATATCAACGAATATTAAGGTCCATAGCGTCCATTTAGGATCGGCCAACCAAATAGGGGGGTTATCAATGCCGATTAGTCCAATGAACCAATTCAATAAGCCCCATTGAGGGTTTAAAAGAGCTCGCCACATCAGTCCGACTACAACTGGATTCAATATCATGGGCGTAATCAAAATTGCTCTTACGAACTTTGAGCCTTTGAGTTTCTGCCCGAAAAAGATCGCAAGAGAAACACCTGCAATGACTTCAACTATCAGCGCTACTCCCACCATAAGAGCGGTTACCACGATAGAACTCCAGAAAACTTTATCCGACAGAATTTCCTTATAATTGCCAAGTCCTAGAAAATTCCACTTACCTGCGACCCTATCAAACTCAAAAAAGGAAATTCCAAGGCTATAGAGCAAAGGGAAGACTGAAAAGACTGCTAAATAGAGCAATGCCGGGCCGATTAAGGTCTTTGTTTCATGCCTCAAAAGGAAGCTTTCTGATTTTGTAGTTTTACTCATCTCTCTACCTTCAATTAAAACTAATTAACGGGCTCCCTAAGTATAGGAAGCCCGTTAATTAACTTATTTTTTATGCTAGATGCCCTGCACGCTTTAATATTTTTTCCCATGAAGCCTGAGCATTTGCACAGGCTTGCTTTGCTGTTTGGCTGCCAATGATCGCTAAGTTGAATTCTCTAGCAGCTTCACCGACTAGCTCAAAGCATTCAGGAATTAATGCGACATCTAACATCTTTGCATTTTCCATTGCCTGTCCCGCCACTTTCAAATAAGGATACTTCTTATTTAGAGCGGCGTTAGCATATGTGCTTCGACGATTTGGATCTGTCTGATAATTATCAAACTGATAACTATCGAAGGCAGCTCCAGTGATGTACTGCATTACCATCCATGCAGCATCTTTACGCTTCTGAGGAAGGTTCTTCGGAATTCCGAGTCCCCAACCTCCACGAATAGGCCGTCCAGAAGTATTAGCGTCTCCCGGAATTTGAGCTGCACCGATTTTTGAGGCAACTTTTGATGTTGCAGTGTTAAAAGCTGATCCTGCAATTGTTGACCAACACAACATCAGCGCAACATCTCCGCGAGAGAATGCATCGACAGACTCAGTAAAGCCGAATGAGCCAACGCCCTTCGGTGAGACTTCAGCACAATCAATCATATGCTGAACTGAGCGAACCGCAGTTGCACCAGATAGGTTTGGCTTATAGTTCTTTGCACCAGGAGTTCCAGACATTAACTTTCCGCCCATTGATGCAAAGCGTGCATACCAGTCAACTAAAATCAATGAAACGTCGTTTCCACCGATCATTGATGTTCCAGATACGCTGCCTACATTTAGTTTGCGTGCAGCGTCGATGTAATCATCCCAATTTTTAGGAACAGCAATTCCCGCTGCACTTAAAAGATCTTTACGGTAGAACATGATTACTGAGCCAGAGTGAACGCCTGGAATTAGATAAACATCTTTGCCGCCGAATTTATTATTTGCAACATCATAACGACTTGTATAATCAAGTTGACCTTCAGGGAAGTCTGCCGGATAGTTATATGTGGAATCAGTCACTTCTTTATTAGCAATATAATCATTTAACTTTGTATAAAGTCCGCCTCCAACAACACCTGAAACAGTGAAACCTAGGTTGTCAATGATGTCATATTCGGATGTTGGTGCATGCAGAACAGATTGAATTTTCTCAAGCTCTGCTCCTAATGCTAGCGCTGTAACTTCTACTGTGATTCCATGAGTTTTTTTAATATATGAAATCTTGTCTTTGATTCCATTCTGATCTCTCTCTCCATCAACCAGAAGAATCTTTACAGTCGAGCCTGCAAATTTCTTTGGGTTATATGACGCTGCAGTTGCTGATTCAGCCATACCTACAGAACTTGCACCTGCAACTGCTGCTGCGGTTGCTCCAACTTTTAGGAAATCTCTACGATTGACGCCACTATCAATGGAATCAACGGCGTTTTCTCCGTTTGTATCCTTCATTTTCGCTCCTATGTCTGAGGTTTCGATAATTACCAACTCAAGCGACCAATCTCCGCATGTGAAACTGGAAAGCTTCTAGTCGATTTAAAGTAGACCTCTCTGGGTAGTCAAGTCAAGCGTTTGATTCAGCGAATTTCGGGTGTTTTGCCACGACTGGTGGGACAATTCTTACTTAAGGCAGGCATCGGGTATCCCAAGAAGGGCTCCCTGTTCATCTGATACCTGCTGGCCTGTTATCCAATCGAAATCAACGATTTTTCCGAGACCGATTGAGGATGTCAGTGGCCGCATGAAACCATTAAGAATTTCGGGTTGCTCGAGTCCATCATCCATCGGATGAACCCCGGTTCCTGGAATACCCCATTCAATTGGTGCATCTTTAAAACCAAATATAGGAAGCAACCGCGAATGCAGATGTGGAAACATGTGTGGTGAAACACTTACCTTCGCAGCACGCGCTCTCGCTAATGAATTTTGCAAACCTGTTATGCCACCATTTGTAGTTGCGTCGACTCTAATTATATCAACGGCGTTAGCTGTCAAAAGTGCTTCAGGATGATAAGAACCGCCTTGCTCATCTCCCATAGCTACTGGAGTCTTGGATCCATTCCGAACTCGTGCGACCATAGCGGCATCACCAGGTGGTACAACATCTTCTATCCAGCCTAATTGCAAATCTCTAATCCGTTTTTCAAAATCGAGAACGGCTTCACTAGTCCGTAATACCATATTGATATCAAAACCAACCCAATCATTAGGTGCGACTTCTCTGGCCGCTCTAAGTCGAGCTTCTGATAGATCTAAATCTGGGGAGATTGGAATTTTAAATCGATTCCACCCCTTAGCTTGTAATTCTATAATTTGCTGCGCAAGTTCATTTGGAGACATAGTTGGTGGGTAGCCAACTATTGCAGTTGCAGGTAGTTCGCTAAGTTCTCCTCCAAATAATTTCTCAAATGACTTACCTTCATATCGGGCTAGTGCATCCCAACAGGCAATATCTACGAGTGATAGCGCACGCATTCCAATTCCAGCAGCATGTACGGCGTGGTTTGTCCATAAAGCCCCATAAAACAAGGGTTTTAGGTCATCTATTTCCCTACCAACATAGCAAGGCTCTATCGAGCGGCGCACGATTGCTGCAATAGGTCCATCTCGTGTTAATCCATAGGCAAATCCAGCAGTCCCATCTTCTAGATCTACTCGAACAAGTGCAAACTCCCGGTGGTCCATAATCCAATTTCTATAGATTATTGGGACGGGAAGTATGTGATTAATCGTTGCTACACGAACATTTGTTATTTTCATAATTTATGCAATCAAATATCCATCGTCACACATAATTGTGTGACCATTAACAAGTAAGGATGCATCGCTACCAAGAAAAATTGCCGCCCCTATTAGCTCTTTGGGTAGCCCTAATCTTTCTTTGATCATTCTGCCCTTAATAAAGTCGGCGGTGACAGAAGTTGTTACTCCAGCTTTTTTTGTTAATGGAGAATCCATTAAGGTTGGTCCGATGCCATTCACTCTTACTCCACGAGCACCCCATTCAAGTGCAAATGACTTTGTAAGTTGAACCACTCCGCCTTTAGAAGCTAAATATGCACTGGCAAGAGGGTAGGCAATAAATCCACCAATTGAAGCAATATTGATAATGCTTCCTTTGCCTTGCTTCAACATAATATTTCCAAAAACTTGTCCAGCTAAATAAGTACCTTTTAAATTCAAATTTAGAATGAAATCGAGCTTGTCTTCGGGAAAGTCTTCAGCCGGGCTTCTAAAGGCAGATCCGGCACTATTCACCAAGATATCTACTTGGGAAAACTTCTCCATAATTTCTTTTGAGACCTGAGTGAGATTCTCTTTTGAAGTCACATCGCAAACAAAAGTCTCCACTACCCCACCTTGAGATTCAATTATTGCTTTTGTGGCCAGCATTCCATCTTCGTTTACATCCAGTAATGCAGTTTTCACACCTGCCTGCGCATAACCGATGGCTATGGCAGCACCAAGTCCACTGCCACCGCCAGTTACAACTGCAACTCGATCTCTTAAATCGAAAAGGTTATCTACATATCCTGCAGGAACTACATCTTCACCACTCACAATTAACTCACTTTCCGCCAGCTTGCACATGCTTTAATAGCTCATCTAACGAAGGACCATCACTTGCTAGGACTGTTTCTATTGCATGTGAAACACGCAAAGTAATCTCTGCCTTCATTTTTTCTAAATCGCTGCCGCTAAATGCACCTTTTGAAATTAACCGCTCTGCAGCGATATTCAAGGGATCTCTCTGTTTCCATTGATCTAGCTCGCCAGGGAGTCGATATGTGGCAGGGTCAGAACGTGAGTGACCACTGTAGCGATAAGTTTTAGCTTCAATAAGTGATGGTCCATTGCCAGCGCGAGCGAACTCCACTGCAGCTGAAATTGAACTGATTACAGCATCTATATCTTGACCATCAACTATTTCTTTCCTCATAGCATAAGAATCAGCACGATCTGCTAAATCACTTATTGGAGTGCTTAAGTTAATTCTTGTGTACTCGCCATACAAGTTGTTTTCGATTACAAATATTACAGGGAGTTTAAAAATGCTGGCCATATTGAGAGTTTCGTGAAAGGCGCCAATATTTGTAGATCCATCCCCAAAGATGGTTAATGCGACGGAGTCATTCTTCTTAAGCTTTGCAGCCAAGGCAACTCCAGCAGCCACCGGCAAACCAGCACCCACAATTGCAAATGTTGGCATCAACCCAACACTGGCATCCATCAGGTGCATGGATCCGCCAATTCCTCCAGAGCAACCGATTACTCGTCCACATATTTCTCCAAGAACTCCTTCGGGTGTAACCCCTAGAGCAAGAGCTGCGGCATGGCCTCTATAAGTGCAAGTAACTACATCTGATGGCCTTAATACAGTGGCAATACCCACAGAAACTGCCTCTTGACCATTGGCCAAGTGAGTACTGCCACGTACATGCCCGTCGTTATAGAGATTCTGAATACTTTCTTCAACTGCTCGAATTTCAAGCATTCGTTCAAGGCGACCAACTTCGGTGCTTAATTGTTGACGCCGAGAGAGTGATGTGATCATTAATTCTTACCTTCCCACCATGGTGCAGGGTTTTTCCCGGTTTTTATTAACTCATTAATCTGTGAAACAACATAATCCGTGCTTGGGAGGTAGCGCTTTTCTAACTCTTGCGCGTACGGGATTGGTGCGTCTGGAGAGGTAATTCTGTGTGGTGGAGCTTTTAATATTCCCCATAAGCGTGAAACTGCTTCTGAGGTAATCTCAGTTCCCCATCCACCCGAGTAAGAACTCTCCTCAATTACAACTAAGCGACCAGTCTTGGCTACAGAATTAATTACAGTTGTGCGGTCCCAAGGAATCAAAGTCTGCAAATCAATAATATCGGCCGTCCATTCATTTTGAGATTCAAGTGCCGATTTTGCAGTAATGACAGTGCTACCGATCGCGACGATAGTCACGTCTTTTCCTTCTGTTACCACTCGTGCCTGGCCAATTGGAATGATCCCTGCTTCACCCGTTATAACTTCCCCTCGCTCACCATAGAGCGCCTTATGCTCTAAAACAACAACAGGATCGTTACTTCTGATTGCACTTCTAAGCAAGCCGTACATCGACTGTGGGTTGGAGGGAACAACTAAGCTGAGACCAGAATTTCCGCGAAACCATTGATCTAACATTTGTGAATGCTGACATCCGAAACCTAACCCAGCACCAGCTGCTGCTCTAATTGTTAATGGCACCTGATAGGCCCCTCTTGATAAGTAACGAAAAAATGCTCCTTGTGTGGTGAGTTGATCTAGTGCAACGCCAATGAATTCTACGAACATCATTTCAACAACTGGTCGCATTCCCATCGCCGCTGCTCCTACGCCAGCACCGAGAAAAGCCATTTCAGAAATTGGAGTATCAATAACTCGACTTTCGCCAAATTGTTCGATTAATCCTTCTGTTGCTTTGAATGGACCACCAGAGCCAATATCTTCTCCCATCAAGAAAACTGTTGGGTCACTTTCTAATTCATCTGAAAGAGCTTGAATAACAGCTTGCCGAGTACGCATTATCGTCATTTAAGATCACCATATCTCTTCGGGTCATTTGGGTGTTCAGCAAGTGGCCAAACTTCAATCTCTAGCCACGGGAAAAATGGCAGACTTGCAATCGCTTGATGTAATTCTGTGGCATCTAACGCACTCCAGATACCTACATTGGATTTTTGGCCAGGCCTACGCCAAATTTTTTTAATCGTGCCGCTATCGGCCAAAACGGATGCCCGCGCGCTCTCCTCCTTAGTCAATTTAGCCAGGAGTTCCTTATCTCCAGTGGCAGGAAAGGTATTCTTTATTAGAACCATAAATTCCATCATGCTCATTCGCCTTTATATTCGCCGAAAGATCGAGAGCTTTGAATCAGCTCTACCCTTACTCCATCTGGATCTATCATGTAAATCGCACGCCCACCTTTATTCGGACCAATGGTTGGAGTGACCGGTGGAGAAACACTCTTTACGCCTTTACTTGTTAATTGTGCATACCAAGCATCAACATCATCAACAAAAAATGCAATATGCGCAATCCCTGGATTGGCATTTCCATGATCAATATCTCTTAGATCTACATTTCCATATTCAAGAAGTTCAAGAAAAACATCTACTCCAGGCATCTTTAAAATAGTGGCATTTAAATTAACTTCTGGGTATCCAGTAAGGACGCCGATGTATTCAGCTTGTGGATTCCAGGAAAAAACTTCTTCAAACCCTAGGAGTTCTTTATAAAACTTGGTAGATGCTTGAAGCGACCTCACAGAAATACCCGTGTGATGCGCCTTCGTTATCTGCGTCAATTTATACCCCCCTTAGCCGAGCCCTTCGAACTATGCCTAGGCTATGTGACGGAATAACCTTCGTCAACCGATTGATTGAATTTATTTATTCCCAGATCTTAGGGAAGATTCCCGAACTATTAGGGCTGGAGGGGTATCTACAATCAAATGACTCCCGCTTCCTCCGCCAATAATTCTGAGCAATAGATCCACTGACTGACTTCCCATTTCTACAGTTGGTAAGTGCATGGTAGATAAAGATGGAGTTAAAAAGTTTGCGATATCACTGTCGTGCATCGCAACTACGCGGACCTGATCTGGGATGGCTACACCCAGCTCGTGTGCTGCTCTTAAGAATCCGATTCCCATCATAATGGTGGAAGCGAATACAGCATCTGGCATGGTCTTCTTGCTCAGAAGCTCAATACCCGCTTTTCTGCCCGCCTCCATACCCCAAGAGTTTTTTTCTACAACTATTTGTTTTAATTTAAGTCTTGAAATAGCGCCTTCGAAACCCTTTCGGCGCCTTTGAGCCGTATCAATATTTGATGGACCAAATATTCCAGCAATTGTCTTTGTACCAAACTGTGCAAGATGCTCAACGGCTAAAGCAGCTCCGAGTTCATCATTAACAGTCACGCTCGATGACACGCCTTTAATGCGTCTATTCACCATGACTACTGATTTGTATTGATCAAGAATTTCTTTCTTTAAGAAGGTGTCAGAAAGTGTGCCAGATGCAATTAGAAGTCCATCTACCTGACCGCGTTCAAGGAGATCAGTAAATATCTTTTCTGAATTTCCTTCTGCATGATCTCCCAGCAGAATGCCATAACCGAGCTCCTTACATCTTTGCTCTACTCCCAAAATGATTGCTGCATACATTGGGTTGGCCATGTCTGGCAGCATCAATCCAATCATCTGAGTTCGAGCGGTCTTGAGCATCCGAGCTGCCGAATTTGCACGGTACCCCAACTCTTCAACTGCATCTAACACTCTCTTACGGGTTGCTGGCGAAGCACTCGCTTTTGGATCTTTGTTGACAATTCTAGAAACTAAGCTGGGATCTACTTTTGCTATTCGCGCAACATCCCGAATCGTTGCACGTACCTGCTTAAAGTCTGTCGATTTACCATCGTTGGCCATCGTGGGCTCCCACCTAATGTTTAGCCTATTCTTGCACTCTTTAGAATTGTAATATAAGAATGGTCATTATGTACTGGTCCCAATTCGACTGAATCGAGGAGCTTTGAGCGTCATACGATCTATTGCAAAGAATACTATGAGTGAAAAAGCTATTCTAGAAGTCTCTTCTGCGCTTAGAGCTGGACGATTGGTTATCCTCCCTGCAACATCAGGTTATGTCCTTGCTTGTGACGCTAATAATTACTCAGCTATCGAGGACATAAATTTAATAAGAGAGAATAAGGAGCAGTACATACTTTCGATGATTTTCCCATCGATCAAGGCAATGGACAATGAAGTAACGCTCCCAGAGCTCGAGGAAGAGGTTCACGGACTAATTGAATCCGGTCAATTGACTCTAATTCTTAAAAGGGATGCCTCCCTTCGTGTTGTGCATGGGAGTAGAGACGAATTGGTTACAGTAAATATCCCAGCCAGTGAGAACATCAAAAAGCTTCTCCGAGTTTCTGGTCCATGTGTAATTGCCTCAGCATCGAAGATTGGAAGCGGTATCCCCACATCAATTGCCGATATTTCAAATAAAATCAAGTCTAGCTCGGAGTATATTTTAGATTCTGGAAAAATTATTGGGAAAGTTTCGAGCGTAATTGATTTTACTTCCCGTACCCCAACCATTTCCCGTATTGGTGCTGTTTCTAAAGAAAAGTTACAGGACTACATTTCAATGATTTAAGAAAAAATACCCTCTGGATCTTCGTTTTTTTGACTCAACACCCAATCAAAATTTACTAGTGTGCCAAAACCTGCAAGCTCCGGAAGCGGCTCCATTAAGCCGTCACTTCCAATCACGGGTTGCTGCAGACTATCTGCGTATGGATCCACACCTGTCCAAGGCACGCCCCACTCGATAGGCAGAAAGTCAAAGCCCCAAGCTCCAAAAACTTGACTGTGCACGTGGGCAAACATGTGGGGTGCAAATTCGACATTGGCAGCTAGGCATTGCTCAACAATTTTTTTTCCTCCAGTTATTCCACCCATGCATGTTAAATCTATGCGGACAACATCAACTGCTTTCTTGGCAATTAATGATTCTGGGTAATAGATACCACCTTGTTCATCACCCATAGCAATTGGAATGTTAGTTCGCGAGCGTAAGTCAGCGACAACTTGAGCCTTACCTGGTGGAAAGATATCTTCAAACCATCCAAGATTCACATCATCTAGAAGGCTCAATAGCTCCAATGCTGAATCAACATCGTTAAATATCCATGCAGCATCGCACCCAATCCAGGCATCGGGTGCAGCTCTCCTTGCCGCTAAGAGTCGTTCTGCGGTGGCTTTATTGTTAATCCCAACAGGTGCTTTAAACCTCCTCCAGCCCCGTGCATATAATTCAGAGACCTGTTCGAAGACTTCACTTGCTCCCATTTTTGCTGGCGGATATCCAATAATTGCAGTAGCGGGCATTTTCGGGCGATCACCGTTTAAAAACTGAGAAATTGACTCATTCGCCTCTTTTGCTAATGCATCCCAAATTGCTAAATCGACTAGAGATAAAGCTCTTAAGCCTACGCCGGCGGAGTGTGAGGCCAAACTACGTCTCTGGGCGATATTGAAAGTTGATTCAACATCCTTGGCCTTTGTTCCTACGTAGATATTCCGTAATGTTTTTCGAATCTGCTCAGCGACGGCTCCGTCTCGCGAAAGTGTAAAGGCCCAGCCTTCGACTCCAGAATCTAAAGTGACACGTACTGTCACGTATTCTCGAGTGTTCATAATCCAGTCACCAAAGACAACAGGCGCTGGTAATTCACCTTGCACTGTGGCTACATTAATTTTGGTGATTACGGACGAGCTCACATGGTTAGAATAAGGCCCGAAGATGGCCTTAGTCAACCGATTGACTAAAGTACTCCTTGGGCTTATGGTAGCCCCAGTTCATTCGAGAATAGAGGACCAGGGTCCAGATATGAGTCGTGAATTTGATGCACGCTCTGACCGGTATGGCCGTTATTTCGACGAGTTCGAAGTTGGGGATATCTATCGTCACTGGCCCGGAAAAACTATTACAGAATCGGAGCACCACCTTTTTTGCATGGTGACCATGGCTGGAAGCCCGATACATATAGATGATAACTTTGCAAAAAAGGAAATGCCGGGCGGAAAGAATTTGGTTTTGGGCACATATATTTATGCACTCATGACCGGAATGTCGGTAAATGATATTTCAGGAAAAGCTATTGCGAGTCTTAGCGTAAAAGATCTTCAACATCTGCTCCCTGTTTTCCATGGAGATACTATTTATGCAAGTACAGAAATTTTGGCAATGAGAATTTCTCAATCAAAACCTGCGCAAGGAATTTTGACTGTAAAAACGATTGGAATTAATCAAAATAATGAAACTGTCTGCACATTCGAACGTTCAGTCATGTTGCCTTTGAAAAAGAGAGATTGATGGCTACTCAAAAGCGACAAGGACCACTCGTTGGCATGAAGGTTATTGATCTTGCGACTGTCGTAGCTGGACCCGGAGTAGCAAAATATTTCGCCGATTATGGTGCTGATGTTATAAAAATAGAACGACCTTCTGGCGACTCGACTAGAACTATGGGTTGGACGCAAGCAGGCGAATCTGATTCACTCTGGTGGAAACTTGTAAATCGTGGTAAACGGTCACTTATTCTTGACTTGAAAAATCTTGAGGATCTGGCAGTTCTCAGGCGACTCGTTAGTTCTGCGGATCTGCTGATTGAGAATATGAGGCCTGGAAAACTCGAACAACTAGGTTTGGATCCACAAGAACTGATTAGAGAAAATCCTAAACTTGTGGTTCTTCGAGTATCTGGTTTTGGACAAACGGGACCATATGCCCAAAAGCCTGGCTTTGCCACAATTGCAGAGGCATTATCTGGACTCTCTGGGCTCTTAGGTGAGCCCGAAGGAGGGCCTCTGCTTCCTCCCATCGCTCTTACGGATGAAGTAACCGCCCTTGTTGGCTCATTTTCGGCAATGCTCGCGATTTACCATGCCAAGCTAACAGGTGAAGGGCAGATTGTTGACATAGATTTAGTTGATTCAGTTCTTCAGATTATGGGACCACTCCCTGCTGCCTGGGACTCCCTCGGATACTTACAACCAAGGCTTGGCTCAAGCATTCCGTATTCAATACCTAGGGGAACTTATCAATGCTCTGACGGTGTGTGGGTTGCATTATCAGCATCGGCAAATACTGTTGCCACTAGATTGATAGAAACCGTTGGAGGTGGTGGTGACCCGCGCTTTACATCCTTCCAAAGTAGATTTGAAAATAGAGACGCTCTTGAGGAGCTTACAAGGAGTTGGATTTCAAATAGGACCTCTGATGACGTCATTAAGACGATAGAAGCCGCTGATGCAGCGATTGCACCTGTCTATAATATGCAACAAGTAATTGAAGATCCTCATTTTATCGCAAGGGAAAGCTTCACCCGAGTGGATGGAATTCTCATGCAAAACATAGTAGCAAAACTTTCAAAAACACCTGGCAAAATAGTTTCGGCAGGGCCAAAATTTGGCGAACATTCAGAAGAAATTCTAAATGAGTTAAATGATAAAAAATAAATATACCTCAAAGCGCTCTGTACTTGCTGTCCCTGGTTCAAGCAGTAAAATGATTGCGAATGCTCGTCGACTAAATGTGGATGAATTTTTCTTAGACCTTGAAGATTCAGTTTCGAGTACAGAAAAAGATTCAGCGCGAGCCCTTGTAATAGCTAGTCTTCTCGAAGGTAAGTTTGGCCAAAAATCTATTTCCGTTCGAGTTAACGAACAGATTTCTGAATTAGGAATAGAGGATATCTCTTTAATAGTTTCTGAGGCAGGGAAATGTTTTGATTCGATAATAATTCCTAAAGTTGAGACTGCGGAGCAGATACTTGAAATAGGATCAAGATTATCAAAACTCGAAAAAGCTAACGGATTAGAGGCTGGCACGATTCGACTTCAACTTCAGATCGAATCAGCACGTGGCCTCGTCGAAGTACAGAAGATCGCCTCGGCTTCTGAAAGAACTATTTCATTGATTTTTGGTCCTGGAGATTTTGCTGCAAGTATGGGGATGCAAGTACTCCAGATTGGCGAAAATCCGATTAATTATCCTGGTGAAGATGCTTACCACTATGTACTGATGTCTATATTGACAGCTGCACGGGCTAATAATTTACTAGCAATCGATGGTCCTTACTCTGACATCACAAATATTGTAGGACTAAAAAATAGAGCAGATCTATCTGCCTCACTTGGTTTTGATGGAAAATGGGTGATACACCCGGCACAAATTGAAATAGTTAATACAGCTTTCACACCAAACCAAGAATATTTTGATACTGCTGCAAGAATTATCTCTTATTTTTCACAATCTGAAGCTTCCTCCTCTGCAAAGGGAGCACACCTTTTTGAGGGAAAAATGATCGATGAGGCTTCAAGAAAAATGGCTGAGACTATCTATTCTAAGGGGCTCGCGGCCGGGCTTACACCTTCAACACAAGGAGATCAAAATGGCTGAACATAAAGCGGTTCTAGGAAGGTTTTACGAAGACTTTATTGTGGGTGATACCTATCAGCATCCGTTTGGAAGAACGATTAGCGAAACGGACTGTACTTGGTTTACTCAGTTGACCTGCAATACAAATCAAAATCATTTCAATGCCCATCTCGCACTCTCTAATCCAGTTTCGAATGGACGAATTATTGTTAACTCTGGACTTACCGTGGCAATCATTTTGGGAATTTCGGTTATAGATATGAGTCAAAATGCGGTAGCAAATCTCGGTTGGACAGATATCAAATTAACATTCCCTGTTTATGTGGGAGATACTTTGTACGCAGAAAGTATTTGTACCGAAGCTAGGGAATCCTCATCAAAGCCTGACATGGGGATTATTTCAATGTTTACACGTGGCCTCAATCAAGATGGTGTCGAAATAGTCACTTGGCACCGAAGTGTGATGATTCCAAAGAAGAGTTCTGGGATTGGACAAAACTATTTCCCAATCCCCACAACTGGGACAATTGAGAGCAGAATAAGTAAGTCATGAGCCTGGAATCTGGCCCCCTTTCTAAGTTAAGGGTTGTAGAAGGCTCTGCTTTTGTTGCAGCGCCGTTGGGGGGACTTACTCTGGCCCAACTTGGTGCAGAAGTAATTAGGTTCGACCAAATTGGTGGAGGCTTAGACTTTCATCGTTGGCCGCTCACACAGGATAAACAATCACTTTTTTGGGCTGGTTTAAACAGAGGTAAGAAGTCGGTTCAAGTTGATCTGAAGTCTACAGAAGGTCGAGAATTAATTTCCAACCTCATAACTTCCCCGGGTGCGAATGCTGGAATTTTTATAACAAATCTTGCGGCAAAGGGCGAATTTAGTTACGAGGAATTGTGCAAGAAAAGGCCAGACTTAATTATGGTAATGCTCACAGGCAATTACGATGGCTCTACCGAAGTAGATTACACCGTTCATCCATCCTTTGGTTATCCCCTGATTACCGGTCCATCTGGTTCAGCTGTCCCAGTCAATAGTGTCTTACCAACTTGGGATCTTTTGCTCGGGAACATGGTTGCAATTGCTGTACTCGTGGCAATAGAAAAACGGCGCGAAACTGGGACAGGCGACTTGATTAGAATTGCCCTCTCAGATGTTGCACTCTCTGTAGTTGGAGCCCTTGGAAGACTTTCACAAGCCCACTTAGATACGGAAGAGAGTGCGGCAGATGGAAACTACCTTTATGGCGCCTTCGGTACAAATTTTACAACGAGTGACAATTCTCAAATTATGTTAGTCGGGCTTACCCACAGACAATGGGAGTCGATAAAGAGTGCACTTAACTTGGGTGCGGCTCTACGTGCGCTAGAGATGAGAGAAACTGTAAATTTCGATGATGAGAGCCAGCGATATATCTTCAGGCGCGAAATAGCAGGAATCATTGAACCAATTATTAGGGGTATGAGCCTGTTGCAGGTGAGTACAGTTTTTGAAGAATTCAAAGTCGCTTGGTCAAAATATCAAACATTCAAAGATCTTTTAAAAAATGACCCACGAGCTTCCTCAAAAAATCCAATATTCCATATTAAAAATCAGGCAGGAATTGGCGATATCCCCAATATAGCCTCTCCAATCCGATTTACAGCTACCGAAAATTTAGCGCCTCAAACAGCTCCCACTCTTGGAGAACATACAAGTCAAGTTCTCCAAGAGATTTTAGGGCTAAGTCCAAGTCAGATCAATGTGTTAAAAAACAATAAAACGATTGTCTAATTGAGAAATAGGGGAAATAGATAATGCTCACTAAAATAAAGATGCCGCGAGTAGGAGAAAATGTTAATTCTGTATTCATTATTGAAATAAAGGCGGAAATTGGGCAGCAGATTAATGCAGGGGATATTTTACTCTCGGTAGAAACTGATAAAGCCACAATAGACGTCGAATCACCTGTCTCTGGAAAAATTCTTGAATTTCTAGTAAAAATCAATGATGAGATAGCACCTGGCGATTCTTACGCGACTATAGAAACTGCTTAAAATGAAAGTTACGGTGACTGGTGCTGCAAGTGGAATTGGTAAAGCTACTGTTTTAGAACTACTTGATATGGGAGCTGAAGTTCTAGCCGTTGACCTACCGAATAGCAATCTAGATTACCTCGTTGACTCGAAAGGTGAGAAGTTATTTGCTGATGTAGCAGATCAGGATTCGCGCAATATGATCATTGACAAATCCGTTGGCTTTGATGGGCTTGTGAATGCCGCAGGTAAAATAGAGGTTAAGAAATTGATGGACTATTCAATATCTGACCTCAGGGAGCTATTTATGATCAATTTTGAATCAGCCTGGGACTTAACATCAAAGATTGGTGCAACTATGCCAACTGGTGGCTCAATCGTAAATATCAGTTCTGCTGGAGCCAAAATAGTTACCAATTCAAATGTAGGACCGTATTCTGCAACTAAGGCGGCAATTCTAAGTATGACACGTACGTTTTCCTACGAGTTTGCACCCCGGGGTATCCGAGTAAATGCAATATGCCCAGGTCTCATTGAGACCCCAATGCAGGACAAAGTAAATAACGACTTGGCTCTAAGCCAAGGGATTTCACTTCAGGAGATAGTTGGAAAGCGTGTTGAATTAATCCCTATGAAACGCTTTGGAACTTCTGCTGAATGCGCACGTATAATAATTTTCTTGCTATCAGAGAATTCTAGTTATATTACCGGTCAGTCCTTAAACGTAACAGGAGGATGGGTTACCCATTAACTTGATCCAATTTTAGAAATGTTTTTACTTCCGACCATGCTGCCGGACTTGAATGAGCCTTTTGAACAGTAAGGGATGCCCAGGTTGCAGCTAGCTCTAATATGTCTTTCTCGGAAAACCCCAAATATTGGCCCGTAACAACTCCTGTTAAGAACGCATCGCCAGCGCCGGTCGTGTCAACGATTGGAATGATTCGTCCTGCTTCTCGTAAATTATTATTTTTACTAATCATTTTTGAGCCATGTGCCCCATCAGTGATATAGATTTTTGTGAAATGTGAAAGAGCACGGTCCAGAGTTTTTTGATCGTCAATTTCATCATTAGATATAACTAAAATATCTCCCGAAAGCTCCCGGTCGCTTTTCAATGCATTAGAACCTAAAACTAAAAAGCAGATCTCGCGGATACGTTCGAATAAGGGAAGGAAAGCATCATTCCAAAATGGCCAAACTACGATGTCTCCTGCTTGAACTGGTAAGTCCTCAATATCTAAATCTCCTAGTAAACCTTTTTCCATCCCGACCATTGTCCGCTCACCTGAATCGTCCACAAGTATGGTCACGTGAGGTGTTGGAAGTTGCAAATTTTGGATGAATTCAACTGATAGTGACTCCTTGGTTATTGCATCTCTTAATTTCTCTGCATATATATCGTCTCCGAGAGCGCCAACTAACCGAATAGGCAGTCCAGCACCAACGATTCCGGAGGCAACATTGAATGCCTGACCACCTGGTCTCTCTTGATGCTCGCGTGCGTGCAGAAAACCACCTGAAGAAGGAAGCTTCGAGATGTAGAGCACTGTGTCCCAAGCGATAGGACCTATCACCCAAATCGCTCGCTCAGCCATATCTTAATTCTATGGCCTACAACTCTCATGAAGATCAAAACAAGTGGTAATTTTCCCTCATGGTCTCCAAGATAATTCCGCCAAACTTATTGGGTAGCACCCTAGGCCGAGACTCTTCTGCTAGCAGTTCAAAAGGCTTTCTAACTTCTAAAGAAGTTGAAGATTTCATCCGCAAATCCCTTCAATCGACAAATGTTTTAGGCAAGAATGTAGTTCTAATAATTCCAGATGCGACTCGATCGTGTCCGCTACCAGAGATTCTCCCAATATTTTATGATGAATTGGCAACCAAGGTATCTTCATTAACAGCTCTGATAGCACTTGGTACTCATGCTCCTATGACTAAAGAAGCTATTGATTTATTTCTAGCTGGTGGGATAAGAACTACTAAAGATCTTTATCCTAAAATGAAAATAGTCAACCATGAATGGTGGAATCCAGATACTTTCATTAGTTTAGGTGCAATTACGGCTAAAGAAATTAGCGAAATATCTTTAGGAGAAATTACGAAAGAAGTTCCAGTCGCAATTAATCACTTAGTGGTTGAATCTGATTTAGTAATAATTATAGGGCCTGTATTTCCACATGAAGTTGTTGGCTTTAGTGGTGGGGCGAAGTATCTTTTTCCTGGTGTATCGGGAAGAGAAATGATTGATTCCTCCCACTGGCTAGGTGCAATCATCTCAAGTGCGGAAATAATTGGCACGCTAGGAGTTACGCCTGTGCGTGAAATGATAAATTTGGCAGCCAGCAAGATTCAAACTACATTATTATCGCTCTGTTTAGTTGTAGAAACGGGAGCAAGCCGAATATCTTCACTATCTTTTGGAGCACCTCATACCGCTTGGGAAACTGCAGCTGCGCAATCTTCAAGAACTCACATAAAGTATTTAGATCGACCGGTAAAACGAGTAGTTTCAATTATTCCAAGTCGCTACCAAGATATATGGACTGCTGCAAAGGGAATGTATAAAGTAGAGCCAATCATTGAAGATGGTGGCGAAGTTATTATTTATGCACCTCATATAAATGAGTTTTCACTGACCCACAAAGAGCTCGAATTGATTGGATACCACTGTCGCCAATATTTCTCTGCCCAGCTTGAAAGATTCGGGGAAACATCCAAATCATTGATGGCCCATTCTTCGCACTTTCGTGGCGCAGGCACCTATTCTGAAGAAAAGGGAGAAGCCTGCAGAATAACTGTGACTATCTCGACTGGAATCTCAAGAGCGCGCACTGAATCTATGAATTTGAGGTACATCGATCCAGCAGAATTTAAGCTGTCAGATTATGAAAATGTACCTGGCACCTTTATTAACCATAATGCAGGAGAAACTCTTTACAGAATCAAATAATTACCCTTCGTACTGCAGGATATATAGACCAGTGTTGTAGTCGGTCATAAAAATAACTCCGTTGGCATCAACAAAGCAATCTGCGCTCTGAACAACCTGGGGGCGGTTAGGGCGCTTATCCCACATTTTCGTAGGTGTTGGTGGAACCCAAGCCCCAACTTCTTGTGGTGCAAATTCATTCTTTAAGTCAAAGACACGGACACCCGCATTTTGATATGTTGCAAAGAAGATTTCATCACTAACAAATGATCCAGGCCGGTTTTCATGGAAATTATGAAGACCGAAGTGGCCACCTTTTTTAGGATAATCCACCTCATCTGGAATTGGAAATGTGGAGATAGAGATTGGATTCTTGACATCTCGAATATCAAAGACCCAAATGCGTTTAATTCCATCTTGACAGTCATCCATTGTTCCTTCATCGCCAACGAGAAGCAGATTCCGATTTGGAATAGGAAGTGGACTGTGTGTACCTCCCTCGAAAGGTGGAGCCCACTGTTTGTGAACAAGGAGTTCGGGATTAGCGCGGTCTTTTATATCAAGAATTACGAGAGATCCATCGCGCCAAGCCCCAAATGCTGTATCACCGGCAATAACTGAGTGGTGATGACCATAGCGCCACTTCAGCGGATCCCAAGAAGGTTTTTCTCCAGCTGCAATATTTTGACCTGGAATCCACCACTTACCTGCAATTTTTGGTTTTGCAGGATCTGCCATATCGATTGTAATAAACATGTAATCAGTGAATCCAGTTAGTAAGGCTGATGCATATGCCCAACGTCCGCCTGTATACCAAATGCGGTGAAGTCCAACACCATCTACATCCATAAATCCAATTTCTCGTGGATTAGCTGGATCTTTTAAATCATACACACGCATACCCGCTTCATAATCCTTCGGACGTTTCATGAAAATTTCGCCAAACGACTGACCATAATAATCTGCTTCATTAGGAATAGCAGCAAATAAATTGGCTGCACTAATTACTAATAACATGTCATCCCCGACCTGCATATGAATATTCCATGTACCAGGTGCGGCTGGGTAATACTTCCCTGGGATTGGATTCCGAGGGTCACGAACGTCAATTACAGAAAAACCATTTGAGAACATATGTGAAACATACGCATAACCTTTATGCACCATTAACTGCATACCATCAGCACGATCACCTTGAAGGGTATGGCCTAAGAACTTTATATTCTTTGCAAAATCTGGGGTCTCAACAGAACTAGCCATTTTTGAACTCCTCAAGTCTTTTCTTGTGCCGGTAGATTGTCGTGTGACAGTGAAGATTACTTTTCTTCTACTTGTATTGCAATAGATAGTTTATATCGTTTTCGATACACTTTAGCTCTTAACCGGGCTTTTTGAAAGGGCAGTTAATGTCATCGCTGGAAAATTTACTTCCTAATGGCTTTTCAGTTGAAAGAGTTTACACAGGCGCAATTTGGTCTGAAGGCCCTTGCTGGATACCTCTAAGAAAGTGTCTGCGTTGGAGTGATATTCCTAATAATCGAATCCTTGAGTATTACCCACGCACAGGTATAACAGAAGTTTATAAAGAGGAAGTAGAGTTTACAAATGGCCGAACTCTTGATTTGGATGGTTCCATCATTCAATGTTCTCATGGACTTCGACGCTTAGAAAGAGATCGAGATGGACAAGTCACACCGATTGTAGAAACTTATGATGGTGTTCGCTTTAACTCTCCAAATGACGTCATAGTGTCTAGAGATGGATCCATATGGTTTACCGATCCACCATATGGAATCATCGTAGAGGTTGAAGGTCATCCGGGAGTCAAAGAGTATCAAGATTGTTATGTATTCTCTTATAATCCGAAGACAAAGAAACTTATTCCAGTTGTAACAGATATAGAGGAGCCAAATGGATTGGCATTCTCGCCAGATGAATCAATTCTTTATGTTGCAGATACTTCAGCAATATTTAAACCGAATGGAAATCATCATATCCGTGCATATGACATGCAAGATGGACGCTTAAAGAATGGTCGCACCATAATCATAATAAAGGAGGGAGTGATTGATGGTTTTAGAGTAGATAAAGATGGGAATCTTTGGTGCTCAAGTGAAATTGGAGTTCAGGTATTTAATTCTGAAGGACTACATCTTGGAACTATTCCAGTGCCTGAAAAAGTTGGAAACTTAGCATTTGGAGGAGATGACGGCATGGATCTATTTATTGCGGCAAATACAAGTCTGTATCACATTAAAACCTCCACAGTAGATGCTGCAAAACATTATTAAAATCGATTGCACCGGGAGGTTCTCATGAGACTAGCACAGATAATGTCACCACAAGGGCGAAAAGAGGTTGTCTTCAAAGACAATCGCTGGCAAGTAATTACAGATATGTTTGCCCAAGTTTTGACATTTACAGGTGAGTCTTTTGAAGATAACGGTGTCGTATTTCTTTCACCTGTACAGCCGCGTGTAATTCTTGGCATGGCACACAATGGAACGCCTGATCAAATTAATAATCCGGCGCAAGCATTTCATAAGTCGTCACGAACTGCTGTTGGCTTTGGAGACTCCATTTATAAAGACATGCACCTTGGTAGATTAGAAGTCGAATGTGAGCTCACGGCGGTAATAGGAAAAACTGCACGAAAATTGACGCTTGGGAATGCTCTCGAGCATGTTCTTGGTTTTACTATTGGAAACGATGTAACTCTCCCCGAACAAACTCCAGGAGATCATCTTTTATTACAAACAAAAAATGGAGATGGCTTTACTCCGTTAGGTCCATGGATTGAGACAGAATTTCCTAATTTTGATAACTCCACAATGTTTGTTCGAGTTAATGGGAAGCAAGTAATTCAGACATCTACTAATCAATTGGCTCGTGGTGTTGCTGAACAATTAGTTCACATAACTAAATACACAACACTTGGACCAGGAGACGTTGTACTTGGTGGTTCACCAATGTCGATGTATCCAGTCGAACCCGGTGATATCGTTGAATTGGAGATTATTGGTCTTGGGGTCTTAACAAATCCAATTGTTAAACTTTAACTAATACCAACGATTTTCAGAACATTTAAAAGAGTATCTGAATTTCCAACGTTTCCAGGGACGACAACATATAAGTAATTCTTTCCTAAGCTATCTTGAACTCTCCATACTGAAATACCAGGAAGAATTTGACCAAGTACCCAGCCATTTTTTGCACTTAAACTAGCTCGCGCTACTTCAGCCGATGTTATTCCACCCTTTGCAATTACTACATCAAAATTCCTATAAAGTTTGCGTACAACAAGGATAAGGGGCTTCATGACCAATTCGCCATGTTCTAAAGTATTGTGGTCAACTTCGCGCTTGCGCTCTGAGGAAATTGTAAGAACCTTCTGAGTGATTAATACCTTATCCAGATTATCCATAAGTGTTTGTGCAGCTTTGTCGGGATCTTCTAGGGCTTCAAGAGTATTAATTACAAAGGCAACTCCCCACTTCTCCTGAAGTAAACCTAATTGTTTAGTGGCTCCGGATGTATGTGAACCTACAACGACCAATGCACGGGGCGAAGCTTTGGCGATTGGCCCCTCAAGCATTGAGGTACTTCGCACACCTGCTATTGATGCTGCAAGAGGAGCGGCACATCGAACTACGATTTTAGTCCCGCTGCTTCGAAGCATTGCTAACGCTTCAGCGATTTTTTCAATATCGGAATTAGTCACAGCATCTGGAATGATTACAGAATTAAGCGGTGCTTGAGCAAAAGCCTGAATCAAAGCAGGCAAATCGCCGCGAACAGTAACCAACGGAACGTGAATACCCGTTCGATTAGATTTCTGCCTTACAAATTCGAGTAAGTTGCTGCTATCAAAACTAAACACTGGGTCTTTTGCAAACTCCGTCTCATCTGCCCTTATCTTTGATCCTTCAATCTCAACAAAATGGACTCCATCCAGTGTTGTTCGGCCCACATCTGGATATGCTGGAAGAAAGAGAATCGGGGTCGCTGCCTCGGCGAAGACTGCCGTTTCAGTGAAAACGTGTCCACGAAGCGTTGAGTCGCCCCTTAGTACAAATTGAATTTCCTCTCCAAGCTTTTGACCAGCCTCGATACCTTCTTTTTTAATGCTGGTAGCAAGTTCTACCGCCTCTTTTTGACTAAGTGAACGAGAATTAGTTTGAAGATAGACGCTTTGCTTGAATTTTAGGGCCTCAACGATCTCACCGGTGTTCCAGCTAAAAAGCACTGCAACATTAGTGGCACATTGTGTTCCCGTTGGATCATCATCGAGAACAATGGTCTTCATTTCTTCAATCCTTGAAGCAATAGCTCTGAAAGTGTTATCCCGTCGACATCTGCTAATTGATCTGCTTGAGTTCGACAAGAGAATCCATCGGCTAGAAAAATAGTTTTCGAATTTTTCTTTCGAAGTGCAGGTAATAATGCATTCTCTGCAACTGCAGTAGAAAGTTCATAGTGTCCTTTTTCCATTCCAAAATTACCCGCAAGTCCACAGCACCCAGAAAGCTGTGTGAAAGTAATTCCCGTACTCTGTAAAATCTGTTCATCATCTGTGTAACCCATGACTGCATGTTGATGACAATGTGGCTGCACAACAAGTGTCAAATCACTCAGGTCCGGAGGTGTCCATGAGAGCTTCTGGTTCTCTCCAACTCTCGAAATAACTTCAGCAATCGTGTGTGTGGCTTCGGCAACTTTTATAGTTCTTGGGTCTTTTGGAAGTAGGTCCAATAAATCAGAACGTATTACGGCGATACACGATGGTTCAAGACCAACGATATCGATGCCATCTTGAATAAAAGGATAAAAAAGATCGAGCAAGGATTGAAGGCGCTTTTTTGCACCGTCTAATTGGCCAGTACTAATCCACGTTAAGCCACAGCATGCTGACTGTTCAGGAATTATCACCTCATAACCGATAATTTCCAGTAACTCTTTTGCCGATGATGCACTACTTGGCGTAAATGAGTCAGTAAAAGTATCGACCCATAAGAGAATTCGAGGCTTATCTGTAGCTTTTGCCGCTATTTTATTGGATTTAAGGAAAGAGCGTGTCGCAAAGCGTGGAAGTTTTCTGCGGGAATCCATCCCACCGAGCTTGAGAATTAATCGACTTCCTAAAGCAGATTGAGAAATCAAATTCACTGTCTTTGGAGATATTTGCGCAATATTTGCCCACAATGGGAGCCTGCCAAGGACATAATGACTTATTGGACGAATCTTTCCCTTATACCGTCGGTAGAGAACTTCAGATTTATATTTAGCCATATCAACTTCGGCAGGGCAATCACTTGCACAGGCCTTACAACTCAAACAAAAATCCAAAGAATCGTGGAGGGCTTCAGAACCCCAATCTGTTTTCTTACCAGTATTTTGAGTCGCCTCCTGTAAAACGCGAGCCCGCCCGCGAGTTACATCAGTTTCATTTTTAGTAGCCAAATAGGATGGGCACATGAACCCGCCGGTGCTCGTATTATCAGCTCTACATTTTCCAACACCCACACATCGGTGTAAAGCATTAGTAAAATCTCCACCATCGTCAGTAAAGGCAAAGCCGCCGGCATTCATAATTGAAATTGCACTTGGCCGACGCAGGTCTTGATCTATTTTACGGGGATTAACAATAACCCCAGGATTTAGAATATTAATAGGGTCAAAAATCTCTTTAATTGCCCCAAACAACGAGATTGCTTGCGGGGAATACATCCGTGAAAGCAGTTCACTTCTTGCGCGTCCATCACCATGCTCTCCAGAAGGGGATCCTCCAAGGCTTAGAACTAAATCTGTAGCCTCCTCTATAAAACTTCTAAAGGTCGTGCTCTCCTTCTCCAAAGGAAAGTCGATTCGAACATGAATGCAGCCATCGCCAAAGTGTCCGAAAGGGACACCTTCAAGGTTATGAATTTTCATAATTTTTTCAAGTTCGCGCAAGTATGTTCCTAAATTCTGGGGTGGAACCGCTGAATCTTCCCAGCCAGGCCAGGCTTGGTTACCACGTAGGGTTCGTCCGGCATATCCAGTGCCATCAGAGCGCAAGCGCCATAAAGTTGAAGCCTCTGTGCCAAAAGGCAAAACTCTTGTGCTACTTGTACTTGCGGCAGTAGCTATTTTATCTGCATTATGAAGTGCCTCGTCGATGCTTGTTCCACCTACTTCGACCATCAGCCATCCCTGGCCATTGGGCAAGACTGGAAAGCCAGCGCCCTTCCAGTGTTGACGTGCTACATCAATGAGCCGACTATCTAAGCCTTCCATTGCAAGTGGTTTAAATGAAAGTAAGTTCATAACATCATCACAAGCACTTGACATGCTGTCATACCCAAGTACAACTAAGGCAAGCGCTGGTGATTTTGGAACCAATTTAATTTCTGCTTCAAGAAGAGCAAAAAGAGTTCCTTCAGTCCCGGTGAGGGCTGCAGCTAAATTATTACCATTCTCCGGTAACAAATGCTCAAAACTATACCCGCTCACTTGTCTACCAAATTGACCAAATTCAGTTCGAAGTACAGCAAGGTTCTTATTTACAATGTTAGACAACCCAGGAATTGCATCCAAACCGCGCCCTGCCTTAAATCTACGTAATCGCCCATCAATGCTATCTAGCGAAATTACATTATCTGCCGTCTTCCCATAAGCCAATGCGTGTGGGCCACATGAATTATTTCCGATTAAGCCGCCCATTGTTGCTCGATTTTGCGTAGAAGGATCTGGGCCGAAGTGCAGACCTAAAGGGGCTGCTGCACTTTGCAAATTAGAAAGTATTACACCCGGCTGAACACGAGCACTCTGTGAAGTTTTATCAATCTCAAGTATCTTGTTCATATGCACTGATGTATCAATAATAATCCCAGTGCCGATTGAATTTCCAGCTATCGAAGTTCCCCCACCGCGCATCGTGACTGGAACTTTGAATTCATGGGAGATTTCAACTGCTGTAATTAACTCTTGCCCGTTAAGTGGTGTCACTACTAGTGATGGACGAACCCGATAGTTTGAGGCATCAGTTGAATACTCTGATAATTTCATCTCTGAATCGTAGATTTGTCCTGAAATTTCCTTGCGGAGTCGCGCGACTAAACCGCTAATGTTTCCGATTTCAGCGCTCATATTTAGGTATTACCTTCTCTATCACGAAAATTAAATTGTAAACTCCAGTGAAGTTAGTTGCCTAACCTCACTGGAGTTTACAGTGATTGAGTACTAACTCAACTTAGGATTACGAAACACCCCAGACCTTGAGGTATATAGAGCGATACCCTGAATTTGGATCGAAAATGTCACCCTTAGGGACGTTTGACTTATCGATTAATCCAGGTGCAGCAACCCAGCTAGCAATTGTCACTTTTCCAAATGTGCTGTTGATTGCATCAATTAGTTGCCATCCCTGTAAATAGAGAGGCTCAGCAACGGTTGCCAACTGGTACTTATTTGTGCGGATGCGGTTTAGCTCAGCGCTATCTCCGTCACCTGCAGCAATAGCCCAAGGCTGGCCAGTTGCTTTAATTCCAGCAGACTGTAGAGCTGGAGCGGCACCATTTGCATAAGCACCATTAATACCGAAGAAGTATGTGAACTTCTTTCCGTACTTCTGAAGCATGCTTGAGATTACTGCTGGCATCAACTGTGAGGTTGAAGAAATTGGAGTATCTTTAATCTCTAGAACAGTTGCATACTTATCTTTCTTAAGCTCAACAGCAATTGCATTTGATTTAGCAATAGCGACTTGATATTGACTATCAGTGAAAATCACGGCGCCAAACTTTGTGGTTCCAGAGTGTGCAATCGCATAGGATGCAGCTGTACGTGATACAACCAATGGATCTGTTGTCACGTTTGTCTTCATTCCCAGGCTTGGTCCAGGTGTTGGACCTGAGTGCCAACCAAATGTTGGAATACCAGCAGTATTTGCAGCAACTACCTGAGCGGCTTGCTCAGTAGCATCAGTTCCACCAAGGATTAACGCATCAACCTTATCTGCAATTGCAGCGTTCATCGCCGATGTACGTCCACTTGGAGTTGCCTGTCCATCATAAACCTTGACTGTCCAACCAAGGTGAGCTGCTGCTTCTTTAACACCAGCTAGAACTCCGGTGATGCCACCATTTGAAAGATCAGATGCAACGAAAGCAATTGTTGCCTTATCTAATTTTTGTGCCTTCGCGCCTTGAGCAGGCGGAGTAAACCCAGCCTTTGCTGAGAGGCTATCAGAGACATACTTCTTCGCTGTAGCAATTACATCTGCCGCAGAGGCAGAATTAGCCAATATCGCGTTAGGAATTACTAGTGCAGCTCCTAGTACAACTGCGATACCTATTCTTCCGAGTTTTTTCATTCAATCACCTTTCTGACAATTATTGGTTTGAGAAATAATCAAGGTTTGACGCCTTTACTATTTCTCATCCCTATCCGAGCTGGACGTTTTCCCGCTTGGAATCTTTTCATTTGCTTTATTTTGTCGCTTACGACTAGCCACAGATGCAATCGTGATGGCTGTGACAAGCGTAAGTCCATTAAATAGTGGTGTTAAGAAGAACTGCCCTGGGAACAACTGTAAAAGTCCAGAGATTCCAATTACCGAGATAAAAATTCCAACTACTGTTCCAATTGGGTTGACTCGGCCTGGCCTGATTGTCGTAGAACCAATAAAAGCCGCGGTTAAAGCAGGAAGTAATAAGTCAGGACCGATATTACTTTGAACATTCCCAAGTTGTCGGGCACAGAGCAGATACCCAGCTAAACCTGTAATTATTCCAGATGAAATCATTGCTCCATAAATATATCGGCTACGTTTAATACCCATCAATTCTGCGGCACGAGGATTTGCACCTACTGCATACATATATCGACCAACAGGCAAATACTCCAAGACAATAAACATTGCAATTGCAAGCACTACAGCAACAAGAAAAGTGCCAGGGATGCCGTCAATTGACCAAGTTCCAAAACGGTTGAAGGATTCTGAGCGCTGGTTCTTTAAATCAATTACCTGCGTTCCACCAGTCACCCAGTAGGAAATTGCATAAATGACCTGGCCTGTTGCAAGCGTTGCAATAAAAGCATCCACTTGAGCCAGCTCAATTAGCATGGCGTTTACTACGCCAACAATGGCGCCACCCACCATGATCATTGCAAGCACAATTCGGTAATCAATCCCATCCATTTGCCACACAAGTGCCATAACCTGCCAGAGGCCAACACCATAACCAAAGGACAAATCAATTTTTCCAACGGCCATTGGCAAAGTAACGGCAAGTGCCAAAATAAATAGCGCGGCATTTCCAGAGGCCAAAATACGAAAATTCTGAAGTGTTGGAAACGTATCTGGCTTGGTGACTGCAAAAATAATGAAGAGTACGGCGATGATCGTGACCATGCCATACACAGGAACTACACGTCGTAGAAAGGAGGCACCCTTTGGCGCCTCTAACGCAGTTGAATTAAGTGAGTTTTTACTCATGGCCGCCTCTCAGGCTTCCTGCAGTTTCAAGGTTTGAAGCAAGTGAAATCAAGTTGTTGAATGACATGTCAGCTTTCTCGACAATCTGCACTGGTTTACCTTGGAAAAAGACAACTGCCCTATTTGCCACACGAACCACCTCTTCCATATCTGTTGAAATAATTATTAATGTAGATCCAGAGCTGGTCGCACTTCCAAATAATCGGTAGATATCGGCTTTTGCGCCAATGTCTACTCCCATAGTTGGCTCTTCTAACACAATAACTTTCAAAGAAAGCCCGAACCACCTTGCTAAAATAACTTTTTGTTGATTCCCTCCAGAAAACGTATCGAGAGAAAGTTCGGCGTTTCTAGGGCGCACGCTAAATTTATCTAAATGGGGCAGGGCTTGGTGTCGTTCATTCTTTACTCTTATTCCACTAAAGATGTTTCTCCCCCAAAGCAATGGATTCAAAAACAAATTTTCTCGAACGCTCATTCCAGGTGCGATTGCCTCAGTTTCACGATTTGAAGTACTAAAACCAATGCCTAATTTGATAGCTTGCGCCACATTTTTATATTTGATCACTCCATCAGAAGTCATAATGCTGCCACCTGCTACAGGCAGAACGCCGGCAATCGCCCGCCCAACCTCATCTTGGCCCGCACCTCTGAGGCCGCAGAAAGCGATGACTTCACCTTTAAAAATATCGATGGTGAGTGGCTCCGTAGAATACGTCTCGAAATCTTGCAACGAGATTTGAAGGCTATCACTAGGTTTCTCAAACTCTGTATCCAAAACCTGCTTACCGACAATTAGATTTACTAGCTCATTTTTCTCTAGAGATTCGACAGAGCGATCGGCAACAACTGAGCCATTTCTCATGATGACTGCCCGATCGGCAATTGCATAGACTTCATCTAGTCTGTGAGAAACATAGATAATTCCAACGCCTTTTCGTTTCAACTCGCGTAAAACATCAAAGAGTCTTAAAACATCATGGGCAGGAAGTGATGCAGTTGGCTCATCAAGTACAAGAATCTTTGGGTTTTGAATTAATGCTCGAGCAATTGCAAGTAAGCTTCGATCAGTTCTGCTCAAAGTAAAAATACGAGCATCAGGGTCAATTCCTCCACCAATAATTTGCAATACTTTTTCAGCTTGAACATTCATCCCTTTTTTGCTTATCAAACCTAATTTGCGCGGATATCCAACAATTTGTGCGATATTTTCAGCAACCGTCATCCATTCAATTAATCCAAGAGTTTGGTGAACAAATGCAATGTCTGAGTTCTTTCCATCATGCGATATTTTTGCTCCCTCAATAAAAACCTCACCCGAATCGGCGGTATAGACACCAGCAAGCATTTTAATGACAGTAGATTTCCCAGCCCCATTTTCGCCCAGAAGTGCGACAATCTCATTTGCATCAACATCAAATGAAACCTTATTCGCAGCGTGAGTAGCGTAAAAAGATTTGTCTAATGACTTGATCTCAAGAATCGGGACACGCTTATTCATAGAGCGATTCGAAGAAGCCGACTGATGTTTCAGGCACCTCGCAAACTTATCAGCCCTGCCTTTAGATTGTAATATGAATATGAAACGTTATAAAAATGTTATTTAGCTCGAACTATAGGTCTAGAATCCCCTCATGCCTATAGCCCTGTATGCCCTCGCCCTTGGAGGCTTCGGGATTGGATTAACTGAGTTTGGAACCATTGGACTGCTACCTCAAATCGGTGGTGATTTTTCCATTTCAGCTGCAACTGCCGGATACCTTGTCTCTGGTTACGCCCTCAGTGTGGCGATAGGTGGCATATTAATTACAATTGCAGTTACCAAGTTAGAACGTAAAAAAGTTCTCTTAGGACTCATGGCACTTTTTGTAATCGGTAATTTTATTAGCGGTATCGCATCTAGCTTTCAAATCATGATGATTGGACGCGTCGTCTCAGCGCTTTGCCATGGAGCTTTTTTTGGAATTGGCGCAGTAGTTGCTACAGATTTAGTCGATAAAGATAAGAAGGCACGTGCAATTTCCGTAATGTTTACTGGATTAACTGTTGCCAATGTGTTGGGAGTTCCCTTTGGAACGGCAATTGGGCAACATTTCGGTTGGAGAGCAACATTTTTATGCATCTCTGTAATTGGACTCATGGCCTTTATGGCCATTGTGATTCTCGTGCCAATAGATCCACAACTTGATTCTGAACTGAATCCTCGGTCAATTAGAGGAGAGCTACTAGTATTTAAAGAGCGCCAAGTCTGGTATTCATTACTAGTAACTATTTTCGGTTTTGGTGGCATGTTCGGTGGATTTACCTATATTGCTTATACCCTCACTCAAGTAACTCACTTTTCTGATTCTAGTATTCCATTTATCCTCTTCCTATTTGGAATAGGTGTCTTTGTTGGAAACTATATAGGTGGCAAATCAGCCGATAAGAATCTTCAAGCAACGATTAGTGGTTACTTGGGAGTGCTCTTTATAATTCTAATTATTTTCGCATTCACTGCCTCTAATAAGATAGCTGCAGTAACCTGCATATTGCTCATGGGAATCTTAGGGTTTGCACCTGTATCTGCCGTTCAGATGCGAGTAATGCGCTACGCATCAAATGCGCCGACTTTAGCATCTGGGGCAAATATCGCCTCGTTTAATATAGGTAACACCATTGGAGCATCTGCTGGTGGTTTATTAATTGCACATGAGTTTGGATATGCCTCTCCACTCTGGTCGGCAGCTGCATTGACTGGAATCGCACTTGTGATTTTTTATTTAGCTACTTTTGATGAGAGAACTACGCTAAAGAACTCAAGAAAGCCATAATCTTTTCAGCGTCTTTTTCTGCTGAATCACTTAGTTCAATTGTTAGTTTTGCTGTTGACTTATACAAAGGATCTCGTGCATTAAACCGATCAACTAAAATTTGAGTACCACTTTCAGTCAATGCCTGTCTGCCGATTCCCTGTGTCCCTGCTCGCTCAATAATTTTATCTAGAGGAAGCCGAAGATATACACCAACTGTTTCTGAGATTAAATTTCGATTGGATTCACGATCGATAACAGAAGCGGCTGCACCTGATATAAACGATCCAGTCCACTTTAGGACATCAATTAGGTACTGCGTCTCTAGATCATGCAACTCTTTGACTGGTAATGTGGCAACTATTTCTCTGGTAAATCCATATTTAACTGATATCTCTTCATCATTATCAAAATAGGGGCAGCCGAGTTTGTAGGCAAGAATCTTGCCGATAGTGGACTTCCCGGCACCCATGGCTCCAATCAAAAGCAACTTCATATCTCTTTTCCATTTCTTTTTTAGCCGAAGTGACTAGACTCAGCCCACAACTTACATACCAAGAGATAATAATGGTACTCACCTATGCAATTTAACGTTGGCTTAACACAAGATTTATCCGATGGACGTGGTGGATTTAGTTGGGGTAATATCGCTATTGAAACCCTAGAGAAACTCCCTTGGAGGTTTATCGGTAACACAAATCCGATGCTAGTTCCTGCGGATTGTGTTGGATATGATGCTATTGCCTTTGGTGGAGTAGGTGTTGATGATAATTCTTTTCTGAACCCCGAAGATTCTCCAATCATCATTGCCAGATTCGGTGTCGGCTATGACAATATCGATTTGAAAGCTTGTACCCGCGCAGGAGTGGCCTTAACCATCACACCAGATGGCTCTAAAAAGCCCGTAGCAACTGCGGCGCTAACATTGATGCTTGGCACGATGTTCCGTTTAGTTGCAAAGGATGAACTCGCCAGGAAGCATCAATGGTCAAACCGAATGCAAGGATTGGGTACTGGTGTCAATGGGAAAATTATTGGCACAATTGGGCTTGGTAATGTTGCTAGTGAATTTTTCCGACTTATTGCTCCATTTGACACTACCCGTCTGGCTTTCGATCCTTGGAAATCTGACAGTGAAGCTGAAGCCTTAGGTGTGGAGCTTGTCGACTTGGAGTTTCTCCTCACTCAGTGCGATGTAGTACTAGTCACCGCTGCCCTTACGAAGGAAACGCATCATCTTCTTAGTAGCCATGAGTTCTCGCTTATGAAGAAAAGCGCCATTCTCATCAATATCTCTCGTGGGGCTATCGTTGATGAATCGGCGCTCATTGAGGCCCTCGATAATAAGCAAATTTTAGGCGCGGGCCTCGATGTATTTGAAGTTGAGCCAATTACCCAAAATAATCCTCTAATGAACATGAGCAATGTTGTCGTGACTCCACACAATCTTGCCTGGACCGATGAATTAGCTTTCGGAATGGGTACCAGTGCATTTGGCTCCATTAAAAGTATCAGTATTGGAGAGGTCCCTGAATTTGTTGTCAACAAAGATGTACTCGAGACTCCTCAATTCAAATCCAAATTGGCGAGGTTTACATCATGAGCAAAAAGAGTTCAGTAGCTGTCATCGGATTAGGTGCTATGGGATTACCAATAGCAATAAACTTGGCGCAAGCAGGATATTCAACTCAAGCCTGGAACAGATCTGTAGCACCTCGGAGTACGGCCACATCTAAGGGTGTAGAGGTTTTAGATGCGCTCTCGGGACTTTCAGCCGATATCTTTCTCATTACTCTTCCCGATTTGCCACAATTGGAATCGGTATTGGAGGCTGGATTAAGTAAGGCACTTAAGCCAGGAAACTTATTAATTATTATGAGCACAGTTTCACCTACAAAGATTGTTAGTTTTGCCCAGCGAATGAAGGAAGTTGGCGTAAAGGTTTTGGACTGCCCAATGAGTGGGGGCGAGCTTGGTGCAAAGAATGGCTCACTCTCATTAATGATTGGTGGGACAAATGAGATTTTTGAATGGGCGAAGCCAATTTTGGAAGTTTTGGGAAAAACTATTGTGTTAATGGGCCCAATTGGAACAGGACAGTTAACAAAGGCAGTTAACCAACTGGTTGTTTCAATCAATCTAGTTGCAATCGGTGAAGCCGTCACTTTAGCTAGGCGAGCGGGCTTAGATACCGAAAAGGTCCTCGATATATTTTCAGGTGGTTTAGCAAATTCTGCAGCACTTGAACTAAGGCGGCCTAAAATCCTCTCAGGTAACTTTGAAGCCGGTGGAAAATCTAAGTTTCTAGTTAAAGACCTTGCATTTGCTATGGAGGCAGCAAACTCAACTCACACAGAGCTTCCTATTAGCAAAATTGTTGCTCAGTTATATGCTGATTTGATTGCCTCTGGAGATGGAGATCTCGACCACAGTGCGATTATTAAAGAGATTGAAAGATTAAATATTTAGCCTTTGGCAACGATATTGAGCAGCTCTTCACCAGCGTGTAAGCGCCTCAATTGTTCTTCAATTAATGCCTTAGCCCTACTATCAAAAGCAGTTGAATTGCCCCCCACGTGTGGGGAAAGAATTAGATTCTTCGCACTCCATAGTGGATGTTTTTCAGGTAATGGCTCCGGATCTGTTACGTCCAGACCAGCAAAAATCCTTCCACTGTTTAGCTCTGAAATCAAAGCTTCTGTTTCAATAATCGCCCCACGCCCGACATTTACTAAGACGGCGCCATCTTTCATTTTTCTAAGTCTCTCTGCATTCATTAAGTGTTTACTTTCATTATTTAACGGCAAAACTAAAAATAATATATCTAGCTTTGGTAATTGACTATCTAGCTCTGAAATCTTTAATGCACCATCTTTTCCAGATCTAGAAAAGAAAGTAATTTTTACATCGTACGGCGCAAGATATCGGGCCAAAGTCTGTGCAATAGATCCAGCCCCAATAATTCCAATTGAACTGTCGTTAAATGAGGCATATCTTTTATGCTCCCAATGTCCTGCATGCTGAGCCACAGCAAAATTATAAAAACCGCGGCGAGATGAAAGTGCTAGGGCCATAGCTAATTCGGCCGTTGAAGCATCGTGGACTCCTCTGGCGTTACAAAGGGTCACTCCAGGATTTAAAAACTCTAACGCGTCATCGAATCCTGCATTGGGGACTTGAAGTATCTGCAGACGTGGCATCTTCAATGTATGTTCAAGTACCTTTCTACCTCCCATATAAGACGGGACGTAAAAAGTAATCTCAGACAGGTCGCTGGATTCGAGCGGGTGATTGTCGGGATTAAGTATGCGAAACCCAGAAGGGGCTTTTAACTCCGGCCATTGAGTCCATACCGTGTGATTTTGCGAAGGAGTCATGGCGCTAGCATATGTCACAAGGTAACATCTGCTAATACGAAGTGACTTGGTAACTTGGAGGTTAAAATGAAAGAGGCAAATTCACGGTTAAGTGCCTTGGTCGATGGATTGACCGACTGGGGAATTGAGTATTTCGTGTATGTTCCATCTTCGCACTCTGCACCAGTCATTCGAAAGTTAGATGCACTTGGCGTTCCCAATGTAATGGCAAATCGCGAAGAGGAAGCAGTTGGCATTGCTGGTGGTTTAACTTTAACTGGCAAGAAGGTTGCAATGATTCTACAAGACAATGGTTTTGGTAATGCTTTGACTGCCTTAGCAACTTTTGCGCAGTCGTATCACACTGGCTTTCCTATTTTTGCAAATACGCGAGGCGGGCTTGGCGAATATAATTCAATGATCCACTCAATTTCCGAGTCTGCACCTGACTTACTAAAAAAGCTCAACATACGTGTAGAGGAGCTGGGAATCAGTGACTCCCCAGAAGTTTGGAGATCGTCATCAAATGCTGTAGCAAAGTTAGCTGTAATACAACGCCGGCCAATTGTTATGATGTTTGAATCACTCCACCCAGGAATGGAGACAATCAAATGAAGCGCTTAGAGGCACTCACAGTTCTCAATGATGTTTTTGGTTCAGATCCACTCGTAATTACTTGTGGAGCAAGCGCACGCGAGATGGCCAGCATAGCTCGCAAAAAAACCCACCTCCCTCTTCTTGATTCGATGGGACTAACAACTTCTATTGGCCTAGGCATTGCCTTAGGTCATTCAGGTCGAGTGGGTGTCATTGATGGTGATGGTTCACTGTTAATGGGCTTCAGCATTCTTGCCACACTTAAAGCATATGCACCAAAGAATCTAATCGTTGTAGTGCTTGATAATGGCCAACATGCATCGGCAGACCAAATGTTATCTCAGGCATCAGTTGTAGACATAGCTGGAGCGGCGAAGGGCTTAGGACTTTGGGTTGCCGAGTGCGAGAATGCAAGCGATATGAAAAAGCACATCGAGGCTCGCTCTCACGCAGATTCAGTTTCAATGATTTTTGTAAAGATAGAGCATGGAAATACAGCAAACATTCCATTCTATCTTGCAGACCCAGCCAAATTGAGTTCAGATTTTGTGGAAAGCTTTTCTAGTTAATTCATTTTAACTAAGACTTTGCCAGATATTTTTGAATCTTTTGCAATATTAAAGGCTTCTAAGGCATCTTCCTTATCAAATTCATGGGTTATCACTGAAGCTATCCATTTATTTTCATGAAGCATAGTTATTGCATCAGAAATCTCATCATTAAATCTAAAAGATCCACGGAGCTGAACTTCTTTGGATACTAATGGCGCGATTGAAATAGGATGGGCTCCAGCCCCTAACATTCCTACCTGAACCACAATTCCAGCTCTTCTTACTGCAGAAATTGCAGTCGAAATCGCTGCGGGCGCCGCTGAGCATTCAAATATAACATCAAATATATTTTCTGGTATCTCTTCTTCACCAATTTGGATTACCTTTGTCGCCCCAACAGCTATGGCACGTTGCAATGCTGTGCCGAGAATATCTGTGGCAGTAATTGACTCTGCGCCCAGAATTTTTGCCGCTGCAACGACGAGTAAACCAATCGGCCCAGAACCAGAGACAAGTATCTTCTTTCCTTTTACTCCATCAGCGATATTTATGGCATGGATTGCTACGCCCAATGGCTCTGAGAGTGCAGCAGTCCGTAAATCTAAACCTTCTGGTAATACACGAATCATTGATCGTGCGGCATTGAAATACTCTGCCATCGCTCCTTGTGTGTGTGGCCAGGTCGATGCACTGCCAAGATAGTTTCCACCGGGCCATAAATGAGGCAGCGATTCAATACCCTTTTCACTTTTGCCAAAAGTTCCTGGATGTAGTGTTACTTCAGTTCCGTGTGCAAACTGTCCGGAAGGGTCATGATCTACCGTTCCGCTTAATTCATGTCCCGGAATTAAAGGCTCATTAACTACGAAGGCGCCATTAGCTCCATCGAAATAATAATGTAAATCTGATCCACAAATTCCAACGTAGGCAACCTTTATGCGTACTTGATCATCCCCTAAATCTGGATCTGAGATCTCGGTGAGTGAGCCAATTAATTTTCCATTGATAACAAAGGCTTTCATGTACTCATTCTACACATCTTATATTTTCCAAGGGTAGACTTTGCGCCATGGAAGAAGATGCGAGACTTTCTCGGCGGACTGCTGCTACCAAAGATTTATTACTCAAAGAGGTTCCAAAAGTCTCGGGGATTGTTCATATCGGGTTAGGTAATTTTCACCGAGCACATCTTGCTGTCTATACGGCCCTAGCTATGCAAGAGAGGGGTGGCAATTGGGGAATTTGTACCTACTCAATTCGCTCCGAAGGACTGACTAACTCAATGAATGACCAAGATAATCTCTATAGCATTTTGGAGATTGGTCCAGATACAGAGAGCGCAATTATCCCTGGTATTCATACAAAATCCTATGCCGGGCCTAAGGATTTACAGTCCATAATAGATCAAATAGCTAACCCAGATACAAAAATTGTCTCGCTTACAATTACCGAGGCTGGCTACTTCATTTCACAGTCAAGCCAGGGCCTAGATATTAATCATCTCGATATCCAGTCAGATCTAATATCTGAGAAATCAAAAACTATTTATGGGATATTAGCTCAAGCTCTCAAGAAGCGCGCCAAGGATCATGGGGAGCCAATTTCAATCTTAAGTTGCGACAATATTTCTAGCAACGGAACTAAATTCCGACGCCTTCTTTTGGAGTTTATTGAGCTTATGCCAGACTCTGGTTTGCTAAGCCAATACCTGAAGGAAAGTACCGCATTTCCAAATTCAATGGTAGATCGAATTGTTCCTGGCACTGAGCCGCGACATTTAGCAATGGCTAACAGCAGACTCGGATTAATAGATTCAATCCCAGTTCCCGCTGAAAAATTCACAATGTGGGCCTTGGAAGATAATTTCATTGCAGGAAGACCGGCTTGGGAGGTCGCCGGTGCAATTTTTACTAATGATGTTTCAAGCTTTGAAATTATGAAACTACGACTTCTCAATGGGTCGCACTCCCTAATCGCATATCTTGGAGCTCTCCGTGGGCATCAAACAATTCCTGAAGCTCGATTTGATACATTAATTGGCAAGGCGCTTAATCAAGCTTTATTTGCAGAGTACTTACCATCGGTAAAAATGCCCATTGGAATTATCGCTGAAGTTTATATTGATCAACTTTTTCAACGGTGGTCTAACACATTTTTAGAAGATAAAGTTTATCGAGTAGGTACCGATGGTTCCTCAAAATTACCACAGCGCATCACTGAACCTGCCTTGCTGGCCATCAGATCTGGCTCGAAGCCAAAAATGCTTGCGTTAACTGTGAGCTCTTGGCTTATGTGTATTGCCCCATTCAACGCTTTTGATTCAGGTCCAGTCGCCAAGCAGATGAGGGATCCATTTAAGGAAAAACTTCAAGAGCTCTCAACTTTATCCAATTCACCATCGGAATTTATAGATAGATTCTTCAAAGACTCTGGAGTTTTCTCAATTGAGATTGCTTCGAACCCTGTTTTTACTTCACTAGTTCGAGATTACTTCGAGGCAATTTATTCTGAAGGGATCGCTAAGGTTATTGAGAGGGAAATTTAGGCTTTCCCACAATACTTAATACCGACTTTTACTGCTTAAGTATGACCACCAAATTTATAGCGCATAGCGCTTAGAACTCGATTGGCAAACGTAGCTCCTCCCCGAGATGAAAATCGAGAAAATAGTGCAGCACTTAAAACATTAGCCGGCACACCGGCTTCAACTGCAGCTTGAACTGTCCAACGTCCTTCACCGCTGTCACTTACCTCGGCAGAATAATCCTTAAGTTCGGTATTTTCAGCAAGGGCCTCGGCAGTTAAATCTAATAACCAGGATGAGACCACACTCCCGCGTCGCCAGACTTCAGTAATTTGAGGGATATCAAGTGAATAGCTCGGGCTCATATCTTTTGCCGCTTCAAAAATTGCAAGACCCTCGGCAAATGCTGCCATCATTCCATATTCAATTCCATTGTGAATCATCTTCACAAAGTGGCCCGCACCATTTGGCCCGCAATGGAAATATCCATGTTCACTTTGTGATGGGGCACCAATTAGCCCCGGTGTTCGACTAGCTGCTTCAGTTCCTGGAGAAAGCGCTTTAAAAATAGGATCCAGTGAGGCTACAACCTCTGTTTTGCCGCCAATCATCAAACTATATCCACGCTCTAAACCATAAACACCACCACTTGTACCGACATCAACGAAGTTAATTCCTAAACGAGCCAGTTTTTCTGCATTTATTAAATCATTCTTATAATAACTATTTCCCCCATCAATAATCGTGTCGCCGGGAGATAAATATTTAGAGAGTTCCTCGATCGTCGAATCGGTAACTAATACAGGAAGCATGACCCATACCGTCCTTGGAGCAGCTAACTTTGCAACAAGATCTGCAAAATCGCTAGCTACTACTGATCCTTCACTCAACATCACATTGGCTGCATCTGTCGAGATATCGTAGACAACAGAGTTAATACCTTTTTTGGCTAATCGCCGAACGATATTTGCGCCCATTCGGCCGAGTCCAACCATTGCGAAGTTATTAGCACTCATTAGCTCTCCTCTGTAGCAACCGTAGGACGTAGTTTACTTTATCCCTATGGTGTCTTGGCGCATGGATTTGAACCTTCGAAGGCATGGGGATTTACAGTCCCCGTCTGGTTGTTCGCTGTATTACAAAGAGAATGGCCCACCTAGCCAAGATCAGGCGTGAAACCCAGTACCTCTCCATAAAATTTCATTTCTGATTCCATCGCAGTAATTATTGATGAAGCCTTTTGGAAACCATGGCCCTCGCCCTCAAATGCGTGATACTCGTGTTTAATTCCCTTCTTCATGCAGATATCTCGGAAGGCCTCAGACTGTGCTGGCGGTACGACTTTGTCATCTAAACCTTGAAAAATAATTAGTGGAGAATTCAAGCGATCAGCATGAGTTAGTGGGGAGCGCTCGGCATATAAATCTGCATCTTCGGGATATTTCCCAATCAGAGAGTCCAAATAGCGTGATTCAAAGTCATGAGTGTCCATTGCAAGTGCAGCACAATCTGCCACACCGTAATAAGAAGCACCGGCAGCAAAGTGTGAGCTATTCACTAACACATTCAGAACAGTAAACCCGCCGGCAGAACCACCACGAATTAAAATCTTCTTTGCATCCACTGAACCTTCTGCGATCAACGAATCAACCACTGCAATGACATCTTCACGATCTACTATTCCCCATGTTCCACGCAGAAGGTTTCGATATTCACGGCCGTAGCCTGTTGATCCTCCGTAGTTAACATCTACCACCGATATTCCACGTGAAGTGAAGTACGAATAATTCATAGACAAAGCTGCAAAACAGTGCGCAGTAGGCCCACCATGGACTACGACCATGAGCGGTGTTTTTTCTGATGGTTCAATTTCTGGGTGACTAGCGGGATGCAAAATTGCGTAGACTTTGCGGCCATCTGCTCGTGTGGCAGTAATTTCGTACGGTCTTGGAAAATACTTTGCCTCAATGGGTGGCTTTGTCGAAAAGATTGTTGTATTTTTCAAAGTCTTTAAATCAACTTCAATCAATTTAGATATTACGGTTGCGCTACCGCCAAATGCGTAAGCCTTACCGTTTCCTATGGCGATGGTTGGTTCAAAATTCGTCAGCGAGGATTCGATTTCAACCGACGTTCCTGTAGCTGGATCCACGATAACTAAGGTGCGCGCATCAACAGGGCCACATGCTGAAAGGATTCTTCCATCGGCTAATACTTGAATGAATCGGAAACCTAACCACCAGAGCGGAAACCCCCATTCACTTTGGTCTTTTATTATTTGGCGCTTATTCCCAGCGCTATCAAGACACCACAAGTTCCACCAGCCAGTCTGATCACTAATGTAATAAAGCGCTCCATCTTTGCTCCACTCCGGCCCAAGACATGACTCATCAAAGCTTCCGGCAACAACTTTTGCGTTGCTCAGGTTTCTGTTTGATACATCTGCAATTTTAATTTCAGTGCCATCCCACGGCATCTGCGGATGTTCCCAACAGACCCAAGCAAGTTGTGAACCATCTAAGGAAAGTCGCAAGTGTGCGTAGAAATGTGAAGTTGAATCCAAAACCCGAATTTCTTTATCACTCACCGCAACCAAGGCTCGAGTTACAACCCCTGCCACATGTTTTTCTCTTACGCACCAGATTTCACTATCAACATAAATCATCTCTGCATATCGATGAATTTCATCTTCGGGAACGATTGGTGTTACCGGCTTTGGTTCGCCACCAACTTCGGTTACATAAATACGTTGATCGCTCTTGTTAACAAAATAGAGCAAACTCTTTCCGTTTTGAACTACGCCGAGCCAACTTAAACCACCGTACTCATGGACTTGAGTTGATGCATTCCAAGGAGCTTTTAGAAGGTCCCCGTGCTGACGGCTCACGATAAGAGTTCTACCTTCTTCGGAAGGGCGCATTTCATCCCACCACACATCATCGCCAACTACTTGCGGCCACATATTTGAATTACCGGATTGAGCAAGCATTTCGGCGGTTAGCGGTGAAGGCCATGATCCAGGTTTAAGTTGAGATTTCATTCGACAAGGCTTTCACTGTAAGGAGTGATTAGCAATGGAGATTTCACTGGTGGCGGGTGAAGGATTTGAACCTTCGAAGGCAGAGCCGGGGGATTTACAGTCCCCTCCCATTGGCCGCTCGGGCAACCCGCCAAGGTCGAACAAGTAGTGCGGCAATTATGGATAGTG
>Ga0114969_10000242_pt1 | contig 45969 bp, 59 predicted proteins | sample M_130807_MF_Meta_FD_87316 | JGI IMG/M metagenome (GOLD analysis project Ga0114969, IMG submission 87316) | Freshwater microbial communities from Lake Montjoie, Canada to study carbon cycling - M_130807_MF_MetaG | ecosystem: Environmental > Aquatic > Freshwater > Lake | place: Lake Montjoie... | reverse complement strand
CTTCCCTTCCTCAATCGTCCCCCCTCCATCCCGCACCCGAATGAAGTCATGAAGCTGCTTCGCCACATCTGGCTCTACGTTCGCCAGCCAATCAGCCAGCGGCACCTTCACATCCAGCCCAGAGGCTTCCGCTGCATCTAGCTTGAACTGAAGGTCCGGTACCCAACCAAGGATGCCATCATCCACCTCCGGTAGCTTCTCGCCATAGAGCTTGCGAACCGCGTCAGGGGAAATGCCGATCTCGCGATTGCCTACTTGCTGACGAGCAAAGTCGGCATAAAGGTCAGGGCTTCGCTCACGTGTAGATGAGGCTGTTGATTCCTTCAGCGCCTCTTGTAGGCTGTCCCCATCTGCCTTCGCCTGCTCAGCCTTAATTCCATCCGTTATCGGATCAAGACCAACAGGAATATCCTTTCCCGAATCCACATATGGCTTCACCTTGCCAAAGGCTGCACCCATGAAGCCGCCTAGCAACATGCTAATAGCAAAGCGTTCTTCATCAAAGGTATATTCGGCCGTCGGATCATACAGCATCCGCTGAACAATCTTAGACGAAGCCTCTTGGCCTTCGCCAATCACGCCCATGAGTCCAGCCATCTGCAAGGCTTGAATGGCACGATTGACTGTCCAACTGCCTATGCCCTTGACAGCAATGCCACCCTGTTGCAAGACGTGAATAGGCAACACGCCGAACACAGTGCCAACAGTAAAGCCTGCTGTATAGGCCGTGCCCTTTGTGTTCTCCGACGCACCTGCGAGGTCCGCCTGTTCCTCAAACTGGTTCGCCATAGAAAAAGCTTGTTGAAGGCCTGCACCCGGTAGGCCACCAGCCACAGCCGCAGCAAGGGCGGGTACCATACCACCAACCGCTTGCCCAAACTTGCCAGTGAAGGTATTGGCCGAGGCCTCAAGGGCCATCGCTTCATCTTCGCCAACCGCCTCCAGCATCTTCTGCTTGCCGATGGTCTTGAACCGATCGGTGAAACCCTTCGGCCCGCCCATACCTTCGATTGTCGAACCTAGCGAATCCTCGATCCCGCGTGAGATAGAGAAGGCTAAGCGACGAGCAAATGGTAGCTCTTTCAGTCCAGAGATTTTCTCTGAGGCAACATCCAGCTGCGCGTAGTCGTCGTTCGAAACCTTCGCCGCCATAGGGTTGGAGGCGATGTAGCTGCGGAGGTATTCGTTGTTGGTCAGGAGCGACGAAGTCAGCGCCGTCTTATGCTGTTGCTCAAAGTTCTCCTGATCGCCAGAGATCACTGGTGCAGGAACACCAGTCGCCCGCGATAGCTGAACCGCTCGCGCAGCCTTCTCCGGATCAGCCTCAAGGCCGCCAACTGCCGTCCCCATAACCCTTCGACGTTCGTTGGCAATGAAGTCAACCGGGTTAAACTCGCCGTCATCATAATCTAGATTGCTCATGGGGCCTTGCCTTGATCCTTAGGAGCCTTAGGCTGCTTCTTGTAGAACTTCAGATACTGCATCCGAACGTAGGCCTTATAGACCTCTTGCTCCGTCGGCTCATAACCCATCTGTGCTTGCACGTCGGCTTTGATACGAGTGGAGAATGCTTCCGGCACGGTCTGAGTGTAGAACGGAACCTTGCTATCCCATAGCCAACCCTTCTCGGTGCGTTGGCGAATGACCGAAGGACCGATCTCATTAGCGATAGTCTTCGCATCAGGCGGCTTGTTGCCGTGGTCCTCCATCCAGACTTCGATAGCCGACTGAAGGGCCCCAGTGTAGTGATCGTAGTCTTCCTTGTTATCTGGGCTAGTTGTGCGTGCGTAGATACCAAGCGCCTGTAGTTCAGCCCCACGCGCGTTACGAAGAACACCAAGAGCCTTCGACACCCTTGGATCAGTCGATGGATTCGCCTTCAGCTTCGCCTGCTTGTTCATTAAGCTGATCATATCGCCCTTAGAGAGAGGCTCCTTAGTCACATCGGTATTGAGGAAGGCCTCCACGTCGTTGTGCGAAAGACCATTGAGCCTGATCATTGCAGACTCCTTCGTCTGCAGGTCCCGGGCGTTGTTGAATCCGTTGATGGTCCCTTGGAGGTCTAGGGTCTTCGACTTCGGCAGAGCGTCAATCGCCGCTGCAACCTTCGGGTCAGCCCTTAGCTGCTGCACCGTCGTTCCGCCAAAGGTCTGAATCCCGCCCTTGACTGTTTCCATATTGGTCAGTTCCTGCTGACGCTCCACATACTTGGCATTGTTATAGTGGCCCTTGAAGGCCGAGACGGCATGCTGTTCTAGGATCGGGTCCTTAGGCGCCACAGCCTTCGCCTTCTTCCGGACCTCTGCCTCCATGTCCTCGAAGGACTTCCCGGGCTTGTCATCGGTGCCCTTACCCGCATTATAGACTTCATTGGCGATGTTCGCCGCGCCTACAGCCCGCCCAGACGAGGTCACAATGGCATCCAACTTTATTCGATCCGGGTCAAGCAACTCAGTTGAATGTCTATCCAACATCTCCTTGGCTTCGAAAGGCGAAGTCTGACTAAGGCCTTTGATTTTATTGTACCATTGATTACTTATAGCAGCTGCAACCAATAGCTTTCCTTGTGGTGACTCGGGCGGCTTTCCTTCAGCAAGTGCAACCTGTACTGCGTTCGCCTTCGTCCGTTGGAGCTTCTGTTCGAACAATGCTTCATCGCCCGGAGAGTCAGAGACTGCCTTGGCATCAAGCTCCATCTGGGCCTGAGCAGTGCCGATGACATACTTCTTCTGCGCCGCCGCTGCATGCCCAGCCCCATTGAAGATGCTCCGACCCATTGTTGACAGGCTCTGCGAGTCATACATCTTCTTAACCATGTCATTCGGCAACGATTCGCGAATCCGTTCCCTCTCGGCCTTGAGATCAGCCGAGTACTTCGGATAGGCCTTGACAGCATCCTGTCCTTGCAGCGCACCAAACTGCGCATGCAAATCGCCCGCCGAGATCATGTAGTCTGAGTCTGCCTGCTTCGCCTTAGTATCGTTGTCAAGTTGCTGGAGCGCAACCGCCCGCTTGAACATCTCATCGCCAACGCCTGAGATCGCGTGGCCAATTTGACCTAAGGCCGCTGCACTGGCGCCGCCAAAGGCAGCCGCTGGTGCGTCAACGTGAACGCCGCCAACAGGATTGATCTGCTGCTGAACCTGCGGAACAGGGCTGTAAGGAACCTGAGGCATCAACTCTCCGCCATGTTAGGATTGTTGTAGGAAGTAGCATAGGGATTGGTGTTCTTGCCAGAGGTAAGCAACCCAACCGACTTCGCCTCTGTCCACTTGCCTGCAACCGATCCAGCGCCTGAGACAAGCGACGCCATCATCGCCAGATTGCCGGCCTTCTTCGCATCACTCGAGGCCCGAGAGTACATCTCCGCCTGTGTCTTTGCTGTTTCGCTAGCGACCTCGAAGCCATAGGCCTTCCGGGCCGTGTCAGTGTTGATGGTATCGGTATCCATCCGGGTAATCATCTTCTGGCTCTCGCGGACATTGACAGACGAATCCGAATCAAGGCGGACCCCGCTTGCTGCCTGCGCTACCTTGATATTCCCTGCATCTGCCCTTGCCTTCATCCCATACTGAACTGCGGCCTTGCCTCCGGCTTGAAGAGCCCAATCGCGGTTCTGCAAGGCCAGTTTGGAGTTCATCCCAGCCACCTGCGATTGGTAGCCGTAGGCCGACGCTGTTGCATCAGCCGATCGCTTCGCAGCAATCCCCGATAGGATCGACCCACCTGCCGCTAAGGCAATACTAGCCCCTGCCATTTTGCTTCCTTATCTCAAAGGGGATATGGGTCGCGGTGGGTTCCCCAAAGACTGCCCCCAGCCACTTAAGCCAAACCTGCGCCCGCTCGTCTTCGATTCGACAATCACCAACTATCGTTGGGTAAATCTCTAGCATGTCCCGAACTACCATTTGCGAATTCCGCACAAAGGTGAAGACATGTTCTCGCAGCTTGTCAGTTGTCTGAAGCCAAAGGTAGGCTGTGTCAGAGATCAAGCTCGGCGGGATCAAGCCACAGAAGCCAAGCACATCTTCCCCCTCCATCCCCACCCACAGATTCGAGCAGCTGCGGGTGAAGCGCATAATGATCTGCTTCTCATTATCCTCCATAGGACCACAGGCGCCGGAGTAAATCAAGTGTTCAATTTCGGCCTTGGAGACATGCGCGATCGACTTCACTTCGGTGTGTCTCCGACTGAGAGTTCTGGGAACACGCCAAGGATTGTAGCAGGGTAGGGGTAGGGTTGTTCGATGTAGATTTGACCCGGGATGTTGTAGGTCGGGTCAAGCAAGACATAGGCATTGCCATTAACAAGGTCAGTGACCCGTTGATCTGATCCAAGGCCAGTGAGCATGCCTGAGACTTGGCCACGAACAAGGTCCTTGATCGGGACCAATGTAGAAGTGGCGGTGGCGCCTGCCTTGAGGCCAAGCGTTGCTGCAATCTTGAGCATGATCCCCGGAATCTTCTTGGTCTTCGATTGGATCGTCGGCGGGCCTGTGTCGATCGGCAGGGTCTGAAGCTGCGGTGTTGGGATCGCCAAGCCAACAGTGACCTTGGACGCTGGGGTGGTTAGGGTGAAGACACCCGTGGCTGGCATCACGAAGTTCGGAATGATGATTCCATCCGCAAGGCCTGTGCAGGTTTGGCCAACCAGATACTCGCCACCGGAGAAGGTCGTGGCAGGCGATCCGTTATACTGAAGGCCGCAATCGACCGTCCAATAGTCCTTGACCAACAGCGTGGTCGCGCGCTCGGGGAAGTATTCGATATACTTCACCGTCTGCGCATTGATCGTGCGCTGAACAACAGTATAGACGTAGTTGTTGTAGCCGACCGAAGCCGGTTCAACAATCGTCGCTACTGACTTGAAGTACCCAAGCGTGTCGTGGTGTGCCCAAGCGGTGAACTCCTGTTCCTTAATGAAGGTTAGGCTGAGCATAACCCCGTCATTACGCACAGCCCAGACAAGCTTGTAGGGTTCTTCGGCCCATGCCCACTCGAGCAGCTGATAGCCGAAGAAGAGATGGGAGGAGATGACGGAGATGTCAGTACCGGTAAATACGTTGGCGTAGAAGTTGTAGCTCGAGTCTCGGACCGATGAACCCTTCGACTGGACATAGAGGATGTCATAGTTGACGACGATCGGTGGCATGTCATTGCAACCGAGGAAGCTTTGGGCATTGGAGGTGATCGACGCAGGAGTAATACCCGCACCAAGCGATCCGCCGTTGATCAAGAAGCTGGCGCCGTCAGTAAGAACGATCAAACCACCCGGCTGCGGAACCATCGCCTTGATGTTGTTCAGCTGCCCATTGACAAGCGCGGCTGTAATTGCGTCATCGCTCTGTGATGGAGTCGAGACGTTAAAGTTGAAGTATTGCCCCGGCTCAGAGAAGTAAATCGTCTCGGGGTGGTTAAGCGACGCTGCAAGGGCCAACCGTTGTTGGAAGAAAGCTGGGACCGTCGGGAAGCCGCCTGAGGATGGGCCAAGGGTAGAGGTCGCTGTGGCAGCGCCGGCGGAGAAGGTAACAGTCGGGGCCACAAGATAGCCAAGGCCTTTGTTCACAATCGTGATTGAGGTCACTGACCAAGTCAGGTTGAAGGTCGCACCTGTACCTGCGCCAGAGGAGGAGACCTGAGCGTTGGGGTTCGCTGGGATCGTTGTGACAGAGCCAACGTTGGTGATTGAGGCGGCGGTAACTGCGCCTATCGCTACGTTAGTAACGGTTAGGATCACCCCGTTGGCAAGAGTGATGGTGTCGTTGATAGCGTAGCTCGCACCACCTGCTGCGATTGAGGAGATAGTCGCCGCTCCAAGAACTGGAACGCCGGTAGCCGTTGTGCCGCCAGCAGGGGCTGCGCTGAAGGTGACTGTAGGGGCGGTGGTGTAGGAACCAGCGGCAGTAATGGTTGTGGCTGCAACCTGTGAGCCGACACCGAAGGGGTTCGCTGAGGTTGGCGGGGGTTGGGAGAAATCGCCTGCGATGTTTGAATCAACAAGGCTGGTGCCAACGACGTTGCCACAGAAGCCATAGGGGACGCCGGTTGGCACTGGGGCGTTGTAAACAACATCGGCCTTGTAGACGTTGTAGCTCGCAGCGCCTGCCACAGGCGACCAAGAAATTGTGTTGGAGCCTGCGACGGTTCGTAGATCGGTCTTTGACAAGAGTGTTGCTCGAGAGGAGACAAGACTCTCCTGCCCTGTGCCATCCACGGCTGTGACGATGTAGGAGTAGTTAACCGAGCCTGCGGCCAAGGTTGTGGTAGCAGCTACACCTGATGGCGCTGAGACTGTTGTACCAAAGGTAATCGCCGTAATGGTCCAGCTAGCAGCCGATGCGTAGGTCAGGATGCGGGCTGAATAGGTTGGGTGGCAGATGATAAGCGAATTGACGTTCTGAACGAACTTCAACAAGGCCAGATCGGCTGCTGCATAAGGCGAAGCGATCGTGTAGATTCGCTGAACCGTTCCGCCAGAAGTCCATATGCCGAAGGCCGAGGAGTCAACAGGATTGCCGAAGAGATCGTAGATGGTGATGGTACCGGCTGTGCAGGTGTGGACAATAAAGTACTTGCCATTAAGCTCCGTCATACCATTCATGCCGGTGACATAGACCCAATCAATGTCGCCGGTTGTGTAGGTGTTAGCAACGGTCAAGACACAAGGGTTGGCATTGGTGGCGCCAGTGATGTTCAGCGCTGACTCTAAGACCGGCGCACCGTTCTTGTGGAAACGGATATAGAGATCGCCAAACTCCAGCACATAGCCGATTGGGAAGCTGGCTTGGAAAGGGATTAGGCGGATCGCTGTGGAGTCTTTATAGCCGCGGATGATGTACTTCGTTCCACCACGCGTTGATGCCCCACCTCGGTAATCAACATAGAAGTTCCGCAACAGCGCTGCACCTGAGTGATACTTCTCAATATCCACCCGCGCGTAGAGCGAAGGACTCCACTCGCCGCTATTAAATGAGGCTTGGACAACCGGCTCAGCCATTTCAGGCTACCTTTACAAACTGGGCCACAACGACCCCCAGTCAAAGCTGCCCCAAGGGTTCGAATACCCGCCGCTGCCAAGGTTGCCTCTGATCCTGATCCAATCGGGCGTTACATCGTTCTGGGTGAAGCCTTCATTGGCATCGATGGATCGCGCGCGTTCGATCATGGCATTGGCACGCGCGATAAGGTTGTTGCCAAAGCCAATGTCATCACGGAGCGCTGACTGAAGCCCGGCCCCTAGCACATCCACCCATGCCTCTTGGAAGAGTTCATCCATAGCGTTTGGGTCGGTGATCTCGCGGCAGTAGGCGAGGGTGGCGAATTCCTGATTGGTCAAGATGACCCGTTGTGCAAAGGTCGCAAGGGCCACAGCCGAGACAGTAAGGGTGGCGCCTGTGCCAACACCAGTTGTCTCCGCTTGGGTCAAGGTGTAGGTCGGAACGGCAAAGAAGAATCCGGTCTTAAGAACCCAAGGGGTGGAGTAAAGGGAGTAGGTGAGGATGCCGCCGGAGCCATTGATCGTAAGGACCTGAATCTGCACAAAGCCAGCTGGGAGGTTTGTAGTAACAGCACCGATCCCGCCAAGGGTGACGACCTCACCAACCTGATAGCCAGAGCCAATTGCTACAAGCGCCGAAGCCGTAGCCTGCCGGAAGGTGTCAATCTGCACCTTGAACTTCACCGGCTGCCAAGCCCATGTCATTGGCGAGCCGCCAGTAACGGCTGTGGTGATTGGGACGCCGGAGGCAAAGCCTGTCTGCGAAGCAGGAATCACGAAGCAGGCGCGCAGGCAATCTGAAGGATAGAAGTACTCATATCCCCACGGAGGAGCAGGCTGGCCGGGTTGCCAAAGGGCCGTGGCAGCAGAAGTGTTCTCTGGCGTGCCCGGCGCCGAGGTGATGTAGAGAAGGTTGGCTGTCTTAAGTGCACAATCCCACGGAGCCATCCGAAGCAGTTGATTACGATACTTGCCGTAGATCAAATCTGCTTGGATGGCTTCGTTGGACGTTAGCGCATTCATCTCAGTCGTTGTGACCGTCGTGCGGGTACCGATCACCTGCAAGGCTCGGTTGATGATAGCGGTATCCGCATCGACGTACACAGTCATGGCTTAGTGCTTTCCCTGAGTGCCGCAAGGGCCGTGGTTGGTACCACCAAGCCCGACCTTACGTTCCATATGCGAGGTCGGACCCACAGGCGGAGAGTACGGCAACGGCTTAGCTGCCTTAACCCCGCCAGAGGTTGCCCTCGGCGCCTGAGGCTGGGAAGAGTTCCGGCCGAATTGGTTGAGGATGTCTTTGGCCATTAGATTTTCCTTTCGACAGTTTCCAGAGGAACGGGATCAGTGATGGTCGGCTTCGGCTGAGGCTTGGCGTTCTGCTTCAGCGTCTCAGCCTCTTCAGCCTCACGCTGCTTTGCGGCCTCAGCCTGCTGCTTGGCAGCAATCTCATCATTCTTCTTCTTCTCAGCCAGAGTCCGTGCTTCCCGATCGGCACGAATCTCTTCGTTGAGATCGGTAAGTTCATCCATCGCCGCGCCTGAGATCGAGGTCAGCTTTGGCGAGACACTGGTGGCCTTCTCAACAACGCTGAGCAACATAGCGATTCGTTCAAAGTCGATTTCCATCTTATCGTTTTCCTTGTGAGCCAGCTTTGTGGGTCGAAGTCCCCGCCATAGGTGCTGATAGCCCACGGCCTTCGTACAACGGCAAGGACTTCGCCCGGCCGATGTTAACTTCTTTGGTCCCGATCTGAGCCACCGCCGAGACGTTGACCTTGTGTGGGATTGGCTCTTGCTTTGTCGAACCCATCATTGAACTAGACGCGCGACCTTGTTTCATCTTAACCTCCTAGTTAAAAGCCTTTGAAAGTTGCCACAGCAGCACCCATGCTGGCAGGTCCACCACCACCACTAGAGGTAGGTTGGTATGTTATGGCCGATGTAGATGCGACTACTTTATAGTCCAGTCCTAAAACAACTTGGCCGGTGTTATTGGAACTCATTATGTTGGTGAAACCAGAAGCTACGGTATATGTAGTTTGGTTGTATCCACCTTGTATGCCAAAAGCTATTTCGTTCGTCTGCGTAAGTGCAGCAGTTGTAACAGTTGGCGTACTTGTGGTCGTTACGTCTGTTGCTGTTTTATCTAAGGGCGAAGACGTGTTAATACCGGTGACTCGCGCTGCTGCTAAGTTACCACCGGCTGTACCGCTGGTGAAGGTCAGCGTAATGGTGGCTCCAGAACCCACAGCAGATGCATTAGACTTGTACCATAGTTCAACTGCAGCCGGAGTACCTGAAGCACCGCGCGCCGACACACCTAAAGAATAACTATTAGTCCCATCCGAAACTGTAGAAACAGAAGCGCCCGTACCTGTATAGTAGGACACCGCGACTATAACAAGATCGCCAGAGACTATATTAGACGTAGTCGTTAGGGTTCGTACAGTCTGGGCAGTACTCCAAATAGCAGTAGTGGCTATGCTTGCAGGCACACCAATCGCAGGGCCGATAGTTTGACCAAGCATCAATGGCTGTTGCGTCGCAGAAGGATTGGCTAAGGCACCAAGGGCAACAAAGAGACTTAAGAAGCTGAGTGCAATGGGCTTACGCATTTAGTTCGCCTGTGCTTTGCTTAAGGAGACGTAGCAGATGGAGGTGCTAACACAAGTGTAGAACAGCGCGTCGATAGCTGAGGCTGTGGTGGTGAGGACTCCTCGCGTACCGCCTGCCCAACGAAACTGGCTACACCATCCAGCAACCATCGTGCGCGAGCCAGTTCCATCTTGGACTAGCGAGATTGTGCCGGACTGGGAGGCCTTGATATTGGAGCAGGTCAAAGAGGTAGTGTTGGCTGTGAGAGTCGTGCGTGCGTTAAGGAAGGTGGAGAAGTTCCATGTCTGCGATGAGGCAAAGGTGATTGTGACTTCACTGTCGTAGATGATGTCAGAGGTGAGGACTTTGTTGGAAGTACCTGCTTCAAGATTAGCTGCGGTAGCCTTGTCAACGTTAACTGTGATCGCGCCTGAGGTTGTAACAGGCGATCCGCTTTGCGTAATGCCTGTGCCTGCGGTGATGCTGACGCTGGTGACCGTGCCTGAGCCTGCTGCTAACCAAGAGATCGTGCCCGAGCCATTGTTGGTCAACGATCCTGCTGCATTCGCTAACGTGGTCCACGTGGATGCACCGCGGTAGATGACAAGGCCCTGAGTAGAGCCAAGAATGTTGTCGAGGATTGCTGTGAGGCTGTTGCCAGAGGCAGCCGCAGTACCGCCAGAGATATTGCTGAGGATGGTCTGATTGGCAATCTGCGGCACGAAGTTGGTAAATGGAATTGCCTTTGGGGTCGCAGAAGCTACGCTAGAATTGCCACAACCATAGCCTGCTGGGAACACCCCGGTGCATTGAGCAGAGGCGCCTGAGGCAAGAGCAAGGAGAAGCCCTAAGGCTAGAAGTAGCTTCTTCATCTTAGGCTCCTTGTTCATTCCAGTTGCCGGTGTCGATGTCGGGGAGGAGGGTGAATGCGCCATAGGCGTTGGCGATTGAGATCGAAGCAAGGCCCATGATGAAACGACCGGCTGGAGCGTTGATGGTGATCGGCTGGGCTGAGGCAAAGCCGCCAATGTCAGTGATGGTCAGAGGAAGGGCAAGGAACTTCCCGGGAAGTGAGTTCGCTGGGATCACACCCTTGAAGCAATCTGGGAGATTGATAATCACCACACCATTGACAGAGACAGTGATTAAGGTAGTGTTATTAACCGGGGCATATGTCCCAGCCACAGAGATTGCCAAGACGTTATCATCTGGCGACAGCACCCATCCTACAGACGGACCCAGCCATCGGCGGACGTACTGCCGAAAGGTTCCGCTTTGATCCAAGTCCGTCTGTGAGGGCATGGGTTAGACCTTACGGCCAGAGGCAGAGAGGGCTTTGGTGGCAATCGGCTTGGGTCCACCACCGAGAATCGCCGACATCATCTCCTGATTCTGCTTCATCATCTGTGTCATCGCCGTGAGGAGTTCAGACATTCCCTCGACTTGATTGCTGGTGGTCTTCGATCGAACGTCTGCGACTTCTTCCTGAAGCTTGTTCAGCAGCTGCTCCGAATAGCTCGGGCCATTGGCCTCAAGCGATTCAATCGGGTGTCCCCACTTGCCCGCGAAGGTAGCAGAGATAGCCTTGGCCTCGTCATCGAGCGGGAGCATATCCGGAGTCGGATCGCCAACGAAGATGATGTCCTTGTCAAGACCTTTGCCTTCATGACAGACGATGATCTCAGGATCGCCATTGACAGTATCGCGATAGTTGCAATCCGCGTACTGACCCGGATCGAGCAACAGCGGAACAGGGAACTTCCGCAGCTTCGGCCGACCAGTCGTGCGGTCGATCTCTTTGTATTCCCATTCGGTACCGGGGACGTTCAGGTAGTGAGAGGCAAGAAGTTTCCAACGAGCCATGTGGCCCTCCTATTGTTGTGAGTAATAGATCATAATCTGCAACGGGCCAGTGCCAGTGGTGACTAGGCAAAGGTCCGCTGGAGCAGCGCCGCCTGCAAGGGAGATGAAGGCCGAGCCTTGGTGATCGACCTGCACACCGTTGATCGCCAAGGAGTAGACTGGGGTGATGGCTGTGCCACCAGTTCCGCAATTAGTGCCGGTGCCGTATTGGAGTTGCCAAGTGGAAGCGGCAGCGCCAGAGTTGGCGGACCAACCACAAAGGGAAATGGATTGATTGGCAATGCCTGAGACAACCTTAGTAAGGACCGTCGCTGCCTGCGAGACTTGGAAGGACTTGTTACAAGCCGGGCCTGACGGTCCCACCGCCTGCGCTGAAGCAATCGCTGGTGCAAGCAAAAGAGCTAGGAGGAGAAGAAGTCTTTTCATGCTTCACCTGTTACGAAGTTGATGGTTGAATGGGAAGATATGCGCGGCCAAACGAACTAGCATCTGCTCTTGGCGAAGGTACCCACGATAGGAAAGGAAGTCGGCGGATGCCGCGCAGAAGCCAAAGGCTATCCCAATCACTAACAACCCTACCCGCAGCGACTGCGCCAACCAGTGCAGTGAGGGGTGAGTGAAGCGGGTAGGAAATGCAGGCAAGGGCGAAGAAGGCGATGGCGCAGGGAAATAGTTTATGTTCCCCTTGGGTAAGGACGAACCCCATGACCCCGATTGGAATTGCTGCCGCGGCGCCGTACTCGAAAGCAAACTGGAGCCATTCATTGTGTGCATACTCCGGGATCATAATGCCTGCCGATGTGGCGATCCAAAGGCCAAGGTAGGAGGCAGCGCCGTGGCCGAAAGGCGTGAGGAGGTCCCAAGTGGCGAACCAGATGTTGAAGCGTTCGATGTCGGAAGAGGAAGGATGGAAGGTAATGGCAGCGAAGCCAGCCAAGGCAACACAGGCGATCACTACAGGCCGACGGACCCAGCAAGCTAAGAGACCAATGGCTGCAATGGCTAACCCTGCACGTGAGTGACTGAGAACTAAGGCCGGAGCCACTAGGGCAATATGCCACCAAAGCTTCTCTGTAGCAAGGGCCACAACCACCAGCCCGCAGATCGCGCCTAGGTTGGCTGAGTTATACATCAAGCCCGGCGGGTTCCAGTTGAGATGAAGGACTGGCTCGAAATAGAACCATTGGAAGATGCAGACGACCGATGAAACCCCAAGGCCATAGGCGAGGCCTTTCCAAAGAGCTGGGAGGGAGAGGTCCGTTGATCCTAGGCGAAAGGCCAAGGCTACAATCGACAACATCCACAAGGCCTCAATTCCATTCAAGACGTTCGTGGTCCACAAGAGCGAAGCTGCCGCGTAGCCTAGGAAGGCAAAAAGCACCCAATGGAGCGGGCCTACTTCAGCCTTGCTCCAAAGGGTCAGGGGGAGGAGACAGGAAAGCACGGCCCAACCAGTCGGCAACGTAGCGCCGGTGTAACCCGGAACAAACGCAGTCGAACTGATTAGGCCGAGCCAGAACATTAGCTTGCGCTTATGCAGGAGTAGCTGACCCGAAGGCCAGCGGCTGATGCCATGGTGACGTTGAAGCCCGCCGTGGAGACGGTCCAACCAACAGGGCTTGCGCCTGTGTTGGATGAGAACACACACCACGGAGTCGAGAGGTAGGCTCGGGCGAAGACCACCTGACACTGGGTCGCGGTGCCGCCGGTCTGGAGAGTACCAGCCGTGTCGGTACCAGCGATCGAGCGGGAAGTGCTGACGCCAGAAATAGACTGAGCCACGCCACACGAGGCACCATCGTAGGACGGCGTCGTGCTGGTGGAGTTCAGATGGCCCGGGAAGTAGACACCATTGGTGGTGTCGAAGCCAATCGGGCCTGAGCCGTCCTGCGACAGCTGAACCGATTTGGTGATGTTCTGCGCTACGACACCGCCAAGGCCAATTGCCAAGGCTGCGAGGAGCGGAAGGGCGAGACGCTTGAGGTTCATCATTCTCTCCTACAGGAACCGATACCAAGTGTTGGCTGTGGTGGAATACTCCCAGCCAGATCCTTGAGCTATCGTGCCGCCAGAGGTGCAAGAGGTCGGGTTGGTTCCGACAATCGCTACACTAGCAGGCAAGGTTGCGGTGATCGTCAGGGTGGTAACGGAACCACCCGGGCAGTTGATGATAACGCGCTGTCCTGTATAGGGAGCGGTTGGGAGGTTGACGGCCCATGTGGTGATAGCGCCAGTAGCAAGAACGCTAGAGGCGGTAGCAGCAACTTGGGTCGAGACCGTAGTGCCTGCCGCGACGAGGGTGTGGTTGGCACCTCCCCGTAGAATGTAGGCAGGCATAGCAATCTGTGAACCACCTCCCGGCAACGCCCCGAGAACAATCTCGTTGCCGGTGATGTTGAGAGTGGCTGGGACTTGGGCCCAAGCAAAGCCGGAGGCAAGTGCCCCGACTAAGCCTAGACCCAGAAGCCAGCGTTTGAGCTTGCTCACGCTGACCTCCTTAGTTCGCAACCGTGATACCGGCAGGGTATCCACCGATGATCGAGTTGTCAGTGCCTTGGTACATCTGGTCCGGACGATCGAGGACAACGCCTGCGACGATCTGACCGGCCGTCATGGTTGCGCCAGCTACGGAGTACAATAGGCGCACGAAGCGCGGAACTGCAATGCCGTCAGGCGGACGCGGGAAGTCCATGTCGAGTAGGCGAGAGCCGGCGTTCAGCGAGGCCAGAGCGTAGGCAGGCGAGGACCACCAAGTGCTGAAGGCAGCCGGTGCACCGGTGCCATCATCAACCGCACCCTGCAAGGCAACAGCCAACGTGCCGGCGCCGCCAGAGGTGAAGGTCGTGGTGACCTGCACAAGGAGCTTCAGCGCCGGGTCATCACCGACACCCATATCGCGGGCGCCACCGCCAGCCGAGGACGCCGGAATACCAGAGGTGATTCCGTAGTCGAGCGTGTTGGTAGAGGCGTAAGTGCCAACCACCTGCGCGAGATTGCGCGGGGCAGAAGGCAGATCGAACATTTGGAATGCGTCAAGAATCATCTGATCGACTCCCTTAGACCAACGCGGTCTCATTGTTGAGGATAGCATCGCAAGTACGGATTGGGATGCCGCGGAAGGTGGTGACGACCTCGCCGTTGAACTCTTCAAGACGGAGCAAGACGTTAGTCTTATTCATGGCCTGAAGGTCAAGGTAGGTTCGGATCACGCGGTTGCAGTAGATAACCGTGCGGCCCATGTCAGCCCGGATTTCGGGAGTGTCCGAAGTCTGGATAGCGGTGGCGCCTGCGGGAGCAGTCGGGAGTTTGTAGAGACCGCGGACGATCAGGTTGATCAGGTTCGCAGCGGAGACGCCGGTCAACTGGGTGATGTCGATGTTCGCAACGCGGACGCAATAGCGCCAGTCGCGTGAGACAAGACCGATCTCCCACTTGAAGTGATCGCGGTAGGCTTGGTAGGTGTTGCCTGCCGAATCCTGTACCGGCCACTCGCCCATGTCCCGATGCTGGAGGCCCGTGATCTTGCCCTTGGGGAAGGTCGCGTGCCAAGTGTCAGCACCCCAGACGACGATGTAGAGGGAAGTGTTCGTCGAGCCTGTACCGCCTGCGTTGAGGACGTTGTTGGCGGTCTGGGAAGCAGTCGTAGACAGGGTCGAGTAGCGAGGGGCAAAGCCGGTGAAGCGTTCCGGGTTCACACCTTGGTTGCCGTAGATTAGCGTCGAAGCAACCTGCTGCGACATACCTTCGAGGAAGGCGCGGACTTCAGACAGGCGGAACTCAGCGGTGTTGCCGTTGAGGTCAGCGATGTCCTTGTCGATCACCGAGTAGGTTTCGAGGTTGCCACAGGTGTCGACGATCTGCGCGGTGGTCGACTTGGCATTCGGAACGCCTTGGTTCAGAAGGCGCCAAGTGGCCTGAGGGAGGCCGGTACGGACGGTGGTCTTATGTCCGGTTGGGAGGTTGCCTTCGACGACCAGCATGTCATCGAGGATTTCATTCGTCTGGGAAAGGAGTTCGATGATCATCGCAGTGCGATAGTCGTCGTCCATCCTTTTCGCCCAGTCGGCGTAAGTCAGGGCAGTTGAGCCAACAATGGCCATTGGTTAATCTCCAGAGTGGGTTTGAGGGGTAGGCGTAGACCTCGTCATGCTATCTGAGCCTTAGCTGTTCGACCCACTCTGGGGTTAGCCGTTCGAGGATGGTAAATGGGGGAATAGGGCTTGTGCGCCAGTGCGGGCTTTGCCACCCGGCACACCAGCAGGGCTTACGCCACCACCGGCTACTAGCTTGCCTTCGCCAATGCGTTGGGCAAGAGCGTTGATGACTCGGATCACCGCAGGGTTATCGCCTGCGCCTGTAAGGTCCATGGCTTCAAAAAAAGCAGTCTTGGCCTCAGCTGGGACAAGGTCCAGCGCGCGACCGATGTTGGCTTTGACATCGGGGCGAAGGTCGGTGCCGTTGCCAAGGTCTTTGTCTGAAGCGGTCTTGGTGCGCCAATCAGCCCGCATGTCTTCGTAGGCCTTCATGCCTGCATCGCCTGCGGCTTTGGTTTGGGCGGCGTGGAAGTCAACGAGCTTCTGGGCTTGGTCTTGTGACAGGCCGAGTTCTTTGAACAACGGCGCAGCCGATTCGATCAGCTTGTCGTCGAGGGTAATACCCTCAGGGGCTTTGAAGGCTTCGTACTTCTCCGGGGCGCCAGTGGCGGCTTCGGTCTTGGCCTTGCCTTCTTCAGTCTTACCCTCAGCCGACTTTGACTGATCCGTAGTCGACGATGTTGTCGTATCCGCCGTCTTTGCTAACGCTGCTGGGTCCTTGATCGTCCCGCTCTCGTCCCGCACCGTCGTCTCGTTCCCCAAGGGTTGATTCGCTGTCTGCGTCTGGGATTCGGTTGTCGCTGTCTGGTTGCCTTGCTGAACGTCTGACATTGTTCTCTACCATCATTTGAATGAACTGCTCAGGGCAGTAGGTGATTACGTCGTTGAGAAGGATAAGGCCTTGATTACGCTCGCCTTCCGCAAAAGACATCGCGAGCGGGTCGGAAGAAAAGGACGTTTGGAAGACATGGGCAGCTTCGAGCTTTGACCACAGATATGCGCGGCCCTGCGGAGTCGCAGCCAGCTTCGCAACAACTTCCCCACGCTCACGGGCTTCACGCTCTGCGAGCTTCTCTTGGGCACGAATGGATTTACGATCTGCTGCATTGGCCATTAGCGCCACGGTCTGTGTACTAGAATAGATGTTTTACCTATAGTTGGTTTCGGCTTCCAATGACCATATCGATGACACAACTTGATATTGAATCGGATATTGCCAATTGAAATAAGCCATCCATAATGGTTTGATAGTTTGGATATTTTCATATCAACCTCCGGTCAGTGCGTCAAGGGCACTGCCTCCGCCTGAGACGGGGGTTGCTGCGAGGTTCTTAGCGGAGGCCGCGTACTTCTGAGCAGCATCAGCCTGCTGCGCCATCTGTGCCTGCTGCTCTGCCTGCGCTCGTTCTTCCCGAATCGCTGCCACGGCCTCGAGACTCCTAATCATTCTAGGATCATTTGACAACAGAGAAGAGTACTTGTCAAGCGCGAAATCTGTATCGAGGTTGTCCATGATCTCGGGCTTGACCCCGACGAGGTTGCCTGCAAGGCCTAGAACACGTTCGATGCTTGCAGCCTGCGCTGCGTCTTGGGCCTGCGCCAGCATTGAGACGAACTCGATCTCCATGTTCTTGCCAGCAATCTCTTCTGGCGGATCGGGGAAGATGCCAGCGCGGGACATGATGCCGAAGATGCGTTCGACTGCGACCTTTAGGCCCTCGTTGTCGATGCGTTCGAGCACCGGCCCAAGCATGACCATGGACTCTGCCTTGCGCATGGACCATTCAACCGCAGTGATGTTGGAACGGGTTTCGAATTGCGAAGCAGTCTGGAACAGGTCGTTGAAGAAGACCTTGCGTAGGCGCCCACGGACCTCCTCGAGATCGGCTGTGATCTCGTTGATGGGGAACTTGGTATCGTAGATTGATGAGATGCCGGGCTTGCCTGAGGAGGTGTAGCCGGTTACGAAGGACATGCCGCCGGGAAGGAGGGAGACTGGTTGGTTCTTCAGCTGAACGTCGGCAACCAAGGGAGGGTTGACCATCTTGTCGATCGCTTGGGCCTTGCGCCGGGTTTCGAGTTGGAGTTGCTTCTGATCCGGTAGGCCGTCCATTGCTGGGCTGCGCCCGTAGGGATCGTTAGAGACAATGTCCCAGCGGACGGTCATGTGGGGTTGTTCGTGGAAGCCGCGTTTGCGCAACAAGGCAGGAGCCAACGGCGCGCCTGCTTGGGGACTAGTCGAACCACCCCATTCCCAGAAGCATTCCCGGAAGGCGAAGGAAGCGTCGATGCCGAAGTCTCGCCCATCGTTGTTGGGTTCGATCGCGTGGGCGACGATGATCTCGCGAGTGAGGTTGGTGCCGGGAGAGCCAGCGGAGCCGAGCTTGTCGTAGAGTTGCTTCACAACCGCTGAGCAGTTCTCGTAGCCGAACTCGTCGACCACAGCCGCAACAGTCATGGTGAACTCACGATAGAGAACCGTCGGCCGGTACTTGCCATCGATGTCGACGTAGTACTCGCCTGCGCAGGGGTTGTAGCAGTTGATGACGTTCTCAAAGTCCTCATAGATGATCGTCACGGCTGTGCCGAAGATCACGAGGTCGTAGTAGAACTGCGCGATGGAGTTGTAGAAGTTCGACTCCTGAAGCACTAAGCGGAATAGTCTCTCACACTCAGCGAGCCAGAGGCTGACTGGGGTGGTGAGGGTCGAGTCGAGGCGGCCGATCTTGAACTTGAACCAAGGTTGGGTAGGAGAGGACTTGCCTGACATAAGGCCAGCGGCTAGGTTACGCGCGGCGAAGACGCCTGAGGAGTCAAGGATGTGCTGGTTGATCGGGCTGCCACGGCCCTGTTGGTTGGGAGTGATGACCCACTTGTAACGGCGAGGCAAAAAGTACTCAGCCAACTCACGCCAGTGGGTCCAGAAGGAATAGCGATTGGTTCGCATCCCAAGCAGCCGACCCATTGCGAAGGTGCGGAACTTCGTATCGCTGGTGGAGTTGAAGGGCATTATGAGGTCAAGTCCTCTGGCTTCGGTTCTGGCTTCTTGCGCTTACGGATCATTATAAGATCACTGCCTTTGCCAAAGGCGAAAGCTTCCTTGTCCTCTGGAACGGTCTTTAAGAACTCTTCGTCCGTTCGGCCTTTACGTGCCTCAGCCCGTTCCCAAGTCTCGTTGTATTCCTCAAGCGACATACCAACTTCGTCTAAGGTTGGGATTTTAGGTTTGGCTGGCTCAGCTTGAGCAGTTTGTAGTTTTCCTTCTGCGTGAAGCATCGCTGCCGACATAGCGAGATAGGTTGGGTCTACTGGCGGAGCCTGCGGGACCGTTGGTCGCTGTGGCATCGCCACTACGTTGGAAGGGACACGCATTGGTTAGGCTCCTAAGAGGGTCTTGCCGGACGATGATCCACCACCCCGAAGGCCCGTAGCTGCGGCTCCGCCTGCTACGCCAGAGAGGAAGGAGGACTGGACGCCCCGGCCAGAGGGCTTAGAGGCAGGAAGCTTGCCGGGCTGGGAAGTGGTTGTGTCAATGTTAATGTTAGGAGCGCCATTGGCTGCGCCTGACATGGTGGTCCCGCGATCAATAGCTTTCATTGTTGGGTCTATTACTCCGCGTGAAAGCGCTGAGCTAAGTGGTGCAATCGCATGTGTAGCGGCAGTACCTGCCATGCCTACAACTGAATTGATGGCATTACCGACTGCGTCAAGAGGTTTGGTCATAACTACGCCACCATTCGTTTGGGGTCAAAGGGATTGTATTCGAACTCAACTATTGGCTTCGGCGGGTGATCACCGCCTGCTCGATCGTGGGCCTCAAGGGCGTGAGCGAAGGTCAGGACGAACGCGTCGATGTCATCAAGGCCAACTTCGTCTAGCTCAGGGGAGACTTTGATCAGGTCTTCCTTTGAGAGCAGCTGGACTTCGTCTTTCTTATTCAAGACATACTTGATGCCTTTGAATTGGCGAATCAGGTTCGGGTCGTTGGGGATCGCGCCTGTCTTGAGCCACGCGCGCGCTGCACCGTACATACCGGAGCGCTTGTTGAAGTAGCGTTCGCCAGCGGAGCCGAAGACAGTGTGGGGAGTGTCATCGCGAGAGCCGAATAGGACTTCATAGCAGAAGAGTTGCTTCTGCCGAACGTTGTCAACCACGCCACCACCTACGCCGCCACCGTCGATCATTATGCCATCTGGGCGAAGCACTGTGTGACACTCAAAGACCTTCTCAGCCAGCGCGACCGTTGATAGGCCTTGATAGCGTTGACGCTCGATGGTCCGTGCATCACGACCTTTGCGGGGAAATAGCACACTCGAATTCTTTCCGTAGCGGGCAACGTCAACACCAAGAGCAAGAGGATCGGAAAGATTGCAATTAGCTTCGCGGGTAGCGGCCTCATCGACTTCCTCCGCATTGAAGAACTCCATCTCGCCTTGGCGTGGAAACTCACCCTTGACACGGATGCGGACGAAGTCACTGTCGTCCCCATAGGTCTCGACCCAACGGGCGATCTGGGTCTTGTTGGTGAAGGAGACTTCGCGAGAGTCGATGGAGGCGCTGTTCCAGTACTTGCTGAACTGACCGCCAGAGAAGGACTCTCGGAACCGACCGGTATTGCGCGTTGGGTTGCCAAACATCACCCAGACGATTTCGGTATCAGCGTCAGTGAGGGCGCCTTCGGCCACTTCGTGAATCACGTCGGGGATGGCTGAGGCTTCGTCCATCACGAGTAGGAGGCGCTTGCCTTGGTTGTGAAGGCCCGCGAAGGCTTCGGTGTTCTTCTCGCTCCAAGGGACTTGATCGATGCGCCAAGTGCGTTCGCGGTTGGCGTCTTTGGAGAGCAGGGCCGTGGCTGTGAGGTAGAAGAAGTCCCGACCGATGAAGAGGTTGAACCACTTACCAAGCTCGGCCCAGGTTTTGGTCTTCAGCTGGGTTTCAGTGTTGGCGGTGACGACCCCGCGGGTGTCTGGGGCTGTGGTAAAGGCCCAGAGGATGATCCAGCTAACACAGGCGGACTTGCCGATGCCGTGGCCGGAAGCGCGGCAAATTTGGATTGCTTCGTTCGGCGTTAGCAGGCCCACGCGGATGAGGCCGAGGACTTCAATCTGCCAAGCCTCAGGGCCTTCCCATTTCGCTAGGGTGGTCCCTGCTTCGCCCCAAGGGAACGCACCAAGGACAAAGGCGAGGGGATCGCCCTTGACGGAGGCCAGCCATTCGGTTAGGCGCTCCTCGTCTGTCAAGGCCTAAGCTCTCCTGCGGAGCGGCGGTGATAAGGCCTGTGGGGCCAACGCGGAGCGGGAGGCTTCAACGCGCGGGAGGCTCCCCACAGGATTCGACTGGGATGCGGCGCCCGTCGAATTGGAACGCGAGACGTCGATGATCTTGCCGCTGCGGGCGATGGCGCCTTCGAGGCGAGCGGCGAAGTCGAGGTTGATGTTGACGGTGGATTCACGCTTCTTGCCATAGCCAAGGCGGTCGGCTCCGTCGCGGGCGATTGCGAGGGCCTTGGATACAGGAAGGAGCTCGCCGACCTCGTCAAGGGCGTCGATCTGATCGGAGATGTGACGCTCGGCTGCGACCATGTTCTTAAACAGGAGCGAGTGGTACTCGTCGGCAGAGGCGATGAAGGCGTCGTCGAGCTTGCCCTTGTAGGAAGCAATCAGGTCCTTCATTGCAGGCGAGGCAGCAAGGATGGCGACGCGGTTGTAGGAATAGCCGGTGCGATCGGCAGCGTCTTGGTAGGACATGCCCATGGCCAATAGGCGCGCAACGGAATGGTGGGACTCACGCAGCTTGTCGGGGTAGGCTAAGTTCTCACGCGGGGCAGAGACAAGCAACGCAACATCCTCGCGGGTCAGGGGCCGCGGATCGCCGATGGTGAATGGTTCGCCTAGGCGTTTCGGTAGGGTCAGGAGCGAGAGCCTTTGGTTTCAGCACGGATGACTTCGTTGTTTGCCATCCAGACCTTGAGGTGATCACACTCATGAATGATGCATTGAAGGTCAGCGTCGGCAGTCAACCTTCCAGCACAACAAACCTCAGCGAGGAACTGAGTTCCCGGACGAGCCGGAACGATCATGTCCTCAAGCAGGTGGTTGGTCTTGGCTATGAAGGAAATGTCCATGGTTAGATTCTGCGATTGAATTCCAAAATGGGGCCGGGGGCGGAGCTTCGTCCTCCATTAAGCCCGAGGGTGAAGCCATTCACGGAGATCGTGGTTGGGACCGAGATGGGTCGGTTGGTCTTCAGCGATTCGTTGTAGCGCGGCTTGTAGAGGTTGATCATGCTCCGCTCAAGCTCGTCAAGCTCTTCCAAGCGACAGGTCTTCACAAAGACTTGGTCGAAGACAAAACCCTTCGCAGGGAGCCAAGTGGGGATGGTCTTGCCCTTGGCCTTGCGCTGCGCGGTGGTCCGGTGGGTGTAGATGCGAGCGTAGAGGCTGCGCGACTTCCCAACGTAGATCACAACGCCGTTCTTGACGAGGGCATAGACCCCCGCCTTCAGAATCTCGCTTACCTCGGCAAACCCCTCTAGCTTGACCTGCGCCACGGCCCAATGCTCCATCTTTCCCAAACATCCTCTCACAGCCCAAAGCCAAAGTCAAGCACAATTATTTTTGTAATAGAGGACAGAAGTACGTACAACGCCTTGCGCACACAAAATATAGCTGGCACCTCTGGCCCATGTCGCGCGCCCGGATTTTGGGCCACGGGTCGGGTGGGGTAGGGCTTTGCTAAGGTCGATGCAAGCAGCGTGCCATTCGAGCGGTAGCAGCGATGCGGTGAGCGCATAGCAGCCATGCCATTGACAGGCGACAGGCAGGCGTGCCATGTTCAGCGGGTCAGCAGGGCGATCATGCCAATGGGCTGACTGAGGAGCGAACATGAACATCCAAGCATTAGCGGGTAAGTCACAGGCGGAATTGTTGGCAATCATTGCCTCTATGCAAGCGCAGGGCGAACGCAAGCTTACGCTGAAGGTTAGCAAGCGTGGCGCGATTAGCCTCTATGGCATGGGCCGATTCCCGGTCACGCTCTATGGTGCACAATGGGATAAGGTCTTGGGCATGGCCGATGCTATCCGTGACTTCGCCAAGGCCAACGCGGCCATTCTGTCCACTGGCAAAGACGACGCACGCTTTGCGAACGTAACCGATGCTGACTAACACTCGGCTGGCGCTAGGGGTTTCACTGGCCCTTAGCGTTGCCAGCATTATCATGATAACAGTGCTCATGCTCCACCACTAACTCCCAAGGGCCAGCCTAACCGCTGGCCCTTTTGCTATTCGGGCTGGCGCTGGCCTCTGATGATCCCCTGATGAAGCCCTGATAAAGCCCTGTTGAACCCCTCATAGGCTGATAGCCCAAACCAGTCCCGTGTGTCCCCCTCGCCCTGCCTCTCCCCCGGTCTATACCCCTCTCCCCTTCCTTCCTAATTTTTTTACTTGGAAGACAGGACAGGAAGGAGAGGGACAGGCACGGGGGTCATGTTCTGGCTATGAGGCTATGAGGGCTTCATCAGGGTTTCACTAGGGCTTCATGAGGGCCACATGAGGCCGGAGCGTCAGCCGATGCAAGGCGCTTGACGCGCGGCGCACGGAGTGGTATGCAAGCGCGTTGCAACAATTGGAGACGGATATGGCATACGCAATTTTAATCGACGGGCTTGGATGGATGCTCAAGGTTCAAACCCCAAGTGGGCAATGGGTGCGGCTTGATACGCTATGCGATAGCAAGCAGCAAGCAGAAGGGCTGCTAATCACTTGGGGATATACTCTTACCACGCCCTAAGTCATTAACTAAACGTATTACACAATGGCCCTTGGCAAATAGCTGAGGGCCATTTGCGTTACAGAGCAGGCGGAGCCGCATCTCACTGGCGATTGCATCGCTCCACCGCCCGCCAATGGCCCTTCAATCGCCCTAGCAGCGTCGCCCATGCGCTGACGCAAGTGGCCTGCTGCCCATGTAGCGCAATCAAACCAAACGCACTGGCGACCGCCCCAGGGCCATTGGCGCCCGTTCGCGTTGCGTTCACTCGCCGTTCACCCTTCGTGCTGAGGCAAGAATCGTGCCAAGTGGTATGCGCTCGGCGCATGGCTGCATTGCAAACAAATCGCTTGATGCTGCACCGCAACATGTGCTAGGCTCATTGCATGGGACAACCATCACAGGAATACTTGCAACGCCTAGCTATGGTCATCATGGCTAGCCCACGCAATGATTTCAACGCTGGCTATCTCTCGGCTATCACTGAAATCTATCGGAGCACATACTCTGACAGCCCACGTTGGTTGATTGAAGCCTGTGCTTGGTACAAAGCCAGATAGCGGCCTAATGCTATCACCGGCCTTAACGCAAGGCTAGGCTCTTTGACAATGGCCCACCCCTCTCGATACCCGGTCAATACGGGCTAAGGGAATGGGCCTACATACTGCCGATAGCTTGCATCTGCCTAGGGCCATAACCTAGGAGATGCAGATGTATATCCTTATAGAGTTAGTGAACTACGCTGATTATGAGCGTGAAGAACATCATAGCCCAATGACCTTAGATGAAGTTAATGCTTCCATCAAGGCCACAGTCAATCGAGAGCAGGCGGCTACCTCTTTCGTATTCACAATCTTACCAAAGAAGTAATCTAACCGGCCCTAGACACATGCAAGCTATCAACCGTGACATTGCCTTCACCTAGGGCCAGAAAGGATATGGTCCTATGAACGCCGCAGAGTTAATCACTAAACTCCAAGCCTTACCCGATCATAGCAAGCGCGTAATAGTTCGTGGCTATGAAGGTGGCTATCATGATATAACTAAGTTTGAGTTTGTTAATCTCAGACTCAACGTGCATAAAGAATGGTACTACGGCAACCATGATGAAGCTCGTGGTGATGAAGACTTTGACGAAGTTGCTATTGAAGTATCTGCTTAATCTAACCGGCCCTAGCTGTAGGCAATGTCACACAATCTGGGATTGCAACGCCGAGCTGAGTGTAAGACCGCTGAGTGTAAGATCATTACCTTGCACCAAGCCCTCAGCTTCGCCCTGCAATCCTACATTGCAGGCAGAGCCTCAACCGATGCTCTGTCCCTAAGCCAAGCTATAGATGTCCGGTGAGTAGAGGGCAACAGCTTGAGCCGTAGTTAGTAAGAGGCTTGCCTCCCAACACTCAGTCTCACTCTGCCCCTCTGTGACCTCAGCTATCTAGGCATAATGCTTGCTTCAACCTAAGAGAGAAGCAATCATGGCTACTCTATCCATCCCAGTGACTAAAGGTAAGGCCAACGTCGAAATCGACACCGACGCCCTGCCCGATGCAGTCTACCAAGAAGCCCTCCGCTTGGGCCTCAAGGAGCTTGCTAATCGCGGCATGTCGAAGGTTACGAAGGCGGCGCACCCTGATGAAGCGGAACTGAAAGCCAAGGCGATGGAAGTCGCTCAGGCCAACGTCGAAGCTATCAAGGCTGGCAAGATCAAGTTCACTGGCCAGAAGGCAAGCAAGGTTTCGGGTGCCGTCAAGACCGAAGCTATGCGGCTTGCACGTAACTTGGTGAAGGATGCGATCAAAGCTTCCGGTGGGAAGATTTCCCACTATGAGGCTTCCGAAATCACCAAGGCTGCGAAGGAACTCCTCGAAGCTGACCAGTCCCTCCTCGTCATGGCCGAAGATAACATCAAGGCCCGCGAGACGGTTGGTAAGACCGAGAAGATCAACCTCTCGTCCATCAAGACCAGCGACAAGCTGGTTGCGAAGGCTGAGGCCAAGAAGAAGGCTGGCGCTTCTACCCTGTCCGCCACTCAGGCTGGCAAGGTGAAGACGAAGTCCAAGGGTAAGGCTCCGACTGAGGCGGCTCAGGCGTAGCTCCAGCGACGAAGCAGACTAGGCCAATAGGCAAATCTGACCTCGGCCCGGTTCAATCTCGCACAATCTAATCTGCCCTGAGTGAGCAATAGGCACCCAATACCTGTGTAAAGATTTGACAGGAGATGGAAGCCTAGGATCACTCAGGGATAATTCTTTCTTTGCAAAGGAATACCCTGCTCTAAACACGCTATCGCCAAGGGGCGTGCCTATAACCCTTGGCTTCTATGGAGTAATCCAAATGACAGACGGAAACATGGCTATCCAAGTTAGCCCCGTTCTCTCGGAGGGTGAAATGAAGTCCTTTCAGGATATGTTCGCTCGCATTGCTAACACCATCACCCAAGCCTCGGAGCTGACGGCCAAGTTCACTGACCTTAGCCATAAGGTCGATGACCTCAGCCACAGCCTTGAGGTTGCTCAGGCCCGCAACTCGAACCTCGACGAAGCCTTGCTTCGGGTTCGGACTGAGCGGGATGAACTGAGTGTTAAATTGCAGGACATGCTGCTTGAATGTGTCGATCTTCGATCAGCCTTGGCCTCTGTGGAACGAGCCAATGCAGCCAATGTCGATACGGCTCAGGCATTGTCTACACAGGCTGCAGAAGCTCGCAAAGACCGTGACGACGCTCAGTTCCAAGTCCTCACCCTTACCGAAGAACTCGATAAGGCCAAGGCTGCGCTTGCCTCGATCCATGCGGCCCTTGGCTTCACTCCATCCACTCCTACCCCTGCAGCTTTGATTGAGCCTCAGCCTACCCCCGAACCCACCCTCCGCTCCGAGCCTGTCTTTGTCGGCGAAGGCGAAGGCTTCAAGGCTGAGCCTGACAAGCCTGCTGAGTATCGCAAAGTCTATCGCGGCGACTCGGACTTCGATCAGGATCGCTGGATGAATGAGCGTGACCATACCTGTTATGGTTTTGCCAATGACTCCGAAGACTCCAAAGCTGATTGGTACAAAGTGCCGGTCTAACCTTTCCTAGCCTACCCACTCCAAGCCCCCTTGGCCTAACAGCCTTGGGGGCTTTTGCTTGTCCTCGCGCGCGTGCGAAGCCTATCAGAGTAAATAAGACTTGACATCTCGACGGTAATATGCTACAATGCTTCTATACAATCAAGACAGGTTAGCCAATGCAAACCTTCCTGCCCTATCCTGACTTCAACGACTCTGCCAAGGTCTTAGACCGTCTTCGCCTAGGTAAGCAGCGCGTCGAGGCTATGCAAATCCTTCGCACTAACCTAGGTCAGAGCGAAGGCTGGTCCCGCCACCCTGCCACCCTTATGTGGCGCGGCCACGACCAAGCCCTAGCCTCTTACCTCGTCGCTGTCTGTGACGAATGGACCTCACGGGGCTATGTAGACTCCTGTGGCTCTTGGGTTTCCACCTTCCTCGACTCCTGCCCAGATTGGGACGATGCAATGCTTCCCCCATGGCTAGGCTCTGAAGCCTTCCATGCTTCGCACCGCGCCTCACTCTTAGCCAAAGACACAAAGCACTATGGCCAGTTTGGCTGGAGCGAAGCGCCTAAGATTGAATACATTTGGCCCACAAAGGAACCTGCCTATGTCTAACTGGCGATTGATTGAAGCGGAGCTTGAGCGTGCTATGGATAGCTTAGGCTTTGAAGTATATACACTCAAGAACAACGGCGATAAGGCTGCGGGTGGTTGCCGATGTGGTGAAGCTAATAGGCTCAACGTGACAGGCTTAGCCAAAGCCTTGGCTGACCGCATGACCCTCACCGCCCGCCCTGTGCAAATCAAGGCTGACCATAAGCAGTCTATTGAGGCCCAGTCATGATCCTTTATTCCGTCCGCGCCATAGCCTCCGGCTATCTCATTGCAAAGTTTGATGAGAACTTCGACGTAGAAGCAACCTACGAAGTCTCCCCTGCCTCCTGCACCTGCCCAGCCTTTCATCGCCGCCAAACCTGCAAGCATCAGGACATCTTGGCCAAGTTCATCACCCGCGAGAAGGTCGATACCGAATGGTTCTACTGCCGCGAAGCGGATAGCTGGCATAACCCATTAGGGCTTGAGTCGATGCCGAGGGTTGACACGCCTGAAGGCATAACCGTTCTCACCTTAGATAATCCAGCAGACCTCCATAACACATTAGCAGATGTCTTTGGTGAGCCTCGGCTTGAGTCATCGCCGCCAACCCCTTCCTCTTTCCGAAGGCGCATCTAATGGCCACCCTCTCCCCTCCCGCTGCTCCACCCTTCGCGCTCCTTTGCTGGACCGACGGACACGATCTCTTCATCGAACTTCCGCTTACCCAAGGCGAAGGCTCCTACGTGGCCCGCTATCCCCTCTCTGAAGGTGGCCTTGCCAAAGCCCTCGCCCATATGGCCCGCGCGCACGAAGAGAACCCAGCGCCGAAGCCCTATCAACACCCTGCTGCCCAGCCTACCGTCAGGAAGTTCTCCAACTTCACCGAGACGCAACGAGACTTGGCGCAGGCGGTGCTACGCAAGCTGAAGATCATTGGCTCAGGAACAAACTAATGGGCTGGATCACCATTACCTCCACTGACCCTGAGCGCACCAAGCGCCTGCAAGCCTTGCTGGACGAAGGCAAGACCCAAGCCGACCTCGATCTCGAAGCCAAGCAAGGTCGTGAGTCCGCACAGACCATCGGCGATTGGGATGCGAAGCATGGTGAGGACAACAAATGACTGAGACAGCCGGCGCAGCCGGGCCCCTCCCCAAGCCAATGACCCTTGATGAAGTCATCGCCGCAGCTATGATCGAAGATTGGTACATCACTAACCTAATCAACCTTGGCCCTAACGATTGGCAAGCAAACATATCCGATGGCGAGTTCGTTGCTTCAGGAACTGGCTCTACCATTGAAGAAGCCCTATGTGCAGCTTCCGACAACGCCTACGAAGGCAACGTCGTCGGTCGCCTTGCGCACCTACCAAGTCCCAAGATCGACCTTCAGCCCTCAGGCCTCCTAGGCTCGCTGGGCTTGCTACGCAAAGCTGAACCAATCAAACGAAGGATATAGGATGCCCTCCGTCCCCACCCAAGGCGAAGCCTTCTCCAAACTCCTCCACCACATGGACGAGATGATGAACCAATGCGCCACCCTTGCCCACCTTCACCGCGCCCAAGCCAACGAAGGCAAATCCCGCGCCATTGCCGATGGCTGGATCGCCGTGGGCGAGATGATGAAGCGAATGCGGTATCAGATTGTTGAAATGGCGAAGGGGAAACTCCACTAATGCCCCTCCACTTTACCAAGAAGAATCTCGAACTCGTCATCGACTCCATCCGCGAAACCACCCGCCTTGCAGCCTTCCATGGTCTGACTTCCGAACAACGTACCATCGTGGCCGATCATCTCGCCAAGCTTCGCCTAGAACCCTCCCTCGACATCCAATTCACCATCAAAACCGACCCTAAGACTAAAGCCACTTCAATCACCTTTCTGATCTCACCCGAGGCCTTTGGGCAGAGGAGGAACTGAGTGTACGATCCAACCTCTGAACAGCAGGCGATTCTCTCCTTGGTCCGCGATACCAAATCCAACATCCTCATCAACGCCTACGCGGGCACCGGCAAGACCACAACCCTTGAGATGATCGAACGGGCCACTAAGCAAGCCCCTATCCTCTATCTCTGTTTCAACCGCCGCATCGCCGAAGAGGCCAAGGCCCGAATGCTCTCCACAACCTCCGTCAAAACCTTCAACTCCATCGGCCACACAATCTGGGCACGTTCAACCAACAAAAACCTCTCCCTCGATGCGAAGAAATCCCAGAAGCTCCTAGCCGACCTAATCAAGGCTTCCCCCAAGCACGTCCAAGAAGTCATGTGGTCCTGCTATTGGGAGGTGATCCAAGGTGTAGCCATGGCCAAAGCCCTCGGCTACATCCCCGAAGGGAAGTTCCCCAACGCACTTCGCCTGATCACGCAGTCGGCCTTCCATTCTCGCTTAGAGGAACAACCAGATGACCTCTCCTCAGACCTCATCGACGAAATACTCCTGCGCTCTATCACCGAAGCCTACGCGGGGAAGATTGACTTTAACGATCAAATATACATGCCCGCGTTGTTCGGCGGTACATACCCGCAGTTTCCTCTTACCCTTGTTGACGAAGCGCAAGACCTTAGTCCGGTTAATCACGCATTGCTTGAAAGACTGGTCAAGGATCGACGCGTTATCGCTGTGGGCGATCCGTGGCAGAATATCTATGGCTTCCGTGGCGCAGAATCAGGTGGAATGGGAAAACTCAAATCCAAATACTCCATGGTCTCCACCGACCTATCTGTATCCTTCCGTTGCCCCTCAGCCATAGTCTCTGCCGCTCGTTGGCGCGTTCCCAACTTCACCGCCTCAAAGGAGGGTGGTCATGTCGAAGTCCTCAAGAGACTGCCTCTGGCTTCGCTGGGTCCTTCTCCTACCTTCCTCTGCCGTAACAACGCGCCCCTTCTCGGAATTGCATTCCGTCTGCTATCTAGCGGAAGGTCTGTCTCAGTGGCAGGCTCAGATGTTGGACCAAAGCTTATCGCACTCATGGGGAAACTTGGCGCTGATGACATGGGACGATCCGCAACTCTCGACGCTATCGCTGAATGGGAAGCTGAGCGCGAGGACCGAGGCTCGACCACGGCGGTTGATCTCGCGGCCTGCATGCGCGTTTTCGCTTCGCACGGGGAAACTCTTGCTCAGGCTATTCTCTATGCTCAACATCTCTTCGCGCAGAAAGGCTCGGTCCAGTTCATGACCGGCCATAAGGCCAAGGGCCTAGAGTTCGACGAGGTCTACTTCCTCGATCCGCAACTCTGCCGCGACGATGAGCAGGACCTGAACCTGAAGTACGTCATCACCACGCGAAGCAAAGACAAACTCTACTTCATCGAGTCAAGGAACATCCAATGACCGCTGCGCGCGCCTACCAACCATCCCGCCCAACCCTCCGCACCCTCGCTCGCCCTCAATGCTGCTACGCCTGCGGCGCTTCGCTCTCCCCACAACTCTTCCGCGGCAATCGCCAGAAAGCCTTCGAGCTAATCCTCGCCAATCCCGGCATCAACGCTACCCAACTCACCGCCATCATCTACGCCAACGATCCCAACGGTGGCATCGCCGACACCTCCACCCTTCGCTCCATGCTCAAGCATATGAAACCAACCATACTCCACAATGGCTACGTCCTTGATTGGAAAGTTGGCCGTACCGGCGGCTACACCCTCCGGACCAATGAAAAGGCTGACGCCTAATGTCCCTCCCCACCTCCGCCAATTCCTACCTCGACTGCTTCGACTTCCTCGACAGGGCGATGGCGGATGCAGTCGGCGCACGGCGACGGGTTGATGATTATTCCTCCGCGAACTACTTCCGCATGCGCTGTCACCAAGCGCGGAAGATCAACCGCGAGGACAACGCCCAGACCTATCCGAAAGAGCATCACATGCACGGGCGGTCAGCGTACGACGAGCTTATGGTGACTCTTGCCGAGGACGACTCTGGCACCCATTGGGTCTATGCGAAGAAGACAATCATTCCCGAAGAAGACATCGAGGGCCTGAGTGGACAGGCTACCTTAGCTGCCCCTACTCCCCAGCTTCAGCTTCCTCCACCACTTCCCAACGATGATCTCCCTGACGAGTCTGTTGTTCAGGAAACACCAACCTTGAGGAGAGTGTGATGCACTTCATAGATGCACTAGGAATTGTAATTATGCTAATCGTATTCTGTGCGGTTTGGACGCACTCCTAATGCCCACCAACGCCCAATACATCACCCTCCTCCGCCCACTCTGGGCGCGTGCCGCTGAGCAAGAACTCGGCCTCGCCATCCCCACCGACAACGTCCGCAAGCTGCAAGGCCTCCTCTACGAAGCGCGCAAGGGCGGACCGGAGGAGTGGCAAGGGCTGATGCTCTGCATGCCGAATGGTGGCAAAGAGGTGTGGTTAGTTAAAAAGACTGTAGACGTCGATGCCTAGCGAGTCAGATAAGCCACTCCGTAAATGTACACTCAACTTATTCCGTGAGGATGTTGAGTTGATGGAACTTGTCTATGGCCGTGGTTGGACAGAACAAGTTCGTGAGTTAGTTCGAATACATCTTCTCTCATACAGGAAGCACATCCATGTCGAACGAGATTGATGATCTCATGAGCCTCGACCCTCTCTCCATGACCAAAGACAACATCGACGGCATCATCACCCACTACCGAACCAAACGCGCCAATGCCGAAGCTGGCATCAAGCCCGCCAAGGCCTCCGGTCCTAAGGCTTCGCTAACCTCGATCATGGACTCGCTTGTGGCAAAGCCTGCGGGTGAGCCGGTAAAGAGGAGGGTCTAGTGTATAAACTCATTATCATGTCTTGGTTTAGTAATGCAATCTCTGGCTATGCCATATCTGGATTAGATTTCTCATCCAAAGCAAGTGCAGAAAATGCTAAAGTTGAATTGCTAAAGGCTTGGGATGGTTACACAAAACCAGTTATTCTAGTGGTACCCGCATGAACCTCATAGCACAAGAACATCAAACCTCCTCGGTCGAAACCTCCTGCTTCCTCCCCGGCACGAAGATACAGTTTGGTTGGGATAGTACAAGCCTTGGCTACCTAAAAACGTGTCCAAGGATGTACCAGTACATTATGATTGATGGCTATGGCGAGGCTGATGAATCCGTCCATCTCCGCTTCGGCATCGAACTCCATACCGCCATGCAGGAATACGCCATCGAGAAGGCCGAAGGCGCTGGCCATGAGGACGCGCTGCGCATCGTTGTCTCCAACCTGCTAGCTCGTACTGTTGACTACGCCCCTGACCCTCTCACCAAGGCCGGCAAATACAAATCCCGTTCCAACCTCCTCATGGCCGTGATCGACTACCTCGACAAGTACGTCACCGATGGGGTCGAGACCTATGTGATGGAGAATGGCAAGCCAGCGGTGGAGCTTAGCTTCAGGTTTGAGCTTCCTTGGGGGCCACAGAAGGCAACCTTGAATGAAGACAATGCTCCTATTGGTGAGGACATAGGTGCAGTAACCCAACCCTACCTCCTCTCCGGCCACCTCGATCGCGTAGTCTCCTTCTCCGGCGACCTCTTCGTCCTCGATTACAAAACCACCATGTCCACTCCCGGCCCGTACTTCTTTGACGGCTTTGCCCCCTCTAACCAAATGACCCTCTACACCCTCGCCTCCAAGGTCATCCTCAACTCCCCAATCAAAGGAGTCATCATTGAAGCCATTCAGCTTATGGTGGACAGCAGCCGGTCTGTTCGTGGCTTTACTTACCGTACACCTGATCAGCTAGAAGAGTGGACAGCCGATCTCCACTATTGGCTCTCGCTCAGCGAACAATTCGCCACCGCCAACTACTGGCCCATGAACGACACCTCCTGTGACAAATTCGGCGGGTGTCGCTTCCGAAAGATTTGCTCCAAGTCGCCTAGCGTCAGGGAGCAATGGCTGAAGGCAGATTTTGTACAACTCCACGAGTCACAACGCTGGAACCCCTTGAGGTCAAGATAATGCCATCACTAAAAGATCACCAATCTAATCAATACACCAAGTTGCTCATAGAGGGCGACTCTAAGGCAGGCAAGACCGGCGCCCTTGCCTCCCTCGTGGCTGCTGGGTTTAAGCTTCGCGTCCTCGACTTCGACAACGGCCTCGATGTCCTGAAGCAATACATCCTCCGCGATGCCCCAGACAAACTCGATAACGTCGAGTTCCGCACCCTCCGCGATGACCGCAAGGCCTCCGCTATGGGCCATGTCATCACCTCCAAGGCCTTTCCTGAAGCCCTGAAGATGCTTGATAAGTGGAAGTACAAAGAGGACGATGTTGAGACTGACCTCGGAGACCCTGCCTCTTGGGGAGCCGACTGCATCCTCGTCATCGACTCCCTAACCTTCCTATCCGACGCAGCATTCGATTGGGCCGAGTCCCTGATCCCTAAAGGCGCAGGCGGCACCTATGACAAGCGCGCGGTCTATGGCAACGCCCAAGGCGCCATTGAGAACGTCCTCGCCCTCCTCACCGACAAGAACTTCGCCACCAACGTCATCGTGATCTCCCACGTCAAGTACGTCGACAATCCCGACGGCACTAAGAAGGGCTACCCTGTCTCTGTCGGCGCAGCCCTATCCCCAACCATCCCGCGCTACTTCAACACAGTAGTTCGGTTCGTCACCAACGGCAACAAGAGGGAGATTGAAACAACCGCAACCGCAATGTTCGACCTAGCCAACCCGAAACCATTTGCAATGGCGAAGAAGTATCCAGTTGAGACAGGACTGGCGGAGATATTTGCCATCTTGCGAAGCACAGAGGAGACTAAGTGATGGATCCTTCAACCTATGAGTACCTGAAACCCACCGCAGCTCAAATCGAGACAATGGCTAAGGTTCGTGCCGCAGCCAAAGTCTATAACGATGCCCTCGATGAACTCCTTCCCGATGGTCCCGACAAGACCTTCGTAATCCGCAACCACCGCTCCAACGCGATGTGGGCCAACGTGGCAATCACACGCCTACCAGATGGGACACCCCGCGATGCCTAAGAACAAAGAAGACGCCGTCTCTGACGCCTTCGACACAATCCGCGAATTGATTGAGTTCCACTCATCGCTAACCGCGATGCTTCCCACCACAACCCCACGCGAAGGAGTAACCAAAGTCCTTACACAAATCGAAACACACATCTCAGACATCCTTTCCACCTTTGACTTTTCCCCAGACGAAACAACGGAAGAAGCATAACATGGCTGAAACATTCACCTCAATCCTCGATCGCCAGTCCTCTGAGATCGAACGTCCGAAGCCGCTGCCGGTCGGCACCTACCTCTGCATCGTCAAGGGCCTCCCGCGCTACGACAAGTCCTCGAAGAAGCAAACCGACTTCGTCGAGTTCAATCTCGAAATCCAGTCCGCCGAAGAAGACGTTGATGCGGACGCGATTGAGGCCTTCAAAGGCGGCGTCGTAGGCAAGTCCGTCAAGGACACCTACTACCTGACCGAAGAAGCCGCCTTCCGCGTAAAGGACTTCCTTGAACACTGTGGCGTCGAAGACGAAGGCACCCTGCGCTCGCGGATCGAACAGACCCCCGGCTGCCAGCTGAAGGTCTTCATCAAGCACGAGCCGTCGCAAGACGGTCAGACTATGTTCGCCCGTATCGGCAAGACGATGGCAGCCGACTAATCCCCATAGGGGCTAGCCCTTGGCAGGTCCCTAGCCCTTGTCGATCCCCAGCCGGTTTAGGTTCCTCGTGGCTGGCTGGGGATTTGCTTTTCAACCTTAAGGAGAGATTGATGCCTGATGAAACTCTACGTGTTACAGATATTGACCCTCATGCTTGGAAGAAAGAAATCCTCAACTCCGCACTCGCTGCCGTCTGCGGCGAACGCGCCCTGAACTACGGCAAGCCAGAGGCCAACTTCGCCCGCATTGCCGTTCTCTGGAATGCCTACAACCACATCCGGGCGAAGGACCAAGGGATCGAAGATCACAACTTCCAAGTCACGGAGTGGGACGTGGCCAACATCATGATCCTAATGAAGATCGCACGCACGATGAACCAGCCGAACCACAAGGACAGCTGGGTGGACATTGCAGGCTACGCTGCGTGTGCCTTTGATATTACTCATGATATGAAGTGACGCTATGGAATTTTTCTTGCTTATATACATAGCGACAATAGTCACTGTGATCTTAATTGGCTTAGCCATTATGTCAAGCACCCTCAATGACTAACAAACCAATCATGCTCATTGGTGAAGCTTGGGGCGAGAACGAGGCCCGTATTAAAGCTGGCTTCTGTGGCGCCAGCGGCCTCGAACTCCTTCGTATGCTTGACGAAGCTGGGATCATCGCTCTTACCCCAACCGACCGCGAATACATCTCCTCCTTCTGGAACGGTGGCGATCCCCGGATGCTCGACATGGTCTGGCGCCTGCATCCGGAAGTCTACCGCACCAACGTCCTCAACCTTCACCCACCCGGTAACAACCTAGAGGCAATCTGTGGCGGAAAGAAAGAAGGCATCGTGGGGTTCCCGGCGATCGTCAAGGCTAAGTATCTCCCTCAGACGTTTATCTACGAGCTTGAACGACTGGGCGAGGAGATTGTCACTGTGGACCCCAACCTTATCCTTTGCCTCGGCAATACTCCTCTATGGGCTCTTTGTGGCAGCACTGGTGTATCAAAGCTTAGGGGGACCACTCGAATCTCCACTCATACCGCTACAGGCTTCAAGGTCCTTCCCACCTATCACCCTGCTGCCGTGTTACGTCAATGGGAACTGCGCCCGACCACGGTGATGGACTTGGCGAAAGCCCGTCGCGAAGCTGAGTACCCTGAAATAAGGCGCCAACGTCGCGAAATCTGGATCGAGCCAGCCATCACCGACATCAAGAGGTTCATCAATGACTACATTATCGGATGCAAAATCCTTAGCGTTGATATTGAAACGGCTGGAAATCAAATTACCTGCATCGGGTTCAGTCCAACACCAACGTCTGCTATCGTCATTCCATTCTATGACGAACGAAGAAAGGGGCGCTGCTATTGGGAGTCTAAAGGTCTTGAACTTGAAGCTTGGGCTCTTGTTAAGGACGTCCTTGGCGATCCAACAATCCCAAAGGTCTTCCAAAACGGTCTCTACGACATCGCCTTCCTCTGGCGAAGCGTAGGCATTCCTGTCTTTGGAGCGTCCGAGGACACCATGCTCCTACACCACGCTCTTCAGCCCGAGGCCCTAAAGGGCCTTGCCTACTTAGGTTCCGTCTATGCCGACGAAGGCGCTTGGAAGAGTGATCGAAGCAAAGGGTCGGATACAATTAAGAGGGATGCTTGATGCGCATCGTCCGCACCGACCAAGATCGCCCGGCCGAGTTCAAGGGCCAAATCTCTGAATGGATTTACAACGGACTGGATTGTTGCGTCACAGCCGAGGTCCTTGAGGCCCTACTGCCACAACTAGATCAGCATACGGGGCCAACCTACGCCTTCTCCAAGGCCCTCCAAGGCCCTGCCCTCGAGATGCGCCTTCGCGGCGTCCTCGTCGACCCTGTTCGCAAGGCCCGGGTCATTGACGAGTTCTACGAGAAGATCGAGTTCCTCAACGCCAACCTCGACCACATCGTCCTCGACGGCGTCGGCATGCCGGGGTTCAACTGGCGAAGCAACGCCGATCTGCAATCCCTATTCTACGGTAAGCTAGGCATCCCACCCTTCAAGAAAGGCGGACGGCCGACTGTCGATCGGAACGCCTTGGAGAAGATGGAATCCTACATCATCGCTCGCCCAATCATCCGGCACATCACCGCGATGCGGGATTTGGCGAAGAAGATTAGTGTACTCAAAACGGAGATAGACCCAGATGGAAGAATGCGAACTAGTTACAACATCGCTGGTACTTCAACTGGTCGCTTTAGCTCAAGCTTCTCCGAATTCGGTACCGGAGGAAATCTACAAAACGTGGAAGAAAGTCTACGGTCGATCTTCGTCTCTGACCCCGGCTACAAGTTCGCCAAGTTCGACGCCAAGTCCGGAGAAAGCTACGTCGTCGGAGCCATCGAGTGGAACCTCTTTAGGGACGGTATCTACCTCGATGCTGTTGATTCTGGAGACGTGCATACGGCAGTTGCTCGTATCTGTTGGCCCGGACTTGGATGGACCGGCAATCTCAAGTCAGATAAAGACATTGCAGAACAACCTTATTACCGGCACTATACTTATCGATTTATGTGCAAGAAACTCGGACACGGTTCTAACTATGGAGGTAAAGCTGCGACGTTATCTCAACAGGCCCAACTCCCCCTCTCCGTCGTAACCGACTTCCAACCCAAATACTTCCGCGCCTTCCCTGCCCACATCCGCTGGCAGAACCACGTAGATGACACGATCCGCAAGGTCGGCACGATGATCTCCCTGACCGGCCGCAAGCGCCAGTTCTGGGGACGGCGCAACGATGAGAAGGTCCTCCGTGACGCAATTGCCTTCGATCCTCAATGCTCCCTAGCCGACATTGTCAATCGAGCCATGCTTCGTATTTGGAACGAGCATCGAGTAGTGTTGATGTTCCAAGACCACGACGCCCTCACCTTCGCTTACCCAGAAGAAACAGAAGATGAAATCATCCCATACCTACAGCAAGCCCTTATCGAAGAAATCCCCCTCGCACACAACCGAACCATGACAATCCCGTATGACTGCAAAGTAGGTTGGAACAAGGGGGACTTCGATGCAAAGATCAATCCAGATGGCCTTCGTGACTACTATCCGGGCGACAAAGGCCGCAAGCGTAGCCCCAAGGTCCACCTCCTCGATCGTTGAGGTGACCTGTGGCTAAACCACCAATCAAACGCAAGTGCGAGAGTTGGGTCGAGACATTCATCGACCACAACTCCCACATCGACTCGCCCAAAATCTTCCTACGATGGGTCGCCATCGGCACAATCTCAGCAGCATTGGAGCAGAAGGTATGGTTGATGACCTCAAGCAGGTTGTATCCGAATACATATGTGTTCATTGTGGGTCATCCGGGCGTTGGCAAGACAAGAGCGATCCGCGCTGGGCGTTCCTACTCGCTGGAACTTCCGGAGCCGCACCTAGCACCCACTTCCATGTCAGCTGCGAGTCTTGTGGACGCGTTACTCCAGTCCAAACGTACCTTCATCAGCCTCCCCGACCCAGCAGTTGAATACAACTCTATCCAAATCTCCGCTGATGAACTCGGCGCCTTTATGCACAAGTACGATGATGAAATGGTCGGGGTCCTCTCGGCCTTCTACGACCCCGATCCCTACGGCCAACGGCGTCGAGGCAACGATCTCAAGATCAGTATCAAGTCCCCGCAGGTGAATATGATCGCTGGGTCGACCCCTTCGAACCTCTTGAAGTTCATCCCCGAGGGCGCTTGGGATCAAGGCTTCTGCTCACGAATCATGATGGTGTTTTCAGATGAAAGGATTGTTGGAGATGACTTTGCGATCATTAACCGACCTACCAATCAAGACCTCCTACACGATCTCAGAATTATCAACTCTCTTGGAGGTGGTTACTCGGTTACTGAAGAATACCGAACAGCAGTCAACAACTGGCGCGCGCTTGGAGAGCCGCCAAGTCCATCTCACCCCAAGCTTCTGCATTACAATACGCGCCGACGAGTCCATCTGTATAAGCTTTCCATGGTCGCAGCCGCCAGCAAATCCAACAGCTTGATCCTCACCAAGGACGACTTCAACACCGGCATGGGCTGGATGCTTGAAGCCGAAGAACTCATGCCAGAAATCTTCCAAGCCGGTATCATCGGCGCGGACGCCAAGGCCATGGATGAAATCCACAACTTCATGACCCAGAAGGGAGCCTTTGGGACAAAGTCAATGTCGGAGACGACCTTGGTCAACGAAGCCCGCAAGCACGCGCCTGCCCACTCCGTTATGCGAATGCTGGAGATTATGGAACGCGGCGGTCAGATCAAATGCCTAGGCCAAGACCGCTTCGGGATGCGCTTCTACCAAGCCGTTACGGCCGGTTCTCCGTCTGCGTCACCCCAAGGACCTTTAGCTCCAGAATCATAAGCCGATCATGAAGCATCGCCGCGCGTTGATCGCGCTTGTTCATTTCGCTATACATCATGATCTCTAGGGCCCTGAACTTCGTTGTGAGCCAAATGACCAACGATATAACCGACAATGTCCACGTGAACAACGCTCCGGTAATTGCCAGAATCAACATTGCTGTATCGTTGGCTATTTGCATTTCTATTCCATATCCAGATTGAACTGAGAGATCAGACCATCGAGAACATCTTCGGTCGTCTGAAGCTGCTCGTCAGTGATCTCTTCCGTCTGTGCGCCGGTAGCCAGATCGGCAATAGCCTTGAAGGCAGGCGCGGCAGTCTGCCCGGCCTCGATCAGCGCTTCAGCAATCGTTGTCGCCTTGGTAATCAACTCTATAATTGAAATCACATCCATCACGACACCTTTACATTTCTGGCAGCAGCAGCTGCCTTGAAGTTGGCAAAGAGGGTTTGTAACAGGTCGAAGGCAACAACCGCATTCACCTGATCGTTCTGCTTCACGAAGACCCGGACCTTCGCTAAATCATCAGGAATCTGCCGAGTATAGACCTGAAGCTCGGCAACGACCTGTCGGCAGGATTGATCGATCAAGCCCTTCTGACAGGTCCGCTTGTAGGCATTCAGCCCAGCAAAGGCAATGATCATTCCATTCTCGAAGTTGTACAGGGCCTTCTTCGTGACCGGGTTCTTCACCCCAACCGTAGCAACCGAAACAGTCCTCACTACTTGCTCAACGGTAACACAGCCACCAAGGCTGAGAGCAAGGATCGGCACTAACCAAAGCTTCTTCATTGGTTCTTCTCCGTGGTTGAGGTCGATAGTGGGGTAGGATCGGATGACGGCTTCACATTCTCCTCAAGAACCTTTGCCGGAAGCAGCGTCCCCAACAATCCACCAACGCCCATGCCGATGCCCATGATCGCCTGCCACTGATCAGGCTTGATCATGACTCCAAGGCCAGTGAGTAGCGTGCCGATCGACACCCAAGTGGACTTCTCCTGAAGGCGATTAACAACATATTGAAACGTACTGTTCATCACTTGTCCCCTTTCTGGAACTTCCAATCAACAACAGAGTCGTACTTCAGCTTCTCACTCACTACCGAGATATGGCAATGGTGATCATGAGGGTTGGCGCCGTGGTAGGGTCGCCATTCCCAAGCCTTCTCGCCGTGGACGTTGTAGCTCGCGGCGATCTTTTTGTTTGAGATGATGTACTTGACCCGAGGGTCTCGGCTGAGCCTTATGGCCTCGGCAATGTCTTCGGATACCACGCCGTTGGCAGGATCGTTGGTGATGTCGAGGGCTGTAACAACGCCTTGCTTTCCATCACGTACCCAAGGGTTGTGGTCGGAGTCCCTTGTCTGATGCTCTGCATTACCGATGGTTCCATCGGAAGCCTTTGATCGATTGGGCCACTTTGCATTAACCTGCTCCCTTAGGTGAACAAGGCTATTCGCTACTCTCCAAGCCATCACTTCTTCCTCTTTGCTTCGCCTGTGGCAAGGCCTCTCATCCATTCAACGATGCCGCGCGGCCGTTGTTCCTTAGTCACCACGTCCTTCAGGAACTCACCCGTTCGCCCTGCCTGCATTGCGCCCGGAACACCAAAGACGGCGCCAAGGGTATTCATCCCATGCTTGATTGGGTTCTTCGGCTGACCGCCTTCAGCAAGTTTAACTCCGTCCTTAATCGTCTCATAAACTGAAGTCATCAAGCCTACAATTGGTGAGGTTGGTTGCATCCCTTCGGTGGCGTAGTTCCAAGCATCGCGGACAAAGGGAATCATCTGAAGTGGGGTGCTGAGGACCGCTCGTGAGGCCCACTTAAAGAAACCCTTCTCCCAAGGCAGCATACTCTCATCCTCGTGAGTCTTTGTGAAAAGCAAAGCATTCATAATTGTCGCTACACCCATAGTACCCCATAGGGTCTTAGCCACACCACTCATATCTCCCGCTCTTACCTGTCCGGGTATCTGCCGCATCCAGTTCCGCTGAGTGGAGAAGTAGCCCATGAACACAGTGGACATCTTGACAAATTCATTATTGCTGGCCATCAACGCTGGGAGATCACCAACATGTTGCGATCCATGTCGCTCACGGATCAAGCTATCGCTAATAAGCCCGGCATCGAAGTCACTCTTGCCCAGCCCCTTCTGCTTCATGAACTCGCCATAGAACGTCGTCATTCGAAACTCTTGTTCGGCCTTAATCAGACCCCAGAACATCCACTCCATCGACTTCAGCTGGAACGCTGTCCAGCCTTGCTTGCCGAGCTGGGTGCGAAGCGCTTGATTCACATCCCGATCCAGCGAATAGAGCATGTGCTGGATTTCCTTCGAGTTCTCCATCACCAGCGCTTTGTTGGCGGTCCGATCAGCATTAAACAAGGCCATCTGCTTCAGATTGAGTGTGCCCATCGAAGGCGAAAGCATGACGGTATAATTAAGTGGGAGCGCCGCAGCCACAAGGTTGAGCCGTGCCGCACCTAAGATGTCATTGAACCCCTGCAACTCCGCCTCATTCACCGTCACCTGATTAGCAATCCGCTTCAGCCAAGGCACCATCTGGGCCGCGTACTCAGGGCCGTAGTGCTTCGTGATCGCGGCCATAATCTCCTTATCGTAGATCACCTGCCCAGCGGTCTTGACGAAGTCCCGATAGGAGATGTCGTGGATGACCTGTTGCAGCCTGCCGATCAACTGCTCTGGGCCATTCGTTATGTCGACAAAATACCGAGCCCCAGTCCGCTGTTCTAAATACTTCTGATTCGTCGTGGCCCGGAAGTAGTCCTCGCTCATCGGACCTGTCCCAGTTATCTTCTTCCCTTCAGCCATCGGCCCTAGATTGCGTCTCTTGTCTGGGATCAAGGGGAAGTACCCGCCAGTGATCGGCCCATCGGGCGTCTGTATCTCCCGCCCTTCAATCCACTTGGGAATCTTGCCCCCAAGGTTTCGATTCATCGTCTCCACCTCGCCCTTATAGCCGTCGAAGACTGACCAAATCTTCTTAACAAAGTTCCAGTCCTCAGGCGTAGCGTGTTGGGCGAACATGTCCTCCAGCCGAGCATGGATGTAGTTGAGGAATTCCTTCGACGGCTTGACTTCGCCACCTGCCCGGGCGATCCCGTCAATCATCTTCAGGGCGTTACTCTCGTTGCCCCAATTCAACATCATCTTCACCATGTTCCAGCGGTTGAGCTTGAACAAGGTTTCGTTATAGGTATCATAGACGAAGTCATTGGGGATGTTGTCTTCCAGACTCCGGCGCCATTTCTTATTGAACCCATTGATGCTCTTGATCTCTTTCGAGAGTTCATTGAGCATGTTGTAGGACTTGGCCTTGGAGAGTTCGAAAGGAACAATCAAGGCCTTGTACAACGGACCAAGTTCTTCCCGGAGGTCAAGGTCCTTAACAATCTCTTCCATGCGCGTAAGCGGAGCATCCAGCCGATAGAGCCAACTTCCTTCCTTGCCTCCGGCCTCGGCCTTGGTAATGTCGCGGACTGGTCTGGAGCGAATCTTCTCAAGGGTGGTTTCCTTCCAATCCTTGTAATCCATCTTCTCACCAGCGAGATCGATCTTCATCTGATTCCTGCCGATGAAGTCAAGGCTATCCGCTGCGTCCTTTAGCTCATAGAACTCCGAGACCTTCGCCTGCTCCAGTGGCTTCCCACCGCGGCTAAGGATGTTCTCACTCAACTCCGGCTCCCAACCGAAGTCCACAAGATGCTGCACATAGTCTCCAAGTGATCCATGGCCATGAGCAGCAATTTCCCGCTCGATCTCCTGCGGCATCAGCTTGACCTTGTAGCCAGCCTGCTGGAGCAACTGCTGAGTGTAGGCTGCGGTAGCCGGGTCGATCTTCGGCAGATCACGCCCTTCGTATTTCTTCGCCAACTTGTCCAGCTTCGCCGCGTCGGCTTCAATCTTCATCGCCTCTTTGGCCATCGCAACAGCGATGAACTGGCGTTGCTTCTGGCGGAAGGCTTCTTGAATATCTCCCTTAAGGTGGGCCATTTCCATATCGCGCCCGGCACGACCAGCAGCTTCCAGCAGATGATCAGAGGATAGGTTCTTCAACTCCATCTTCTGAACGCCCTCTACGATCTGGGCCCGGAGCTCCTTCTGCGGAATCGGCAACTGCACCCTAGCCTGTTCGGCGAGGGCCAGAGTCTCTTCATGAAGCAAGTCCAGCTGCGTCTCCGACAGAACTTGATCCTTGGCTTCTTTGAGAATGTTCTCCCCAAGGTCCCCATACCGTTGCTCCATCCGGCGATCGGTTTCGACGTCAATCAGGCGACGGGTGAACTCGTAGGAGTTCAGGCCCGAGGCCTTCCGCTGTTCCTGCAAGGCCTTCACCCGCTCAATCATCTCAGCGCCGGTTTGATAGCCGAAGTACTCGGCAAGGGAGTTGGCTGTCTCAGGAGTCAGGTTGATCTTCTTGTCCTCCACAAACCGAAGCGCTTGAATGTCAGGGCGTTGGGCCATCTGCTCAGCGACTTCTGTCCTTAGCCCAGCCTTGTTCTCCTTCCACTCCTTCGACTGCCGACGTTCCTCGGCCTTAGTAGCACGCTTGAGATCGGCTTCCATGTCCTCAATGCGTCGGGATTCGATCAGGTTCATATACCTTCGGTACTGATCGACCGTCATCCCAATCGCCGCGGCCTTATCGAAGACGGCCTTGTCTTCCATACGGGTGACGTCGAGTTCGCCTTGCGAGGCAGAAGCCTTAACTCGATGAATAGACTGTACTGTAGCTTCTCCGGGTGTACGCTTTGTTGATTGATCTATATTATTGGCAATGTCTTGAAGTTCTGGTCTTTGCTTTTCGAAAGCCAAATCTGTAACATTACCATCGTTCTGGCTTGCCTCCTCAGCTGCCCGCATAGCACGTTCATGCACAGATTCCTGAGACGGGTTCTTTAGGAAATCCTCAAACCACTTCTCGTGATGAAGGAACCCACTGAGATTACCAACAAGGCTGCCTTCCTTATTATGAATACCGATGACATGTTGATCTTCAGTGCCTACAGCCTTAGCCCACTCAGCACCGCCCCAATCATTCTTCTGTATATCGCGTACGGCAGTAAAGCCTTCTGGCAGAATCTGAAGCACTCGATCATAATTAGCTTCGGCTGACTTCTTACGAATCTCATTGCCTATCTCACGAATTCTTTTATGCGCAGCAATAGCTTCTGGTGACATGAACTGGAGTAGATCAGAACTGCTATTGACAGTTACACCAGCTTGTTTAGCCTTAGCCTCAGCCTCATTACTTCCTTTAGAAGCAACATCTACAAGCTTATCATGTTCTTGTTCAAGCTTAGCTATTTCAGCTTCAGCAGCGGCAGTGCGTTCGTTATGGATATTCTTTATTTGAGAGGTGAGAGTTGGCTCTTCTTGTGAGGCCTTAGCCCCTTCCACGATCGGCTTGGTCCCTTCCCTCGATCCAATCTCTCCCTCATCCACACGATCAAACAACTCTTCCCAAGTCGGTGCCTTCTCTTTCCCAAAGGCCTTAGCAAACGCCCGCTGGATCGCTCGGACTACTATCTCCATCTTGCGGAAGAGAGCCCGCTCAGGAGTCGGCAATCCCTTGTCTCCGACCCGACGCCATTCACGGAAGGCCTCGGCTACCGCTTCCTCAATCTTCCCAACCGAACTCAGCCTAGGATACCGAGCATTGATGTCGTACTTCTTAATCCATCCCTGCTCAACCGCAGCATACGCTAGCGTACTCCATTCACTCGGCGACCAGAACCCCATCCCTCGTAGATGATGCATGATCTCATGGCGCTTAATTCCAATAGGGTCTTCTGCAACAAGCGAATACAATGCCAATGGCATTCGCTTATCAAACATCATATGAACACCTTGGGGGCTTTCGCCATCCATGGTGATCTCATGAGCCGATTGAATCTCCAACCCACCCTTCGGCAGGATGCGATCCATTTCTTCCTTAACCGCTGCCTCTAGCTCAAGCTCGTGAGCGGTGTAGAGTTCCTTCGGCTTGATCTTCGCGGTGATGTTCTCGCCATAGACGAAGTCCTCAGCGCCGTAGAGGTCCGCAAGGGGATGCTCAAGGCCCGCGCTTCGCCGAACTGCCTGCACCGCCTCGTTGTTCTTGTGGGTTATTTCGATTAGAGAATCGTCGAAGATGACGAAGTTGGAGGTGGACTCTTCATCAAGAATCCTTTGCATCTCTCCAATACGCTGTTCACGCTCAGCGATCTTATTTTGTAATTGAGTTATCTCACGATCCATGCCCTTGACTGTGGCACGAAGCATATCATCATCAGGTTTAGCTGCAATCAATTCTTCCTTCTCACGAAGTTTAGTTTCTAATACCTGCGTATCTCGAATGTTGCTTTCACCGAACTCACGAATATCTCGTATATATCCAGCGTTCGCCCGCGACCCCTGATCCAGATACTTAATCCCGGGGATGCCAAGGCTCTTGAGATAATCCGAAGCATCCTTTCTAGGATTGCTACCATCTGATTCAACACCGGGAAGCATATCCTCAGTAGCAAACCGTTCCAACAACCGCTGAAGCTGCATGCCGTTGAGATCATCCAAGGCAGCTTGGCCATGTTCGTCGAGATAGCTATCCAGGGTCTCTCGAAATGCAGGGTCTATCCTTTCTAACGCCGCCTTTCCAGCAGGCTGATCCATAAGGTCTTTGTCCCAATCTAACAAAGCTTCCTTATCTACATTGATCTTGACCCGATAACGATTGCCTTGGGGAGCTTCTTCAGTTACAGGCTCGCCACGAAGCTTAGCCAGATTGTTCTTGCGACGTGCTTCACGAGCAGCAGGATCACCAGCGAGCTTGTAGTTATCCGCTACACCCTCACTCTCAGCAAAGTAGAGTCCATGTCCATATGACTGATTACCTTCGCCAGCGCCAACCTTCTCTAAAGAGAACGCATCAAACTCAGGTCTCGATCCATGAAACGCCTCGACCATCGCCGAAGCCGTCAGAACCGTCCCGTCCCCAAT
>Ga0114969_10000240_pt1 | contig 46081 bp, 64 predicted proteins | sample M_130807_MF_Meta_FD_87316 | JGI IMG/M metagenome (GOLD analysis project Ga0114969, IMG submission 87316) | Freshwater microbial communities from Lake Montjoie, Canada to study carbon cycling - M_130807_MF_MetaG | ecosystem: Environmental > Aquatic > Freshwater > Lake | place: Lake Montjoie... | reverse complement strand
CGAGAGAGTTAAGAAAACACATTAAAGAAACTCAACCAGACGTCGATCTGACTTTTTTTCCCGAAGGGAGTTCCAGTAGAATCGATATTCCAGTTGGGGTTAAGTTTTTTTGGCCTGACTTCTAATACCGCATCTATTGCAAGAGCTAATTTATTTACCCAAATCCATGAAATAGTATTTCATGGTAAGGGTGGATATGATTGGAACACCGTTTACAACATGCCTCGATGGCTACGTCTTTTTACCTTCAACAAAATCAACGATTTCTATCAAAAACAAAATGAAGCAAACGAAAATGCTTCTAAAGGAGGTTCTAACAAATCTACCCTCATAGACCCATCAGGTCAAGTTCATCGTGAAAATTGGAGTAGCGTACCTCAAAAAATCACTCCCGGAGCAAAAACTAAACCGCAAACAAAGTATAAATAGTTAATATTTATAACAAAATATCTAAATGGCTTTAACACCCCAAGATGCAGCGAAATTAGCTCAACAACTAAAAGAAATTGAAAGATTATCTAAGTTATTAGGAGCTAATATTAATACTATTAATCTTAAACCAATAGAAGCAGATGCTGGAACTATTGAAGCTCTTTTTGAAAGATTAAACGACCAATTCAAGCAATCCAACTCAGAAGTAGAATATCTAATTTCAGGTTTCCAATCGTTAGTAGGAGAAATTAAAAAATCAAATGTTGGTGTAAATGAAACTACCAAAACTTTTAGAAGTTTAAGTAGTATATCTCAAGATCTTGCGTCTCATCAGGCAGGATTTAATGTACTATCAGCTAAAGAACTTGCTACTCTTAAAGATAAAGCAAGAATTGAAACATCAAGATTAACAAGATTACAAGAAGTTTTAAAAGAAGAAGAAAGAGAACTAAATATATTATCACAAAGAGATCCACTTGATAAAAAAATTCAAAAATCTCTAGACGAAAATTTAGCTTCACAAAATGCTATAAGTAATTTATACTCAAATAATGATGTAATATTAACTGAATTAAATAAAAAATTAACTGATTCCGCTGAAGAAGCTAAAACATTAGAAAAACGTTTAGGAATAGTTGGTGGAGTATTAAAAGGCATATCTAAAATTCCAATATTAGGAGATTTAGTTGACACCGAACGTGCTTTAAAAGCCATGAAAGAAGCCGGTGGAGGAGTAGCAGGATTAAAGGCGGGTATAAAAGACATGGGTAGTCAATTCATGGAAAGTGTTACCAATCCTGCAAACATAGCTTTATTTGCCTTTACCCAAATGTTAGAAGCACTTAAAGGAGCAGATAAAGGAGCAGGAGAGTTAGCTAAAGGTTTCAACATGACATATAATGAAGCCATGAGAGTAAGGGAAGAACTTAATCAAATGGGTAATTTATCTATGGATGTTGCTTTAAACACAAGAGCACTACAAGAAACATTAATGGCAGTAGGTCAAGCGTTAGGTTCTAATGCTATGTTAAATGAAAAAGATTTAGCTACATTTACCAAACTTAGAGAACAAGCTGGATTTACTAATGAAGAATTGTTAGGAATAGAAAAAACTACTTTAGCAACAGGAGGAAACTTAGAGAAAAATGCTAAAAATATACTATACTCAGCTAAACTAACAGGTTTAAACAATAAAGTTTTACTAAACGAAAAAGACATAATGCGAGATGTTGCAAAAGCATCAGATGCAATTAAACTTTCATTAGGAGGAAGTGGTAAAAAATTAGGTGAAGCTGCTGCGCAAGCTAAAGCTTTAGGAATGAGTTTAGAACAAGTTGACAAGATAGCAGGATCATTATTAGACTTTGAATCATCAATTACTAATGAATTATCAGCTGAATTAATAACTGGTAAACAAATAAATTTAGAACAAGCTCGTTTATATGCCTTAAACAATGACATGGCTGGTCTATCTAGAGAAATAGCCAAAAACTTTGGAAGTGTAGCTGAGTTTTCTAAAATGAATCGTATTCAACAAGAAGCAGCTGCTAAAGCAGTAGGAATGTCTCGTGAAGAATTAGCTACTACTTTGACAGATCAAGCTGCTCTAAAAGGACTGTCAGGAGATAAATTAAAAGATGCTCAAGCCGCATTAGACTTAGCTCGAACTCAGGGGATGACTGAAGATCAAATAGCTAAACAAGGTGTAGATAATTTAATGAAACAACAATCTGTTCAAGAACGATTGAATAATTCCGTTGAAAAACTGAAAGAATTATTTATGGGTATAGCTGGACCTATAATGCAATTAATTTCTCCAATTGTAGACATGTTAATCCCAGCGATAAATGGAATAATGTTTGTATTGTCTCCAATAATTGAAGGATTTAGAGTAATGGGAGTAGCAATAGATTATATTGGAAAAGCTTGGAATTGGTTTGTAGATAAATTGCAACCAATAATGCCTGTATTAAAGGGTATAGGAATAGCAATATTAGCAATTTTATCTCCATTAATAGCAGCCGCGGCAATAGCAGCATTTATGGCATTAGCAGCTATTCCAATTGTAGGCCCAGTATTAGCAACCGCAGCAGCTGTAGGAGCAGCATCTTTTTTATATTCAATGGTAAGTAGTAAAAAAATACAAGATGGTCAAATTGCACCAGATGGTGGACTAACAGTTTCAGGTAAAAAAGGCACATACCAATTAGATAAAAATGATCATGTTATAGCAGGTACTGATTTAGGAGGAAAAGGAAATTCAAAAGGAAATTCACAACAGTCGGCATATACTGACCCTGCCTTATTAAACGAAATAAGAGCAATGCGTCAAGAACAAGCAAGATCAAACTCTAAACCAACAATAATAGAAAATAGTGTAAATGGTACTAGATTTGGAACAGCAGTTGCTATGAACACTTATAAAGTTCAATAAAATATAATATTTATAATAAAAACAAAACTTACAAACAATGGGACTTTTAAACAAATTAACAGTAGACGGAACTCCATATTCATATGGTAACGGAACAACACCAACAGTAAATCCAGGAGCAACACAACAATCAAAATTACACGCAGATGGCAACACCCCAGGATACTCACTAGATGGATCTGACTTTTCAACTGTAAACTCAGCATTTCAACAGTATAATGATGGTGTAAACAACATTTTACCTCAACCCTCACAATTAGACTTAAACGGACAAACGCCAACTCAATACATCAATAATTTGCCTCAGTAATGGGACTTATAAATCTCCAAACTAATCTTAAATCTCTTAGATTTGGACACGATAGAGTTCATGGAGGTAGTAGTAAACAACCTTACATTCAAACTCCAATTCCTGAAAACTCAGGAGGTTTTGGAGTCCTTGACACTGACTTTTTACTAAGAGGAGGCAGTAGAGATGTTGTAGATTCTGTAAAAGATGTTGAACGTTTAGGAAAATACTTTACAGATGTAAGAAATCCTAGTGGTTTATTGTTTGTTGCAAAACAAAACTTACTGTCTAGAACAGCAGTTCGTACTCAAGCAAGTGGTAGATTACTAAACGAAGGAATATACACTCCTTTAAGCACATTAGCAGAAGCAGGTGGAGTAGCGTTTGGACTACATGTTAACAAACAAGGACTAAATCCTTTTAGTGGATTACTATCAGCAGGAGCTTTTACTCCTAATCAATACGCAGACATAATAAATAGAGAAGTATATGATGCCGCTAATTCTCCAGACGGAATTTTAAAGAACAGATTAGCGTCTTTATATGAGTCTAAAATCCTCCAGCATGAAATAGGAGGTTTTGCTAAAATAAACGGAGTAACTTCTCAAAATGATGTTGTCAATCTTATCTCATATAAAGGAGGTCCTGGTTCAACATTAGGCATAGGTAACACCAATATTAAATTTGCAACAGGTAATGGTTCTAATAGTGTAAGAACAGGAATAAATAATTACTATACAAAAGGAACTAAAGAATCTCAATTTTTAGGATCAGGTTCTTATGTTCAACGAACTGAATATCTTGATAGATATGGAAATTATTTACCTATTCCCTATAGTGATCCACAAGGAAATTTTCAAAGATTTTTAGGTTTAAGTGGACTTTATTTTACATCAGGTTCAAATACTTCACCAAGTGACTTATACAGTACATCATTGGTAAATGTTATATCTCCAATTTTAGAAATTACTACTGTACAAGATGGTACATATAATACTTACAGTCGACAGCAATTAAGGGACATAGATTCCGATCCATCAAATTATATATCATCATATATAGGAAAAAATAGTATTACAACACCTGGTGATTTTAGAGCATTATTAAGAACTCCTCAATCATTAAAAGATGATGAAACAATTGGTTCATTAGCTAATGCCCCAGATTATACTACAAGAAATATAGAAAAAAGAGTAAACTTAGGCGACCCAGGAAGTAGAAATGGAAAAAATCTAACATCATATGTTAGTGGATCAATAAAAGGAGCGGCATCTGTATCTTCATACGATAAAATAAACGCTTTACCAATTTATCAAAGTAATGGTCCATCAAAAGCAAAAGCAGATCCTGATGGTAGTACAATAACAAATGACTTAGTAAAATTTAGAATAGGAGTATATGATTTAACTGGAGACAAAAACATACCTAAAAACTACATTCATTTTAGAGCATTTTTAAACAATATATCCGATCAATTCTCATCAGATTGGACTTCTACAAGATACATAGGAAGAGGTGAAAACTTTTACACTTACGCTGGTTTTGACAGAAAAGTTTCATTATCTTGGACAGTAGCCGCTCAATCAAAAGCCGAACTTATACCAATGTATAAGAAATTAAACTATTTAGCTTCGATTTGTGCTCCTAATTACAGCGGTAATGGATATATGAGAGGTAACATAGTTACTTTAACAGTCGGGGGATATTTTTACGAACAACCAGGTATTATAACAGGTTTAAGTTATGAAATGAATGATGACAATGCTACTTGGGAAATAGGAATACCAGATACAGAAACAGGAGGAGATTTTTATGACCCATCAGTTAAAGAACTACCGCATTTAATTAAAGTAACAGGATTTAACTTTATTCCAATTCATAATTTTGTTCCAAGATTACAACAAAATTCTTTTGGAAATATAAGTCCAGGTAATATATTACAAGATAATAATTCATACGGAGCAGAAAGATATATAGCGTTATCTAACGGAGTTAGTAATTACGATAAATAATGAATAGATATAAAAATACACCTGTTATAAAGACAGATAATAAACCTAACTATCAAACAACTCGTTATCCTGAGGTACCCTTAAATGATAACGACACTTACGTTTATTCAACACAAGGTGACAGATTTGATGTGTTAGCAAACCAATATTATGGTGATCAATCATTATGGTGGATTATATCTATTGCAAATACAGCAACAGCCGGAACATCTTTACCTTCAGACTTACCTCAAGATTCACTTATTATTCCTGAGGGAATGCAAATTCGTATTCCAGCAAATTATGTTGATGTGATAAATGGTTTTAAGAACATAAATAGTTTATAAAATGAACATATTAGGTGAAGGATTTCCAGATGAAATTATAGAACAAGTAAAAATAAGACAACAAGTCTACGGTTCAGGCTACAATTCATTAAATCCAAGAACATCAGAAGAAATAGTATATTTAAATGCGAATACATCGTGGGTTAAACTAGCCTCATCAGTTAATGTAGATGATCCTTCAATCATCAGAAATTCATCATTAGCTGATGAAGATATAAAAGACAATAAATTAGCTAAGAAATTTGTCTTGTTTAATGGAACAGATGACTATAGTGAAAAATTAAGATCAGGCATTGCTTTAAATAAAGATCTTTTAGGAAACAACAACGCCTATGGTATCGGCGGAACAGAATTTGGTTTACGTCCAATGATGGGCATCATTTCAGCTGACATAAAACATGAAAACAGAGGTTCTATAAGAAGAGCAACAATAAAAGTTAAAGCATTCAATAAAGTACAATTTGACATTATAGATGTTTTATATTTAAGATTAGGTTTTAATGTTTTACTAGAATGGGGACATTCAATGTATTTTGATAATAAAGGAACACTACAAAAAGGAACAGACAACGACAATAGTTTAGTAGGTGATTTTTTAAGTGGACAAGGTAAATATATACCAGGTTCTGGATTTCTAGGTACTGGTGGTACATTTGCTTCACTTACATATGTAGATTTTCTTGAGTTAATAGATAATCAAAGAAAAGTGTCAAATGGAAATTACGATGCAATGTTTGGTAAAGTTTGTAATTTTCATTGGTCATTTATGCAAGATGGAAGTTATGATATTACTATAGATTTAGTTAGTATTGGAGATATAATTGAATCTTTTAAAATAAATGCTTTAATAAGTGGAATTGATGTTTCTACAAAAGTAGTAAAAGATGATGATAAAGATGATGATAAAGATCCTTCACAAAGGTCTAGTGCATCTGTGATTACTTTGTATGCTAATCAAAGTGAAATAGGAAAGTACTTTTGGAAATTAACTAAAGAAAATATAGCGAAAACAACATCAGAGGTGAACAAAAGGGCAGAAAACGTAGGTAAGAAAAAACCAGGAGAATCATAAAATGCAAGACACAATAAATATAACATATAAAGGAGGAGAAGAATCAAATGTTATTCATTACATTAGACTAGGAGCATTTTTAAATTTTATTGAAACAGATTTAATGTATTATGTTTTAGCTAACGGAAAATCAGTTCCAGCGTTAACTTTTGACACAGAAGTTGAAACAAATTTAATGTACATTAATCCACTTCAAGCTAGTGTTGATCCTGAGGTTTGTGTTGTTAGAAGAACATTTCTTATGTCTTCATTAGTACCATCTCCGTCTTTAATTGAAGTAGGAGTAGGAGATGGTAATTTAGGAGATAAATTTGAAAGTCCACTTTTCCAAGATGATTTAAATCCATACGGACAAATAATGAACATATATGTTAGTATGAAGTTTATTTTACTTAAACTAAATGAGCTAAAAGATGCTAATACCAACAAAGTAGTTCTTATTGATTTTTTAAATAACATATTATCAGCAATAAACAGTTCTTTAGGAGGAATAAGCAAACTAGAAGCTACTCTTAATGAAACAACTGTAATTATAAGAGATGGAAATCCTCTTCCAAATATTCAAAAGGTAATTGAAGTAATGAAAAATAAGAACTTATCAAAGTCTAAATTTAACATATACGATAAATATGCTACATTTGATTTATATGGTTACAGTACTACTAATCCTCCAAACTCAACAGTAGATTATGGAGGGAAAAGTCATGCTTCATTTATAAAAGACTTTAGTTTTACAACAGAAATATCTCCTGAACTGTCAACAATGTTGACTGTTGGAGCAACAGCAAATAGTACAGTAGTAGGAGAAAATTCAACTGCTTTTTCTAAATTTAATGCTGGTCTAACAGATAGATATAAAAAAGAAATAACATATAAAGATAATATTAATGTCATACCCTTTTTTCTAAAAAACACATTTCAAGCTTTAAATATAACTCCTGAGAGTATTGCTTTAGGAAAACAATTAGAAGAACAGAAAAAACTTTATGAAGAATTATATCAAAAATACATTACTATATATAGAAATTACGGTACATATTTAAAAAATTTAAGTGAAAAAAAATACAATGGAGAAGCAGATACTTATAAAGACGCGTTAAGTAATTTTATTACTTACAAACAACAAGGAGACTATGCGTTTCGTGCATATTTAAAAAGTAAAGAACCTGAAAAATATAAGAACATTGATACTTTCACCCCATCAACAGGTTTTATTCCATTTAACATGTCATTAACAATGGATGGACTGTCAGGAATGAAAATATACAGTAAATTTCTTATAGACACAACATATTTACCATCAAATTATCCAGACAACGCAGATTTTTTAATAAAGAATATAAATCATAGTATTTCTAATAATAAATGGACTACTAAAATAGAATCAGTAGTAATATCTCAAGGAGGAAACAAATAATGCCAATAGACATATTTCCAAACGGACAAAATGCTGCATCACAACAATCATATATTAATAGTGGAAATATTATTCCTTCAAGTGATAAAGTAGGCACTCAACCTTACAGTTTTTCAGAAGTAGCAAAAAATCTTACAGTTAAAGGAAAACAAAATGGTTTATTAAATATTAACAATTCTCTAGTTTTACAAAAACTAGTATTTTTATCTCCATCAGCAGATACAACATATTATCCTGACGGATACTGGAGATTACACCCATCTGCAGCTAAAGCATATCTTGCATTCTATAACGCAGGTAAAGCAGCAAAATACAACTGGACTTTAAGTTCAGCATATAGAAGTAAACAACATCAAGCTAGTTTAGGCTCAAAAGAAACAGTTGCAAGTCCTGGATCTTCTCCACATGGGTGGGGAGGAGCATTTGATGTGTCTGAATTGTACCAATCAGTAGGAGGATCAGGAAGCCCATCAATAAATTCATCAACCAGACAATCTAATTCATTGTACAAATGGATGTCAGAAAATGGACCTAAATTTGGATGGCATAACCCATATCGATTAGCAGACGGAAATGGTGTAGATGAAATTTGGCATTGGGAGTATTGGGGTTTAGTTTAATATTTATAGACATGTCATATTATCCATTATCTCAAATAACATCAAATTTATATACTAATGGAGGAGAATTTGTATACATAAATACTCTTACTCCATATGTTGGTTCTTATTGGAAAAATTCTAAAGGAAAATATTATACAGGAAAAACACCTCAAGATGTTCCAACACAAGAATTAACAGTATATTCTGATCCAGTTAATGAGACTTTTAACAATGCAAATACTCCTTCACCTATTAACAAAGTTAATTATTTGAGTACTTACGATAAATTAAAAAGTATAGATTCATTTAAAGTAATGTATGCTCCCACTTACTTTCCAACACTCCCAACACAACAAGATTATACCAACGGAGAAATGAGAAGATACTTTTGTAAAAAAACAAACGAAATCATATACTTAGAAGTAAGTAAAGATACATATGATAAATTGGTAGGTCAAGATTCTCAAATATTATGGCAATTATATCAACCATTCAATTTACCTTGGCAATTAACAGGTAGTAAAGAACAAGTGTTTACAACAAATAAAAACATAGTAGAACTAACATCAGTGAGACAAAAATTGTCAATGTTAGCAGAATATTTAAAAATGGACTTTACTAAATACTATAAACAATGACAGACGATAAACCAACCATTGACAGAATAAAATTACTGCATCCTAAACTAAGAGATGAGGCAACACTAATTTATCAAGAAATTAAAGCAGCCTTAACAGGTAAAGCCATTTGTAGATTTTCATATACACTAAGAACATTTGCAGAGCAGGATGCTTTATTTAATGCTCGTCCTCAAGTTACAAAAGCAAAAGGAGGACAATCATATCACAACTATGGCTTAGCAGTTGACATAGTATTGTTAGTAGACAAAGATAAAAATGGATCTTATGAATCAGCATTGTGGGACGTTAAGTCAGACTTTGATCAAGATAAAACAGCAGACTGGATGGAAATTGTAGCAATTTTTAAAAGATATGGATGGGAATGGGGTGGCGACTGGAAGTTTTATGATGCTCCTCACTTTCAAAAAACACACAGTAAATCAATTGTAGATTTACTTAAACTTTACAACAGTAAAAAATTTATAACTAAAACAACATATGTTGATTTAGACTAAAACATACGGACTTAGGACCGTTATAGCTTCGGCTATGAAAGCACCCCACGACTCGCTATCTAGGGTGCTTTCTTTTAACTTGGCTTATTAAGTATTTTTTAGTATATTTAAGTAAATAAAGGTTATAAATGGCTTTCTATATTGTAGAGACTGATGAACAGTTAAAAGAATTTTCTAATATAAAGTACAACAAAGTGTTTGTTGAACTTATACTTCATAATGATCACACTCACCCCGCATTAAATGAATTATCTTTACTGTACATCAAGCCGTTAAACGGCGATAAAGGCTATATATTATGTCTTGACCATACTGAGACGCTTTTGTTGAACAAAACACCTATAACGCAGATTCTCGCTGATTATGATGAAATATATGTTAGAGACAGAAAAACATTTATATACTTCTTCCCACTAAACAATTTAGTAGACATATCTTTTACAACACCTGACTATGTTGAACCCTCAACTTCAGCACATGATTTCTTTTATCAAAGACAAGGAGACTTAACAAACATAAACACAATCATTCCAGTGGTTAAACATTATGAAAAATGTGAGTTAATATATGATAAAGTAAAAAATTACTGCGTTAAGTCAGACAACAATAAGTTTTTAAATAAATTAACAACCGCATTTTTTTCAATTGAAAGAAACGGTTTAAAAATTGACAAATATGAATTCGATAAACATTTTGAAATCAACAATGAAGCGTTTTTTATACAAAATAACACAGTTTATTCCAAGTATAATTTGTACACTACAACCAGACGGCCTTCCAATAGTTTTAATGGCATCAATTTTGCAGCATTAGGAAAAGACAATGGCAGTAGAAAATCGTTTATTCCTAAAAATGACTGCTTTATTGAAATAGACATAAGTTCTTATCATCCAACTCTAGCAGCTCAACTAGTAAACTATGATTTTGGAAGTGTCACACCGTATGAGTACTTTGCAAAGAAAGCAGGCATAGACATTAGTGAAGCAAAGACATTAATGTTTAGACAGTTATATGGAGGAGTGTACAAGGAATATCAATATATTGAATACTTCCAACTAATTGAAGAACATGTAAATAAGTTGTGGAGTGATTTTACAAGTAACGGTTACGTTGAATGTCCAATTTCAGGACACAAATTCACCACTGACTTAAAAGACATAAATCCACAAAAACTGTTTAACTATACGCTTCAAAACTTGGAAACGTCAACTAACGTTCGTATCATATGGGATGTTGTAAAAATATTGAAAGGTAAAAAGACACAAATAGTATTGTACACTTATGATTCAATATTGCTTGACTACAGTGAAGAAGAAAATATATTAGAAGACATTAAACAAGTGTTTGAAAAACACAAACTAAAAGTTAAATTAACCACAGGAAAAAATTATGGTGCAATGGCGCTATTACAGTAATTATGGAAAAGAACGCGTTTGAAACATCAATTGATATTTATAATCAGTATGACTTTACAACAGAAACTGATTTTATGAACAACAGACTATTTGCTACATTTACACAGCAAAATTTAATAGAAGGACTGATAAATGAATTATCATCCACATACAGTATAATGTACAAAAAAATGTTTGTCCTTTTCATTAAGAGCACAAATGAATATGTTATTACGTACAATGTAGAACAAGGCAACGTCAACACAATCCCAGAAAATACTATATTAGTTCATCGTAAAAAAGAAAGCAACACTCTATACACAATCAATGCATTAAACGATTTGATTAGAAAATTAAATGGTGGTGAAGTTGATCCAACCTATAAAATAGAATGGCAGAATTATAAAAACTGTGTTCTATTAACTCAACAAGGAGAAGTAAAACAACTGAACACAAAAATTTACAAGATTGTAGATCTTTAATATTTATAATCATGATTAAATTAATTGATTTATTGAATGAAGTAATATTGTTAGAATACAATAAATCACAACTAGATTATGTTGCTGTTAAATTAAATGTTGAAGATCGCAATGAGTTCAATTCATTAATGAATGCATTAAATGCACAAGATATAAAATATTCTGATTTAAAAAAACAAATTGAAGATGGTAGTTTAAAAACTATTGAAGACTTAAAAAAGTTAAAAACAACATCTAAAACAGACACATCTAAATCATTAGAATCTGACTATGAAACAATAATAGACAATTCTGATTTATTAATAATGTCACCACATACTCATGAAGCATCCCGTAAGCTAGGCTTATCTCATTTTACATTCAGAGAATGTGAAAGCGGTGGAAAAGACTCAGCATGGTGTACTACATTTAAATCTCCAGATCATTGGAATTCATATTACACTAAAAGTTTTTTAACCTTTTACTATGTTAAAATAAAATCTTCTGAAATGATAGAAAAATTAAAGAAAGTATTTCCTAAAAATTGGAAAAATATGGTTGTTGTAGCGTTGACTGTTTCAGAAAAAAATGAAATTAAGGGTTGGGATGGATTAGATAAAAAAATGTCATCTAATGATGTAAAAACTTTTACTAATTTAATAGGAATATGATAAAACTAGTAGACCTACTTCTTGAAAATAACAAAATACTGATACCTAGGCGCATCGAAGCACGCAAGGAACAGTTACATCAACAAGCCCAACAAAAAATTCAACAATACATTGAACAAGGGAGTAAAGGAGATTTATATTTAAGTAATACTCCAATTAAAACACTTCCAAATGACTTAAATGTGGAAGGAGGTTTATATTTAAGAAATACTCCAATTGAAACACTTCCAAATGATTTAAAAGTGGGAGGATATTTAGATTTAAGTAATACTCAAATAAAAACACTTCCAAATGATTTAAAAGTGGGAAAAGATTTAGATTTAAGTAATACTCCAATAAAAACACTTCCAAATGGCTTAAAAGTGGGAGGATATTTATATTTAAGAAATACTCCAATTGAAACACTTCCAAATGGCTTAAATGTGGGAGGAAATTTATATTTAAGAAATACTCCAATAAAAACACTTCCAAATGATTTAAAAGTGGGAAAAGATTTATATTTAAGAAATACTCGAATGTCTAAAAAATACACCAAAATACAAATCAAACAAATGTGTCCTGGAGTAAAGGGAGAAATATATTTATAATAAATAGATTTGTAATACTAGTTCAACACTACAAAAAGAAAGGCATGTTCAAAGCTTTAAAAGCTAATTTGGCCTAATAATAAAAAGATAGTATATTTAAGTAAATTAATAATCAATAAATAAAAACAAAGATGGATTTAAATTCAATTAAAAGTAAGCTTAATGCGCTACAGTCGCAAGGTAAAAGCAAAGAAAAAGTTGACTACACCAAGTCACTATGGAAGCCAAAGTCAGAAGGCAAATTTACAATCAGAATAGTACCGTCTATTCTAGACAAACAAAATCCGTTCAAGGAAGTGTTTGTTCATTACGGACTTTCTAAATTTCCAATTTACGCATTAACAAATTGGGGCGAAAAAGATCCAATTGTAGAATTCACAAAACAACTGCGTCAAACATCTGACAAAGAAAATTGGAAACTTTCTAAAAAATTAGAACCAAAAATGAGAGTGTTTGCTCCTGTCATCGTTAGAGGTGAAGAAGACAAAGGCGTTCGTTTGTGGGAATTTGGTAAAGAAATTTACATGCAATTGTTAGGCATTGCTGACGATGAAGACTATGGTGACTTTACTGACATCAATGAAGGAAGAGACTTCACATTAGAAACAGTAACAGGAGACATTGGTGGTCGTCAAGGTCTAAAATCATCAATTCGTATTAAACCTAAAACGTCAAAATTAAGTGACAGTAAAGAAGACATTAAAACATGGTTGTCTGAACAACCAAACATTTTAGAACTTCAACGTAAACACGATTTTGACAGTGTAAAAGAAATTTTACAAAACTTCTTAAACCCAGAAGATGCTGTTGACGCTGTTGAAGAAGTAGAAGCAACAACATCACCAACAAATGATTTACCTTGGAAGGATGAAGAAGTAACTGTTAAAGCTGCTCCTAAAAAGGAATCAAATTACACTTTAAAAACACCAGCGAAAGCATCTAAAGCAGATAAATTCGATGCCTTGTTTGAAGAAGAAGAGGATAATTTACCTTTCTAAAATAAAACAAAATGGCTAAAAAAACAAACGAAGAATCTTCGTTAATGGAAGCGGTCTCTAAAGAACTTAAGTCTAAATTTGACTTAAACAAGTTTAAGGAGAAAAAGCTATTAAGCGGAAATGTAAAATTCAAAGAACAAAAATGGATTCCATTTTCAGAAGCAATGCAAAATGCTTTGTCAATTCCAGGAATAGCTATGGGTCACATCAATATAGTACGTGGTGGTAGTAACACAGGAAAAACCACCACGTCTATAGAGACTGTAGTATCTGCTCAAAAAATGGGTATTTTACCTGTTTTAATGATTACAGAAATGAAACATAGTTGGGAACATTGGAAAATGATGGGATTTGAAATGAACGAAATCAAAGACACAGAAGAAAATGTTGTAGACTATGATGGATTTTTCATCTACAGAGACAGAGGAAAATTAAACTCAATTGAAGATGTAGCTGAATTCATGTTAGACATGTTAAATGAACAAGATAAAGGAAACTTACCATACGATTTACTGTTCTTATGGGACTCAGTAGGTTCTATACCTTGTAGATTGAGCATTGAACAAGGTAAAAACAATCCAATGTGGAATGCTGGTGCAATTGCAACTCAATTTGGAAACTTTATCAATCAAAGAGTTGTGTTGTCAAGAAAGGAAGAAAGTAAATACACAAATACATTCTTAATCATCAATAAAACAGGAGTAGCACCAGCAGAAAATGTATTTTCTCAACCTAGAATGACTAACAAAGGCGGCAATACGTTTTTTTATGATTCATCATTGTGTTTAACTTTTGGAAACGTTACTAATAGTGGAACGTCAAAAATTAAAGCACAAAAAGATGGCAAAGACGTTGAGTTTGCTTTAAGAACAAAAGTAGCATGTGATAAAAATCACGTTAATGGAATTACAACTAAAAACACAGTAATTAGTACAGTACATGGTTTCATACCAGATGATGCTAAAGACATTACCAAGTATAAAAAAGAACATTCACATGAATGGGCTAACATTTTAGGAGAGGGAAATTATAAAACTGTTGAAGACAACAGTGAATGGAATGAAAAAGCAGATGTTTCTGACATTGTAGAGTCTGAAGATTAATTATGGATAAAAATAATTTACTTAAACTCCTTAATGACATTAAGGAAGATGACATGCCGTCTTTAGACGAGGGAGAAAGAATCCTAATTATAGATGGTTTAAATCTCTTTTTAAGAAACTTTGCAGTGTTAAACTACATTAACCCAGAAGGCACTCACATAGGAGGTTTAGGTGGATTTTTACGTTCATTAGGTTCATTAGTTAAACAACTAAAACCAACATCAATTTACATTGTATTCGACGGAGTAGGTTCTTCTGTAAACAGGAAGAATTTACTTCCCGAGTATAAATCAGGAAGAAATGTTTTAAGGATTAATAAGTTATCATTTGACTCTCAAGAAACAGAAAATGAGTCTAAAACCAATCAAATCATTCACTTAATTCACTACTTACAATGTTTACCTATTAAAATTTTATCATTAGATGGAGTAGAAGCAGATGACATTATAGCGTTTTTAAGTAATAAACTTACAATAAATAAAAAGAATAAAACATATATAGTGTCAGCTGACAATGATTTTCTTCAACTAGTAAATGAAAACATTATCATGTATAGATCTGTAGAGAAAGAATTTGTCACCTCCAAATCAGTCAAAGAAAAATATGGTGTTCATCCTCACAATTTTCTTATATATAAAACACTGATGGGAGATAACTCAGATAAAGTAGGTGGAGTTAAAGGATTAGGAACAGGAAAATTCAACAAATTATTTCCTGAAGTGTTAGGTGATGAAAAGTTAAATTTAGACAACATTTATGATATTTGTGCTGCTAAATTTAAAGAACATGTTATATATTGTAGAGCCTTAGAAAATTTTGACAACTTAAGAAAAGCTTACAAGATTATGGACTTAAGTAATCCTATGCTTGATGAAGTAGAAAAAGAATATATATTAGAATATGTAAAAGAATCTCCGTATGAGTTAAACATAGAAACATTTCTTAGATTTTACAATAAAGATGGATTAGGAAACGTATTGAAAAATGTAGACTATTGGATAAAAGACATTTGGAATCCAATTAATAGATATAATAAAGCAAAAAATAAATAAAAGTTATGACATTAACAAGTATAGAGTCTTATGGAATTTCATTCCAAACAAAAGTACTATCAGCATTATTGACTGATAAACCCTTCCTGCAAAACATTAATGATGTTTTAACAGAAGATTATTTTCCAAATGTTTCACATAAGTGGATTATAAATGAGGTGTTAAAATACTATGGAAAGTATCACACTAATCCAACAATGGATGTACTTAAAGTAGAAATGAAAAGAATTGACAACGAAGTTCTTCAACTGTCAATTAAAGAACAGTTAAAAGAAGCATACAGGTCATCAGATGAAAGTGACTTAACTTATGTTAAGCAAGAATTTGCTAATTTTTGTAAAAACCAACAGTTAAAAAGAGCACTTTTAAGTTCAGTTGACTTATTAAAAGCAGGTGACTATGATTCTATTAGATCATTAGTTGACAGCGCTTTACGTTCTGGACAAGATAAAAACATTGGTCATGAGTATAATAAAGACACTGAGTCTAGATATAGAGAAGAAGATCGAACACCAATTCCTACACCTTGGGATAAGTTTAACGAAATTTTACAGGGTGGATTAGGAGAAGGAGACTTTGGCTTAATATTTGGCAATCCAGGAGGCGGAAAATCATGGAGTTTAATTGCAATGGGTGCATATGCTGTAAAATGTGGTTTTAATGTTATTCACTACACATTAGAATTAGGTGAAGGATATATAGGAAGACGATATGACGCATACTTTACTAAAATACCTGTTGACAAGTTAAAATTCAATAGAGAAAAAGTAATAACATCAACATCTGATTTACCAGGAAATTTAATTATTAAAGAATATCCAATGGGTAAAGCGTCACTTTCAACAATAGAAAGTCACATTAAAAAATGCATCGACTTAGACTTTAAACCAGATTTAATTATTATTGACTATGTTGATCTTCTTTCATCAAAAAGAACAAATCGTGAACGAAAAGATGAAATAGATGATATTTATATGAGCACAAAAGGATTAGCTCGAGAATTAAAATTACCAATATGGAGTGTTTCACAAGTTAACAGAGCAGGTGCAAAAGATAATATTATTGAGGGAGACAAAGCCGCTGGTTCATATGATAAAATTATGATTGCAGATTTTGCTATGTCTTTATCAAGACAAAAGAAAGATAAAGTTAATGGAACAGGACGTTTTCACATTATGAAAAATAGATATGGAGCTGATGGTATGTCTTTTAATGCAAAAGTAGACACATCTACTGGTCATATAGATATTATGGGTGAAATAGGTGAAGATGAGGAAGAAGAAATGACAAACAACAATAATTCTAAATCTACTGGGTTTAATGGTGGTTTAGATAATTTTGATAGAGAACATTTGTCTAAACAATTTTTTGAGTTAAGTGGAAATATATAAATAAACAACAAAGAAACATTATGCTAAACAAAGAATCGAAAATTCTATCAGAAATTACCACTCATTTAAAATACGCGAAGTATACTCCTGAATTGGAGAGAAGAGAGACATGGGAAGAACTAATTACTAGAAACATGGAAATGCACTTAGCAAAGTTTCCTGAACTAGCAATTGAAATTGAAAACACTTACGAATACGTTTACAGTAAAAAAGTATTACCATCAATGCGAAGTTTACAATTCGCAGGAAAACCAGTAGAAATAAACAATGCAAGGATATTTAATTGCTCTTACTTACCTATTGACGATCATAGAGCATTTTCTGAGATTATGTTCTTACTATTATCAGGTTGTGGAGTAGGATATTCAGTGCAAACACATCACGTAGAAAATCTGCCAGACATTAGAAAACCATTAAAGTCTAAAAGATATTTAGTTGGTGATTCAATTGAAGGATGGGCTGATGCTGTTAGAATGTTAATGAAAGCATATTTTGGTCAAATTTCATCTTGTCCTAAGTTTGACTTTAGAGACATTAGACCTAAAGGTTCTCAATTGATTACAGTAGGAGGAAAAGCACCAGGACCTGAACCATTAAAAATAGCTTTAGTACATGTTAAAGCAATATTGGACAGAAAAAATGACGGAGAAAAATTAACATCAGTAGAATGTCATGACATCATTTGCCACTTAGCAGATGCAGTATTGTCAGGAGGAATTCGTAGAGCAGCTTTAATTTCTTTATTTGACTTAGATGATGAAGACATGTTGACTTGTAAGTTTGGGAATTGGTGGGAAGAAAATCCACAAAGAGGAAGATCAAACAATTCAGCAGTGTTACTTCGTAGTAAAATTGATAAGGAAACGTTTTTAAACTTATGGAAGAAAATTGAAGCTTCAAATAGCGGAGAACCAGGATTTATCTTTACAAATGATAAAGACGCAGGTACAAATCCATGTGCTGAAATTAACTTAAAACCAAATCAATTTTGTAATTTATGTGAAATTAATGCATCAGACATTGACTCACAGGAAGAATTTAACGCAAGATCAAGAGCAGCCGCGTTTATAGGAACATTACAAGCATCATATACTGATTTTCACTATTTGAGAGATGTTTGGAAAAAAACAACTGAAAAAGAAGCATTATTAGGAATAGGAATGACCGGAATTGCATCTGGAAATATTTTTAAATTCAACATCAAAGAAGCAGCAAAAGCTGCTTGTGATGAGAATGAAAGAGTAGCAGAACGTATAGGAATAAACAAAGCAGCTCGTGTAACAACTGTTAAACCATCAGGTACAACTTCATTAGTGTTAGGAACGTCAAGTGGAATTCACGCTTGGCACTCAGATTATTACATTAGAAGAATTCGGTTGGGTAAAAATGAAGCATTGTACACATATTTAGCTATTCACCACCCAGAATTATTGGAAGATGATTTTTTCAAACCAACAATTCAATCTATTGTAAAAATACCTCAAAAAGCACCTGAAGGAGCAATAACTAGAAAAGGAGAATCAGCAATCGACTTATTGGAAAGGATTAAAACAATAAATCAAAAATGGATAAAACCAGGATATAGAAAAGGAGCTAATCAACATAACGTTTCAGCTACTATTACTATTAAAAATGATGAATGGAATAGTATTGGAGATTGGGTATTTGAAAATAAAGAATATTTTACAGCGTTGTCTTTCTTACCTTACTCAGATCACACATACACTCAAGCACCGTTTGAAGACATTACTGAAGAACAATTTAATGAAATGGTAAAACAATTACATGATATTGACTTAAGTAAAGTTATTGAAATGATTGACAACACAGCTCGTCAAGACGAACTTGCTTGTAGTGGTGGAGGAGGATGTGAAATAATGTAATTTAGGCGTTTGTGAAATTTTATAATATGTATAATCAAAATATATGATTGGAATTTATAAAATAATAAACCCTGAAGGAAAAATTTATATTGGATGTACTATTAATTGGGAAAGAAGATTACATGAATATAAAAATTTAAAAGTTAAAGGTCAATCATTAATATATAATAGTTTGATTAAGTTTGGTTGGATTAATCATAAATTTGAACTTATAGAAGAATGCTCAATAGAACAATTATATGAAAAAGAAATTTATTGGATATATCAATTTGATAGTGTAGAAAAAGGATTAAATATAAGATTAGGTGGGAGAAATGGTCATTTGGCTCAATCTACAAAAGATAAAATAGGTAAAGCATTAAAAGGGAGAAAAAATACCTGGTCTAAAAAAGGTGGGGGACCTTTTGGTCAAAAATTAAATCATGGAAAAAAGATTGGGGAAACTTTAAAAGAACATTGGAAAACAAATAAAAAAATTGGCCCTCAACATTTATGTAACAAAGAAATTGCGGAAGAAATAAGAATAAAGTATAAAACTGGAGATTTTACTCGTTCTGATTTAGCTAGAGAATATGGAGTAAGTTGGGGTACTATAAAAAACATAACTGATAAAATTAATTCTTATAAAGATATAATTGGTTAGGCTTCCAAGATTCTTTAACATATATTTAAGTAAACAAATAAATAAAAAGTTATGACTTTAAAACCACAATCAATTAGAAAAGGTGTTACCATTATTTTAAATGGTAAAGAAGTAGAAAAACAAGAAATTATTGATTTAAGCACCACCTGGTCTGAATCACAAATAAATTTCTTTAAGAAAATGCTTAAACAAGGTGGCGATACAAAAATTAATGGAGCAACCATTAATATTACAATAGTAGAAAAAATGGTTACGTCTAGAGGAGAAAAAGATACAGGAACAATTGTGTATCCAGGACTAGATGCTAAATTTTAAACATGAATAAATCACAATTAAAAAAATTCATTAAGGAAGAAATCCAAACTTTACAAGGTTCTGGAGATTTTTCTTGGATTACATTACGTGAAAATGAATTATTAGCTGAATTTAATTATAATTTAGAAAATACTTATCCTATAACTAATGAACTTCCTTTTAATGTAGAATTTAAAGATGATAAAGATAGATTAAATATTACTAAAGGTAAATTAAATAACAATTTTATTGAGATAAAATTATATTGGGCTGAACCCGGAGGAAATGTCAGAATGGATACTCCTGAAGGTGTTCAACCTAAAACAATGAATACTCATATGTCTAATATCATAAATAAGTTTTTACCTAATTATGATCAATTTTTGATTAGACCAAACGATGATATTAGATTTAGACTACTTCAGTTACTTTTAAACAAATATTTAGATAAGAATAAATGGAAAACATATTTTAACTCTGAAAAAAGAGAAATAATTTTATATAAAAATGAAAAAAATTAAACAGTACCTATTCCCAACCCTGATTGCACTTTCGGCTTTATCCGTGAGTGCATCAGCGGCTTTCTACTCAATAACCGGTTTGTCAAAAATTTTTATTGGAGCTAGTTTTGCTGTTATAGTGATGGCTGCTTCTTTAGAAGTAGCAAAGTTAGTAATTGCATCTTATTTATATCAATACTGGGACAAGACAAAAATGTTTCTCAAAGTATACTTAACAGTAGCTGTGTTCATTTTAATCTTGATTACCTCAGCAGGCATTTATGGATTCTTGTCTTCTGCTTATGAACAAACTGCTTCTAAAAACATAGTGGTGGAAAAACAAATAGTGGCTTTAGAAAGTAAAAAAGTAAGATACTTAGACACTAGAGACTCATACTTAAAAGAGAAAGTGGAAACGTCTAAAAGTACTTCTGAGTTAAGACAAGCATTGTCTACTGGAACTATGACTCAATATAAAGACAAAGAAACAGGACAAATTATAAATGTTGCAAACACAGGCAACAGAAAAGCCTTTGAAAAACAACTAGAAAAAACGCTTAAAAAAGACTCTACACTTGACAGCAAAATTAATACAGTAAATGATAGTATATTTAGTTTAGAGTCTCAAGTGTTAGATAGCCAGTCAAAAGCAGAAACGTCCGGTGAATTAGGTCCTTTAAAGTACATTAGTAAATTATTAAACACACCAATGGATAAAATTATAAATTGGTTTATTTTAGTCATCATATTTGTATTTGATCCTTTAGCTATTGCTTTAGTCATAGCTGCTAATAATGCATTCAATAAAGCTGCTCATCCTGAGCAATTGGCTATATACAATGAAAAACCAATAAAACCAATTGTTGAAAAATCTACACATCTTGATCCAAACCAATCACCTATAATAGCACCAGTTACTCCACCTCCACCAGTGAATAATTCCTGGATTCCTCCTATTTTTAAAAGAAAAAAGAATGATGATGATGTAAAAACATATTAGGTTTGGCTTCTAAAATCTTTTAACATATATTTAAAGAAAAAAGGTTATGAAAAAAATATTAATCATCTTAGCAACTGTTGTTACATTAATAAGTTGTAAAAAAGAATCACTAGAACCTAAAGAAACATGTCCTGGAGGATGTTACAGTGACTATATAATTACTTCACCTTCATCTACACTTCAATCTGATGGATATTGGCACGTGTCTTATTTAGGCGCAAATTATTTTACAATTAAAGGTAATTTATCTCAACTAGATGTAAAATATGTAGTCAATGGAGTCCCTTTAATTGAAGTAAATTTCGATTCTGATTATTGGGTAATTTTTGACACTATTCAATATACAACACCAATGTATTCTTATTTAGGTTGGTTTACAAATAACCAGTTCAATACTCCTATTTCTATTGGGGGATATACTTACACATTAAAGACTCTAGCAGAAATTCAACCACCACTAAATATAGCCGGCTATCAGTTAAGTCCTTATATGTGTTGGGATTGTCCATATACTTCTACTTTACTAGGTACACATAGTAAGTACACTTACACCCCACAACAAAACTTCTTTTTCGACAATGAAATGATTGGAGACACAGCTAGAATTTACATTCAGACTATTTTTAACTCAGACATTGGACTAAGAGAAGAAAAAAATACTATTTTAAAAGTTATATTTGAGTAAAATAAATTTGGCTTTTAAAACTTTCTAATTTATATTTTAAAATAAAAATTATATGGAAAAAATAAAAGTATTTCATGAAGCTCCATTGTCAATAATGAGTCAAGTACAATCTCTTACTGATGGAGACTATTGTTTACCACATTTAATGGATGAAAATGAAGAATATAAAAAGTTCTTTATTGACGCTAAAGCAAAAGGACGTTACATCATAATGGACAATTCATTACATGAACTTGGACATGCATATAATGAACAGCGTTTAATACATTGGGTAAATGAAATTAAACCACAAGAATTTATAGTACCAGACGTTTGGATGGACATAAATATGTCTAGACGAAATGCTAAATACTGGTCTAAAATTGAATTGCCTAAAGAAACAACTAAAGTAGCTGTAGTGCAAGCTAAAGACACAAGTGAAGCAACATTATGTTACAATGCATATAAAGATTTAGGTTATAAAAAAATAGCTTTTAGTTATGGTGCAGAATTTTACACTAAAGTAACTCCACACCCAAATGTAAATATAGCAAAAGCATTAGGTAGAGTGTCTCTTATATCTAACATGTTTAAAAATAATATTATTTCACCTACAGATAGAGTTCATCTTTTAGGAACATGTTTTCCAGGAGAGTTTGGCTTCTATAAAGATTTTACGTTTATTGAGTCTATAGACACTTCAAACCCAGTAATGGCAGCTGTTGAAAATAAAAGATACAATTGTTTTGGATTAACTGAAAAACCTAAAGCAAATATGAATACAGTGTTTAATAAAGATTCTAAAACAATAGATTTAGATTTAGTATACTATAATATACAGATGTTTAAAAAAATAAATACCATATGAAAATAAAAGTAATATATAAAAAAGTAGGACGTGAAAGAATATGGGCTCAAGCTGTTGGAAAAAATATTATAGAAATAGACCCACGGGCTACAGGTAAAAAAGAATTAGAATTATTAATTCATGAATCATTACATCTTATATATCCTACACAAGAAGAAGAAATGATAGAAACAAACGCTATTACTTTAACAAATCTTTTATGGAAAATAGGATATAGAAAAGTAGACAATTCAAACAGTATACCATTACAAGATGGTACAATATAAAAATAAAAATTATGTATATAAAAACATTAGTAAAATCAAAATATGAAGTTTGTAGTAATACCGAAAATGAATTAAAATTAATATTAGATAAAATATATGATAATCGTGATCATATATCACTTAAAGATATTGAAAACCTTAAAATGTATGTTAATAAAGGCTCATATGAATTAATAACACTAACATCATCCGAAGATTATAAATAAAAATAAAAATATGAAAAAACAAGCAGTATTAAGTTTAAGTGGAGGTATGGATTCAAGTACACTGTTACTTCACCTACTAGCCAATGAATATCAAGTGACAGCTCTATCATTTGACTATGGGCAAAAACATAAAGTAGAATTGGAAAGAGCAGTTGACTTAGTAAAGTACATTAACTCAAATGTACTTAGAATTTATCCTGCAGACAGAGCACCTGGTGGATTTGGTGAAGTATATTCTAAAGTAAATCATCAAATCATCAAATTAGATGGTTTAAGTCAACTATTAGTAAGTGGATTAGTTGATAATAATTCTATGGAACTCAAAACAGGACATTATGCACATGAAAATGCTTTAACTACTGTAGTTCCAAACAGAAATGCTATATTTGCATCAATTACTTATGCTGTTGCATTATCTATTGCTAAAAAAACAGGAGAATCATGTAAAATAGCATTAGGAACTCACATGGGTGATTTTGATAATAAAAAACAAAGCGGAATATACCCAGATTGTTCAGAAGAATTTAAAATTGCTCTTGAACATGCATTTAAAATAGGTAATTGGGATTCTGAAAAAGTAGATTATTATGCCCCATATAATATTACTGATAAAACTGGAGTATTAAAAGATGGAATTGAATGCTGTGAAAAATTAGGATTGGATTATAAAGAAATTTATAAACGTACTAATACTAGTTATATTCCTATATTTGTTAAAGATGAAGAAAAAACAAAATTATTAGGATTAACAGAATCTACTCCAGGAATAGGAGTATGGTACAGTGATTACAAATCAGGTGCTAGTATTGAACGTATAATTAGTTTTACCAAATTAGGATTAGAAGATCCATCACAATATGCTGAAGAAGATGGAACATTAGTATCTTGGGATTTTGTTAAAGAGTATGCTATTAGAATAGAAGAAGAATTTACAGGAGAAAAATTTGAAATTCTATAGAATTACCATATTTAAAACAAATAAATAAAAAATGACACAACCAAACCCCAAAAAACATCAAGAAATCAGTTTTATTAAGTCAGCAATTAGAATAATAGGTTACTTTACTTTACTGTTTAACATTCCACTAGGAGTAGTAATACTAATAACATCAGAAGTAATAGGTATTTACGAAGAATTAGTATAAAATTAGGCTTCCCTTAAAAAAGAACATATATTTAAATATAAATAAAATAAGATGGATAATTGTCAATATTGTGGAAAATCCACAGAAAAAGAGAATATGTTTTATGGTTTTATAGCTATGTGTCCTCCTATTCCTGAAATGGAAGAACGAAAAATAAAATGGGGAGGAGCAGAATGGTGGAAGAATTTAGAAAGAACAGATCTAACAGAAGTAGAAGTTAAAGATTTAGACGACTTAAATTCCTACGACCAATTATTATCTACAATAAGTAGAGGACACATATGTATTCCTTGTCTAGAAAATGAAGAAAAATTATTAACAAAATATAAATATAAATAAAAATGAAACAAATACTTTACTTTACAGCATCATGGTGTCCAAGCTGTCAAAACATGACTCCAATAGTTGAGCAATTAAAAAAAACTCACTCAATTCCAGTGCAAAAAATTGACATTGACTATGATGGAACATTTGTTCCTAAGTATAATGTAAAAAGTGTTCCAACTACAATCGTTTTAGAAAACGGAAATGAAGTAAAAAGACATGTAGGAGCATTAACAAGTGATCAATTAAACAATCTTATCAATGGCTAGATTTATTTCTACAAAATTATTTGAAAACTATTCTGTTGCGTTAAGACAATGGAAGGCATCTCACTCACACTGTGAATTATTACATGGTTATGCTTTAAAATTTAAAGTATGGTTTGCTTCAAACGAACCAGATGTTGATAAACAACTTGACTCAATGTCATGGATTGTTGACTATGGTGGATTTAAAGATGCACCTAAAGGTAATGGTCTAAAATCATGGATGAACCATATGTGGGATCATACCTTACTGATTGAAAAAGACGATCCATATTTAGACTTCTTTCAGTCTGCAGCTATGGAAGGTATTTGTGATTTACGAATAATGGATAAAATGGGAGCAGAATCATGTGCTAAATTAGTGTTTGAACATTTTAATGAAGTATTGTCTAAAACAGATGGTGGTAGATGTAAAGTGATTAAAGTAGAATGTTTTGAAAACAATAACAACTCAAGCATTTACGAAGAAATTTAAACAAAAAATAAAATCATGACAGTAAAAGACAGAATACAAATAGATGGTGTTTGGTATGTTAAAGAAAAAGAAAATTCTAAAGTAGAACTTCAAGATCTAATTTACTCTCAAAACTGTCTTCTTGAATTAGACAAATGTTCATTTGAAGCAATCAGAATATTTTCAGATTACAACAATGAAATTTTTATAAAAAATAGTCTTTACATTAAATATGTAAATAAGCAAACACAAAATGAAGAATGTTGGGACAATAATACATGGATGAGTCAATTGCTTAATGGTAATAAAGAAGCATTAAATAAGGTATCTGACACACTTTTAAATGATGAAATTCAACAATTAAGATTGTTTATTTCAAAATTAATAGAGGATGAGTGGTTAAATAATTAGGCTTACAAAATATTTTATTATATATTTAAATCATGGGAAAAATAATATTAGAGTTTGACTCTGAAGAAGAACGATATGAGGCAAGAGTCGCATTAGACGGTTATAAATGGAAACATGCAATGTGGGAATTAGACCAAAAGTTAAGAAATACTACTAAATATGCCCAAAGTGTAATTCATAGGGAATCAGAAGTAGATGAATTTGAACAGGATGTTGCAGAAAAGTACAGAGAGATACTTAGAGAAATATTAAAGGACAACGATTTAAATTTAGAATTATGATATATAAACTAAAGTATTTTTTTGACAAATTTAAATTTTTACAAGCGTACAATTCACCATTTAAACCACCAATGCCAAGATTATACATTGGAAAAATTAACATAGGCACACCATACTTTTTTCCAAGAAAATGGATTAAAAGTAAAGTAAATCCAGGATATTTAATGGCGGTTGATAAAAAAATAGGTTTTGATTTTGTTGGACTTGGATGGAAAACTAAGTGGGAAGACACTGACTATCGATTTGAATGGTCTCCAATATGGTCATTTGTATTTTTTAAATGGCAAATAGCAGTAACATTTACTGCTCCAGAAAGAGATCATTATTGGACATGTTGGTTATGTTACACTAGAGACACTGATAAATCTAAAAACACAAAAGAAAGAATTATTCAAGCTAAAGAAATATTTCCTTGCATTTGGGAATGTAATAAAATAAAAATTAACTACTGGGATAAAATATTAAAAGATAAATGGCTAAAAAAATCATCAATATAAAATAAAATGTGGACATCAACAACAACTTTCGGAGACGTAAAATTTAATTATATATTAAAATAAATATTTTAAAAATGAACAATCAAATGTTAAGTTTATACGATTATTTAGGAAAACCAGCTGGTGGAGAACTGGGAGCAGAAGTGGCAAAATCAGCAACAACTAAAAACATTCCATATTCAACAAAATATGTAGAAACTCTTAAATATAAAGGAAAAATTATGATGTATCCTGTGTATTTTTTAGATGAATATTTTAAAAGATCTTCCCCAACACGTGCAATTGTATCTTCAAAAGTAGAAGATGATTTACCTTTTTAAAAAATAAAAATGATTGAAATATTAACCCATAGTTTAGGAATTTGTGGAGACAATCATCCTAATGTATTTTTACTTTATATTAATGGAATAGAATTTTCAACATATAAAGATTATATTATAAATCAAATAAAACAGTTATGTCAATAAAATCAGATAAATTATTAATAAGCAGCGACTTTTTTTCTTGCCAAGGAGAAGGAATATCATCAGGGGTCCTATCATACTTCGTTCGTTTAGGTTTATGTAATTTAAACTGTGGTATGTCAAGAGCATTCACAAACAAATTATTAAAGGAAAAATCACTAGAAGATGGTGAAGTGTTCAAAGGTGACTTAGAATTAGAAGGTAAAGCATCTTGGACTTGTGACTCAACGTCTCAATGGTTGTGGAGAGGTGAAGATAAAGACTTTCAATACTTAATTGATCAATGGAAAGAACAAGATATCTATGAATATATTAGAAATGGTGATGTTCACATCATTTGGACAGGTGGAGAACCAACATTACCTAAACATCAAGAAGCAATAAAACATTTTTTTGGACATTGGCATAATGTAGAATGGTATGGAACTTCATTTCATGAATGGACACCTTTTAATGAAATAGAAACAAATGGTACACAATATATAGGAGATGAATTGTTTTTATTGATTAATCAAATCAACTGTTCACCCAAATTATCAAACTCAGGTATGACAGAAAAACAACGTATTAATCCAGATGCGATTAAACGTATTATGGAACATAATAACTATCAATTTAAGTTTGTTATTTCAACTGAAGACGATGTCAAAGAATTATTTAAAGACTTCGTAGAACCATTTAAAATACCGCTTACAAATGTAGTTTGTATGCCTGGGTTGGATGATGTAAAGAATTTTGAAGAGCGCACTAGATTTACATTAGAAATGGCAAAGAAATATAAATTTAGAGGTATGACAAGATTACATATTGCCGCATGGAATAAAACATTAAATGTATAACAATTTAAGACACCTCATACAGCATTGACAAATTCAATATTTTTGTATATTTATTAACATGGTAGGAATATATAAAATAACAAACCCAACAGGAAAAATATACATTGGACAATCTGTCAATATAGAAGAACGTTTTGGAAAATATAATAATCTCAATAATAAAAGACAAGTTAAATTATATAATTCATTTAAAAAACATGGCATTACCAATCACCAATTTGAAATTATTGAAGAATGTAGCAAATGTAATTTAAATGAACGTGAAATATATTGGGGAAATCATTATGATGTATTAAATAATGGATTGAATCTAAGATTAGGGAATGGTAGAGGCAGTTGTAGTAAAAATACAAGAAACAAAATTAGTAATTCATTAAAAGGAAAGGCAAAAAGTAAAGAACATTGTTTGAATTTAAGTATATCTAAAACAGGTATCCCAAGTAAACGCAAAGGTAAACCCGATCTAAAACAAAAAGGTAAACCCAAACCAGGTGCTGGATGTGGTAAAGGAAATAAACTAATAGGATCGGGACCTAAAACAGGTAATAGTATTATAAATGTTGTAAGTGGGGAAATATATAATTCTATAAAAAAATGCATGATTAATGAAAAAATTTCCAAAAGAAAAATGTTTTTACTATTAAAAAATCCAAAAAGTAATTATAAATATATAAACAAAAACTATTATAAAAACAAACAAATATGAAAATTGAACTATTAAAAAAATCAAATGGTAGTATGTCTCGTTCTGAAAAGGAAAAAGATAATATGATTAATGAAGCAGCAAAACACTATGGTAAATTTTTAAATGCCTTAGGTTTTGATTACGAAGCAGATAGACAAACTATTGATACTCCTAAAAGAGTTGCGAAATCATTTATAAATGACCTTATTATAGGATCAGTAACAGACGAACCAAACATTACAGTGTTTCCAAACGATGAAAAATACGATGGTTTAGTAATACAAAGTGGTATTGAAGTAACAAGTATGTGTGCACATCACAATCTAGCGTTTACAGGTTATGCTACTGTAGCTTATGTTCCACAAGAAAATGTTATTGGTTTGTCAAAACTAAATAGAATTGTAGAATGGTTTTCTAGAAGACCACAAATGCAAGAATCATTAACCCAACAAGTCCACAACTACATTTCAGAAAAAATGGATTGCCTATCAGTAGCAGTATCAATCTCATGTAAACATACATGTTGCTCAAGTAGAGGTATTAAACATGATTCAACAATGACTACTAACAAATTCAGCGGTGTATTTATGGAATCAAATAACTTAATCAGAGAAGAATTTTTACAAGCAATTATGAAGAACGGTTCTGAATTTTAGTGTAAAAAAGCTACAACAAATGAAAAAGAATTCTAATGACTTATATAAAGTCAATTCTAAGTTAAAAAAAGTACTTAAACAGTTAGTTAAAGAAAACATCAAATTGTCAGCAAGAAAAGACGCGATGTACATCTTAACTAATTGTGATGATAAAACAGTTAAAGAATTTTTATTCTTTGCATTATCAGACAATGGTAACTTAACTTGTACTTGTTTAGATTTTGCTAAAGATAAAAATGGAAATAAATTAAAAACACCAAATTTTGGAAATGAATTCTAATAAACTATGAAAAAAACTATAATTTTTACAATATTATTTTTTTACTTTACTTTGTCATTTTCACAAATGGTTATTAAAGATTCATATGTTTACATTTCAGCAAATACATACTTAGTTTTAACTAAAAATGATCCAACTGGACTAAGAGACATAGGAACAAGTGGAGGAATTTACTGTCAAAATGAAACAGCAAAAATAAAATGGTTAGTAACCGGTTCAACATTAGGAACATATACTATTCCATATGTTGCTTCTAATGGAACAAGAATACCTTTATTGTTGAATGTAACTTCTACTTCTCCAGGAACAAACATTGAACTAAATACTTATGAAACAACCAACAGCAATACTCCTTATCCATCTCTAGTTAATTTTGTAACCAACGATGCACATGCTGATAACTCTATCAGTGTTATTGACAGATTTTGGCAAATTAAATTTAATGGTTATCCTGTTGCAGAGCCTAAGTCTACTGTAACATTTACTTATGCTGACCTTGACTTAGTCGGGAACACAATCACTGAGTCAAACTTAACGATGCAACGTTATAACGATGTGGCTGACAGATGGGGTGACTGGCTTTATTCTCCTTACTCTAATACTGGACTTAATACAATAATCATTAACTTAGCCAACGTACAGGATTATTATGAAACATGGACTGCTGTAGACGGTGGTAATGCTTTACCAATTGAATTAGTTTATTTTAAAATAAACTGTGTGGGTTTAATAATGTGGGGAACTGCATCTGAAACAAATAACAAATACTTTATTGTTCAAGGAAGTGATAATGCTAGTACTTTTACTGATATAGATACTATCTCAGGCGAAGGGAACTCAAACTCCTTAGTTTATTATTCATATCAAACAGAAAACACATATCAATATTATAGGTTAAAACAAGTAGATAATAATGATGAATTTGAATACAGTGATATTATAGTAGGTTGTAATGAAATAAAAACCATAGTTTTATATCCTAACCCAAACGAAGGAGTATTTAATGTAAATCATTCTTCTAAATATCATTTCACAATATTTGATGTTAATGGAAAATTAGTTTTTGATGATTTAAGTAATAAAACAAAGTTTGATGTTACTAATTTAGCTAATGGAACTTATTACTTTAGAATGGAAAACGAAACAAATAAATACACCTTTAAATTTATAAAACAATGAAAAATCTTCTAGTATTACTATTCTCTTTATTTAGTATGGTTACTTATGCTCAAGTAGGCATTAGTACATCTTCAGGCTTTACTCCAACATCATTATTTGATGTTGAAGGTAAATTCCAAATCAATTCATCAGGTAATCCAATAAAAATAAATAATGTATCAGGTTATAGTTGGCCTGTTGCACATAGTGCAGGATACCTTTATAATAGTGGTGCAGGTGCATTAACATGGACTGCTGGACCTATAGGAGCAACAGGACCTACTGGAGCTACAGGTACTGCAGGAGCTACAGGTATAAATGGAGCTACAGGTACTGCAGGATCAAATGGTATAAATGGAACCAATGGTGCAGTAGGAGCTACTGGAGCAACGGGAACAGCAGGATCAAATGGTTCTGTAGGTGCTACAGGTCCTACAGGCGCTGCAGCTACATTAAGTGGAGGTACTACTAACTATCTTGTTCGTTGGACAAGTGCTACTACAATAGGAATAGGAACAACATTTGATAATGGTACTAATGTAGGTATAGGAATAACTACACCAGGCTCAACACTAAAGGTAAATGGAAATATAGCTGGTAAAGTTACAACATATGTTACTACAACTGCCACAACTTTAGCTGCAACTGATTATATTGTTTATATGACTGGAGCGGGACTAAATACAGCAACTTTAACACTACCAACTTTAGTATCTGGAACAACTGATGGAAGAATTTTAATTATAAAAAACATTCAAAATACAAGCGCCACTTATTGGACAATAACAGCCGCAACAGGTAATACTGTCCAGTTTGGTGGAGGTCCTTATGTTAATCCATTAAGTGATAGAGAAGTTCTTACATTTATGTCTATTGGAACAGTATGGCATTTAGTAAGCTATTACCCAGGGTATTAATAGTAAGAAGTTAGGAAATGGTATTAAAGGGAACAATACATAAAAGAGAAGAGGACAATGTTTGGATTGTAAAATACCTTATGTTCTCGAGAGTTGTCAAGCAACAAGGTATTGCAGTTGATACAGAATTTTTTGAACTAGAATTACCTAAGGTATAATTATAATTTACGAGTACAAATAAAATTAATTTTATCAAACTAGCCTATATTTATCATAAACACACAACTATGATGAATAAGTATTGGGCACCAACCCCTAAAAAATGGAGAAAGATCGGTGACGGTCTATTAGCAGCTGCAACAGTAATCGCTGTAGGTGGCATTTGGCAATTTGAAGCACTTAAAGAAATCTTTACATCAGGACAATTACGAGCAATGATTGTTAGTTCAATTACACTTGGAGTTGTAGGTAAATTTTTAACTAACTTCTTTAAAGAAGATTAAGGAAAGCTTGAAAAATTAAATTTTTTTACATATATTAAAATTATGAAAAAAATTACAATTTACGCACATAAAACTCATCCAGACGCAGTTATTCCTCAAATCGCTTACAACAACACAAGCGCTTGTTTTGACATAACATGCACCGAAACAACAATAATACCAGCTAAATCATCAGCTGTGGTGCCAAATGGTTTAAACCTAACAATAGATCAACAAAAAAATTATTGGATGCAAATTCAATTACGCAGTTCTAAAGGTTTCAAACATGCTTTAATACCCCATTATGGAACAGTAGACGCAGGATACACAGGCGACTTAGGAGTAAAAATATACAATGTTGGAAATGTTGACGTGACTATTGAAAAAGGTGAACGTTACGCTCAAATAGCAGTTATAGAAAAACCACAATATGAAATTGTAGAACTAGAAGGATTCATTTGGGAAACATTTAAAAAATCTCAACAAAGAGGAGACGGTGGTTTTGGCTCATCAGGAAAGTAAATGTTAAATAAAAGTTATGTATCAAGCACTTCACTATTCATTTGAGGACTACACATATTATCTTCGAGATGATAAAAATGGATGGTCTAAATTTCAATATCAACCCACTTATTGGAAACGAGTTGATGAATGGCAAGAAGGTGCTCAACCTATCTTAACTGGAGGATTTGCAATTCCAACTAAAAAATTCAGTAAAGACGACACTAATCTCTTAGAAAAAGACATCAACAAGGAACTTCTCATTTTACGAGAATTGTACTATAAGTATGATGACGTGGTACCTTCATTTCACAACATTGTATACTTAGACATTGAAATTGAAATGGGAGGTGCCTTAACACCTGAATACATCAAGGCTGCTCCTATGCCTATAACTTCAATTGCTTTAATAGACATGACTACAAAGACTAAAATGTGTTTTGTTGTAGACAAAAATAAGGAAATTCAAGAATCAAATGAAAATGGTAAACACATTGTACCATGTGTTTCTGAAAAGGAACTCATCAAAAAATTCTTAGACAAGTGGGAGGAATTAGACCCAACAATAGTAGTGGGATGGAACAGTGCTTACTTTGACATGCCTTACTTATACTTCAGAATTAAACACACTTTAGGCGACGACGAAATATTGAGAATGTCTCCTATTGGAAAAATCAACTTTAGAGAATTTGCAGGTACTTTACAAGTTAGAATAGGAGGAGTCAATCACTTAGACTATATGTTACTTCATAAAAAATACATTATGAAGGAAGAACCATCATATAAACTAGGAGACATTGGCTTAAAATACGTTGACTTAGGTAAGGTAGAATATGAGGGAAATTTAAACACATTGTTTAAAAACGACTTAAATACTTTTATTGACTATAACTTACGTGACGTTGACATTTTAGAAAAACTTGAAGACAAGTTAAAGTTCATTGAACTGACCATCATGATATCCCACATCTGTAACATTCCTTATGAAAGCATATATTGGAACACAGTTATGAATGAAGGCGCAATTTTAAAGTATTTAAAACGAGAAGGCATTGTTTCACCAAATAAGCCAACTACTCATAATTCGTCTTTAAAAGCGGATAATATATCATATGCTGGCGGATATTTACTTGAACCAATATCTGGCTTGTACTTTGACGTCATAGACTTAGACTTTACGTCACTGTATCCTAGTATTATTAAGTCTCTTAACTTAGCCATTGAAACATTAGTAGGTAGAATTAAAGTACATCACGATGTTACTTATGAGCAAAACCAATCATTAGAAAAGCTTAAAGAAAGAGATCCAAATGAAATAGTAGAAATTGAAAAGTTAAACAAAGAAAATTACACTCTTAAGTCAGCCCAAATAAAATTAAAAGACTTAATTGACTTAATTGAAAAAAACAACTTTACTATTGCAGCATCAGGTGCTATGTTTAGAACAGATGAACAAAGTATTGTAGCTAAAATATTAGAAGGATGGTTTAAAAAGAGAGAACATTATAGAGCACTAAAAAAGAAAGCAGGTAAGGAAGAAGATTGGACTAACTATAAATTGTACGACTTATTTCAACATAGTTTTAAAATTTTACAAAACGCAATGTATGGTACTTTTGCTAAAAATGGATGGAGATACACTGATGGTCACTTGATTTGTAGTTCAGCCATTACAAACTCAGGACAACGTTTAACTATGTCTACTATTGACTTTGTAAACAATAAAATAAACAATGAGTATTTACAGTTAAGTAAAGAAGAATTGATAGCTAAGTTCAATTTATAAAATATTTACATTAAATAGGAATGGATTTATAGTAGTAAAAGTTTAATTTTTTTATAAAGAATACATATTTATAATAAAAAATTAATGGCAGCAGGTAGATATTCTTTTACTATAGAACAAGGAGCAACAACTAATTTTGAAATACAATATCTAGACTCACTAAACAACCCAGTAGACTTAACTAACTACTCAGGTCGAATGCAAATTGCGTCTAATTATGCATATGATGTTACTCGCACTGTGTACATTACCTTGTCTAGTTCTTTAAATTCAGATGGAACAGGTTTAAATTTTAGTGGAAGTAATGGAATTACACCTCCAACAAGTGGTTCCATTGGAATATACATATCCTCTTGTACTTCATCTTTACTTACATTTCCTACAGCTTACTATGATTTAGAATTGTACTCAGGTAGTGATTGTCCTTACACTATAAGATTATTAGAAGGCCAAATTAGATTAAGTAATCAAGTAACAACATAATACAATGTCAGTAAATATTATCTCAGACGCTAATACTGTTACTATATTAAATCCATCTACTAGTGTAGTGACAGTTAATTCATTAGGTCCTCAAGGTTCTCCTGGTCCATCTGGCTCTCAAGGTCCATCTGGCTCTCAAGGTCCATCAGGCTCTCAAGGTCCATCAGGCTCTCAAGGTCCTCCTGGTCCATCTGGCTCTCAAGGCCCATCTGGCTCTCAAGGTCCTCCTGGTCCATCTGGCTCTCAAGGCCCATCTGGCTCTCAAGGCCCATCCGGATCTTCTGCTCCTTTTACTTATGTAGGTGGAAACATTTGGAATACTACAAGTAGTATTGAAATAACAGGTTCATTTATTGTAAGTGGTTCTAACACTTTTATAAACATAGGACCAGCTCAATTTACAGGTTCAGTAGGTGTGTTAGGCAATCAATCTTTAATTGGAGATAATGGTTACATAATGTTAACTCCAACGGTTGGTAGTCCAAACCTAGCAATTCAAGAAATTCATGCTAATAATGCATACCCTTGGACATCTCGTTTTTACAATGACACATTCTCAACAACAAACTCTATAATGAGTTACTTTGGTTGGGATGATGGTAGATTTGTTTTTCACAACGACTCAACACAAAGTATAGGCTTACAAGTAAATGGATACAATGCTGAAAATGGATTGTTGGTATATCCAGATAAAGTTGCTTTTATTAATAATGTAGAAGTGACTGGTTCTATAAATTTAAAAGGAGGTAGTCTTGTAAATAATTTATTTTATGGAGGAGGCATTGATATAATAGCTGCACCCGGAGAATATGTAGAATTAGCATCAAGCAACACACAATCACTTATTTGGGTAGATGACTTTGGTGCTTATATTCAAACCTCAGCTTCACACACCTGGAATTTTAATAATGATGGTACACTTTCAATGCCTGGAGGAGTAACAGCCCCATCATTTACTGGATCTTTATTTGGAACAGCGAGTTATGCTTCCACATCAACAAGTGCATCATACGCTTTAACAGCATCATATTCACTAAATGGAGGAGGATCAGTAGACACAGGGTCATTAGTAACAACAGCATCATTCAATTTATACACTGGATCTAATGCTTCCCAATTTGCAGGTACATCTTCATACGCTTTAACAGCATCATATGTATTACAAGCTGTAAGTAGCTCATTTGCTTTAAACGGTGGTGTAACTCAATTATTAGCAGGACCAAATGTAACATTATCACCAACAAATGGTTTAGGTCAAGTTACTATTTCTTCAACATCAGGTGGAGGAGGATTTAATACGGCAACTGGTTCATATGGTAGCTTTTATTCTACTCAAATACAAACTAATATAGCAGGTACCGCTCGTTCAATGTCTCTTAATATAACAGATATTACAAACGGAGTATCTATTTCAGGTTCAACAAATCCATTTAATACATATATTAAAACAGAAAATGCTGGAGTATATGATATTCAATTTTCTGCTCAAGTAGATAAAACAGATAGTGGAACAGATGAGATATGGATTTGGCTAAGAAAAAATGGAACTGATATTAGTGACTCAGCTACTTCTATACAACTTGTAGGAAATGGAGCTCACTATGTTGCAGCATGGAATTTCTTTGTTAACTCAGCAGCAAATGATTATTATCAATTAATGTGGTATTCACCGGATGCAAATGTAAGATTACATGCTGAAGCAGGGTTCGGAGTAGTACCAGGCATACCATCACTTATTGTAACAGCAAATAGAGTAGATCAATTTTTAAGTAATACCGGTTCATTTAGTGGTTCATTTACAGGAACATTAATTGGTACAGCATCTAATGCAGTAAGTGCATCATATGTCTTAAACGCAGTAAGCGCATCATATGTTCAAAACGCAACAAGTGCATCATATGTCTTAAACGCAGTAAGTAGTTCTTTTGCTTCAACATCATCATATGTAGGAGTAGCAACAGGAACAAGTTTGGTTTTAACAGGCGCAGTAACATCAGGAGTAGCAAGTAGCGTGGCAGGAACTTTAGTGTTAAGAAACGCTACCAATGCTTTCATCCAAACATTCAGAGGAACAAATCCGTCCGCTTCTATAACATACGATTTACCAACAACAGCACCAACGGCAGGGCAGGTATTACAGAGTACAGCACCCGCAGCAGGAGTGGCTACTTTATCTTGGGCAACGGCTTCATCAGGAATAACAGTAGGCACAACCACCATAACAAGCGGAACTTCAACAAGAATACCATTTAATGACAGTGGTGTATATGGCGAGGATGCAGATTTAACTTGGGATAAGACAAATAACCTTTTAAATATTGGAGCGTCAGGTGGAACAGCAACAACAAATGGTTTAAATTTAGGTGGAGCTAAATTTTTAAGACTTGGTGTAGCAGAAAATGGTTTTTCAATAGGGCCATCAGCTACAATAGGAACTTATGGTTCAATAGCTATGGGACAAGCCACTGCCAGCGGTTATGGATTGGCAATTGGTGGAAATTTATCTTCTGGAACAAACGTTGCAGGAGTAAATTCGACAGCTATTGGCAATTGTCAATATAATGTTACATATGCTTCTGGAAATTTTGCTGTATCATTAGGTGGTGGAGCATATAGTACATTTAATGCAACCGTTTGTATAGGCTTTTTAGCAACAGCAACAGCAGCTAATCAGGGTGTTTTGGGTTCAAATAGTGCTAATGGTTATATTTCAAATTGGTACTTTAACGGAGTAACACACACAGCAGCATATTCGACTGTTCTTAATGCTTGTGGAGGTTCAGGTTCAAATAACGCAGGGGCATCACTTACATTTGCTACACGCAGCACAGGAAACGCCACTCCTCCAAATATTATTTTTCAAACAGGAACTACATTAGCAAGTGGAACGACATTGCAAACAGCAACAACGCGATTTACTATTGGAGAATTAAGGGTTACGGCAGCGGTTCCGATAAAATTAATGGGTTACACAGTTGCTACTTTACCCGCAGGGTCAGTAGGTGATACCGCTTATGTAACCGATGCAACTTTGCCAACATATAATGCCGCCTTAGTTGGTGGCGGGGCTGTTACAGTTAGAGTATTTTACAACGGAGCAGCATGGGTATCATGCTAAATATAATAAAATAAATAATATATAACAAAATAAATAATAACTTTGTAACATGGCATTAACTTATCAATTAGCAGGAACTTACTTAAGTAATAATATTCCACAATTAAATGAAAACAAAACAAAATACATTTTCAACCAACAGATTGTTGTAAAAATTGAAAATGCACCAGTAGGAAAATTTGAACAAGTTGACAACACAACATTCGAAGTTACTATTGCAACTTTTGATCCACTGTTAATGGATCAATACTCTACTGACGCGGCATTAGTTTACATTCAAGAAACTTACACCAATAGTTAAAGAATTACAAGAAAAATGTTACTTTTAATGAAGTAAATTTGGAAAGTTAAATATTCTTTTTTATATTTAAAATAAAATAAAACAAAAAATATGTTACAACCTAAAAAACCAATTAAAGCAGCAACAGAAGAAGAAACCATTGACTTAAAAAAGGCACAACAAGCGGTCATTGATGATATGGTTAAACGTGAACAAGCAGCTCTTGCAGAATTCAATAGTTTTGCAGAAGAATGGAGCAAAAAATACAACGTTACATTAACAATTCCTCAACCATACATGCAGGTAAAGGCAAATTCATAATATGCAAAATATTATTATAAGTGACACTGATAGTTTATACATTTGTTTAGGTCACATTATAAAATACATGAAGTCTCAAGGCATTGAAATCAACGATGCCAACAAAAATGAGATTATATTAAAATTAGCCACCCAAATTCAAAATGAGTCAAACGACAACTTAAACAGTTTAAGTAAGCGTTTATTCAACATCAGCCCCGACACACATTACTTCCAATTAAAACAAGAAGTAATTTGTGCCGGGGTTTTAACTACTGGTAAAAGAAGATATGCCATGTATGTTACCAACAAGGAAGGTGTGCCTGTTGAAGAACTAGACATGAAAGGACTTGAACTAATGAAGTCCAACATGAACAAACTGTTTAAAAAGTTTGGTGAAAACTTAATTAAAGATGTGTTGTTTGGCAAACCAAAAGAAGAAATAGACAACAACATTGTTGACTTTTACAAGTCACTTAAAACACTAGACCCAAAAGAACTAGGAAAGCCTACAGGAGTAAAACAAATATCTAACTATCAAATAAGGTCAACTGCAGGAGAAATATTCAGTAGATTTAAATTGAAAGCACCATTCAACACAAAAGCAGCAGTTCGTTATAATGACTTGTTAAAGTTTAAAAAGCTAGACAAAAAATACGAGAGCATAATTGAAGGCGACAAACTGTTTGTTATCAACTTAAAACAAAATCCATTTGGAATAGAAACAATAGGCGTTCCAAATGCTAAAACACCTCCTGAAATTGAAGAATTTGTTAAACAGTACATTGATGTTGAAGAAATATTTGACTCATTGTTGGCTAACAAGTTAAAGTCACTTTATGAAGACTTAAAATGGGAATTTCCAACACTCAATCCAAACGTTAAGAAATTTTTTACATTTAATTAGGCTTCCAAGACTTATAGACATATATTTACAGTATGGGAAAAATAATTTTAGAATAAAAGAAATGTTTAACTTTATTAATCTGCCAGGGGAAAGTCTGAGATAACGTTTCAGGTATTGCCGTCCGCCCCGATAGGCAACCTGAAAAGTTTTCGGGGTTGCGGTAATACCATGTTAGCAGAGTGCGTAAGCCCGTGTAGTGGGTAGTTGAAATAGAATAGATTTTAAAAATAGAAGTGGCAACAAATATTAATCAAAAACAAAATATAAAAATGGGAATGTTTGACAACTTATACATCAATACAGACAAGTTGCCTGTAACAGATGAAGAAAAAAAACTAATTGGTAAAAATCCAAATTGGCAGACAAAAGACTTTGATTGCGAACTAACGGAAATTTACATAACCGATGAAGGAGAACTCAAAGTAAGCAGATGGAATTACGAGGAAGTTCCAAAAGAAGAAAGACCGCATCCTGATGGAGAAGGGTTGCTTGGATTAATGGGCAGTTTGAGGCGAGTAAATGAAAGGCTTGAAGTAATACCGCATCACGGTTATGTAAATTTCTATTCCAATATTGGAAGTGACTGGTATGAGTTTTTTGCCAAATTCACTAACGGCAAACTTGAATGTATTGAGGGCGGTAGGGAAAAGCAAAATGACGTATAACGTATCGGGGCTAAACGAAGCCTTTAAAATTTTAGGGAGGCAATTTTAAAATTAAATCATTATGAACAGACCAAAAAGAAGCAATGATAAATACTGGCAAGGAACAAGAAACTTTGACCATATACAATTTGAAACAGACTTGGAAGAATACATTGATGAACTTGAAAAAGTTGAAGAGCCAAAGCCACTTGACAATGGAACTGATGTAACAGTAAGGAGTGGCGACAAAAGATTAAACGGAAAGATTGAAAAATCAGAATGGGATTTTGACCAATGGACTTATTTTGTAAATGGAGAATGGTATTGTCAGTCAGAGGTAACAAAATTAATTTAATTGAGCGTTGGCAAATTTTTATTTTCTTTTTTACTTCCACAAAAGCTAAATCGGAGAACGAATGTAGTGCTTGCGTATAACGGTCAAGTGTAAAAAATCGTTTTAATGTTTTTTACACTTTGTTATGTTTTAGTTAAATTATTGTTTTACAAATTAAAAAAATAAAAATATGAGTAAAATTAGATTAAAAGTAATCGAAGAAAAAATAGTGGAAAAAGATTTTAGTTTGATAACTAAAGAGTTTAAAACCACAGAAGAACAAATTCAAGAAATAGAAAGACTGTTTGAGTTTGAAGATGATAAAACACAAATGAATGAAATGATTAAACAAATTCAAAAACAATAATTTAATTAAACATAACGTTTTGCAGATAGGCGATGTGGCGGATTTGGAACACAAAACTTTCTGCAACCACTAAACTTGATTTGAAAAACTGAACTTAATATTAACCAGAGAACCCGCCATATTGCCTATGTGCTGTTATAGGTAGGGCTTCTCACAAACTTAAAAAGATGCAGAGTAAAGAACAAATTGAAAGAATGATTGAAAGTATTAAGGTTGAAATATCTGAAATACACGAGCAAAGACAAGATTTGTTAAGTAGAAATGGCGGTATAATGACTGAACAAAATACAGATATGCTTTCAGATATTGCAACACTTTCAAATCAGATTAAAATATTAGAATGGGTATTGTCTTAGCCTTACCTATAACGTTCCGCAGCTTGTTGTCAGTGCGGGATTAGAAGAACGAAATTATCAACTTAAAAATAAATTACAATGGAAGAACAAAATTTGAATGAACCGAAAAGCCCCGCATTGCAACAAGGTGCTGTTATGTGCAGGGCGGGTGAGGATATTGGAATTAAAGACGCAAACGGAAACGATATTTTTGTAGGCTCGGTAATAGAGTTTAACAAAGAACTTTTTCTCATTAAATGGTCTGATAGACAAAAACAATTTGTTGCAAGAAAAGAACCATTGAAAGGGCAAAAAATGAGTTGGAGAGATATGAAGTGGATAGGGAAACTTGCTGATAAATATATCAAGATGGTTGGAACAATACTATTTGATGAAACAATGAGAAAAAGGTTCGATGGTGTGTATAGGTAGCCTTGCACATAACGTTTTGCAGCTTGGCGTTCGGCTGAGGAACGAAGCTGACGCTAAGGTGCTGTTATACGCTGATAAAAATTACTAACGATAAACTAAATAGAATGGAAGAAATAACAATTTACAAATTTCAATTAGAAACAATAATTGAAGCATTGCGGATAACTTCAAATATCCATGAAAGCAGCAAAGGTGTAACGTGCCATGATAGACAAGTAAGACAGGCTTATGAATATGCAAAGAACGCACTTGCGGGGAAGAAGGATATTGAAATAAACTATATGACAGGGAAGGAACGCTAATAGTAATTTTTATTTGCGTATAACGTTTTGAGTGTATAAGAAGTGGCGGAATTAAAGCACAAAATTAACTTGAAAGCAATGCAGTTCATATCATCAAAATGTTTCTTAATGGCACTAAACCCGCCATTTTTTATACACGCTGTTATATGCTGTTTTTCTTTCGCAAATCAATAATAAAATGAAAGTAATAGCAAAAGTAACAATGTTTAAAAACAAAGGTTCTGCCTACGAAAAAGAGATTTTCACAAAAGGCAAAGAATACGAATATTATGCAGAAAGTTCAATTTGGCAAAACAAATTAGTAGAACCTAATGATGGGACAGGTCAATATTCAATTTTTAACGAAGAAGATTTTGTTAAGTACTTCTGTTTAAAATAGCATATAACTATATTATATATCTAACCTTTTATAAAATATTAACTATTAATGCTTTAACATATGAAAAAATTGGATTACTCCGAGATTTGTAAACAAAAGTTAGAGTACTTAAATTATTCACCTAATACATCTAAATTATACTTAAGATATATCGCTGAATTTTTAGGTAAAACAACAAAATATCCTACTAATATAAATTCTTCTGATTTTCAATCTTATTTAGATAATTATAAATTTACCAATTTAGTTAGGCTTTTAAGATTTTTATTTATATATTTAAAATAAAAAAAAGTGATAAACAAAGTAGAATTACAAAATGTTATAAACAAATACTATCTTAACGGCTTAATTGAGTCTGTTAAGTGGGACGTCAAAGACAATAATTTAAACATTAAATTCACATCACCATCACGAGAAATGATTGGTGAAGTAAGTCACAATAACTTTAATTTAGAAAACTCATCATTTGGCATTAGTAACACTTCACAGTTACTTAAACTAATTGGAATTACGGCTGGTGAAGTAATGTTGACCTTTATTAAAAGTCACAAAATTTTTACTAAACTAATCATTGCTGATCAACAATTCACAGTCAACTACTCATTAGCAGACATTTTAACAGTTTCAAAAACAGGAGCATACAATGGTTCTGAAGAATGGGACATTGAAGTTGACTTAGAATCTGAAGTAGTTGTTGCTTTAATTAAAGCTAAATCAGCATTAGCAGAAAGTACTACAGTAGTTATCAATCCATGTCAAAGTTTAGATGGTGATCCACAATTAGAACTTACATTTGGTGGAGACATTGAATATGCAAATAAAGTGTCTTACTATTTAAACATTAGTAAAAATACTAGTAAAATCTTTGAACTAGCATTTAACTCAGACTTATTTAAAGAAATACTTTCTTGTAACAAAGACTATGAGTCAGCTAAAATATACGTTAACTTAGAAGGACTGTTGAAGCTAGAATTTAAAACAAACAATGTAAAAAGTACATATTACATTGTTAAAAAGGACATGTAATGTTCACAATAGTCAAACAAGTTGTAAATTGGGAAGACAGTTTATACTTCATCAAACGCACCATTAAAGAAACATATATAAAAGAAGACATGGTACAGGAGTATAAGGAATACATTTATGCTGATGCTGTATTGAAGAAAAACGGAATATACTATTTTGTGGAGAAAATTGAAGAAGCTCAATTAGTTGAAGAAGAACAATATTTATAGTAAAATATAAAACAATGAAACAACCATTAAACGAACAATTCCGCAGAATGCAAAAACTTGCTGGATTAATTACTGAAAGCGAGTATAAAAAACTATTAGAAGATCAAACCACTGTTGATAAAATTAATTATATTAAATAAAAATAAAATAAATTAAAGCTTGTTAACGCAAGCTTTTTTTAATATATTTATCATAGTAAAATAAGTTATAAACAAAAAAATAAAGTTATGAAGTTAACAGCTGTATTCAACAGTATCATTGTCAAACCCAAAGTAGAAGAAGAAGTCACTTACGGAAACATTATCGTTCCTGACCTCGGAAAGGAAAAATCTCTAGTAGGTACTATTGTATCTGTAGGTCCTGGTTACTACTGTGCAACAGGAGAATTCGTTCCAACAACATTAAAAGTAGGTCAAAAGGTAATTTTACCTCAAATAGGTCCAACCAAAATTGAATTTGAAGGAGAAGAATATTATGGAACAGCAGAAAATCAAGTAATCGCAATTATCTTAGAAGAGATTTAGACCATCTTTAGTAGATCTAATTTTTTTGTATATTTATAATAAAATGGATTTCTCAAAACCTCACATCTACCGAAGACAAATTATCGCTACTGGAAAATATTACATAGGTAAACATAACGGCAGCAATAGTAAATATTATAAAGGCTCCGGAGTTGATTATTTAATAGATTATAAAAAATATATAAATGATCCTAAGTTAGATTTGATTGAAGAAATATTAGAATATATTGAAGATATTTCTAAAATAAATGAAAGAGAAGAGTATTGGTTAAAGAAGTTTGATGTAGCTAGTAATCCGTTGTTTTATAATAAAACAAATAGAAGTAGAGGTTGGAGTGTATTAACTGAAGAACAAAAAAATAAAATACGAGTATCTCATTTAGGTAAAAAACAATCTAATGAATCAACACAAAAGAAAAGAGAAAAGATGTTAGGTAAACCTAAACATTCTCAAGAATCTAAAAATAAAATAGGTCTAAAAAATAAACATCCTAAACCAGAAGGATTTAAAGAAAAATGTCAAAAACCTAAATCTGAAGAACATTGTAAAAATTTAAGTAAAGCTAAATCAATACCTATTTTACAATATGATTTAAAAGGAAATTTTATAAAAGAATGGGAAAGTGGAAAAAAAGCAGCCGATTCTTTAAATTTAAATCAAGGTTGTATTAATGATGCTATAAGAGGAAAACTAAAAAAATCAGGTGGTTATAAATGGAAATATAAATAAACAATAAATAAACAATAAATAAATGAATAAAGAAATTAAATTAGGAACAGAAGCAAGAAAAAAACTAGCTATTGGTATAAATAAATTGGCCAATACTGTATGTGCTACATTAGGACCAAATGGTAGATGTGTTGTATTTAAAAATGAGTTTGGAGACATAAACATGACAAAGGATGGAGTCTCGGTTGCAAAACAAATTTCAGATTTAGAAGACCCAACTGAAAACATGGGCGCTCAAATGATCAAACAGGCAGCCATTAAAACAGGCAACAATGCAGGTGACGGAACAACTACTTCAACCTTACTAGCACAAGCAATCATTAATGAAGGTTTAACTTACTTAGACAAAGGAGCAAATGCAGTAGAAATAAAAAGAGGCATTGACTTAGCTGTAAAAGAAGTAGTAAATGCTTTACGTAAGGAAGTGTCTAAAGACATCACTTCAGAAACTCAACTAGAACAAGTAGCTACTATTTCTGCAAACAACGATGGTGAAATTGGAAAGTTAATTGCCGCGGCAATGGAAAAAGTAGGTCGTGAAGGAGTAGTTCACATTGAAGAGTCTAAAAGTGGAGAAACATATCTTGAAACAGTAGAAGGTATGCAATTCGACAGAGGGTACAAGTCACATTACTTTGTTACAGACAACAACTCAATGAACTGTACCTTAGAAGATCCATACATTTTAATTGCTGACAAGAAATTTACTCAAGCAAAAGATTTACTACCTATTTTAGAAGGTATTTCAAGTCAAGGAAAGTCATTATTGATCATTGCTGAAGACATTGAAGCAGAAGCATTATCAACATTAGTAGTAAACAAAATCAGAGGTACACTTAAAGTAGCAGCAGTAAAAGCTCCTGACTTTGGAGATCGTAGAAAACTCATTTTAGAAGACATTGCTACAATGACAGGTGGACAAGTG
>Ga0114969_10000239_pt1 | contig 46170 bp, 34 predicted proteins | sample M_130807_MF_Meta_FD_87316 | JGI IMG/M metagenome (GOLD analysis project Ga0114969, IMG submission 87316) | Freshwater microbial communities from Lake Montjoie, Canada to study carbon cycling - M_130807_MF_MetaG | ecosystem: Environmental > Aquatic > Freshwater > Lake | place: Lake Montjoie... | reverse complement strand
GCCTGCGCGCCGTTCCTTTTCGAGGTGTACCCGGCGTGGCGGTTGGCCCGCAAAAACAGGGCCGTGCTCGCGGTGAAGGTGCATCACATGGTGTACGCGCAGGACCGTCGCGGCGGGATCATCGACCGGCTTTTCGTCGTCACCGAACGGTTGGCGGTCCGCTTGTTGAACCGCCATGCGAAGTTGATCCTTTGCAGCACGCCGCCCGTCGCCGCGGACTACAACCGGTTGGAGGTGGACCTCGGACTGGCACCGCGGGAAATCCGGTGCACCGGGTACGGCGTGGACGCGGACGCCATTCCGGACGCCACGCGTTGCCCGAAGGAATTCGACGCGGTCCTGTTGGGGCGCTTGCACGAGCACAAGGGCATCCTCGACGCGCCCGAGGTCTGGCGCCAGGTACGCGAGAAACGGCCCGACGCGCGGTTGCTGGTGATCGGCGAGGGACCGCATCGCGGCGAACTGGAACGACGGATCGCGGAGGCCGGCATCGGATCGGGCGTGGTGCTCGCGGGGGCGGTATCGGAAGCGGAGAAGAACCGGTTGGTGGCGGCATCGCGGGTGGGGCTCAGCCTGTCGCGGGAGGAAGGGTGGGGGCTGTCGGTCCACGAGTTCCTCGCGTTTGGGCTGCCGGTGGTGGCGATGCACCTGCCGATCCTGGACCACGTGTTTCCGGGACAGATCGACGGGGTGCCGGCCGGGGATTCCGCGCGGTGTGCGGAACGGATCGGGTGGTGGCTGGACCATCCCGAGGCGTGCCGGGAACAGGGCGTGCGTGGGCGTGCGTTCGCGATGGGCAAAGACCACCGGGCGGTGGCCCGGGCCGAGATCGAGGCGATGGCGGCGGCGATCGCCGCGGCTTGAACCGCCAAACTCAGGCTGGCATGCGGTGGCGAACGGCCCCAAGTTCTGCCCGCCGATGATCGAGTTGGAGGACTTGGCCAAGCATTTCGGGGACGTGAAAGCCGTGGACGGCATCACGTTGACAGTCCCGAAAGGGGAGTTTTTCTGCGTTCTGGGCCCGAACGCCGCCGGCAAGACCACCACCATCAAGCTGATGGTCGGCCTGATCCGGCCGGATCGCGGGGCGGCCCGCGTGGCCGGATACGACATCCAGGCCCAACCGCTCGAGGCGCGGGCCCGCCTCGCCTACGTCCCCGATTTCCCGTTCCTCTACGACAAACTCACCCCGTGGGAATTCCTGCGGTTCACCGGGCAGTTGTTCCGGATGCCCGACCGGCGCATCGAGGAAGTGGCGTCGGATCTCGTGCCGCGGTTCAACCTCGAGCCGTGGCTCCACAAACCGATCGAGTCGCTGAGCCACGGGACGCGGCAGCGGGTGGCGATCGCGAGCGCGCTGTTGCATGACCCGGAAGTGTTTGTCATCGACGAGCCGATGGTGGGCCTGGATCCGCACCACGCGCGGGTGGTCAAGGACACGCTGCGCGAGCGGGCACGGCGCGGGATGACGGTGTTCCTGAGCACGCACCAGACCTCGGTCGCCCAGGAACTGGCCGATCGCGTCGGGATCATCCACCGCGGGAAACTGGTGGCGGTGGGGACGGCGGCGGAACTGCACGCGCGGGCGGGAACGGACGGGGCGCTCGAACGGGCGTTCCTGGCCATCACCGAGGGCGAACAGGAGACCGTGCCGGAAACCGTCGGATGAACGCGACGGAATCGCCGCTGGGATTGCTGGTGCGCGTCAACGCGCTGTCGGCATGGCGCCGGGTGCTGGGGTTGCGCCAGCAGTCGAGGCTGCTGGTGGCGGTGATCGGGGGATTTCTGGTGGGCTACCTGGCGTTCGCGTTCCTGTTGTTCCGGCTGGGACTCGCGTTCATCGGGCGTTTCCCGGGACTGGGTTCGCTGCTGGTGGAGCGGTTGTTGTTCCTGCTGTTCGCGTTCCTGTTCGGCCTGCTGCTGCTCTCGAACCTGGTGATCTGCTACACCAACTTTTTCCGGAACCGGGAGACGGCATTCCTGATCACCGCGCCGGTGCCGATCTCGGCGGTGTTCCAGTGGAAGTGCATCGAGAGCACGCTGCTGGCCTCGTGGGCGTTCCTGTTCCTGATCGCGCCGTTGCTGGCGGCCTACGGGCAACTGAACCGCGTGCCGTGGCATTTCTACCCCGCGACGCTGGGATTGGTGTTGTTGTTCGTGGTCCTTCCGGGCATCGGTGGCGCCGCGCTGGCCATCTTCGTGGCGCGGTGGCTGGACCGCCGCGCGTTCCAGATCGCCGCGGTCACGGGGGTCGCGGTGGTGCTGGCCTTGCTGGCGTTCCATCTCCGGCCCGAGCCCGCCTCGGACGAGGTGCTCGAGGCGCGGGTGCAGTCGGTCATCGATCGCCTGCTGGTGAACACCGGTTTCGCGCAGTCGCCGCTGTTGCCGAGCTATTGGCTGAGCGCGTGCGTGCTGAACCTCGCGGAAGGCGCGGTGAAGGCGGCCGGCTTCTACGCGCTGGTGTTGCTGAGCCACGTGTTGTTCCTCGGGCGGTTGGCGTTGATCGGGTTGGGCGGGCCCTTCTACGGCGCCGCCAACACGGTGCAAAGCCGCGCCTCGGCATTCTCGCGCTGGGGTTGGTGGCAGCGGCTCGAGGCCCGGAACCTCTCCACCGCCGCGGAAATCCGCCGCCTGTGGCTGGCCCCTGCCGGCCCCGGCGAATCCTGCGGGGCCGCGGCGCATTTCGGTCCGGTCGACCGTCTGGACCGGGTGCTGCGGTGGGCGGGATTGGCCACGGACGTCCGCGCCTTGGTGGCCAAGGATCTCCGGGTGTTCTGGCGGGACACGACGCAGTGGGGGCAGACGGTGCTGCTCTTCGGCCTGCTGGCGGTCTACATCCTCAACCTGCGGCATTTCACGCGGCAACTGGACTCGGCGTTCTGGATCGGTCTGGTTTCGTATCTGAACCTCGCCGCCTGCGCGTTGAACGTGGCCACCATCACCACCCGGTTCGTGTTCCCGCAGTTCTCGCTGGAAGGACGCCGCGTGTGGCTGGTGGGACTGGCCCCGCTGGGATTGGTGCGGGTGGTGCTGCTGAAGTTTTGGTTGGCGGGGGCGACGTCGCTTTGCCTGACGCTGGGGTTGACGTTGATGTCGGGCCATCTGCTCGGTCTCGAATGGCAGCGGCAACTCTATTTCGGCGTCGCGGTGACGGTGATGACCTTCACCCTGAACGCGATCGCGGTGGGTCTGGGTGCCATCCATCCGAATTTCCGGGAAACCAACCCGAGCAAGATCGTGAGCGGGTTCGGCGGCACGTTCTGCCTGGTGCTGAGTTTTTTCTATATCCTGGCGTCGGTGATCGCGCTCGCCATGGGGTCGCCGTGGGGTTGGCGCGGCGAGGAAACGGGCCCGGTGAAACCCATGGTCGGCTGGGCCGTGTTCGTGTTGCTGAGCGTGCTGTCGGGTTGGGTGCCGCTCCGCATCGGCTTGCGCCGCGTGGCGACGACCGAGTTGTAGGCCGGGCGCCGCGGTTCGCGGGGTGCATCCGATGGTCGGTTGGCGAATGCGCGGAAAGTTTCGTTTGCAACGGGGTCCGTGGACTGGCATTTGAACGGGGCGTTGCACGCACCGACCGTTGCCGGCGTGGCGAAATGGCAGACGCGCTAGACTCAAAATCTTGTTCCCGCAAGGGAGTGGGGGTTCAAGTCCCTCCGCCGGCACCAACCACGGTCCCATCTTCTTGCTGGCACTTTTTCTTCCGTGCGTGGCAATTTGCCGCTCCGCCACTGGCGGTTATTTTCGGCACGTCATGAAGACCCACTCTATTCGCACGAGATCCCGCGGTTTTACTTTGATCGAGTTGCTGGTGGTGATCGCCATCATCGCGATCCTCGCCGGCATGCTGCTGCCGGCCCTCGGCAAGGCGAAGACCAAGGCCGACGGCGTGTTGTGCATGAGCAATGGCCGGCAACTGATGCTGGCGTGGCGCCTCTATTCCGACGATTACTCCGGCAATCTGGTGGCGTCGCTCTCCATGAACGGTCGGCCCGTATGGGTGGAGGGAGGCCTGGATTTCGGGAGTCCGGCGAACACCAATGTCGCCTACATCACCAATGGTCCGCTCTTCAAGTACGGTGGACGCTCGACCGCGATCTACAAGTGCCCGGCGGACAAGGCGGCGGTCGCCAAGTTGCCGAAGGTGAAGTACACGCCGCGCATCCGCAGCATTTCGATGAGCCAGGCGTTCGACTTCGGCGGTTGGTTGCCCGTGCCGCCGTACCGGACGTTTGCCAAGGACAGCGACATCGCGAACCCGTCCAAGACCTGGGTGTTCGTCGACGAGCATCCCGACAGCATCAACGACGCCGCGTGCGCCGTGGCGATGGCCGAGCAGGGCGCCAAGTCCGCGCAGATCATCGATTTCCCGGCCAGCTACCACAACGGCGCGTGCGGGCTTTCCTTTGCCGACGGGCATTCGGAGATCCACAAGTGGATCGGTTCCAAGATCAAGGCGAAGCCCACCTACAATGGCAGCCTGAGCCTCAACGTCCCGGCGGGAGACTCCGTGGTCGACATCATCTGGTGGTCCGAGAACACCACGGTCCGCCGCTGACGGCGCGGTCGGGTCACCACCAGAGGTGGGACGGGTTCGGGGCCAGGCTCCAGTAGGGATCGGTATCCTTGAGGGTCGGGAATTTGTAGGCCTCCGCGTGGCCGTCTCCGAACGCCAAGACCGAGAGGCTCCTGCCCTTGTAGTTGTGCCACTGGCTTTTCTTGTCGTCCCAGCCCCGGTTGGGATGCCAAGGCCAGTCTCCCTGCACGATCTTGTTGGCGGCGCTCTGGGCGATCTCGGATGACTTCATCGGGGTGCCGTTGTAGGTGCCCTGGTTGTTCCGGTCGCCGGTCACGTGCTTGGTGCGCGCGAAATCACCCGCCCATTCCATCAGGTAACTCGTCCCGTACTGGCGGAAGCAGTTCGTCGCCTTGTAGTCGCCGATGACTTTCTCGCGGAAAATGTCCCCCTTGTCCGCGGGGCACGCGAAGATGAGCGGGCTGCCTTGGTAGGGATAGAGCGGACGGTTCGTCATGGCGGTGAACACGTCGTAGCGCCCATTGGTGCCGCCGGCCGAGGCCCAGTCGTTGCAGAGGGGCATGAAGTCGCGGAAATCGTCCGCGTACATCTGGAACGCCAGGATGACCTGCTTGTTGTTGGAGATGCACTTGGTCTGGAGTGCCTTGGCCTTCGCGCGTGCCAAGGCCGGCAGCAACATGCCGGCGAGGATCGCGATGATGGCGATCACCACCAGCAACTCGATCAGCGTGAAGGCCGCGCGGGTCGCGGCGATGGCGCGGGGGCAAGAACCTTTCATGCGTGTGGGAATATCCTCGATGGCCCGGCCATTTCTGGAAAGCCGGGAATTCCGACCTGCCGCGGTCGTCGTGGGACGGCGGGGCCACGGTGGCCAAGGGCGCCCTCGCCGGGGGCTAGTCGGGATCGAGTTCCCGCAGGTAATCCCAGAGTTCCCGCAGGTCCGGGTCGGTCAGGGCAAAGGCGATGATGGTTTCCCGGCGTCCCAGGGCGAAACTCCGGTCGAGCCAGGCGCGCGCTTGGTCGAGGCGACCCATCCGCACGCAGTAGCAGGCGAGGTTGTAGGGCAGGGCGGAGACCTTGGGGAACCGGTCGAGCACCGCGGTGACGGCCTCGCAGGCCGCTTCGGTTTGCGACAGCCAGAACAGCGCGTTGCCGAGGTTGAGGTGCCCGCGGTGATCGGCATCGTCGCCTTGGACCTGCCGCCGCGCGATCTCCAGTGCCTCGGGATAACGGCGCTGGCCGACCAACGCCTGGAACCGGGCCTCGAGGACGTCGGGGTGGCCCGACAACTCCGGGCGCAGGTTCCCCAACTCGATCTCGGCCTCGCGATGGTCGCCGAGTTCCAGCCAACCGCGGGCCGAGCGCAGATGGAAATTGTCGGGATGAGGCAATGCCTCGGACATGGGCCAACACTGCGCGGAATGGCGACGCGCGCAATTCCCGATCGCGATCGGATCGTCGACCCGATGCGTTTGGCCCCGGTTGTCCCGAAACCGCGGGCGCCACCGCGGTGGGCTGGATTGCAGGAAGGGAATCATCGTCTTGGCCGCCGCCAACAAGGACGGCAGGATGGCCGGGACCGGTGCCGGATTGGTGCCGGGGGGCGATTGGGTCCCGCCCGGGCCCGCCGCCGGTTCAAAACGCTTGCGTGGCAACGACCGGTCGCCAGCCTCGCCCGACCATGGACAAGGATCAGGTCGCCGCTGCATTGGAAGAGATCGGGACCTTGCTCGAATTGAAGGGGGAGAATCCGTTCAAGACGCGGGCCTACCACAATGCCGCCCGCACGCTGGAAGGACTCTCCGAGCCGCTGGGCACGTTGGTCCGGGAAGAGCGTCTGGGGGAACTGAAGGGCATCGGCGAGGCGCTCCGGGAAAAGATCACCATCCTCGTCGGCACCGGGCGGTTGCCCTACCTCGAGGAACTCCGCGCGTCGGTCCCGCCGGGCCTGCTGGATTTGCTCCAACTCCAGGGACTCGGCCCCAAGAAGGCGAAGAGACTCCACGAGGAACTCGGCGTCGATTCCATCGACGCGCTCGAGGGGGCGTGCAAGGCGGGCCGCGTGGCGGCGCTCGACGGGTTCGGCGACAAATCGCAGTCGCGTCTCCTCGAGGCCATCGCGTTCCGCCGGCAGTTCGCCTCGCGGCATCGGTTGCTTTCCGCCCTGGTGGCCGCCGAGCCCATCCTCGAGGCGCTGCGCCAACATCCCGACGTGGTCCGGTGCAGCACGGCCGGCAGTCTCCGTCGCTGGAAGGAGGTGATCGGCGACATAGATTTCGTGGTCTCCAGCCGGCAGCCGTCGTCGGTGCTGGATTTCTTCGTGGGTTTGCCGGGCGTGCGCTCGGTGCTGGGTCGCGGCGAGACCAAGGCCAGCGTGATCCTCGACGGGGAGGGCATCCAGGCGGACCTGCGGGTGGTGGACGATTCGGAGTTCGCTTCCGCCCTGGCCTATTTCACGGGCAGCAAGGAACACAACATCGCGATGCGGCAACGGGCGATCGCCCGCGGGCTGCGGTTGAACGAGTACGGGTTGTTCCGGGCCACGGAGGAGACGCGGGACCCGGCGCTGCGGGTGGACTGCGCCACGGAGGAGGAATTGTACGCGACGCTGGGGATGGACTTCGTGCCGCCCGAGTTGCGCGAGGACCACGGGGAATTCGCGGCGGCCGAGAAACACGCGTTGCCGCGGTTGCTCGAGTGGACCGACCTGCGGGGTTCGCTGCACAACCATTCGACGTGGAGCGACGGCCGCAACCCGATCGCGGACATCGCCGCGCACGCGATGGAACTGGGCCTCGATTACTGGGCGATCACCGACCACTCGCGCGCGTCCTTCCAGGCCAACGGACTCGACGAGGGGCGGCTGCGGTCGCAACTGGCGGAGATCGCGGACCTGAACAAGCGCATCGAGGACGAAGGCAGCGATTTCCGCCTGTTGACCGGGATCGAGGTGGACATCCTCAAGGACGGCCTGGATTTCGACGACGAGGTGCTGGCACGACTGGACGTGGTGGTGGCGAGCCTCCACGTGCCGTCGGGCGACGAGGCGGAGAACACGCGCCGGTTGGTCGCGGCGGCGGAGAACCCGCGCGTGCACATGCTGGGGCACCCGACGGGGCGGTTGTTGCTGGAGCGCGACGCCTACAAGGTCAACCAGCACGCGGTGATCGATGCGTGCGCCGCGACGGGCACGTGGATCGAGCTGAACGCGAACCCGTACCGGTTCGATCTCGATTGGCGGCAATGGCAATACGCGCGTTCGCGGGGCGTGAAATGCGCGGTGAACTGCGACGCGCATCGTCTCGAGCATTTCGATTTCCTGCGGCTGGGCGCGGGGGTGGCGCGCAAGGGTTGGCTGACCAAGGCCGACGTCGTGAACACGCTGCCCTTGGCCAAGCTGCGCGCGGCCCTCGCGGCCAAGGGCCGGCGCCGTTGAGCCGGGGCGGGCTCAGCCGGCGTCGGGCGCGGCACGCGGGACCCGCGTCGTTTCGGGCCGGCGCCAGCTCCAATCCCAACGGCGCCGGGTCTTGGCGGTGACCCGGACCTCGTGCCCGGGGGGGAGTCCCTCGACCCAGAAGATCCGCCCCGACGCGTCGGCGGCGACCAGCCGGCGGCGCCGTTCGGCGGCCGGCACGCGGCGGTTCACGAAGAGATCCTGGAGCTTGGCGGCCGCGGGAAAGCCGAGCGGGCGGAAGCGGTCGCCCGGTCGCCAATGGCGCAGCGTCACGACGTCGCCGACCCGGTCGCCGTCGAGGCATTCGCGCCGCGGTTCGGGTCCCGGCAGGACCGCGGCGCCGGGTCCCTCGACGGGCGACCACCGAAGTTCCACGCCGCCCCACCGCAGTCGACGCGGGCGTTGGTCGAGCCGGAGGACGCGTTCCCCGTGCCGGAAATCGGTTTCGGTCGGGGCCGCGGAAACCCTGCCTTGCGATTGCGTCCACGAGCGCTCCTTGCTGGCGGAGGCGCGCCGCGCCGGTTGGCGGCGCAGGCGTTCCACGAGTTCGAAGGTCGGGTCCTGTCCCAGTTGCCAGAGTTGCCCGCGGATCACCTCGCGCTGGACCGCCGGGTGAAGCGACGCGAAGGGTTGGGCGGAGCGATCCCAGACGGCCGCCGTTCCGGCGACGAAGTCGGCGTCGGCCGCGGTCAATTCGGCGACGCGCAGGAGCACGTCGTCGATGCCGACGCCGGCGAATTCCCGCAGGAAGGGCAGCAAGCGGTGCCGCACGTCGTTCCGGGCGAACACGGGGTCCTCGTTCGAGGCGTCCTCGCGGAAGCCGATCTTTCGCGATGCCAACCATGCCCGCAAACCGGCCCGTCGGACGTCGAGCAGCGGCCGGCACAGGCGCACGCCGGGATCGGCGGGCGAGGGCGACGTCCAGCGCATGCCGCCGAGGCCGGAGCCGCCGGAGCCGCGGAGGAGCCGGAGCAGGAAGAGTTCGGTTTGGTCGTCGGCATGGTGGGCGAGCGCGACCGCGTCGGCGGCGGCGGCACGCGCGGCACGGGCCAGGAACGCGTGGCGAAGGCGGCGCGCGGCCATCTCCGTGGACTCGAGTCCGGCTGTTTTTGGGCCGCGGTGTTCGGCGTTGCCCCCGACGAACGGGATGGAAAGGCGGCGGGCCCGGTCGGCGACGAACGCGGCATCGGCGTCGCTGTCGGCACCGCGGAGCCGGTGGTTGAAATGGGCGACGCGCAGTTGCCAAGGCGCGCGGGGGGCGGCGAGGGCAAGGGCATGGAGCAGGGCCATGGAATCGGCGCCGCCGGAAACCGCGACGAGCAACGATGCTCCCCGCGGCAAGAGACAGGTCTCCCGGAGATTGCGATCGACGTGGGCGGGCAGGGCGCGCACGGACGGGTGTTACCACGGAGGAGCGACGGGCGGAAGGATCGGGACCGGCAAAGGGCTTGCACCCGCGACGCCGTTCTGTTTTTTCGCGGAGACTTCCATGCACGCCCGAGTCCCCCGAATCTGTCTGGCCGCCGTTTTGGCGTTCCTCGTCCTGCCCGCGTCCGCGGCGCCGAAGAAAGTCGCGCTGATCGCGGGCCCGATCACCGGGCACGGCAAGGAGGCGCACGAGTACGAAAAGAGCGTGGTTCTCCTCAGGCAACTGCTCGAGGGCTCGCCCTCGCTCCGCGGCCAGATCCGCGCCGAGGTGCACCCGAACGGTTGGCCGGCGGATCCCCGGACGCTCGACGACGCGGACACGATCTTCATCGCCAGCGACGGCGGCGACCACCGCGAGACCGACCATCCGCTCTACGTCGGCGACCGGTACGCGCAGTTGAAGCGGCAGATGCAACGCGGCTGCGGCATCGTGTTCTACCATTGGAGCGTGTTCCACCCGGTGCGGGCCGATGCGGACATCACGGAATGGGCGGGCGGCTATTTCGATTACGAGACCGGGCCGGGGCCGCAGCATTGGCGGTCGGCGATCCAGACGTGGACCGCCGACGCGGTTCCCGTGGCCGGGCACCCGGTGACCCGCGGGGTCGCGCCGTGGTCGGCGCCGGAGGAGTTCTATTACCGGATCCGGTTTCGCGACAACGACCCGCGGCTGAAGCCGGTGCTGCTCACCCGTCCACCCAAGGAAGGCGGCGACCAGGTGGTGGCATGGTCGGTGGAACGGGCCGACGGTGGCCGCGGATTCGGCACGACGGGCGGGCACTTCTATGCCCAATGGTGGAACCCGTCGTGGCGCCGCATGATGCTGAACGCGATCGCCTGGACGGCGCACGTCGAGGTGCCGCCGGGCGGGGTTGAGAGCGAGGAATTCGGGCGGTTCAAGGCCCTGGTGGTCACGGGCGCGAACCATCCGGCGCACGACTGGAACGCGGTGAGCGGGGCGTTGGTGCAGGTGTTGGAACACGATCCCCGGGCGTTGGTCCACGTGCTCGAGGATCCGGATCGCCTGGGCGAGGCGAAGCCGGCGCCGGGCGGCTTCACGGGTCGGCTCGCGGACTACGATCTGGTGGTCTGGAACTACGTGAACTGGGAACGCCCGGGACTCGCCGCGGCGGCGCGGCAGGCGTTGATGGGCCATCTGGCGCGGGGCGGCGGGTTGGCCCTGGTCCATTTCGGTGCCAGCGCATTCCACCCCTCGTTGCCGGGAACCAAGGATGCGGACGTGTGGCCGGAGTTCACCGCGAAGATCGCGCGTCGGGTCTGGGAACACCGGCCGCCGCTGCCCAGCGGGCACGATCCTTTCGGGCCGTTCCACGTGGACGTCACCGGCGCGAAACACCCGGTGACCGCCGGACTCGCGGGATTCGACACCCGGGACGAGCTGTATTTCCACCAGGCGGGCACCGAGCCGATCGAACCGCTGGCCACCGCGTGGTCGAAGATCACCCGCGCCCACGAGCCCATGGCCTGGGCGTACGCCTACGGGAAGGCGCGGGTGTTCCAGACCGTGCTCGGGCACGGGCCGGCCTCGATCCATGCGGCGGGCGCTTTGATCCGCCGGGGTTGCACGTGGGCGGCCGGGCGGGAACCGCTGGCGGTGGATCCCCCGACGACCGCCCCGGAGTCGTACGTGTGGCGCGACGGCGCCACCTGGCGTCCGTCGGCTAGGCCCGCGGCCGCGCGGGGCACCGCGGCGGCGGCGGCGCCCGACCCACTGCCGGCAGTCGCGGATGTCTGGGTGGAGGGCAAGGAGGGCCGCGGGTTGGACGCGCGGGTGCGGGGCGTCCTTCGGGACGGCGTGCCGGGATTGCGCCGGGCGCCCCTCACGGTGCAGGCGTGGGTCCGGTTGGGAACGAAGGACAATTTCAACATCATCGCCGCCAGCGAGGCCAAGGCGTCACCCACCCACTGGGAACTCTACACCTATGCCGGTTCGGGAACGCTGAGCTTTTATTCCCCGGGTCTGTCGCCCGCGGAAGTCCGCTCGTCCCGCGACGTCTGCGACGGCCGTTGGCACCACGTGGCGGCGCAGTACGGGCCGGACCGGGTCCGCTTGTGGGTCGACGGCGAGCAGGCCGCGGACGTGGCCACCACGCGCGCGACCGAGCCCGACGGGAGTGCCGCGCCGTTCGCGGTCGGCCGGTTGGTCGAGGGTGGGCTGGGCTGCTCGGGATGGATCGATTCGGTGGTGGTCGAGGAAGGGATCCGCGCGCCGCGGCGCGACGGAATCCCGGAGTCGGCGTTGGTCGCGTTGCGTTTCGAGTCGAGGGACGAATTCACCGACGGCTCGCGGTTGGGCCCCGTGGGAGGGACGCGGCCATCGGCAGGGCGGGTGGAAACCCCGCGCGCCGCGGGCGTGCCCGCGGTGTCGGGGGTCGACCCGGGGAAACAGGGCGAGAAGGACTGGACGGACAACCGGTGGCAACAGACCGAGGTGGGTCCGTTTCTGGCCTCCGTGCTCGCCCTTCCGGACGGCGCGGTGGGCAAGGGCCTTTCGGTGCGGTTGGGGGGGCGCGACGGGCGCGTCGCGGTGGCCTACGACACCGCGTCGTTGGCTTGGCGGGCCGGGTGGACCGGCGGTCTGCTGCGGTTTGATCCGGGTCGTTTCGGCCTGATCGGCACGCCCCGGCCGGCCGGCGATCCGGTGGTGCTGGTGCCCGCGGGCGACGGTTGGCCCGGGCAACCGCGCCGATACGTCGGCCTTCGCCGGAACGGATGGCGCACGACGCTGGAATACGACGTGGCGGGAACGCGGGTGCTGGAAGAACCGGGGGCGGCGGAAGTCGCCGGCCGCACCGTTTTCACGCGATCCCTCCTGTTCGGTCCGAGCCAACAGGCGATCCGATTCGTCGCGGCGGGCCACAAGCCAGGCCGGACGAATTCCCATGCGGAAATCCGGTCGGTCGCGGGTGCCACCACGGCATTGTTGGCGGACGACGGCCGGACGGTGGTGGTGGCCCTCGTCGGGGCCGCGTTGTCCGCGGAGCGCGGTCCGGACGGAAGGTTGGTCGCGACGTTGCCGGCGGGCCCCGGTGAACGGCGGTTGGAAGTCCGGGTCTGGAGCGGGCCGGCAACGGATGCCCCGAATCCCGGGGAATTGGTCGGGCTGGGTGGGGGCGTCCCGCGGGTGCCGACGGCCGACGCGGGACCCGCTTGTTTCCCGGAAGAATTGCGGACGGCGGGGAAGGTGGGTGCGGACGGGGATTTTCTCGCGGTGGACACGCTGGCGATGCCCTACGAAAACCCGTGGCATGCGTTGCTGTTCGCGGCGGGCGTGGACTTCACCGCCGACGGGACCGGCTACGTGTGCACCATCCACGGCGACGTGTGGCGGATCACCGGCGTGGACGCGGGGTTGAAGGACCTCCGGTGGCGGCGGTTCGCGACGGGATTGTCGCAGCCGCTGGGATTGAAGGTTCGCGACGGGCAGGTGTTCGTGCTGGGCCGCGACCGCATCACGCGGTTGGTGGATTCGAACGGCGACGGCGAGGCGGACTTCCAGGAAAGTTTCTTCGACGGCATCGAGACGTCGACGGGAGGGCACGACTACGTGACCGACCTCGAGAAGGACGACGCGGGGAATTTCTACTACGTGGATCCCAAGGGGGTGCACCGCGTGCGGCCGGACGGGAAGTCCATGGAGACGTTGGCCACCGGATTCCGGAATCCGAACGGCATGGGGGTGCGCCCGGACGGGAAGGTGATCACGGTGTCGCCGCAGCAGGGGACGTGGACGCCCTCGTCGCAGATCGCGGAGATCCGGACGCGTGGTTACTACGGGTTTGGCGGGCCGAAGGCGACGCCGGAACGGCCCTTGGGATACGACGAACCGTTGTGTTGGATCCCGCACGGCGTGGACAATTCGAGCGGCGGGCAGGCATGGATCCCGGAGGGGCGCTGGGGGGTGTTGGGCGGGCAGATGATGCACCTGCTTTGGGGACGTTGCGGGATGATGCTGGCATTGCGCGACGAGGTGGCGGGCGGGGCGCAGGGCGCGGTGGTTCCCTTGCCGGCGAAATTCCTGTCGGGTCCGAACCGTGCGACGTTCCGCGAGGCGGACGGCGCGTTGTACGTGGCGGGCAGCACCGGTTGGCAGACGAGCGCGGCGCGCGACGGCGCGGTGCAACGGGTGCGGTTCACGGGACGCCCGGTGCCGGTGCCGGTGGGTTGGCATGCGCGACCGGACGGCATCGAGTTGAAATTCGGGGTGCCCCTGGACAGGAAGACGGCGGAAGATCCGGGCAGTTGGGCGGTGAAGCGTTGGAATTACCGCTATGCGGCGGATTACGGATCGAAGGATTGGTCGGTGGCCGAACCGTCGAGGGAGGGCCGCGACGAGGTGGCGGTGACGTCGGCGAGACTGTCGGCGGACGGCCGCACGGTGCTGCTGGGGATGGCGGACGCGAAGCCGGCCATGCAATACGAGGCGAAGTACAACGTGGACGCGGCCGGCGGAAAGACGTTGCGCGGGCAGTTCTGGTTCACGATCCGCGGTGGCGGCCCGGCGCGGTGACCCCCGCCGCGGCGTCCCTTCACGGGGCCGGTTTCGCGGGGGGGACGGGCTTTCGGAACACGAGGAGATGCTGGCGGGGGAGTCCGCGCACGTTGCCGACCCATTCGAGGGCGTGGAGCCCCATCTCGCGGCGCACCTGCGCCTCGGTCATCTTGTGGAGCGGCTTGATGGGGATCCAGCGCTCCTCGCCGCGATACTCGACGAGCGCGAGCCGGCCGCCGGGTTTCAAGGCGCGCACGAAACCCTGCACCATCTCGTGCGGGTGGTCGCACTCGTGGTACACGTCGACGAGCAGGATCAGGTCGAGCGCGTTCGTGGGCAGCTTGGGATCGGTCGGCGTGCCCAGGACCGGGATCACGTTGGTGATGCCGTGCGCGAGGACGTTGGTGCGCAGGATGGCCAGCATTTCCGGCTGGATGTCGGTGGCGTAGACCCGCCCTTTGGGGCCGACGATCCGGCCCATGCGCCAGGAAAAATAGCCGCTGCCGGCGCCGACGTCGGCAACCACGTCGCCCGGACGGAGGGCAAGCAGGTCGAGGGCGACCACCGGACTTTCCTCGTCCTCGCGTTCGGGCCGTTCCAGCCACGAGGCACCGCCATGGCTCATGTAGTGGGCGATTTCCCGGCCCAAAAACCATTTGCCGATGCCGTCGGGCGTGCCGGGCGCCTCGACGTAGAGCGGGTTGGGCGCGACGGCGGACGCGGCGGGATCCGCCGGCACCTGGGCGCGGGCGTGGCTCAACGCGAGCGCCAGGAAAAAGAGGAGTGCGGGGATGCGGCGCATGGTCCGGAGTGGCAGTGGAACTTGGCCCCGGGTGGGGTCAGGGCCGCTTGAAGTCGGGAAACAACTCGCGGATCCGATTGCGGACCTGCGCGATGTGCTCGGGTTTGTAGCGACGGCGCACGTAGCCGCGTTCGAGGGCGTCGAGCAATTCGAGCCAGTCGGCCAGCGGCGGTTCCTCCATGGGAATCCATTCGATCTCGGATCCGCGGCGTTTGGGACGTTCGAAGAAGCGCCACTCGGTGCCGACGTGTTGCGCGTAGACATGGCGCTTGATGCCGTCTTCACCCTCCGTGGTCCAACCGATGTCTGCTTTCGCGCCCATGGCCGGGGAGGATGGCGTGCGAATGCCCCGTGGGGAAGAGGGGAAGTTGGGCGGTCGACGCGACGCGGCTGGCGCCGGGGCGCCGGCGGGGGCAAGGTCCGGGAATGGTTCACGTTGGAATCGGGTATGACGTCCACCCCTTGGTGGAAGGCCGGCGGTTGGTGCTCGGCGGGGTCGAGATCCCGCATGCGAAGGGGTTGGAAGGCCACAGCGACGCGGACGCGCTGATGCACGCGTTGACGGACGCCGTGCTGGGCGCCATCGGGGAGGTGGACATCGGGCATCTGTTCCCGAACACGGACGCGGCGTGGAAAAACGCGCCGAGCCGGATCTTTCTGGAAGAGGCGGCGCGTCGGGTCCGGGAGCGCGGGGGACGAATCGTGAACGTGGACGCCTCGCTGGCGGCGGAGCAGCCCAAGATTTACCCGCACCTGGCGGCGATGAAGGCCAACATCGCGGCGGCGCTGGGGATTCCCCCGGGGAAAGTCGGGGTGAAGGCGACGACGAACGAGCGGATGGGTTTCGTGGGCCGCGAGGAGGGCATCGCGGCGATGGCGGTGGCGTCGGTGGACCTTCCGGAATGAGGTCGGGGTGTGCCTCCGGCGGGGTTGTTGGCGTCAACGCGCACCGGGGGGCGAGGTCGATCACGACGGTGCCGAGCCGCGGGGATCGGGGCGGTGGGACGGAGAAAGCCGTTGCAGCGGCGGGGGCGCTTGGTTACTCACGCGCCTCTACGTTATGAAGCATTCACAATTCGTGGTGTTGGCCGCCTTGGCGGCGGCCGTTTCGCTCCGGGCGGAAGACAACAAAGGTTGGCAGACATCGGCCACGGTCAACGTGGCCGTCAACAAGGGCAATTCGGACACGCTGCTGGCCGGCGGCAACCTTCTTGGGCTCAAGAAATGGGACAAGAACGAGTTGAGTGCCGGATTGGACGCGGTCTACGGCAGCAACAAGGACCAGACCACGGGCGTTCGCACGACGACCGCGCAAAACTATGGGGCGTCGCTCCAGTACAACCGCCTGATCGACGACCGGTTCTACTTTCTGGGCCGTGTCGATGCCCGACAGGACAGGGTGGCGGACATCAAGTACCGCGTGTCGTTGAATCCGGGTGTTGGCTACTACGTGATCAAGAACGACAAGAGCACGCTGAGCTTCGAGGCGGGTCCCGGCCTCGTGCTGGAGCAATTCGAGCGTTCGCCGGCCCGCCGGTATTTCACGGTGCGTTTGGGCGAGAAGTTCACCCACAAGTTCAACGACAAGGTCCGTTTGGTGCAGGAAGCGGACTACAGCCCGCAGGTGGATCGGTTCGCGAACTACGTGATCACCGCGCAGGCGACCCTGGAGGCGGACTTGACGGAGAAGCTTTCGGCGACCCTGACGCTCGGGGACAACTACCGGAGCAAGCCGGCGTTGGGTCGGAAGGAAAACGACATCCGCCTGCTGGCGGGCATCAAGTACAAGTTCTGACGCACGAGCGGGAATCAACCGCCGCGATCCCGATGTCGGGGATCGCGGCGTTTTCATTGGTGATGGGTGGATCGAGGCGGGCGACGCCGACATTTCCCCAAAAAGACGTTGACCTTGGGTTGATTGCGTGGCAGAAAGCTCAAAGAACTGAGTTAGCGAAACCGAACTTCCGACTATGAAATCCATGACTAAAGGCCTTCTGGCGGTCGCCCTCCTCGCAGGGGCGCAGACTGTCTCGTACGCCACCATCTTTAACACCAACCCCGACGACAACGGTAACTCGATCTTCGGGAACCAGCTCGACAAGGTTGGCACGATGTTCACCGTGACCTCGGGCATCTATGTTTCTGACGTTGGCCTGTTTGACGAGTTGGGCGACGGCAGCCTGATAGGTTCGACCACGTTGACGCTGATCAAGTCCACGAGCGGTACGTCCAACCCGTTTGGTGCCTTCACCACGGTCGGTTCGTGGTCCGTTAGCTCCGGCGCTTCGAGCGGCGGTTATATCTACACCACCACGGGTGGCGCTAATCTCGGTGCTGGCCTGTACGTTCTGTATGCCAATGCTGCTGGCAACTTGAACGTTTTGGGTGACAACCAGAATGGTGACTCCGTTCCGACCCACAGCAACATTGGGTTGAACTTCGAGAGCGATGTCGCTGCCTTCGGAACGGTTGGCATTGGTACCCGCTTCAAGGCCGTGAACTTCCAGTACGTGGTTCCCGAGCCCGAAACCTACGCGATGGTTGCCGGTGTCGGCTTGGTCGCCTTCGGTCTCTGGCGCCGCCGTCAGTAATTTCAGGTTGGTTCTAAGAAGGGCGCGATCCTCTGGGTCGCGCCCTTTTTCTTTGGCGGGTCGATGGGTGGAAGGGTGAACATGGCCCGGCCCGCCCGCCTAGTCCGCGGATGCAAACGCCCTTAGGGTTAATCCTTTGGATCGAAGTTCAAAAGCCATGCCCGTGGATCCCAAGATTGCGCTGATATCCAGCGGGCTTGGACGAGTGCGCCGGGGTATCGAGACATGGATCGGTGAGTTGGCCAGGAACCTCGCCCCGCGTGTCGACGTGGAGCTTTGGGGGGCGTCCCGCCTCGAAGGCTGGCCATGTCCGACGCTGCCGATCCCGACCATCAGCCGGCTCTCGTGGATCGTTCGGCCCGCCAGTTGGGGTGCGCGATACCACATCGAACAGATGTCCGCCGTGCTGCCAAGCATCCTCCGATTGAGACGGCGGCGGATCGATCTCGCGTTCTGCGGGGATCCGAGTTTGGCGTGGAATCTCAAGCGATTCCGCCGGTTCCACGGAGCCAAGGTGGTCTTCAGCGACGGGATGCGCCTCAGCCCGCGTTGGCTGCAGGATTACGATGGCATCCACCTCTTGGCACCCCGTTATCTGGAGGAAGCCGCCATGGTGGTCCGTCCCGAACGCCTGTCCCGGTTCTTCGTGGTACCCTACTTCGTCGAGCTCGACCGATTCCGGCCACCCGTGCCGGGTGAGAAGCAATCGATCCGCGCGGAATTCGGGATCCCGAACGATGCGATGGTCGCCTTGACCGTGGGGCCGGTCGGTCGGGTATCGGGAAAGCGGTTGGATCACGTGATTCGGGAAGTGGCGGCGGCTGGCCCGGGTTGGCGTTTGGTTTCGGCCGGCGGAGACGAGGACGGGGCGGGCGCGGTGCGGGAGGAAGCGCGACGCACGCTGGGGGATCGCGTGCAATTTCTCGGTGCCATTCCCCGCGCGCGGCTGGAGTCCCTCTATCGCGCGGCGGACTGCTACATCCTGGGCGCGTTGGCGGAGCCGTTTTCGATCGCCATCCTCGAAGCCATCGCGTCCGGATTGCCGGTGGTCCATCACCCCGACCCGATCACTTGCTGGGTCAGCGGCGAGGGAGGGATGCCGGTCTCCATGGAAACCGGCGGGGCCGGGGCGGGTGCCTTGCAGCGGTTGGCATTGGAGCCAGGACTTGGGGCGCGGATGGGTTTGGCGGGTCGCGAATTGGCGTGCCGACGCAACGATCCTGGCCGGGTCACGGAGGCATTGGCCGAGAGATTCCGTGCCATTTGCGGCACGGGGAGCAGGGCATGAAAACCGTGGGGGGCATGGCACGTTCGGACGCGGCATGAATGTCGCCTTCATCAACGAGAACACTCTCGGGCACACCTCGTATCTGCCGCGGTTCGTGGCCGAACTGACGGAGAATCCAGGGCTGGGGATCGTTCCCCATCGGATCGATGCCATGCCGTTGCCGCCGGAGCATCGGTCTGCCGAGCGCGGGATCCGCGGCTTGAACCGCCTTGGACTCGACTTTCTGGCGGTCCGGTGGCGGCGCGCAACGAGTCGGCACGCGGCCGAGCAGTTGGTTGCGTTGCGACGTCGGGTGCGCATCGATGCCGTCGTGGTGAACACGCAGAGCGTGGGACTGCTGTTGCCCGACGTGGCGGCCGACGTGCCCTGCTGGGTCGCGCTGGACGCGACATTCGACGAATTGCGGCGGTCGCCATGGTTCGCACCGACGGCTGCCGCGCGTTGGTTTCATCCCCTGACGCTGCGTTGGCTCCTGAATCGCGAGCGTCGGTTGTTCCGGCACGCGACCGGCTTGTTGCCGTGGTCGGATCACGTGGTGTCGGCGCTGCGGCGGCATCATCCCGACTTGCCGGCGACGGTGCATCGTCTTCCGCCTTCCCTGCGGGACCCTGGCATGGAGGACGACGGCGTCCCAAGGACGGGAAGACCCCGGCTGTTGTTCGTCGGGGGTGATTTCCGAAGGAAAGGGGGGGCGGCGCTGGTCGAGGCGTGGCAGAACGGGCTGCGGGAACATTGCGACCTCGACGTGGTGACCCGCGACGCCGTGCCGGCGATTCCGGGAATGGCCGTGCATCGGGGCGTGGAGGCCGGCAGCGCGGTGTGGAAGGATCTTTGGCAACGCGCCTCGCTGTTTGTGTTTCCGTCGTCGTTGGAGACGTTCGGCATCGTGTTGCTGGAAGCGCAGGCCTTTGGAGCGCCGGTGGTGGCTTCCCCGGTGGGAGCGGCCCGCGAAATCCTCGACGACGGGCGGTCGGGTTGGATGCTGCCCGACGCCACGCCGGGAACGATCCAGCGGATGGTCATGGAAGCGTTGGCTTCGCCGTCGGAATGCCGTGCCCGTGCCGCGTCCGGCCGGGCGCGGTTCCTCGAACGCTACGAATTGGCGTCGAACACGGCGCGGTTGGCCGGTTGGATCCGGGGCACCGCGCCGCGTTGATCCCCATCACTCCCAACGGGGCCGGTCGGCGAGAAGGAGGTGCCCGTTGCTGGCAGAACCCGGGTAGCCGTACTTCAGGGGGAAGCCGGTGGGCAGGTTGCGGCGCACCAAGGCGTCCATGTAGAAACGCCCCCACACGAACTCGTCGGTCGCCAATGCCCGCCGGAGCGGTTGTTCGGTCGTCAGTGGGGACAGGTAGAGCATCGCCACGTCCCGTTCGGAATCATTGATGGCGTAGAAATCCTCGCCGCCCGGATCCTGCAGTTGGAGCGGGAGCCAGATGCAATCGCGGTCCCCGTACCATGCCACCGCCCAAGGAATGTCGCTCATGAGGAGTTCGCCGGGTTGGGTGTATCCGGTGATGTCGCGGATGATGTCGGGGCGGTAGGTCGGCTCGATCAGGGGATAGGTGCGGGGAGGCAGCAGGCAGGTGAGGAGTGGCAGGCTGAAGGCGATCCAGGCGCCGCCGACGAACAACGACCGGAAGAGATCGTGCCCGAATTCCGTTCCGTCGATGAGGCTGAAGAACAGCGCGGAACCGAGCAGGAAGATCGCCGGGGTGAGGAGCACGAGATGGTTCTCGGGATTCACGTCGGGGACCAGATGGGAACCCTGGGTGCGGCAAAAGGCCTGGACGACGGCGAAGAGGGCGAGGGAACCCACCGTGAACCACCGGAGCCGCCGCAATCCGGACCGGCGAAACGGCAACACCAATCCGGCGATGAACAGGCAGGTCATCCAACTCCCGGCGATTCGCGGGATCGAATTGCGGAGGATCTCGGCCAGATTGACCGAAAGTTTGACCCGGAGCTCGGTGACGTCGGGCATTTCCTTCGGGGCGTGGATGTAGCGTTCGGCGGTCGCTTCGGGGAACTTGGCGGTGCCCTCGACCAAGGCGATTCCCGCGGTTCCGAAGACATGCCCGCTGAGCTGGTAATTCCGCGCGAGCCAAGGCGTGGCGAGGAGGAGGAAGACGGCGAGGCAAGCGGCGCTGGTGCTCCACCGCCGCACGTGGGTGACCAGCAGCCAGACGACGGTGGGTATCGCCAGCCAGCCGAACGCGTATTCGGTCAGGAATCCGACGCCGAGAACCACGCCGAGGAGCGCGGCGAGTTTCAGGGGGGGCGCGAGGGGTGGCACCACGCCGGGGGCGAGTTCCGCCCCGATGTCGTCGAGCCGGGTCAACAACTCGATCAGGAGGACGACGAGAACGATGAGGAAGGGCGTTGGAAGGCCGTTGCTCGAGAAACGCCAGAACGCCTCGGTGCCGGCGTAGGCCGCGGCGGCGAGACCACCGACGCTGCCGTCGAAGAGCCGGGCGCCGAGCCGGAAAATCAGCCAGGTGCCGAGCGCGAACCAGCCGAGGTTCATGAAGGTGATGGCGATCTCGGCGGGGGGGCGGGAGCGTTCGACCCGCGCCGGCAACCCGTTCATCCAGCCTGCGGGCAGTACCTTGAAGAGACCCGCGATCATCGCGGGGAACAGCGGCGGATTCTGCAGGTCCGGATGGGCGCGCTTCAGGAGCCTGTCTTGCGAAAGACCCCGGTCCACGGCGCGTTGCTTCAGGTACTGGAGGCTGACGGGCCGGATGAAATGGGTGGTGAAACCGCGGCCGGCGGCGAGGTTGCGGCCGACCTGTGCCATCTCCATGGCTTCCGGGTTCGAGAAATTCCGGGCCTCGGTCAAGAGATACAGCGCGAGGACCCCGACCCCGAGCAGACCGACGAGGAAGCAGCGGATCAACCGGCGGACGACGCCGGATTCCAGCGAGTGGATGAGGTCCTGGAGACCCCGGGGCGGTTGTTTCATCAAAATCCTTCGAGGTGGAACTCGTGCAACTTGCGGTGGAGGGTGCGGCGGCTGATGGCGAGCTTGCGGGCTGCCTCGGTCCGGTTGCCGGCGCATTCCTGGAGCGCGTGCAGCAACAGTTGGCGCTCGGCTTCCTTGAGCGTCAACCGTCCGGTCTGGATCAGTTCCCGCGTTTCCTTGCCGACGGTCTCCGCGGCAGGCGTCCGGACCGCCACCGGGAGATCCTTCAGGCCGATGGCGTCGCCACGGCAAAGGACAACGGCATGTTCGACGGCGGTGCGGAGTTCGCGGACGTTGCCGGGCCAGCGGTATTTCAGCATGGCGTCGAGCGCCGCGGTCTCGAATGCCTTCAGCGGCTTCGAGTTTTCCTTCGCGAACTCGCGGAGGAACGCATGGGCGAGCACGGGGATGTCCGCGACGCGGTCGCGGAGGGGGGGAAGGTGGATGGGAACGACGGCGAGCCGGAAATAGAGGTCCTCCCGGAACGTGCCGGCTTTCACCAAGGCCTGCAGATCCTTGTTCGTGGCGGCGACCAGACGCACGTCCGACGTCTGGGTGCGGCTGGAGCCGAGGCGTTCGAAAGTGCGTTCGCCGAGGAACCGGAGCAGTTTGACCTGGGTGGTGGCATCGATCTCGCCGATCTCGTCGAGGAACAGCGTGCCGCCCTGGGCGGATTCCACGCGCCCGAGACGCCGTTCGTGCGCGCCCGTGAAAGCGCCCTTCTCGTGTCCGAACAACTCGCTTTCGAGCAAGGAGGCCGGCAATCCGGCGCAATGCACCGCCACCCACGGGCCGCGCGATCTCGGGCTGAGTTGGTGGATGGTCTTGGCCACGACTTCCTTGCCCGTGCCGCTTTCCCCGGTGATCAGCACGGTGCTGCGCGACGGCGCCACCTGCCGCACCACGTCGAGGATTTCCCGGATGGCCGGCGATTCGCCGACGATGCCGCCCGAACCGAACCGATCGTCCAGACGCTGGTGCAACTGCACGTTCTCCACCTCCAGCTTCTGGCGTTTCAACGCGCGCTGGATCCGGAGCTCGAGCTCGTCGATCTGCAGTTTCCCCTTCGAGATGTAGTCGTCGGCACCCTGCTTCATCGCCTCGACGGCGACGTCCTCCGACCCGTACGCCGTCATCAGGATGCAGACCGGCGGCTTGGCGAGGGACTTGGCGCGCGTGATCAGGCCGAGCCCGTCGTCGCCGGGCATCTTCAGGTCGGTCAGGAGCACGTCGAAGGATTCGCGCTCCAGAAGCCGGAGCGCGGATGCCGAGTCCTCGGCCGTGTACACGTCGAATTTGTCTTCCAGCGCGGCCCGCAGGCCCTCGCGGGTCGGCTTCTCGTCATCGACGATGAGAAGGGTGGGCGTCACGGGGTCGATGCTAACCGACTCCGGGCCCGGGGGAAACGGACTTGTGCCGTCATGCCGGGCGTCCGCCGTCCGCCGCCGGCAATCCCAGGGGGGTTCGCTCCGCCAACGGCAGCCAGAGCTTGAAAGTCGTGCCCCGTCCCACCCGGCTGTCCAATTCGATGCGCCCACCGTGGTCGCGGACGATCCGTTGCACGATCATCAACCCGAGTCCGGAGCCCTTTTGTTTGGTGGTGAAGAACGGCTCGAAAATCCGCGAGAGCCGCTCCGCCGGAATCCCCGTCCCGGTGTCGGCCACGGAGATCCAAACGCCATCGGGCGTCGCCCCGCTCGCCAAGGTCAGCCTACCGCCCGTGCTCATCGCCTGCATCGCGTTCTTCACCAGGTTCACGAACACCTGCTTCAACTGGGCGGGGTCGAACCGCGCGTCCGGCAGGGTGCGCGCGAGTTGGTCGGCGACGGTGATCTGCCGGTTGCCCAACTCCGGCCGCAGCAACTCCAGCGTCTCGCGCACCGTGGTGTTGAGACATCCGGTCTGGAATCGCGGGGGCGTCGGCCGCAACGCCTGCAGGAACTGGGTCACGATGTAGTCCAAACGCCCGATCTCTCCCTGCGCCACCCCGAGGTAGCCCTCGGTCCGCGCGAGGATTTCCTCGATGTCGGCCGGGGCCGGGGCCGTCCGGGTGCCCCGGGCACGGCGGCGTTCCGAGGCGTCGCCGGTCCCGAGCCCGTGCAGGAGCCGGAGCTTGCGCAGGTCGCGCTCGATCAGTTGCAGGTGGATGTGGAGGGCGTTGAGGGGATTGCCGATCTCGTGGGCGACGCTGGCGGCGAGCAGTGTCAGCGCGTGGATGCGCTCGGTCTCGATGGCCTCGGTGGTCTTTTGGCGGGCCTCGGTGGCGTCGTGGAGGATGAGCGCGACCCCGGAACTGCCGGGCGCGTCGCCGTCGAGCGGCGCGGCATAGAGACGGATGTAGCGGGGGCGGGGGTACTGGATCTCGAATTCGCTCCGGTGCACCGCCGGACCGCCGGCCTCGTCCTGGGCGAGGATGTGGTCCCAGTCGATTTCGGGAAGGAACCGGCGGACCGGTTCGCCTTCGGCGCCCTGGGTCGGCAAGCCGACGAGGGCCATCGCGGCCGCGTTGAAATAGGCCACGCGCCCCTGGTTGTCGGCGACGATCACGCCGTCCTCGATGGAATTGAACAGGGTCTCGAGGAACCCGCGTTCGCGGGCGAGGCGCTGGACCACGGACTGGAGACCCTCGGAATCCAGCCGATCCAACCGACCCAGCACCTTGTCGAGGAAACTGGAGCGCGGCGGGGCTTTGCGGTTCACGGCCATTGCGTGCGGGGAGTTTCGAACCGGAAGCTTGAAGTTTCAAGCATGGGGGCGGGCGTGGGCGCCCCGGTCATGAAACTCGAAACGCGCCGGGCGTTCAGACCGCCTGGCCCGCGGCATGGCTGCTGGCCCAGGCCCACTGGAAGTTGTAGCCGCCCAGCCAACCGGTCATGTCCACCACCTCGCCCACGAAATACAACCCGGGGGCCTTCCGTGCTTCCATGGTCTTCGAGGACAATTCCGCCGTGTCCACGCCGCCCAACGTCACCTCGGCCTTGGGGTATCCCTCGTCCCCCGCCGGCGCGATGGTCCACGCCTGGATCGCTGCGGCGACGGTTTCCTGGTCTTTGCGCGACCATTGGCCGAGCAGTCGTTCGGGGGCATTGCGCGCGCACCATGCGGACGCGAATCGTTCCGGCCACAGGCCGCGAACCGCCTGCTTCAACGTCTGGCCGCCGCGCGAGCGGTCCGCCAGCCATGCCGGGACATCGAGGCCGGGGAGCAGGTCGAGATGGATCGGTTCGCCCGGCTGGCGCTGGTTGGAGACCTGGAGGATGACCGGTCCGCTGAGGCCGCGGTGCGTGAAGAGGACGTTCTCGCGGAAGACCGGGGTGTCGGGACCGGCCTGGGCCCCGACCAGGATGGCGAGGCCGGTGAGGTCGGCGTAGGACGCATGGTCCGGCGGATTCCACGTCAAAGGCACGAGGCCGGGGCGCTGCGCGACGAGCTTCAAACCAAACTGTTCGGCGACCCGGTAGCCGAACGGGGTCGCGCCGAGTTTGGGGAACGAGAGTCCGCCGGTGGCAACGACCAGCGACGCGGCGCGCACCGGACCGCCATCCGTCGCGATTTCCCAGCGCAGGGTTCCCTCGCCGGGAATGCGGGAAACACCGCCGACCCGGCATTGGGTCCGGATGGCGACGCCGGCCGCGGCGCACTCGGCCTCGAGCATGGACAGGATCTGGCGGGAACTCTGGACGCAGAAGAGTTGGCCGAGCTTCCGTTCGTTCCAGGCAATGCCGTGGCGTTCGACGAGGGCGAGGAAATCGGCGGGGGTGAAACGGGCGAAGGCGGACTTGGCGAAGTGCGGGCTGCCGCTGGTGACGTAATTGGCTGCGGTGGCGCCGACGTTGGTGAAATTGCAGCGGCCGCCGCCGGAGACGAGGATCTTGTTCCCGAGGCGAGCGTTGTGCTCGAGGACGACGACGCGCCGCCCCCGCAGCCCGGCCGTGCGGGCACAAAAGAGGCCCGCGGCACCGCCGCCGATCACCACCACGTCGAATTCGGATCCCTGACCGTTCACCGGCGCGAGATGGGGACACAGCACGGGCGCCGGGGCGATGGGAAACTGCGGGCTCAGGGGCCGTCGGAGCCGACGATGCCCCCCTGGGCATAGGTCACGGTGATCGTGGAGTAGGAAAACGCGACCTCCTCGGAGGGCACGTACGACTGCGCGGCGGCATCGAGTTTGTTGGGCATCCAGACGCGGAGATCGACGATCCGGGCATCGGAGAGCGTGTAGGTGACCAGCACGTTCTCGAGGCCCGTTGCGGCGGTCGCCCACACGGTGAGCGTGACCTCGGGAAACACGTCGCTTTTGGCCATCGCATTCAGCAGCAGCGGCGACGACCGGTTGATGTACTTCACCACGCGGAGCGGTTGGTGCTGCCGCTTGCCGGTGGGGAGCCCGCTGGAGAGGTCGCGTTGGGAAGCGATCTCGTGGTTGAACGCGAGCACCCTGTGCTGTCCCTCGCGTCCCTTCTGCGTCACCTCGCCCAACAGTTCGCCGTCCTTGCCTTTGATCGTCAGGAGGACGGTGGCGGTGGTGGCGGAAGACTGGGCGAGGACGGCTGGACCCTGGAGCAGCAGGACGAGGAAACCGACGATCCAGAGACGCGGGATGGTTTTCATGGAATGTGTGCTTCGGGAATGTGTTCTTCGGAAATGGACTTTGGGAAAGGGGACGGAGGTTCGTTCACAGCGGAAAGAGGCGGAAAAAACCAATGTCGTCGACCACCGGCACCGTGAAGACGAGGTGCCCGTCCGGACCGGAGATGACCCGGGAAACGGCGGCATAGGGGCCGCCGACGTCGGTCGACGACAAGACATCGAACGCCCGGCCGGGCTCGACGAGCATTTCGACGTGCAGTTCGCGCGGCGCCAACACGACGGCCGGTGCCGTCCGACCCTGGGAACCGGTGCCATTGCCGGCGGCAAACCAGACCACCCGGGCTTCGGATCCATTGTCCCATTCCGAGGCGCGCCGGTCCGTCGCGGGAATCCCCGCGAAATCCCGCGCTGCCCACGGGCCCATACGCCCGGCAAATCCCGCCGGCCCGCGCCGGGCGGTCTTCCAGACGCAAGGTTGTTCCCAATACGCCGGCAGGACCTCGCTGGCCACCAGCAGGGGAACCTGTCCCGTCGAGAAGTCCGCGGTGCCGGGGTCGCCGATCACGATCCGGTCCTGGACGATCGCGGGCAGTCGGCCGAAGGGATCCGCGAACAGCGCGACGGGCAACCCCGTGGGGGGGTCGATCCATTGGAGAATGCCAATGGCGGCGAAACCCGGCACGCCGGCCACGGCACGGACGTCGTCGGCCACCGCCAAGGCTCCGAATCCCGCCGCGCCGATGCCGATCGCCAAAGTCCAGCGCCCGAATCGCATGCCCGAGGACTAGCCGTCCGCATGCCATGTGGAAACAAGAATTCCAGGTCCCGAACGTTTGCCGGCGTCGGCCCGGCCCGCGCTGGGTTTGGCCGACGGCACCCGCCGGGCATCGGACCGCCGTTGTCCGACCCCCGGGTGCATGGTCGCGGCCATCTTACCGGGGTGGCAAGATTTCGGTTCCGGTCGGCACGGGGCGGCGTACCGTGCCCGTCCCGGATCGCTCCGGCCCTGGGTGTCATGCGCAACCCTACCAGCGTCGTCGAACTCCGCCGTCTCCTCCGGGAACGTCTCCCGCAGGCGCGGTTGGGCCTGCCCGAGCCGCGGTCCACGCCCGTGGTGCCCACCGGGGTTCCGGCGCTCGACGGGGCGCTGGGTGGCGGGATTCCCCAGGGTGGCCTCACCGAATTGGTCGGTACCGGACCGGGTTCCGGTTCCGTGCAGGTGCTGCACGCCATCGTGCGCCGGGCGGCGGCCGACGGCCGGTTCGTGGCGTTGGTGGACGGGGCGGACAGCCTCGACGTGGACGCGCTCGAGCCCGACGAACTGGCGCGGTTGTTGTGGGTGCGTTGCCGGGATGCCGCCGAGGCGTTGAAGGCGACGGACCTGATCCTGCGGGACCGGAATTTTCCGCTCGTGCTGCTCGACCTGAAGGCGAACCCGGCGTTCCAACTGCGCCGGGTTTCCGCGAGCGTCTGGCATCGGTTCGGCCGGTTGCTGTCGCACCATGGATCCGCGTTGCTGGTGGTCACGCCGTCGTCGATGACCGGGGCCGCGTTGGCGCGGGTGCGGGTGGCCGCGGGACTCGGGTTGGACGCCCTGGATGCCGGCCCGGCGGCAGCCTTGGCGTCGGTGCGCTTCGAGGTGCTGCGCGCGGTGGAGGCGGTCGACGGCGCGGAAAGCGACGCGAAGCAGGCCGGTTGAACCGATGAATGCCGTCGTCCACGTCCCGCAATTCCCGCTCCAGGCCGTGTTGCGCCACGAACCCGCCGAGTGGGCGCGTCCCGTGGTGCTGGTGGATCCGGCGTCGGACACGCCCCGCGTGATGGATCTCACCGGGCCGGCCCGGGCCGCGGGCGTGGCATCCGGCATGACCGCGCCCCAGGCCCTCGCGCGCTGCCGCGACGTGGGGGTGCGCCACCGTTCGCCGCGCGCGGAAGCGACCGCGACGGACGCGTTGCTGCAGGCCGCGTTCGGCTTCTCCCCGAACCTCGAGCAGACCTCCCCGGGCACGGTGACGCTCGACCTGCGCGGGTTGTCCGAATGGCGCGGCGGCGGGTCGGGCGACGGCACGGCGCCCATGGCGTGGGGCGCGCGTTTGCACGCGGTGGCCGCGGGTCTCGGCCTGCAGGCGCGCGTGGGTCTCGGCGCGACGCCTTCCGTGGCCCTGCACGCGGCGCGTTGGCCCGCGGTGAATTCGGCCGCGTCGCTCGTCGCGGGACCGGTGGCATGGGCGCGGGACGCCGCGGGGTTCGTGGCGTCGCTGCCGGTGGAAGCGTTGGACCCGACGCCCCACGTGCTGGAAATCCTCGGGAAATGGGGCGTGTCCACGGTGGGAGCCTTGCTGGCGCTCGGCCAGGCGGAACTCGCGGACCGGCTCGGGTTGGAGGCACTGGGATTGTTTGCGGCGGCATCGACGACCGCCCGTCGGCCGCTGCGGTTGGCCAGGCCGGCGGAACATTTCGAGGAAACCGCGGAACTGGGGCATCCGGTCGAGACGCTCGAGCCGTTGCTGTTCGTGCTGCGGCGCCACGCGGAATCGCTCGAGGCGCGGCTCGCGGCATTCGGCTGGGTCGCGGAAGTGCTGGTGCTGCGCCTCCGGTTGGAATCCGGCGCCGCGTGGGAACGGCGTCTGGACGTGCCGCAGCCGACCCGCCGCGCGGAGGTCCTGTTCCGGATGCTCCAGACGCATCTCGACGGCGTGCGGACCGAGTCGGCGGTGACGGGCGCGACGCTCTCGGCGGAGCCGGCGCGGCCGGTGCAACGGCAGTTCGGCCTGTTCGAGGCCGCGTTGAAGGATCCGCACCAATTCCAGGAAACCCTCGCGCGCCTCAGCGCGTTGGTCGGTGCCGATCGCGTCGGCAGCCCCGTGCGTTCCGACGGGCATCGGCCCGGCCAGTTCCGGTTGGTGCCGCCCGATTTCGACAACGCGCCGCCGGCGAAGGGCCGCGCCGCGGAATTGGCGCGGCGCACCCCGTGGCGTTGCTTCCGGCCGCCCCTGCCGGCGGATGTCGCGGCGTGGCTGGACCCGATGTTCCGGCCCGGAGCGCCGGACACGGTCGACGCGAAGGTGGTGGCATTCCCCGGCGTCGCCTCCGCCGGGGCCGCGAAGCCGGTGGAACCCGGCGCCGATCCCAGCCGGCGTCCCGCATCGGTGCGGTGCACGGTGGCGGGCGGGCGGATCGTGGAGGCGTCGGGGCCGTGGGAAGCCTCGGGACGCTGGTGGGAAGCGGACGGGTGGTCGCGCGCGGAATGGGACGTGTCGCTGCGGGGCGGGACGGTGCTGCGGTTGGTGGAATCGGGCGGCGTCTGGACCGTGGAAGGAGCGATGGATTGAAAGCGCCGGGCTACGTCGAGTTGCACGCGCGCAGCGCGTTCAGTTTCCTGCGCGCGGCGTCGTTGCCGGAAACCCTGGCGGACACCGCGGCACGCCTTGGCATGCCCGCCATCGCGGTGTGCGACCGCATGGGCGTGCAGGGAATCCCCCGGTTGGCCGGCGTCGCGCGCGAGGCCGGCATCCGGCCGGTCGTCGGGTCCGAACTCGCGATGGAAGACGGGTCGGTCGTGCCGGTGCTGGTGGTGGACCGGGGCGGCTACCAGAACCTGTGCGGGTTGTTGAGCCGGGCGCACCTGCGGTCGGCGAAAGGCGAGGCACGGATCCGCTGGGACGAACTCGACGGGGGTGCGGGCGGGTTGGTGGCGTTGACGGGCGACGAGGAAGGCCCGTTGCGCCGGGCGTTGCTGGGCGGCGGCGGGATGCAGGGCGCGGCGGACGCGGCGCGGCGGTTGGAGCGGGCGTTCGGGCCGGGCAACGTCTTCGTGGAACTGCAGCGCCACCGGGTGCGGGGGGAAGACCGCGTGAACGCGGCGCTCGTGGACCTCGCGCGGACCCGGAAACTGCCGTTGCTGGCGACCAACGGCGTGTTGCACGCGACGCCCGAGGCCCGTGCCGTGCTCGACGTGTTCGCCTGCCTGCGCCACCACACGCATCTCGATGCCGCGGGCTCGTTGCTGGCGTCGAACGACGCCCGTCACCTCAAGGATCCGCGCGCCATGGCGGCTTTGTTCGCGGATGTGCCGGAGGCGATCGCCCAGACGGTGGCGTTGGCGGATCGGTTGCAATACCGGTTCGGCGATCTGGGGTACGAATTCCCGCGGTTCCCGGTGGGCCCGGGCGAGACGATGGAAGGCGTGCTGCAGGCATGGACCCGGACCGGGGCCCGGCGGCGGTATCCGGACGGGATTCCGGAGAAGGTGCGCGGGTTGCTCGCGAAGGAGTTGGCGTTGATCGGCAAACTCGGGTTCGCGGGCTATTTCCTGATGGTGGCCGACCTCGTCCGGTTCTGCCGCGAGAACGACATCCTCGCCCAGGGCCGCGGCAGCGCGGCCAACAGCGCGGTGTGCTTCTGCCTCGGCATCACCGCGGTCGATCCCGTCCGGTTCAACGTGCTGTTCGAACGCTTCCTCAGCGAGGGACGCAAGGGGTGGCCGGACATCGACGTGGACCTGCCCAGCGGCGAACGGCGCGAGCGGGTGATCCAGGAAGTGTACCGACGCTACGGCCCGCACGGCGCTGCGATGACGGCCACGGTCATCACCTACCGCGGGCGCAGCGCGGCGCGGGAAATCGGCAAGGCGCTGAACCTGCCGGCCGACGTGCTCGACCGCTTCTCGGCGCTGTTCTCGCACGGCGATTTCCCGCACACGGTCGCGCTGGAGGAACACATGGAACAGGCCGGGTTGCCGCGGACCCACCCGCGCGCGCCCGCGTTCGTGTCGGTCTACCAACAGATGCGGCGGTTGCCCCGGCACCTCGGGCAACACACCGGCGGAATGATCGTGTGCCAGGATGCCCTGCACCGCGTGGTGCCGCTGGAAAATGCCGCCATGCCCGGCCGCGTGGTCTGCCAATGGGACAAGGACGACTGCGAGGAACTCGGGATCATCAAGGTGGACCTGCTGGGTCTCGGCATGATGTCGGCCCTGCAGGACTGCGTGCGGTTGACGGGCGAGCGGGGACATCCCGTGGATCTGGCGCGGTTGCCGGAGGACGATCCGGCCACGTTCGCGATGCTGCAGCGCGCGGACACGGTGGGCGTGTTCCAGGTGGAGAGCCGCGCGCAGATGGCGACGTTGCCGCGGCTCAAGCCGAAGTGTTTCTACGACCTGGTGGTCGAGGTGGCATTGATCCGGCCGGGACCGATCCAGGGCGACCTCGCCCACCCCTACCTGCGCCGACGCGACGGCACCGAGGCGGTGACCTACTACGACGAGCGGTTGCGCCCGGTGCTGGAGCGCACGCTCGGCGTGCCCCTGTTCCAGGAGCAGATGCTCTCCATGGCCATGGTCATGGCGGACTTCAGCGGCACCGAGGCGGAGGAATTGCGGCGCGCGATCAGTTTCCATCGGTCGGACGAGAAGATGCAGCGCGTGTCGGCCCGGCTCCGCGCCGCGATGAGGGAACGCGGCGTCGCCGACGACACCGCGGAACGCATCGTCCGCGCCGTGGGATCGTTCGCGCTCTACGGGTTCCCGGAATCGCATGCCATCAGCTTCGCGCACATCGCCTACGCCAGCGCCTACCTGAAGGCACACCGGGCGCCGGAGTTTTACTGCGCGCTGCTGAACAACCAGCCGATGGGTTTCTACTCGCCCGCCACGGTGGTGCAGGACGCCCAGCGGCACGGCGTGAAGGTGCGGCCGGTGTGCGTGCTGCGTTCGTCGGCGGATTGCACCATCGAACCGGATGGCCACCTCCGGCTCGGGCTCGCGGGCGTCCGGGGGTTGCGCCGGGCCGGGGCGGACCGACTCGTCGCCGAGCGCGAACGCCGGCCGTTCGCGTCGCTCGACGACCTGCGGTCGCGCGTGAAACTGCCGGCGGACGAGTGGCGGACGCTGGCATCGATCGGCGCGTTGAACGGGTTGGCGGAACACCGGCGGGCGGCGCTGTGGGAAGCCGAGCGCGCGCTGCGGCCGGACGAATTGTTCGGGCCGGGCCCGGGTACCGCCGGGTCGGGCGTGCCTCTGGCGCGGATGGACGCGAAGGAACGGATGGAGGCGGACTACGAGGGATTGCGGCTCACGACCGGACCGCACCCGATGGCGTTGTTGCGGCCGCGGCTGGAAGGGGTGTGGCAGGCGTCCCAACTGGCGCAGGCGGAAGACGGGTGGCGGGTCCGGGTGGCGGGGCAGGTGATCTGCCGGCAACGGCCGGGCACGGCGAAGGGGATCTGTTTCGTGAGCCTCGAGGACGAGACGGGCGTGGCGAACCTGATCGTGTCGCCGGCGTTGTTCGAGGCGGAGCGGTTGCGGTTGGTGAGCGAGCCGTTCCTGGCGTGCGAGGGCGTGGTGCAACGCCGGCACGCGACGATCCACGTGAAGGCGGAGAAGTTCGAGTGGCTGGACCTGCGGATGAACGCGCCGGCGTCGCACGACTTCGGGTGAGGCGACTGCCGCCGGGTCGCGGGGGTTGGCCCGGGGATTCCGCCCCGGAGACACGCGGGAACCGGACAGTCCCATGGGTTCGTCGTGACCCCGTGTGAAATCGTGCGCCTCCCTGCGGGCGGAGCCAGGTGCCCGGAACCGACACCCCATGGGACGTCCCTTTGGCGGGCGATACGACCGGCTTGCCGGCATTCGCGGGAAAAGTCGCGAGCCGACGCAAGAAGGCGGTTGCGGCTCGATCAGAAGGCAATCCAGGCGCCGAGGAACAACATGTTGTTTCCAGAGGCGTTCCGACCCGTGCCGTCGTAGTTCGAACGGGCGCCGTCGAATCGGTTGTAGAGAATATATTGGGCGGTGAACTTCGCGTTGCTCCGCGGCCAGAAGAACGGGCCGCCGGATTTGTTGAGCGGCATCCAGTTCAATTCGAACACGAAGCCGTCGCTGAGCGGCGAACCGTTGGCGCTGCCGCCGTACAGGAGCGCGTCGCTGCTGCCGTCCGTCAGGAAGTACTGAACCGCGACGCCGTAAGTTTTGTCGTGGAGCAGGTGGATGGTCGCCGCTGCCTTCCACAGGGTGTCCCTGCCATTGGTGGTCAATGCCAGCGGTTGGCTCGCGTCCCAAGTCTGGTTTTCATGGGTCCACGACAGCATGCCCAGGACGTCGTTGTTGCCGAACGTCGTCTGGTATTGGGTGTCGACTCCCAGATCGAGGATTTGGTCCTTTCCGGCGCTCGAATCGCGGCCCGGATAGGTGCTGGCTGCCATTCCGTGGGTTCCGATCTCCCAGGATGACGTCCCCATTTCGTTGCGGCCCGTATAGGCCAACCGCCAATACGGTGCGAGATCCGGGATCTGGGTCTCGCCGGCGGGGTCCACGCCCATCCACCGCTGGAATCCGGCGCCGAGGGTGTGGTAGACGCCCGCGTCCACGTACCATTTGTTGTCGATCAGCACATAGCCCCCCGCGCCGACGACCTGCTGGCTGACGCCGCCGTCGATCAGCGTGGCCGCCGCCGGCGTCGGGGCGAGCGGGGACGAACTGAATGGAAATCCCCAGGCGGGCAGGGTGTTCCAGGGGTCCTGCATGGTCGGGTTGTTGTTGGCATAGAAGCCGAAGTTGGCGGTCTTGCCGAAGAGCGAGCCGGTGTCGGCGTAGCGGATTTCGGCGTTGTCCCAGGCCCAGGAATGCCCGATGCCGTCGTAGGTGTGCTGGTAAAAGATGCCGATCTTGTTGAGGAACCCCGCCGCAGTGGGCCCGAAGAGCGGGTCGGCATAGGGTCCGAACAGGCGTCCCGTGTAGAAGATGCTGGCCTGATTGAGCGAGAAATTGTTGTTGTCGTGGAAACCCGTCGCCGCGCCGCCGGGCACGGAGGCCTGCGTGTGGGTGAAACCCGCCTGCACCATGAACGCCACCGGGGGCAGCTTCGTCTGGTCCGTGGCCATCGTGTAGCCACCGACCTTGAACAAGCGGCCGAACTCGTTCAGGACGGGATACTCGGTGTGGCAGGCCGTGCATTGGGCATTGAGTTGGCGCGCGAAGGCGGGCGTCGCCTGACAGGCCGTCGGCGCAACAAGCAGGCCGATCCCCGAGAGGAGCGCCAACTGGGAGAGTAGTCTTTTCATGGTATGTGTTCGTCTGCGGCCGCCCGCCTTTTGGAAGCCGGCCCATTGGATCCCACCCTCCGCCCCACGCGGCCAGAATGCATCCGCTATCCGCGACGGCTTCGCGTTTATTGCCCGAGCGACCGCATGGATTGGTTTCCCGCGCCTCGAAGGCGCCGGTTTTCCGAACCGGACCGTCGACCCCTCGGAGCCCTCCGGGCGCCGGGTCTTCTTCGGGCACGTTTCGTTGGCTCGGGTGTCACGGATCACTCGGGGCCCGCCCCGCTTTCGCCGCCTCGCTTGCCCGATGAAGTCCCTTGCCGCAGGACCCCCGCCTGGTTTTCAGACGGGCTCGGAAGTGGGCGTGCTCGTGCCCCTGCGACACGCGATCGACCGGGGTGGGAGCGGTCGTGGAACGGTGTCCGGTGTTGCCGCGCCGGTTCGGCGCGGATCACGAACGGCGCGTCGCCACGGCGCATGTCCCGGCAAAAGCGATCGCGGGGAAAAAGGGGACGCGACGCCTCAGTGCACCACCATCCGGGCCAGGAAGGGCCAGCGGGCCTGGAGGGAGACGTAGATGCCGACAAGGACGGCGAGGGCGAGGCTGTGGAAAAAGACGCGGCGGAGGATCCGTCCCTCGGCGCCGTGGATGCCGGTGGCCACGCTGGCGACGACGATGCTCTGGGCGTCGATCATCTTGCCCATGACGCCGCCGACGGAATTGGCGGCGGCCATCAGGTAGGGGCTGAGGCCGAGTTGGGTGGCGGTGATTCTCTGGAGACTGCCGAAGAGCACGTTGGAGGCGGTGTCGGACCCGGTGAGCGCGACGCCGAGCCAGCCGAGGAGGGTGCCGAAGAATGGGTACCAACTGCCGGTGTTGGCGAGCGCGAGCCCGAGCGTGGCGTCGGCCCCGGAGTACTTGGTGACGTTCCCGAGGGCGATCATGGCCGCGATGGTGAGCAACGACGGCCGCACGCGCCGGAGGGTCTCGAGGTAGATGGCGGCGAGTTCGCGCGGGCGGAAGCCGAGCACGGCGGCCGAAAGGAGGGCGGCGACGAGGATTCCCGTGCCGCTCGCGGAGAGCCAGTTCGCCTTGAACTCGGCGGCCTCGGGCTTGGTGGGTTTGCCCGGCGTCGGCAGTTCGACGACGGGCGGGACGCGGACCACGCGGGCATGGATGCCCGGCACCGCGAACGTCGGCACCCCGAGTCGGTCCATGGCCTGTTTCACCGGGGGCAATCCCCACGCGAACAGGACCAGGGCGAGGATGATCCAGGGCGTCCAGGGATTGCCGGGGCGGGGCGAGGCCATCGCGGCGGGAACCGGCTTGGGATCGGTTGCGCCGTCGCCGGCGCGGGGTGCCGGGACGTCGCGGGGTTTCCAGACGCGGAGCAGGCCCATGAAGGCGGCGATGGACGCGAGACCGGCGGCGGTGTCCACGAGCAGGGGACCGTGCAGGTTGCTGACCAAGGCCTGAACGACGGAGAAGGAGAGGCCGGCGACGAGTGCCGCGGGCCAGACGCCGCGGACGGCACGGAAACCGCCCCACGCCCACACGAGCCAGAACGGGACGACGAGCGAGAACAACGGGAGTTGGCGTCCGGCCATCTGCGAGAGCTTGAAGACGTCGAGACCGGTGACCTGGGCGAGCGTGGTGATGGGGATGCCGACGGAGCCAAACGCGACCGGGGCGGTGTTGGCGATGAGGGTGAGGGCGGAGGCCTCGATGGGTTTGAAGCCGAGTTGCATCAGCATCGCGGCGGTGATGGCGACGGGCGCACCGAATCCGGCGGAGCCCTCGATGAAGCCGCCGAAGCAATAGGCGACGAGGATGAGCTGGAGGCGCGGGTCGGGAGCGAGGCGCGCGAGTTGTCCGCGAAGGGCGTCGAAGCGCCCGCTCTTCACGGTCAATGCATGGAGGAACATCACGTTGAGGACGATCCAGCCGATGGGAAAGAGTCCGAAGGCGGCGCCATGCACCGCGGCGCCGAGCGTGGCGGACGGCGGCATGCGGAACGCGAACGCGGCGACGGCCGTGGCCGCGGCGAGACCGAGCACGGCGGCGAGCCAGGTGCGGATGCGGCCCAGGGCGACGAGTCCCAGCAGCACGACGACGGGCAATGCCGCGACGAGGGTGGACGCCGTCGCGTTCCCCAGCGGGTCGTAATGTTGGGCCCAGATCATGGCCGTGTCGGCTGGGTTGCCGGGGGGTGCGGCGCGGGAAAGCGCGGGCCGGCGACGTTGCGGCAGGGGAACATCGCCGAATCGTGAGCACGGGGCGTCGTCCGGGACAACCGGGAACACGGGGTTCCGTCGCTTCCGCCCCGTCGCCCGCGCGGCCACGGGTCGGGTGGACGGTGGCGTCGGACGGCGGCGGCGGACGAAAATTCGGGCCCCATCGATTCGGGCTCGCGTGCGCGGTGGGCGGCGGCACGCTGGGGCGCGCATGATACCCGTGCTACGCCCGATGGAGCCGGAAGACCACGCTGCCGCCCACGCCCTGTGGGGGCAGACCGAGGGGATGGGATTGAACGCGACGGATGGAGCGGAGGGGGTGGCGCGCTTCCTCCGGCGCAATCCCGGCCTGAGCGTGGTGGCGGAGAGCGCCGGGACGATCGTGGGGACGGCCCTGTGCGGACACGACGGCCGCCGGGGTTTCATCTACCACTTGGCGGTGGCGCGGGAATTCCGCTCGCGCGGGTTGGGGCGGCTGATGGTGGCCCGTTGCGTGGCGGCCTTGGCGGCCGAGGGATTGACCCGGGTGCACGTGATGGTGTTTGCCTCCAACCCATCGGGGCGGCGTTTCTGGGAACATCTGGGCTTCGTGCCACGCGGCGAGTTGTTGGCGTGCACGATGGAGTTGCCCGGACCGACAATCCTGTAACCGTCGCCGGTCCGTGCCGTCCAACAGGCAGCATGACGAACGTCTTGAACTGCCGGACGATGCCCCGATCCCTTCCGACGGCGACGGTTCGGGAAATGTTGATCGACGCGGCGACGGGGGATTTGCGGCCCGTCTTCCGCGCGTCGCCGGAGCTGGCGAGCGATCCGGTGGAATGGCCGTCGGTGCATCTGGAGGTGCATGGCGCGGGGTGGCGCGAGGTTCCCCCGTCGATGCCGGTGAACCACCTCCTCGTCTTTTCGCCGGAAGGGAAGGCGGCGTGCGAATCCCCGGACGGTGGCCCGCTCCGGCCGGAGGGCGCGGCACCCGGGCAATTCTCGCTGTACCCGGCCGCGGTCGTGTTCGACACGTTGGCGCGGGTGGAAGGGGAATTCTTCACGATCTCCCTGACGCCGCAGTTCGTCGCGCACCACGCGCGGGAGTTGACGCGGGGAAACGCCGTCGAGTTGCCACCCCTCCGCGGCGTTGCGGATCCCGTCTGCACGGCGATCGGCGAACAGATCCGCCGGGAAGCGGCGAGCGGAAGCCCGCGGGGAGGCGTCTACGTGGAGGCATTGGCGGGTGCCCTCGCGGTGCATTTGGTGCGGCAATACGGCCGGGTCCAGGCGGAACATCCGCGGACCGGCGGCCTCACCCCGGCCCAACTCCGGTTGGCGATCGCCTGCATCCGCGCGGATGTGACGGGCAACCTGTCGCTGGCGGCGATGGCGAAGCAGGCGGGATTGAGCCCGTTTCACTTCGCGCGGCGGTTCAAGCAGTCGACGGGGTTGGCGCCGCACCAGTACGTCGTTTTGCGCCGTCTCGAGTTGGCGCGGAACTGGTTGGTCGACACGGCGGCACCGCTGGCGGCGGTGGCCCGGCAATCGGGATTCTGCGACCAAAGCCATTTCACCGCCCATTTCCGCCGGCGGTTCGGCATCACGCCGCGGAAGTTCCGCGAGCAGCACCGCGGGTAGGCAGGGCGCCGGTCGTCAAGGCCCGGTGCCCCGCTCGCCACCGGCGCGGGTCTAGTACAAGAGGTGCGGTTGGCGGCGTCGCAGGAAGTCCGGGAGCCCGCGGTCGCGGATCGCGCGGATTTCTCCCGGGGGTTTGCCGGCACGAATCGCCTCGAGGGTCTCGGGATCGCCCAGCAGCGACGCCATCTTCCCGAGCTGGAGTTCCGTGGGCCACAGGCGGTGAAGGGTCGAGGCCAACGCCATGCCGAGGTCCGCCGCCCGGAACGCGTCGCGGTCGGTGACCAGCATCTGCACCCCGCCGCATTCCTTGCCCTGGTGGACGCTCGCCGTCGGGGTGAACCGAACGGGGAGGAAACGAATGCCGGGCAGCCCGGCCGCGTTCATGGCCGCGGCCAACACCCGGTCGTCCACGTAGGGCGCGCCGATCACCTCGAACGGGGTGCCGGTCCCGCGTCCCACGCTCACCGCGCAGGCTTCCAACAATCCCACGCCCGGATACAGCGTCGCCTCCGCGAGACCGCGCATGTTGGGCGACGGATTCGTCCAGGGCAATCCGGTGGCATCGAACCAGTCGGCGCGGTGCCAGCCTTCGCAGCGCACCACCACGAGATTGCCGCCGAGTTTCCGCTCGGCGTCGAACAACCGGGCCAATTCGCCGGTGGTCATCCCGTGCCGCAGGGGCAACTCGTGCCAGCCCACGAAACTCCTCGGGGCGGAAAGGACCGGGCCCTCGACCCCCACGCCGTTCACCGGGTTGACCCGGTCGAGCACCACGAACTTCTTTCCGGCGCGTCCGGCGGCTTCCATGCAGTTCCCCAGGGTGGAAATGTAGGTGTAGAAACGGCATCCGATGTCCTGGATGTCGAACACCACGGCGTCGAGCGGGGCCAGTTGTTCGGGTGTCGGCGCGCGGCGCTCGCCGTACAGGCTGTACACCGGGAGTCCGGTCTTCTCGTCCCGGCCATCCGCCACCTTCTCGTCCTGCAGGCCGCGGATGCCGTGTTCGGGCGAAAACAAGGCCACGAGCTCCACCCCGGCGGCACCGTGCAGGAGGTCGATCGTCGCCCGTCTCGCGCGGTTGCGCCCGGTGTGGTTGGTCACCAAGCCGACGCGCAAACCGCGCAGGGCACGGAACCCGTCGCGCTCGAGCACGTCGATTCCCTGGAGCACGCCCGCGTCCGCCGGGCCGGCCGCGCCGAACCCGGGATCGTCGGCGGGGAAGGGCGCCGCGGCGCCGACCGGCGTCGGCCACGCCACGTCCGCGAGCGCTTCCGCCGCCAACGTGCCCACCTCGCGCCGCAGATTCCGCACATCCCCGGCCTCGGTCGGATGATTCCGGTTGGACAGCAGGATCACGAAGGTGTCGGAGCCGGGGTCGATCCAGACCGAGGTGCCGGTCCAACCGGTGTGGCCGTAGCTGCCGACGGGAAAATGCCGGCCGCGCGGGCCGGCGTAGGGGGAATCGATGTCCCAGCCCAGTCCGCGCGCGGGGATGCCGTCGGGCGTCTGGACGGAGGTCATCCGGGCGACGGTGGCGGGGGAGAGGACGCGGTGCCCGTCGAGTTCGCCGCCGCCGAGCAGCATGCGGCAAAAGCGCGCGAGGTCGGGCGCGGTGGTGAAGACGCCGGCGTGTCCGGCGACGCCGCCCATGCGGCGCGCGGTGGGGTCGTGCACGACGCCGCGCAGGCAGGCGCCGCCGGGTTGGCGTTCGGTCGGGGCGATCCGGGAGGGAGGCAGGCCCGCGGCGAGCGGGAGGAAGCCGGTGTCGCGCATGCCGAGCGGCCCGTAGAACCACTCGCGCGCGGCCTGGTCGATGCCGCGGCCGGACACGGCCCGGACGAGCTCGCCGAGCACGATGAAATTGATGTCGGAATAGACGAACTGTTTTCCGGGGGCCTGGGCCGGCGTCTCGGCGCAGGCGAGGGCCAGCGCGTCGCCCGGGCCCGACCAATCGCCGCGCGAGGGCAGGCCGGGACGCAGGCCACTGGTGTGGGTGAGGAGATGCCGCAGGGTGATGCCGCCTTTCCCGTGGGCCGCGAAGGCCGGGAGATACCGGGCCACCGGGTCCTCGAGGCCGATCCGGCCCGCCTCGGCCAGGCGAAGGATGCACGGGGTGGTGGCGAGCACCTTGGTGAGCGACGCGGCGTCGAACACGGTGTCCTCGGACATGGGTTCGCGCGCGGGTTCCAGGGCGCGGGAGCCAAAGGCGCCATGGTGCGCGGTGCGGCGATGCTCGAGCCAGAGGTTGGCCCCGGGCAATTCCCCCGCGGCGACGCGGGTCGCGACGGCGCGATCGATCTCGTCGAGTTTGTCGGCGCGGAAAGCCGGGGTGGGCCGCGGTGCCGGGGGGCGCGGCGGCTGGGTTTCGCATCCGGTGCCGGCCAGCAAGGCCAGGAGCAACCCGAGGCACGCCGCGGGAATGGAGAAGCGCATGGGATTCGATTCAGGATGCCGAGTCCCGGGGTTTCACCCGGAGCCCGACCAAGGGTTCGACGCCGGCAAAGCGCAGCATGCCGCCCTCGTTGCGCACGCCGGCATAGGGGTCGTTGGTGACGAGCACCGAGCCGTCGAGATCGAGGTGGTCGGCGAGGGCGGCGAGATGGGCACCGGCGCTGATGAGCACCGACGATTCGATCATGCAGCCGATCATGGTCCGGAGTCCCTGGGCGCGGGCGGCCTCGAGCGCGAGTTTGCCGCGGGTGATGCCGCCGGTCTTGACCAGTTTCACGTTGATGCCGTGGACGCACTCGGCGCAGCGGGCGGCATCCTCCGGTCCCTGGTAGAGTTCGTCCCCGAACAGGGGCAGCGGCGAGCGCGCCTTCAGCCAAGCCCAGTCCGCCGTGGGTCGGTCGGGCGGCATGGGTTGCTCGACGAATTCCACGAGGGGATCGGCGGCGAGCCACTCGATGTTGCGGAGCGCTTCCTCCCGGTCGTGCCACGCGGCGTTGGCGTCGACCCGGATGGTTTTCCCGGGCGCGGCCCGGCGGACGGCGGCGAGGTTCTCGCGGTCGGTGGGGCCGCCGAGCTTCAACTTGAGCAGGGGATAGGGAGCGGCCTCGGCGGCCTTGCGGGCCATGGCCTCGGGGGTGTCGAGGCCGAGGGTGAACGAGCTGACGTGGCGCCCCTCGGCGAAGGGGCCGAGCCCGAGAAACTCGCAGACGGGAACCCCCGCGGCGGTCGCGGCGCCGTCCAGCAAGGCGAGGTTCACGGCGCATCGGGCGGGCGGGCTGCCGGGGGAAATCGATTCCAGATGGGCCATGCTGCCGGCCACGTCGTCGAAATCGAGCCGTGCCGGATCGATGCGGCCGAGGAACGCGGCGACGGTCCCGTGCGATTCGTGGTACTGGCTGGACGGGGAAGCCTCTCCGATGCCGGTCCTGCCGTGGCGATCGGTCAATTCGACGAAGACAACCGGGCAAAGGGATTTGCCGCCGCCGCGATCGAGGTCCGTGGCGATCGCCCAATGATGGCGGAGTTGGAGGTCGAAGCGCCGGAACCGGAGCTGCATGGGCGAAGTGGACGGCGTGCGGGTCCGCGGTGCAAGGGTCGAGACGGGACCAATCCGAACGGGAACGCACCCGGCATGAGCCGGCGGGCCTCGCCGGCGGGCCGGGTCCCCGTACCCGGCGATTCGGGAAGCGGGGAGACAAGGGCACACCGGCACGGCGAACGAGTTCGCCGCTTCCGGGGAACCGCGGTTCCTCGGGTCAGCGTGCCATCCGCGTTGCCGCCTCGCGTCGCCGGACACACCAGTCGACGGCGAGGCTCAGGCAGGGAATCAGCGTGAAGCCGATGATGGCCCCCGAATCGGTTCCCCACCGCTTTTCGTACCACACGATTTCCCCGTCCGAGATTCGTTCGTCGGAAGGGATGGTCCCCGTGCGAACGCGGGACACCGCCTCGGCATGTTCCCGGACCGTCTGGCGGTCCATCGGAGCGGCCGAAACCCAGCTCCGGGGAGCAACGGCGGCTGCCAGCCACAGCGCGAACATTGCCAACCCGCCGAAGAGGGCCGGACGGATGGCTTTGTCGGGCAGCAGCGGTGCCACCGAGCCCACGATCAGGAAGGGGAGCAAAGCGACGAACGCGAGGTGGACGACCAAGCCCGCCGGATCTGCCGCGATGCGGTGCGGTTCCAGGAAGTGCCCCGTCCAGGCAATCTCCATCCCCCAGGCTGGCAACAGGCAGAAGAGCGTCGCCAGGGACACCGCTGCCAGCAGGAACCAGAGAAGCCGGAGCATTGTCGGAGAGTAACGAATCCGTCGACTTACGGCGACAGCTACGTGGTGATGGGCTCCGTCGCCTTACGGTGAAGGCTACGGAGGGTGGGGCCGGGGGAATTGGGGGGACGGCCCGCGCCACCAACCGGACGCGAACCGTCCCCCGCGGAATAAAGCGGTCCGAAGGAATCAGCACCTTGGACCGCCACGGCGACGGACGGGAGGAGAGAACCGTCGCCGTCATGAACCTGCCCGGTCCCGCGTAAGGACGGCGTCGGGCAGCGGTTAGTTTTTTCTTAAGGAGACGATCGCACTCGCCCGGGGGGAGGGATCGGCCTATTGGGTGGGTAGAAAATCCATGCGCATCCTGATCGCGGAAGACGAGACGAAGGTGGCCGAACACCTGCGGCAGGGCCTGCAGGCGGAGGGCTATGCCGTCGACTTGGCGTCGGACGGCGACGAGGCGCTGTGGCTGGCGGAGAACCACCCGTACGACGCGATGGTGTTCGACGTGATGATGCCGGCGAAGGACGGGTTCACGGTGGTCCGGCACCTGCGCCGGAAGGGATCGACGGTGCCGGTGATCTTCGTGACGGCGCGGGGCGACGTGGAGGACCGGGTGCGGGGATTGGACGCGGGCGCGGACGACTATCTGGTGAAGCCGTTTTCGCTGACGGAACTGTTGGCGCGGATCCGGGCGGTGCTGCGGCGGCAGCGTCCGCAGCAGGCCAACACGCTGCGGGTGGCGGATCTCGAGCTGGATCTGGTGTCGCATTGCGCGCGGCGTGGCGGGGCGGAGATCGAGTTGACGAACCGCGAGTTCGCGCTGCTGGAATTCCTGATGGTGAGTTCGCCGAAGCCGGTGAGCAAGACGGCGATCGTGGAGCACGTGTGGGACCAGCACTTCGATTCGCAGACGAACGTGGTGAACGTGTACGTGAACTACCTGCGCCGGAAACTGGACCTGCCGGGGACCAAGCCCCTGCTGCACACCGTGCGCGGCGTCGGGTTCGCGCTGCGGGAGGAGGCCGAATGAAGTCGTTGCGGGTCCGGCTCACCCTGTGGTTTGCCCTGAGTTTCTTCGCGGCGACCGCGGTCTTCATGGGGTTGACCTACAGCAACCTCGACCAGGAACTCCGCCGGAAATCGTTCGGCACGGAAGCGACGACGCGCGAGAACTGGCGGCTGCGCGGCAGCCTGACGGAGGAAGAGATCCGCGAGATCATGAACGACCTGGTGGTGGCGGGATTGACGTTCTCGTTGCCCATGGTGCTGGCGTTGCTCCTGCTCGGTTGGTGGATCGCGCGCAAGTCGCTGAGCCCGATCGGGAGCCTCAACACCCAGTTGATGGCCGTGAGCACCCGCAACCTGGACCGGCGCGTCGAGTTGGCGGAGGCCGACGAGCAGTTCCGCGACCTCGTGCGGCACCTGAACGACATGCTCGGCCGGCTGCGGACCTCCTTCGGCGAGATGAGCGAGTACGCCGCGCGGGTCGCCCACGAACTGCGCACGCCGTTGACCATCCTCCGGCTCAAGGTCGAGCAGTCCGACGGCCGGATCGACCCCGAGCTGGCGGAGGAACTGCACGGGGAGTTGCACCGGCTCACGCACGTGGTGGACCAGTCGCTGTTGATCGCCAAGGCCGACCAGGGCCGGTTGCAATGGGACCGCCGCGCGGTGGACATCGCGGCGCTGCTGGACGATCTGATCCGGGATTTCCGGCTGCTGGCGGCGGAGGAGAAACGCGAGTTGCGGCTCGAACAGCCCGGTGGCAGCTGCTGGGTGAACGTCGATCCCCGGTACGGGAAGCAAATCCTGCACTCGCTGCTCACGAATTCGTTGGTGCACGGGCGCGGGCCGATCTGCATCCGCCTGCGGGTGGCGGGCCAGCGGGTGCGGTTGACGATCCTCAACCAGGTGCGGCACACGACGCCGGCGGGGCACACGCTGGGGCTGGGGTTGCGGGTCGTGCGGGCGTTGGTCGCGTTGCCGGGCAACCTGGGATTCCGCCAACGCCAGGGCCGCGTCTGGCATTTGTCGCGCCTCGAACTGCCGCTCGAGCCGGTGCAACGCGTCGCCGGGACCGGTCTGGTTCCGGTCGTGGCCGGGGAACACGGAACATGAAGGCTTTGGGCGATTCCACGGCGGCCCGGCCGCGACCCCTGCTGGCATTGCTGGCCGCGCTGCTGTTGCCCGGGCTCGGCCGCCTGCAGGTCCGGGGCGAGATCGGCGTGCAGTACCGGTTCGAGGCGTACCAGGAAGACGCGCACCGCACCGACGTGCAGACCCATGCCGTCCAGGTCGAGGCGGACCTGCCGGCGCAGCAGACGGTCCGGGCACAGTTCGTGGCGGACGCGATCTCGGGCGCGACCCCGACCGGCGCGCCGCCGCCGAAGGGGAGCACGCAGGTCCCGCTGGCGGAACTCACCGACCTGCGGTTGGCGGAGACTTTGGAATGGGTCTGGCGCCACGGGGCGCACACGATCGCGCCGCACTTCGCGCAAAGCCGCGAGAACGACTACGTCTCGTACGCGCCGGGGGCGAACTACAGTTTTGATTTCAACGGGAAGAACTCGACCCTGAACCTGGGTTTGGCCCGCGATTTCGACACCATCCAACCCAAGTCGTGGCGCCGCGAGCGGCGGAAGGACGAGTGGGAATTCCTGGTCGGCTGGGTGCAGGTCCTGAACCGTTTGTCCCTGTTGACGGTCAACCTCACGCTGGGCACCGCCTCCGGCTACCTCTCGGATCCGTACAAGGGCGTCCGCTTCGACGGCTATCCGAACTCCCGGACGTTGTTCCCCGACCAACGTCCCGGGCACAAGACGCGGCAAGTGGTCTGGGTGGGTTGGAACCAGGCCATCCCGCCGCTCCACGCCGCCGTCGAGACCAGCTATCGGTTCGGCCACGATTCCTTCGGGATCGTCGGCCACACCGCCGGGGTCGAGTGGTTCCAGGATCTCGGGAACCGGGTCCGCGTCGCGCCGATGTTCCGGTACCACCGCCAGTCCGCGGCGTCGTTCTACGGCGTGCGGTTCGCCGGCGATCCCACCGATCCCGAGTCGACGCCGGACGCCGTGATCCCGGCGTTTTCCTCGGCCGATTACCGGCTTTCGGAGCTCGAGACTTTCACCTACGGTGCCTCGGTGTCATGGCGGGTCCACCGGCACGGCACTCTGGAAGCCGCGTACAAGCGCTACCGGATGCTGGGCCTCGACGCCGTGACTTCGCGGAGCAACTACCCCGAGGCCAACATCTGGACCGTCGGGTTGCGGCTGCAATTCTGAACCGCGCCCGCATCGTCGCATGAACATCACTCCTACCGAAACCCCTCCCCGGCGCGGTGCGTGGGGATGGCTGCCGCTCGCGTGCGCGGTGGCGGTCGGCGCCGCGTTCGCGAACCCATCGCCGGCGTTCGGGGCCGAGACGAAAACCGCGGCGACGCCCACCAACGCGGTGCCGGCGCTCCAGGTCGGCGACCGGTTCCCGGACCTGGCGGCGTTCGGGATGGAAGGCGACCTGCCGCGGGAACTCCGGGGCAAGGTCGTCGTCGTCGATTTCTGGGCGTCGTGGTGCGGCCCGTGCCAGGAATCGTTCCCGTTGATGGAAGACTTTTTCCAGCGGTACCGGTCGCAGGGTTTGCAGGTGCTGGCGGTCAACGTCGACGAAAGCAAGTCGGCCATGAAGGCGTTCCTCGCGGACAACCCGGTTTCGTTTCCCGTGGTGCGGGACGCGAAGCGGCGGTTGGTGGCACGGGTGAACGTGGTCGCCATGCCCACCTCGTTCCTGCTCGACCGGGAGGGCATCGTCCGGTTCATGCACCCGGGCTACAAGGGGCACGAAACCAAGCGGCTGTACCTCCGCGAGATCGAGCAGTTGTTGCG